>Ga0068858_100004428_pt1 | contig 13776 bp, 11 predicted proteins | sample KBSSwiS12_FD_66589 | JGI IMG/M metagenome (GOLD analysis project Ga0068858, IMG submission 66589) | Switchgrass rhizosphere microbial communities from Kellogg Biological Station, Michigan, USA - KBS Switchgrass S1-2 | ecosystem: Host-associated > Plants > Roots > Rhizosphere > Soil ... | reverse complement strand
CGCCGCGTCATCAGCGACCGCACGCAGTCGCTGACGGCGATCCTGAAGCCGAGCTACGCGCCGATCGAGCAGTACGCCGAGATGACGCAGCTGCGGCAGGGGCCGTGGACCGATCTCTACGCGCTCGGCGCCGTCGTCCACTACCTCGTCTTCGGGGTGCCGCCGGCGCCGGCGACGGCGCGCGCCGTCGCCGAGGACGGCGACGCGATCGAGAACCGTGTCGTCCCCGGCATCTCGCCGCGCTTCATGGAGGCGATGTCGTGGATGCTCGCGGTGCGGCCGAACCAGCGGCCGCAAAGCGGCGAGCAGCTGCGCAGCGTCCTCGAGGGCCACGCCGAGATCCCGCCGCGCGGCCGCCCCGGCGTGACGATTCCCGGCACGCTCGCTCCGGCGGGGCCGCAGATCGAAACCGCCGCCGATGCGACGCGCGTCAACACCGCGTACGTGCCGACGCAGATGCCGACGCGCGGCGCGCCGGTGACGTCGTTCAGCCCGACCGCGCCGATGCCGACGGCGCGGCAGACTCCCGGCCCGCGCCAGACCACAGCGCAGCCGCCGGCCCAACAGGCGCCGACGCCGCAGGCGCAGCGGCCCGCAGCTCCGGTTGCACCCGCGCCGCCCGCCACCGCGCAGCGGCCGCCGGCGACGCAGCCGACGGCGCAGCGGACGGCGACTCAGCCGGCGCAGCGTCCGCCGGGCGCGACGGCCGCCGGCGCAGCCGCCGACGCGGCCGCAGCGGCGCGCAGCGGTCCGCCGTCGGTCTCGCCGCCGGCCGCGGCGCGCAGCGGTCCGCCCTCTGTGCCGCCGCCGCTCGCCGCTGCGCGCAGCGGCCCGCCTTCGGTGTCGCCGGCATCGGCCGCCGCCCGCAGCGGTCCGCCTTCCGTATCGCCGCCGCTGCCCGGCGCGGCGGGCGCGAAGCAGCCGCCCGTGCGGCCCGGCGCGCCATCGCAGCCGGCAGCGCTCGCCGCCTCGGGTGCGGACGGCCGACCGTCGCAGTTCCAGGCGTCGCGGCCGGCGTCGCTCGCGACCGACGCGAGCGCGCAGACTGCGCGCGACGCGCGCGCCAAGCCGTGGCTGGCGCTCGCGGGCGGCGCCGTCGCCATCGTCGTCGCGCTCGCGGCGGCGTTCCAGTTCGCCGGGCGCCGCGAGGCGCCCGCCACCGACGGCGCCGCGGCTCCGGCGTCGGCCGCGGCGTCGGTGGCGGGCGTGCCGTCGACGGTGCCGGCCGCCCTGTCGACCGGCCCTTCCGAGCGGATCATCGAGCCGCCGAGCGCCGAGCCGGCGCCGCCGGTTGTCGCCGGCGGCAAGGCGCCGCCAGCGGTGCCCACGGCGCCGGAGCCCGAGACGGCGACGAAACCCGACGCCGCAGCCAGACCCGATGCCACGACGCGGCCGACGACGCCGCCGTCGCTCGCCGACCAGGCCGCCAGCGCCGCGCGTGCGCGCCCACCCGGCCGGCCGGTGCCGCGCCCCGAGGACGGCAGCGCGAGCAGCGCGTTCGGCAGCGTGCCGTCGCGTCCCGCCGATTCGACGACGAGCCCGAGCGTGCCCGCGTATCCGCAGCAGCCGCCGCCGCCGAGCGATCGCGCGACGCGGCCACAGACGCCCTCGACGCCGCGCGATCCCTACGCCGCGCCGCGCCACGAGGAGACGGCTGCCGAGGCCTGCCAGCGGCAGGGCGGCGGCTTCTTCGCCGTCAACATCTGCAAGGACGAGAAGTGCGAAGAGCCGCGCTACCGCAACACCGGCGATTGCCCGACGGTGCTGCAGCGCAAGCGCCAGCGCGAGCACTGACAGCGCAGCGCCGGCGCGGCCGGCACGCCGTCATGGACTTCGGGAAGGTGCGGTGGCCGCTGGCGGCCGGCATCGCTATACCGGGCGTTCCTCGACGACGACGGGAATCTTCGTGCCGACGCCATCCGATTCCGAGTTCACGGTCCCCGACGACCGTCCGCACTTCAAGGTCTGGCCGCGCCGGCTGCCACGGCGGGTGATCGCGCCGGAGACCTCGCTCTGGTTCAACCTCGAGGTCGCGGCCGCTCGATACCCGGATCGCACCGCGTACCTCTTCTTCGGCCGCGCGCTGACCTTCCGCGAGCTGCGCGACCAGGCGGTCGCGCTCGCCGGCTGGCTGCAGCGTGCCGGCGTCGAGAAGGGCGACCGCGTCGCCGTCTACCTGCAGAACTGCCCGCAGTTCCCGATCGCGCTCTACGCGGTGCTGCGCGCCGACGCCGTCGTCGTCCCGGTCAATCCGATGAACCGTGCGGACGAGTTCCAGCACTACATCAGCGACCCGGGGACGAAGGTCGTCATCTGCGGCGCCGACCTCGCGGCCGTCGTCGAGACCGCCAACGCAGCATTGCCCGAGCACGAGCGCGTGCGCGCGATCGTCGCGACGCGCTACAGCGACACCATGCCCGAGGGCGCGATCGCCGCGGCCGATGCACCGCCGCCGGCGATGGAGCAGTGGCTGCGCAGCGACCCGCCGCTGCCCGCGGGCTGCACGCGCTGGCGCGACGCGATCGGGGAGCGGCTCGTGCCGACGCCGGCGCGCGCCGGTCCCGATGACCTCGCGCTGTTGCCGTACACGTCGGGCACGACCGGCCTGCCGAAGGGCTGCATGCACACCCATCGCACGCTGATGCACAACTGCGTCGGCGGTCAGTGGGGCTACGCCGGCGGCCCCGAGCCGATCGTGCTCGGCGTCGTGCCGATGTTCCACATCACCGGGATGATCTACAGCGTGCTCGGCTCGGTGTATTCGGGCGCGACCGTCGTCGTCATGCCGCGCTGGGACCGCGAGCTCGCCGGCCGGCTGATCTCGGAGCACCGCGTCTCGCACTGGACTTGCATCCCGACGATGGTCATCGATCTCTTCGGCAGCCCCAACTACAAGAGCTTCGACCTCTCGAGCCTGCGCAGCATCAGCGGCGGCGGCGCGGCGATGCCGCACGCGGTCGCCGAGCGGCTGCGCGACGAGTTCGGGCTGACATTTGCCGAAGGCTACGGCCTCACCGAGACGGCGGCGCCGAGCCACGCCAATCCGCCCGAGCGCGCCAAGCTGCAGTGCCTGGGGATCCCGATCTTCTCGGTCGACTCGCGCGTCGTCGACCCGATCACGCTCGCCGAGCTGCCGCCGGGCGAGAGCGGCGAGATCATCACCCGCGGGCCGATGGTCTTCACCGGCTACTGGAAGCATCCCGAGGCGACCGCGGCCGCGTTCGTCGAGTTCGATGGCAGGAGATTCTTCCGCACCGGCGACCTCGGCCGGATGGACGAGGAGGGCTACTTCTTCATGACCGACCGGCTGAAGCGGATGATCAACGCGAGCGGCTTCAAGGTCTGGCCGGCCGAAGTCGAGATGCTGCTCTACAAGCACCCCGCAGTGCAGGAGGCGTGCATCATCGCCGCGCGCGATCCCTACCGCGGCGAGACCGTGAAGGCGGTCGTCGTGTTGCGCGCCGACGCGAAGGGGAAGACGACTGCCGATGACATCGTCGCCTGGTCGCGCGAGCACATGGCGGCGTACAAGGTGCCGAAGATCGTCGAGTTCGTCGACTCGCTGCCGAAGTCGGGCTCGGGCAAGGTGATGTGGCGGCTGCTGCAGGACCAGGAGGCGGCGCGCTGAGCGCGCCCGGGCTCAACGCTCGATCCAGCGCTCGCCCTCGCGCACGAAGCGCTCGCTGCGGTCGGGCCTGAATTCGCGCGAGTCGCGCCGGAACGTCCAGCGCTCGACAACGATCTCGCTCGGCTGCACGCGCAGCACGTTGAACGAGTTCTCCTCGCCGCGGCCCCGCGTCGACGTCGCCGTCCCCGCCTGCACGGCGAGCGCCGAGTAGCCCGGGATCGCATCGCGCGTCGTCTCGCCCGACTGGCTGAGGTGAAAGTGGCCCGAGAGGAGCAGGTCGACTCCGCACTGCGAGAACACCGCCATCGCCTGGCGCGCGCGGCCGACGAGGTCGACGTCGCCGCTCTCGTCGGGGACGTCGAACGGATGGTGCGTCACGACGATTTTGGTGACGGCATCGCCGAGCGGTTTCAGGCGCCGCTCGATCGAGGCCATCTGCTCCTTGTTGATGCGGCCGCCCTTGAACGTCAGCGCCCGCGCGGTGTTGACGCCGAGCACGGCGATCTCGCCGTCGACGTACGAGGGCTCGAGGTCGCCCTGGATGATCCGCTTGTACTTGCCGAGCGGGCTGAGGAAGCGCTCCCAGACGCGGTAGAGCGGCACGTCGTGGTTGCCGGGGACGACGATGCGCGGCGCCGCGATGCGCGCGAGGAAGTCGCGCGCTTCCTCGAACTGCGCCTCGCGCGCGCGCTGCGTGAGATCGCCGGAGACGACGACGACGTCGGCGCCGGCGGCGGCCACCGCCGCGAGCAGCGGCTCGATGAGCTGCGGGTCGGTGGCGCCGAAGTGGAGGTCGGAGAGCTGGACGAGCGTGCGCATGGAGCGGATCAGGGTGACGGTTCGCCGGCGATCACGGCGAGGCTCGCCGGTCGGGTACGGTAGCGCAGCGGTGGCGCCATGACGGTGATCTCGCCGTCGGTCGCGACGCGCAGGCGCCGCCGCCTGCTCTCGACGTCGATGCCGGCGGCGCAGAGCGCGTCGAAGTCGCGCGCCTGCTCGAGCTTGCCGAACAGCGCGCGCAATGCGAACTGGAGGAGGCGCAGCCGTCCCGCGCGCTGGGCGACGTAGAGACTGAGGCAGCCGGCGTCGAGCCGCTCGCGCGCGCCGATCGCGAGGCCCTGCATCGAGTAGACGTTGTTGCCGATGAAGACGAACGGCGTTCGCCGCGATGCGGCACGGCCGTCGATCGAAAGCCGCACGCCGAGAAACGGGAAGCGTCTGAGCGCGCCGATCGTCGCCCAGACGAGCGCCGCCCACTTGCCGCGACCGAGGCGCCGCTGCTGGCGCTCGCGCTCGCGCACGATGTCGGGATAGAGGCCGAGGCTCGAGTTGTTGACGAAGACCCGGCCGTTGACCTCGCCGACGTCGACGCGGCGCACGGTGCCGCGTGCGATCCGCGCGATCGCGCCGTCGAGATCGAGCGGCAGGCCGAGGTCCTTGGCGAAGTGGTTGAGCGTGCCGAGCGGCAGGACGCCGAGCGCGATCGGGCCGGCGACGAGCGCTGCCGCGACCGTGCCGACGGTGCCGTCGCCGCCGCCGGCGACGATGGCGTCGGGCCGGCGCTGGATCGCTGCGGCGAGCGCCGCGGCGAGCTCGTCGCCGCCGTGCACGACGTGGACGTCGGCGCTCGCGCCGGACTGCTCGAACAGCGCCGCGATGTGCGCGGCGCGCGCGGCGTCGTTGCCGCCGCCGGAGGCGGCGTTGAGGAGGACGACGACCGAGCGCGTCACGCCGGCTCCGCCTCCCGTGCGCGCGGCGCCTCGCGCCAGAGCGCACCGAGCACCCCGGCGCAGAGCGCGAGCCACGCGACGCCCTCGGCGAACGCCGCGACGACGTCGCTCAGGTAGTGCACGCCGAGCAGCATGCGGCTGAAGGCGACGAGCGCGATCGCGAGCGCCGCGCCGACGATCGCGAGCGCCCGCCGCTGCGGCCTTTTCGTCCGCGCGAACACCGCGGCGACAAGCAGGCCGTAGAAGATCGTGCTGCCGGCGACGTGGCCGCTCGGAAAGCTGTACGTCGCCAGCGTCAGCAGCGGGTCGTCGAACGCCGGGCGTGCGCGCTGGAAGGCGAGCTTCATCAGCGCATTGAGCGCGAGGCCGCCGCCGACCGCGACGACGACGAGCGTCATCCGCCGCCAGTCGCGCTCGAGCGCGAGCGCGAGCGCAGCCACCGCGGCGTACGTGCCGACCGCGACGGTCGAGTGCAGCTGCGTCCAGACGAGCATCGCGGTCACGAACGGCGGCGTCGCGTGGCGGTGCAGCCAGTCGGCGATCGCGGCGTCGACCGTCGTCACCCGGTCGGCGCTCGCGACGGCGGCGGCCATCGCGACGAACAGGGCAGCCGCGGCGACGAACAGCACCGCAACGGCGACGACGCGCGCGGTCCCTTGCTTCAACAGCGTGCTAGAGGTCCTTCGGGATCGGCACCGCGTTGCCCGCCGCGTCGCGGCCGGCGCCGATGCCGATGACGCCGCAGGCGATGCGCGCGCCCGAGTTGCCGGTCGGCTGCGTCGTGTAGTCGTCGGGCGACGCGTGGACGACGAGCGCCTTGCCGGCGATGTCCGCCGCGCCGGAGCCGAGCAGCGTGCCGGCGATGCGCGCGCGCACGGTCGCGACGCCGTTCTCGTCCGCCTTGATCGACGGGATGTCGCCGGCGTGGTGCTCGTCGGTCGGCGGGCCGTGACGCTTGCCGTCCGGATTGAGGTGGCCGCCGGCGCTCATCGCGTCGTCGCTCGAGCAATCGCCCTTCTCGTGGACGTGGAAGCCATGCACCTGGTTCGGCTTCAGCCCGGTGATGCGGCCGCGCAAGACGACGTCGCCGCCTTCCTGCGCGAAGAAGACGTTGCCGGCGGTGGTGTTGCCGCGCGTCGGCTTCAGAGCCGCGACGACGTACTCCGACGTCGGACCCGGCGAGCCCGGCGCGCCGGCGCAGCCGGCGATGGCGGCCGCAGCGAGCGCAGCGGCGAGAACAGGGCGCGTGTGCATCGAGTCGACGAGAAGGCGGCGGATCATCATACGGCGCACGCGCCGCGCGCGCTCAGTACGTCGCCCGCCCGCCCGACAGGTCGAACACCGAGCCGGTCGTGAACGAGCAGTCCTCGGACGCGATCCACGCGACCATCGCCGCGACCTCGTCGACCTCGATGAAGCGGCCCATCGGGATCTTCGAGAGCATGAAGTCGATGTGCTGCTGCGTCATCGTCGCGAACATCGCGGTCTTCGCCGCCGCCGGCGCGACCGCGTTGACGAGCACGCCCTTGGTCGCGAGCTCCTTGGCGAGCGACTTGGTGAGCGCGATCAGTCCGGCCTTCGACGCGCTGTAGTGCGACGCGTTCGGGTTGCCTTCCTTGCCGGCGATCGAGGCGACGTTGACGATGCGGCCGTAGCCTTGCTCGATCATGTGCGGCACGATCGCGCGGCAGACGAGGTACGGCGCGACCAGGTTGACCTCGACGACGCGGCGCCAGACGTCCGGCGCGAGCTCCCAGGTCGTGCCGTTGCCGCCGGTGATGCCGGCGTTGTTGACGACGATGTCGATCTTGCCGGCGGCGGCGATCGTCCGCGCCGCGGCAGCCGTCACGTCGGCGTCGCTCGTCAGCTCGACGCGCTCGGTGAACACGGTGCCGCGCTGCGCGAGCGCGCCTTTCGCTTCGGCGAGCTTGTCGGCATCCATGTCCCAGAGCGCGACCGCAGCGCCGGAGGCGAGCATGCGCTCGGCGATCGCGCGCCCGATGCCCTGCGCGCCGCCGGTGACGACGGCGACGCGGCCGGCGAGGTCGATGCGGTTCACGCGCTCACCCGGCGCGGATCGAGGCCCTTCAGGGCGGCGGCACCGTCGGGCGCGGCCCGGCAATCGGCGATGTAGCGGCGGATCACGTCGGCGAAGCTCTTCTCGGGGTGGAGGCCGAGCTTCTCGGCGCGCTTCGCCGTCGCCCCGCGCGGCCAGTTGGCGACGATGCCGGCGATCGTCTCGTCGCGGACGAAGCGGACCCGCTCGCGCACCTCGGGCCCGGCGACCTCCTCGAGCGCCGCGAGCATCTCGGCGACGGTCGCGTTGAGCGCGGGCAGGTTGAGCGCGAGGCGGCCACCAAGCTGCTCGATGCTCGCCTCGTACACCGCGATCAGCCCTTCGACCGTTCGCGCGGCGGACGTCAGCGGGTGCGAGACGTCGGGCGAGACCGGGCAGATCGCCTCGACCCCGGCCAGCGGCTCGCGGACGATGCCCGAGAAAAACGACGACGCGGCCCGGTTCGGCTTCCCGGGCCGCACGGTGACGGTCATGAGTCGCGCCGAGCGGCCGTCGATGAAGCCCTTGCGCGAGTAGTCGGCGACCAGCTGCTCGCAGATGAACTTCTGCGTGCCGTACGACGTCTTCGGTGCCGGCAGCGTGTCGTCGCCGACGAGGGCCGGCAGCGGCACCGACGGGTCGGGGCCGAAGACCGCGACCGAGCTCGAGAAGACGAGCCGCGGCGGCGGCCCACCGCGACCGGTCGCAGCGCGCAGCGCGTCGAGCAGCGCGCGCGTCGTGTCGAGGTTCGAGCGCAGGCCGAGATCGAAGTCGGCCTCGCACTCGCCCGAGACCGCCGAGGCGAGATGGAAGACGCCGTCGAAGCCTTCGCGGCCGAGCGCTTCGCATTGCTCGGCGAGCGTGCCGATGCGCGTCTCGACGCGCGGATCGCTCGCGAGCTCCGCGCGCGGCGCGACCTGGTCGGCGAGGACGATGCGATCGATCGCCGCGCCGCCGAGGCGGCCGCGCGCGAGCAGGGCGGAGGCGAGGCGCGAGCCGATGAAGCCGCCGCCGCCGGTGATGAGGATCTTCATGTCGAGCTCCTTGCGGAGCCGACGATCGTAGCGTGCCGACCCGGCGTCCGCTGTCGCCGCTCTACCGGTTTGCCCTCATGCCGGCACGGCGGCGCCTCGCCATACTTCGCCGGCGCGCGGCTTCGGCCTGCTCGCCCCTTGCCATGGCCAGCGTCACCATCCAGTCGGTCCGGAAGAACTTCGGCGAGACCGCCGTGCTGCACGGCGTCGACATCGACATCGCCGACGGCTCGTTCACCGTCCTCGTCGGCCCGTCGGGATGCGGCAAGTCGACCCTGCTGCGCATGATCGCCGGCCTCGAGGAGATCAGCGGCGGCGAGATCCGCATCGGCGAGCGCAGGGTCAACGACGTCCCGCCGAAGGAACGCGACATCGCGATGGTGTTCCAGAACTACGCGCTCTATCCGCACATGACGGTGCGCCAGAACCTCGCCTTCTCGCTCATGCTCGCGAAGAAGGACAAGGCGACGATCGAGCAGAAGGTCGGCCGCGCCGCCGAGATCCTCGCGCTGACGACGCTGCTCGACCGCTACCCGCGCCAGCTCTCGGGCGGTCAGCGCCAGCGCGTCGCGATGGGACGCGCGATCGTCCGCGACCCGCAGGTCTTCCTGTTCGACGAGCCGCTGTCGAACCTCGACGCCAAACTGCGCGTCGCGATGCGAAGCGAGATCAAGGAGCTGCACCAGCGCCTGAGGACGACGTCGGTCTACGTCACGCACGACCAGATCGAGGCGATGACGATGGGCGATCGCATCGTCGTCATGAAGGACGGCAGGATCGAGCAGGTCGGCTCGCCGCTCGAGCTCTACGACCATCCGGCCAATATCTTCGTCGCCGGCTTCATCGGCTCGCCGGCGATGAACTTCCTGCCGGCAACGCTGAAGAGAAGCGGTGGCGACGCGCGCCTCGTCCTCGACGACGGCACGCAGATCGCGGCGCCGCTCGGCGCCGGCGGCAGCGACGGCCAGCCGGTCGTCCTCGGCACGCGACCCGAGCACCTGCAGCTGACGAGCGAGGGCGGCATCGCGTCGAAGGTCGTCGTCCTCGAGCCGACCGGCGCCGACACGCTCGTCGCGTGCCGCCACGGCGGCACCGACATGGCCGCGGTCTTCCGCGAGCGCCACGACTTCGCGCCGGGCAGCACGATCCGTCTTATGCCCGATCTCGCGCGCGCGCACCTGTTCGACGCGGCGAGCGGCGAGCGGCTCGCGGCGTGATCGCCGCGCGCCACCGAATCCCAACCGAACCCAGACAGGAGACCATCCGATGAGCGAGTCCTCTTTCAACCGCCGCAAGTTCCTCGAAGGCTCGGCCGGCGCGGCTGCCGTCGCCGGCCTCGGCACCGGGCTGTGGACGCCGCTCGCCGGCGCGCAGACGTTGACGCTCAAGCCGGAGAAGGACGCCAAGTTGCGCGTCCTGCGCTGGAGCCGCTTCGTCCAGGGCGACATCGATCAGTACATGGTCAACGTCAAGAAGTTCACCGAGAAGACCGGCATCGACGTGCGCGTCGACAACGAGGGCTGGGAGGACGTCCGTCCGAAGGCGGCGGTCGCGGCGAACACCGGCGCCGGTCCCGACATCATCCTGTCGACCAACGACGACGCGAACCTTTATCCCGAGAAGCTCCTCGACGTCACCGACCTCGCCGAGTATCTCGGCAAGAAGTACGGCGGCTGGTATCCGGCAGGACAGGCGTTCCTCAAGCCCGACGGCAAGAAGTGGATCGGGATTCCGCTCGGCTCTGCCGGATCGATGATGGTCTACCGTGAGAGCATCTTGAAGTCGGCCGGCTTCGACGCGTTCCCGAAGACGACCGACGATTTCCTGAAGATGGCCAGGGCGGTCAAGGAGAAGGGCACGCCGGGCGGCATGGCGCTCGGCAACGCGACCGGCGACGGCCTGTGGTGCAACTGGCTGATCTGGGCGTTCGGCGGCAAGCTCGTCGACCAGAACAACAAGGTCGTGATCGACAGTCCGGAAACGCAGAAGGCGCTCGAGTACGGCAAGGAGCTGTACGCGACCTTCATCCCGGGAACGCTGTCGTGGCTCGACCCGAACAACAACAAGGCGTTCCTCGACGGCCAGATCTCGTTCACCAACAACGGCATCTCGATCTACTACGCCGCGAAGAACTCGCAGGATCCGAAGGTCAAGGAGATGGCGGCCGACATCCAGCACGCGCAGTATCCGGTCGGCCCGGCGGGCCAGGCCGAGTCGCATCTGTTCTTCAACCAGATGGTCATGAAGTACACCAAGTACCCGCAGGCCGCCAAGGCGTTCCTGCAGTTCATGATGGAGCAGGAGCAGTTCGCGGCATGGCTGACTGCCGCCGGGGGCTATATCGCGCCGCCGCTCGACGCCTACGCGAAGATCCCGGTCTGGACGGCCGATCCGAAGAACACCCCGTACCGCGACGCCGTCAAGAACCTGCGGCCGGCGGGCTACGCGGGCAAGCTCGGCTATGCGTCGGCGGGCGCGGCGGCAGACTTCATCATCGTCAACATGGTTGCCGAAGCGGTGAGCGGCTCGAAAACTCCGAAGGAGGCGATGGAGCGGGCGCAGAAGCGTGCCGAACGCTACTACCGACTCTGACGCCGCCGCAGGCGACGTCAAGGTCGGCCTCGTTCGAGCGATCGCGCGGCGCTTCGCCGGCGCATCCCTCAACCCGGCCTAGGCTCGCATCCGCGAGCCTTCGCCACTTCCACCCATGACCGTTCTCGAACGACTGCAGAACAACCGCAACGCGCTCGGCATGCTGTTCATGCTGCCGGCGGCGGTGCTGCTGATCGTCTTCCTGACTTATCCGCTCGGCCTCGGCTTCTGGCTCGGCTTCACCGATGCCAAGGTCGGCCGCGCCGGCGAATGGATCGGTCTCGAGAACTACGTGTTCCTCTGGGGCGATGCGGTCACGCGCCTCGCGCTCTTCAACACGATCTTCTATACGGTCGTCGCGAGCATCATCAAGTTCGGGCTTGGCCTCTGGCTCGCGCTGCTGCTCAACCGCAACATCCGCTTCAAGACCTTCTTTCGCGCCGTCATCCTGCTGCCGTACATCGTGCCGACGGCGCTTTCGGCGATCGCCTTCTGGTGGATCTACGACGCGCAGTTCTCGATCATCAGCTGGATGCTGGTCAAGCTCGGCCTGATCGACAAGTACATCGACTTTCTCGGCGAGCCGTGGAATGCGCGCCTCGCGGTGATCGCCGCCAACGTCTGGCGCGGCGTCCCGTTCGTCGCCATCACGCTGCTCGCCGGGCTGCAGACCATCTCGCCGTCGTACTACGAGGCGTCGGCGATCGACGGCGCGACGCGCTGGCAGCAGTTCCGCCATGTCACGCTGCCGCTGCTGACGCCGATCATCGCCGTCGTCATGACCTTCTCGGTCCTGTTCACGTTCACCGATTTCCAGCTGATCTACGTCATCACGCGCGGCGGGCCGCTCAACGCGACGCACCTGATGGCGACGCTGTCGTTCCAGCGCGCGATCTCGGGCGGCGCGCTCGGCGAGGGCGCGGCGATCTCGATCGCGATGGTGCCGTTCCTGCTCGCCGCGATCATGTTCAGCTACTTCGGGCTGCAGCGGCGCGCCTGGCAGCAAGGCGGGCAGGACCGATGAGCGAAACCGCCACGGGATCGGGCGTTCCAGTCGCCGCGTCGGTGCCGGCGTCGCTGCCCGCGCCGACGTCGGCGAAGCCGGCGTTGAGCGACAGCGTCGGCATGAGCTACCTCGAAACGCCGTCGCGCAAAGCCGTCACCATCTACCTGCCGCTCGTCGCCTTCCTGATTGTCCTGCTGTTCCCGTTCTACTGGATGGCGATCACCTCGGTGAAGCCCGATCCCGAGCTGCTCTCGCGCACCGGCAATCCGTTCTGGGTGGTGACACCGACACTGGCCCACTTCGACAAGCTTCTCTTTCACACCTCGTATCCGGCGTGGATGTGGAACACCGTGCTCGTCTCCGTCGTCGCGACCTTCTTCTCGCTGGCCTGCTCGGTGTTCGCCGCCTATGCGATCGAGCGGCTGCGCTTCTCCGGCGCCAAGCAGGTGGGCCTGTCGATCTTCCTCGCTTACCTCGTGCCGCCGTCGATCCTCTTCATCCCGCTCGCGGCGATCGTCTTCCAGCTCGGTCTGTTCGACACCCGCTGGGCGCTGATCCTCACCTATCCGACGTTCCTGATCCCGTTCGCGACGTGGCTGCTCATGGGCTACTTCCGCTCGATCCCGTTCGAGCTCGAGGAATGCGCGCTGATCGACGGCGCCAACCGCTGGCAGATCCTCACCAAGATCGTCCTGCCGCTGGCGGTGCCGGGCCTGATTTCTGCCGGCATCTTCGCGTTCACGCTGTCGTGGAACGAGTTCATCTATGCGCTCACGTTCGTCTCGTCGTCCGAAGTCAAGACGGTGCCGGTCGGTGTCGTCACCGAGCTCGTCGAGGGTGACGTCTACCACTGGGGACCGTTGATGGCCGGCGCCCTGCTCGGCTCGCTGCCGGTGGCGTTCATCTACTCGTTCTTCGTCGAGTACTACGTCTCCGGGCTCACCGGGTCGGTCAAAGAGTAGCCGGGGAGCCGCGATGGCCGACAGACCGAGGAAGCGCGCGCAGGACCTGCGCAGCCAGCAGTGGTTCGGCCGCATGGACCGCGACGGCTTCGTCTACCGCAGCTGGCTGAAGGGCAAGGGCCTGCCCGACGACCAGTTCGACGGCCGCCCGGTGATCGGCATCTGCAACACCTTCAGCGAGCTGACGCCGTGCAACTCGCACTTCCGCACGCTCGCCGAGCAGGTCAAGCTCGGCGTCTACGAGGCCGGCGGCTTCCCGCTCGAGTTCCCGGTGATGTCGCTCGGCGAGACGCTGCTCCGGCCGACGGCGATGCTCTATCGCAACCTCGCGTCGATGGACGTCGAGGAGTCGATCCGCGGCAACCCGATCGACGGCGTCGTGCTGCTGATGGGTTGCGACAAGACGACGCCGGCGCTGATGATGGGCGCGGCGAGCGTCGACCTGCCGACGATCGGCGTCTCCGGCGGCCCGATGCTGAACGGCAAGTGGCGTGGCCAGGAGCTCGGCTCGGGGACCGGCGTCTGGAGCATGAGCGAGCAGGTGCGCGCAGGGACGCTTCGCCTCCAGGACTTCCTCGAAGCCGAGAGCTGCATGAGCCGCAGCCACGGCCACTGCATGACGATGGGGACCGCGAGCACGATGGCGAGCATGGTCGAGGCGCTCGGTGTCGGCCTGCCCGGCAACGCCGCCTACCCCGCGGTCGACGGCCGTCGCAACGTCATCGCGCGGATGGCCGGAAGGCGGATCGTCGAGATGGTCGATGCCGA
>Ga0068858_100004427_pt1 | contig 13779 bp, 15 predicted proteins | sample KBSSwiS12_FD_66589 | JGI IMG/M metagenome (GOLD analysis project Ga0068858, IMG submission 66589) | Switchgrass rhizosphere microbial communities from Kellogg Biological Station, Michigan, USA - KBS Switchgrass S1-2 | ecosystem: Host-associated > Plants > Roots > Rhizosphere > Soil ... | reverse complement strand
CCGATCGGGCTGATCCCCGATCGGAGCAGCGTGTAGCCGAGGGTAAGTGCGTACACGCTTCCCCACGCCGCGAGGACGCGCGCAAGCCCTGTTTGCAGCTTCGTTCCCCTCAGTGCAAGCTCACTGATCCACATCGCCGCAATCAACGCGACCACGACGATCGCGATGTCGTTCATGCCTCGATGCCAAGCACGATATAGCACGCCGCGACCAGCCCGCCCACGAGCCCGCCAAACCCTGTCAGCATGTTGCCGCCCGTCGTTTCACGAACGAGGTGAAACCTCTGCATGTCGCCGATCCGTGCTCGAATGCCCGCGTCGAACGCATCGCGGCTGGAGCTGTCGATCCGGGCAAGTAAACGAAGGCTGACGCTTCGAACCAGCATCACGCGCACGATGAGAAGGCCGAACACCCAGGCGCTCAGGCCAATCGCGATCACCAGGCGCGTCGACGCCGTGTCCGCGCTCGCGGATCGGGACGTTGCCAGCACGAATCCCCCGATGACTGCTACGCCGAGCATCGCGTAGACGGAAACGTGCCGTACAGACACAAAGACGAGAACGACAAGCGCAAGACCGCCGACTCCGTATGCGTCCAGGGCAGTCATTCAGCGCCGAAGAGTCGCGAGGCCAGACATGATTCTGTTCAGAAGAGTAGAGCAAGTTCAGCGGCCTCCAGGGCACTGTCGGCAAATGTTACGAAGACGTCATATGCCGACAGTAAAGTTCGTTGGCGGGAAAGACTGTAGATGCTCTGGGATGACGATGCGACAAAGGCGCATCGCGGAAGCGTCGTTGCACGCTTGTGGATTTCGGCAGCCGTGGCTCTTGCCGCGTCTCTGGCAACTGTCTTCTGGGTCTTCGGGAACCAGGGTGTCGTCAACAACGTTGGCGATCCTTACGACTACGGAAGAATCGCCAGAGGATTCCTGGAGCACGGGTTCGACAAGCTGACGCGCCGTGCCGCGATGTTGTACCCGCACTTGCTCGCGGCCGTGTACTGGCTGGGCGGCAGCGACGTGACCGTGCAAGTGATCCAGTGTTTTCTTCACGCTGGAACAACGATCCTGACGTTCTCGCTCGCCAGCCGTCTCTACAATGCGCGGACGGCCTTCATCGCCGCGTTGCTGACGGCGCTCCACCCGATGCTGCTTCGTTACGTCGCCGATCTGCACACCGAGACGCTGCTGGTGTTCATGTCCATGTCGACGGTCTGGTGCGCGGTTCGGTTTTACGATCGGCCCACCATCGGCAATGGCGCCCTGCTCGGCGCAATCGGGATGATCGCGACACTGACAAAGGGCGTGATGCTCCCGTTCGTCGTCGTGTTCGGTGCGGGCTGCGCCCTGCGCGCCCTACGACAGCCTGACCGATCAATCAAACGGTTGGGTCCCGTGATGGCGATGTTTCTGACGATGGCGGTGGTCGTCGCTCCGTGGACGTACCGAAACTATCAAGTGAGCGGCGGCAAGTTCGTCCCGCTGACTCCTGGCACAGCGGACGCGTTCTTGCGGGGCTACATCTTCACTCGTCTGGAATTCGCCACGCTTCAGAAGCCACCGTATGTCGATGCCGAGAACGAGTCGAACGCGCTGTTTCGAGGGATCGCGAAACAGGCGGGCGTGACGTGGAGCGATGACGAAGTGGTCGATGAAGTGAACAATCAGCGCGTCATGAAGCAGATGATCATCAGACATCCGTTCGAGACCGCACGAAAAGTGGTCGTCGGCTTCTTTACGTTCTGGTACGAGATGACCAGTCTGACAAACTCACTGGTCCCCGCGGCCCTGGCCGTTGCGGGCTGGGCTCTCGCGTTTGTGGGGCTGAGACGTGGCCGCGGGGAAAATCGTCCGTCGTGGCTCTTGCTCCTGCCCATCCTCGTTTTGAATGTGTTCGTGGCGACGCTCGTTCCCCTCGGCCGCTACTCCGTTCCTGTCTTGCCGTGTCTGGCAATCCTGGCCGCCTTCGGTGTCGACACACTCCTCGGACCAACGGGACGCCGTGAACGAGTGCTGCTCCCGCTCCTCGGGAAAGAACATCTGAACGTGGGCCACATCCGGACTGCCGACTAGCTTGTAGATTCCTCCCTCGACCGCAGGTCCTGGCCGGCGTGACCTCACGCGCCAGGACGATGACCAACCCTCGATTTCGTTTTCGAAGGTGCGTTCGTCGCGTTGGCCGTTCGCCTATACTCGCCGTGTCTTTCTTGCGGAGCCCAATGTGACTGACTCTCAATTGTTGACGCTGCTGCCGGCGCTGACGGTGGCCGTCGTGGTGCTGGCGATCCTCCTGTTCTATCGGGCGATTGCGCGTCTCTTCGGCGTGGTGATCGTGCCGGAGGACTCGGCCGGTATCGTCAACAAGCGGTACGCAGTCGTCGGGCAGCATCGAACGCTGCCGCCAGGCGCGATCATCGCGCTGCATGGCGAGGCGGGCCTCCAGGCCGACGCGCTGGCGCCGGGCCTGCACTTTGGTCTCTGGCCGTGGCAGTACATCGTCACGCTGCAGAAGTTCATCACGATCACGCAGGATACGATAGGCATCGTGGAAGCCCGCGACGGTCACCCTTTGACGGATGGTCACGTGCTTGCGCGCCGTGTGGAGTGCAATTCGTTTCAGGACGCGCGCGCGTTTCTCGAGGGCGGCGGGGAACGCGGTCCGCAGATGACGGTAATCCCGCCGGGGACTTATCGCATCAACACCGCGCTGTTCACCGTGCAAGCGGTCAAGGTGCTCGACGTCCCCGACAACATGGTCGGCATCGTCACGACGAAAGAGGGCCGCCCGCTGGCGGCGGGAGAGATTGCCAGCCAGCCGGTGGACGGGCACAACTCGTTTCAGGATGCGCAGGCTTTCGTCGACGGCGGCGGCGGCAAAGGACTGCAGGAGCAGGTCATTCTCGCCGGCCGCTATTTCATCAACCCCCGGTTTGCGACGGTGGAGATCAAGGAAACCACGATCGTGCCCATCGCCAACGTCGGCGTGGTGATCGCCTACGTCGGCCGCGAAGGCCGCGACGTGACCGGAGACGCCTTCAAGCACGGCAATCTCGTCAACAAGGGCGAGAAAGGTGTGTGGGTCGAGCCGATGGATCCGGGGAAGTATCCGATCAACACCTACACGCATCGCGTCGAAATCGTCCCGACCGCCAATGTGGTGCTGAACTGGGCGACCGGTAAGACGGAAGCGCACAACCTGGACAAGAATCTCTCCACCATCACCGTCCGCTCGTCGGATGGCTTCACTTTCAATCTCGACGTCAGCCAGATTATCCACATCCCTCGCTCCGAGGCGCCGAAGGTCATCGCACGATTCGGCAGCATGGTGAATCTGGTCACGCAGGTGCTCGAGCCCACCATCGGCAACTACTTCAGAAACGCGGCGCAGGGTTCAGATGTCATCGACTTCCTGCGAACCCGGCGCGAACGGCAGGAGGATGCGAGAAAACAGATCGCGTCGGCGCTGAGCGACTACAACGTCGTGGCGGTCGACACGCTGATCGGGGACATCACCCCGCCCGAGGCGTTGATGACAACGCTGACCGATCGAAAGCTCGCCGAGCAGGAGAAAGTCACCTACGACACCCAGCGCCTTGCCGAGGAGACGCGAAAGGAGCTGCAGCAGGCCACGGCGATGGCCGACACGCAGGCGAGCGTCGTCGCGGCCCAGCGCCAGGTGCAGATCCAGGAGTTTCAGGCGAGCGCGGCGGTCAAGACGGCAGAAGGCCAGGCGGCGTCGCGCAAGCTCGTTGCGGATGGCGAGGCCTATGCGACGAGAGCGACCGGCAGCGCCGACGCCGAAAAAACGAAGGCCGTCGGCACCGCGGAAGCGGACGTGATCAAGCTGAAGATCGCGTCGATGGACTCAGGAAACTATGCGGGAATCGAAATTTCAAAGGCGCTGGCGGCGAGCGGTTTCAAGCTGGTGCCTGACGTCGTCGTGAGCGGCGGCGGTGGGGCAAATGGGTCGGACAGCAACTCGCTCGTCAGCGTGTTGCTGGCGAATCTCATTCAGGAAAGTCGAGGCAAGCGCAGCCAATAGGTTCTTCCGATGTCTCGCGGTTGCTAGTCGCGGTCACCCGCCACGAAGAACGGCTCCATGTCCTTGTACTCGAGCGTCTTCACCATCGGAGCCGAGGGGCCTTTGCCCTGCGCGAGCGCGAGGTACGCCTCCTCCGACTGCGCGACCATGGCGCGCGCCAGGTCGTTCTTGTGAATCGAGTGGTAGCGAGACGGCAGCGCCCAGTGAACCAGCGGCATGACAAAACCCAGCGCAGAGGGTGTGTTGGAGTTGCCCAGGATCACGGCAGGGCGGTAGAGCCCGAGGAAGTCGAACTCGAGCGCCTCAGACTTCTTCTCTTTGTCTCCGATGTTGCGAATGTACTTGTTCGACGACTGGGAGTTGGCGCCGGCGGCCGTCATCATCGCCAGCACGCGAGCGCCGCCCGCCTTCGCGGCAGATGCAAAGGCCGTGGGGTAGGTGATCTCGATCTTGCGCACCTCTTCATCCGCCATCTTCGCGCTGCCTTTGCCGACGCCGAACGCCGCGAGCGCGATGTCGACGCCCCTGGCGTGCGGCGCGAGCTCCTCTTCCAGCTTGTCCATGTTCACGACGACCTGCTGCACCTTGAGGTTCGCGAGCTCCGCCACGTTGCGCCGAGTCACGACGATCACCTTCCGGCACAGCGGGCTCTGCTCGAGCAGGTGCAGGATGCGCCCGCCCACATTGCCGGTGGCGCCGAGCAACATCGCGGTGTATTCGATCTTGGGCATCGGCGTGTCCGCCGTTTCTATTGGTGGCTGGTGAGCGTCACCGCGAGCGTCACCAGCGACTTGATGCCGGGGACGATGCTGCTGGCTTCGGCCGTTTCTTCGAGGCGATGCGGCATGTGCTCCAGCGTCGCGCCGATGGCCACGGCTGGAATGCCAAGCGCCACGGCGTTGTTGGCGTCGGTGGAGCCGACGTCGGCGGGAACGATGGCCGGAGTGCCCGCCTTTCGGAAATGATTGCTGACGGCAAGCGCCGTCTGCACCAGCGGATGATTGAGCCGTTCCTCCTTCGGTCGCGCTTTCGAGTAGTCCTGGAGGACGGATTTCTCCATGTGGAAGGCGACGCCTTCCTGCTCGGCCGCGCGCCGCGCTGCCGCCTCGACCGCCTGCTCCAGCTTCGATTGCGTCGGCGTGTCGAGCGAGCGCAAGTCCACGGAGAACCACGCCTCGCGCGCCACCGCGTTCACCACGGTCCCGCCGCCGATCATCCCGACGTTCGCCACTGGAAGCTTGAACGAGTCGAGTCCCTCGGCCACCGGGGGCAGCGGGATATCGTAGACGGCCGCGATCGCCTTCGCGACCGCTTTTGCCGGGTTCGGACCGCCGCGGCTCTCCATCGTGTGGGCGCCGTCCGAGTTGTAATAGAACTTGTACTGGCTGATGCGCAGTGCGCCGTACCACACCTGGTTGGCGCCGACATCCACGCCGATGAACATGTCGGGCTTGTAGCCGCTGGTTTCGAGCCAGTGCTTCGCGCCGAGCAGCCCGATTTCTTCCTGCACGCTCGCGAGGAACACCAGGTCGCCCTTCGTCTGCACGCCGCCGCGGTTCAGGGCACGGAACATCTCGAGCACCGCGATCACGTTGGACGTGTCGTCGCCGACGCCCGGCGCGCGAAGGATATCGCCCTCGCGCCTCACCTTCAGCTCAGTTCCTTCCGGGAACACCGTGTCGGTGTGCGCGCAGAAGACGACCATCGGACCGCCGCCGGATCCCTTGCGCACGCCGCTGACATTGGACATGTCGTCCACCCGGATGTCAGTGAGTCCGAGCTTCTGCATTTCGGCGCGGACGTATTGCGCGCGGGCCTGCTCTTTGCGCGACGGCGCCGGCATCTCGACCAGGCGGATCCATTCGTCGACGATGACGGACGAGCGCTCGTCCACCGACTGCAAGGCCTTTTTCACATCGGGCCGCTCGAGTACCGCCGGCTGGAACCAGTTGCTTTGTGCGAGCGCCGGTACGGCGGCAGCGAGCAGGATCACTACGGTGGAAACGAGCGTGCGCATGGAGAGAGCATACTCCGCCCTGCGCTGACTTTATTGAGGAGGCCGTTGCGCCGCGCGCGCCGTCGCGGCTTCGGCGACGGAAAGGGCGTTCCGCAGTTCCATGATGTGCGACGCCTTCACGATGGTCGTCGCCGGCTCTGCGTCACCACTCCCCGCATCACTGTTCGAAAAGTAGATCGCGTCGCCCTATCGAAGGCGGTTTCCAGGCCCGGCGTCGACCGTTGGGTCGCCGCACCAGGTGCTGCGAGTCATGACGGGTCCGCCGAGCAGGTCGAACCTTGCGGACCCTCGAATGCTCTCCCAGGCGTACCAGCCGGCGCCTTCCGCGAACGAGAACCGCTCGACCGTCTCGGACGAGGGCGGTTGATCGGGTGCGTACGGCTGGTACTCCAGCACGAGCGTCGGCCGGCTGCCGAGGGAACCGCCGAGATCGCGCGCGGGATCGATGTGCGCGCGCATCCGGTACGGAAACGGACGGCTCTGTTCCCGGCAGTCAGGCGCGAGATCGATCGCGCGGTTCCGCCGGAGATCGAGCGTCCACATACCCGAGAGACGACGGGGCAGCCAGCGGCCGTCCGAGAATCGGTACGATCGCCCCGTCGAGTCGCCGTCGAGCGCGTGGTCGACCTCGTGGTAGATCCACTGATCGTCCCATCGCCAGCATTCGAACTTCCTCGCATCGCGATACTTGACCCAGCAGACTTCGCGTCGGACACGATCGACGATCTGATCCTGAAACTGCGTGCCGCGCCGCGGCCACAGCGACTGATCGCCAACGACGAACGTCAGCGTGTCTACCGTCTGCGCCGGAACGGTCTGGACCGTCTGTCGGCCGCACGCCGCCGCTCCGATGCTCGCCGCTAGGAGGAGCGCGGCGAGGACGCGCGTACGATCAAGGGCGCGAGAAGTTCTTCTCCATTGCGCAGGCGTTCTCGAAATCAGAATAGCTGCTCCATGTGAAGGTCACCGACGCCTGTTCGATCCTGAGGCCTGACTGAAGTCTCGACGCGAACGCGCCGCGGTCGTCCATGACGAGGTCCGTGCCTTTCCAATGGCCGGCGAGGTCGAAGTACCCACGATGCTGCCCGATGTCCACAATCTTCCAGTCGAGCAGGCGAAACGACATCAGGGCTCCCTCGGTGCTCCGCCAGCCGCCAAAGATCGTCCCCGACAGCTTCAGGGACTGAGTCGTTCCCTGCGACGTGCAGAGCGAGGCCGTCCCCTGCAATCCTCCGGTGGGTTGCAGACCGTCGACATGAAGGCGGGACATGCTGGAGGACGGGTAAAAGAGCACGTACAGAGGATAGGCGCCGGTCTTCGTCACCAGCTTGCCGCGGCCCTGCCAATACAGGAGGGGTGTCCAGCGCCCGCCGATGTGAAACGCCCAGGGACTCGTGATGCCGGCAACCGTGTAGACCACGGCTGCGAGCAGGACCACGAGCCCGAGGAGATTCGTGAGACATCCGCGCGGTCGGCGGATCGGCATGCGTTGAGTATATTCAGCGATGTTAAAGATTTGCTCAGGACCGGCGAAACCCACACATAATGCGACGGTCAGGAGGTCAGCCCGTGGACCCGATGTTCCTTCCAGATGTTGAACAGACTCCGAAGAGTGGATGGTACGCGTCAGCGATCGCGCAGAAGCAGCAGGAAGGCGTCGAGTACCCGCAGATCTGGCATCTCTTTGCGTATTTGCCGTCCGCGACCGATCATCTGGCGCGGTTCACACAGGAGATTCTCCGCGGGCCCGCACCGCTCAGCCCCGGGTTGCGCGAGCTGATCGCCGCGTACACCTCGCGCCGTAACCGGTGCCCGTTTTGAATCGAGTCACACGCCGCAGTTGCGGCGGAGCTGCTCGCGGATCCTTCGCTCGTCGCGTCGGTGCTGGCCGACGTCGAATCGTCGCCGTTCGACGAACGGCACAAGGCGCTCTTTCGATTCATCGACAAGGTGAATCTCAGCTCGCCGGACATTTCGGCGGCGGACGTCGCCGACGCGCGCTCAGCAGGATGGACCGATGACGCGCTGTTCTTTGCGATCACCGTCTGTGCGCTGTTCAATTTCTACAACCGCTGGATCGACGCCACCGGTGTACATGCGATGTCCGGGGAAGCGCACAGACAAGGCGGCAAGCGGATGGCGGCCGGCGGATACGCGCACGACGAATTGAAATAGCCGCGCCTCTAGCCCGTGATGAAGGCGAGCAGATCCGCGTTGATCTGGTCGGCCTGCGTCGTCGGCATCCCGTGCGGAAATCCAGGGTAGAACTTCGTCGCCGGCTGCTTCAGCAGCTTCGCCGAGAGCGGTCCTGAATCGGCGAAAGGCACGATCTGATCGTCCTCGCCGTGCATGACCAGCGTCGGGACGTCGATGTTCTTCAAATCGTCGGTGAAGTCGGTTTCCGAAAAGGCCTTGATGCAGTCGTACTGCGCCTTGATGCCGCCCATCATGCCCTGCCGCCACCAGTTGTCACGAACGCCCTGCGAGACCGTCGCGCCCGGCCGGTTGTACCCGTAGAACGGAATCGTGAGGTCCTGGTAGAACTGCGATCGATGTTTGGCCGTGCCTTCGCGGATCTGATCGAACACCTCGATCGGCAGGCCGCCGGGGTTCTTCTCGGACTTCAGCATGACCGGAGGCACCGCGCCCACCAGCACCGCCTTCGCCACGCGTCCCTTGCCGTGTCGCGCGACGTAGCGCGCGACTTCACCGCCGCCGGTTGAATGGCCGATGTGAACCGCGTCGCGCAGATCGAGATGCTCGACCAGTTCACGCACATCCGCGGCGTAGGTGTCCATCTCGTTGCCCGTCACGGTCTGCGTCGAGCGGCCGTGGCCCCGCCGATCGTGCGCGATGACCCGGAAGCCCTTCTCGAGGAAGAACATCATCTGCGCATCCCAATCGTCGGCCGAGAGCGGCCAGCCGTGGTGGAAGAACAGCGGCCGGCCGGTCCCCCAATCCTTGTAGAACAATTGCGTGCTGTCCTTCGTCGTGAACGTCGCCATCGGCCCCTCCTTCATCGCCTGCGCTTGCGGACCCAACCACAGTAGTCCTTGCTGATGGCGGTTGGCCAGCACAACCCGGCGTCGCCCGGGTCATTTTGTCGCCTCGCCTTCGCGAGGCCCAGGATGTTATGGTCACCAGCGAGGATGTTGTTCACCGATCTCTTCCTTCGACGTCTGTGCCACGCACGCGATCTGTTGGCTGAGCTTCACGAGGACGCGCCATCGGTCCGTGAAGTCGCGCTCTCGTGCCAGCTGTCTCCGTTCCAGTTCATTCGCCAGTTCGAGGCCGTCTTTGGAACGACACCGCACAGGTTCCGCACGCAGCTGCGTATCGAGCGCGCCAAGGTTCTCCTCGCCGCCGATCACCATTCGGTGACCGACGTGTGCCTTGACGTGGGCTTCTCGAGCCTCGGCAGCTTCAGCGCGTTGTTCTCTGAGCGCGTCGGTGTCTCTCCGACGTCGTACCGGCGACGGCTGCAACGCGTTTACGCCGTACCGGACGCCCGTGCGCGTGCGTTGACGCCGGGTTGTTATGGCTTACTGGCATGTCTCCCTCCCGGCGCGTTCCGCAATTTCCGAGAAGCATCGAGTGCCCCACCGGTGGTACAAGGCTGCGAGCCGCGAGGAGGCGCCGATGAGGATCAAACTGACGAGCGTGATGGTGGACAACCAGGACACAGCGCTGAAGTTCTACACGGACGTGCTGGGTTTCAAGAAGAAGTTCGACATCCCGGCAGGCGAGTACCGGTGGATTACCGTGGTGTCTCCGGAAGGGCCGGACGATCTCGAACTGGCACTCGAGCCGAACGCCAACCCCGCGGCTAAGGCCTTCCAGAAAGCGATGTTCGATCAGAAGATTCCGCTGACGTCATTCGAGTCGATTGACATCAGATCCGAGTGCGCGCGCTTGAAGAAGTCCGGTGTGGCCTTTGTACAGGAGCCGACCGACGTCGGGCCGGTCGTCATCGCCGTGTTCGTTGATACGTGCGGAAACCTGATCCAGCTTCACCAGCCGAAAGCCTAGACGGCCAATCTCCCGTCTTCACAGATCAACACGCCGGACTCGCGGCTGCGACCGCTTGCTTTGGACAATCTTTGTCCAAAGCCACGTTTTGTCAGTGCCCTCGACGCCGACGCAATTTGTAAGTCTCTTTATTCATAAGGTTTATCAGACGACACCGTGGAAGCGGCCATGGCATTCGGGTTGCTCCAAAGACGACCATACACGTCCATAACGGACTAAATAACACACATTGTTTTGCAGCTCAAAAGGAAGAGACGAACATGAAGATGCGTAACGCCAAGGGTTTCACACTGATCGAACTGCTGATCGTCGTCGCCATCATCGGGATCATCGCGGCGATCGCCGTGCCCGGTCTGCTCCGCGCGCGTATGTCGGGCAACGAGGCGTCGGCCATCGGATCGCTCCGCGCGATCAACAGCGGTCAGTCGACGTACTCCTCGAGCTGCGCCAACGGCGGATACGCCACGACGCTGGCCGACCTCGTGAAGCCGCCGACGGGCAGCACCGCGGGCTTCATCAGCCCTGACCTGAGCGCGAACGGCGTGACCAAGAGCGGCTTCCTCGTCAACATCGGCGCCGGTACGGTCGGGACCACGGTGACGCTGGCGGCCAATACCTGCAACGTGTCGAGCGCCGACTCGGTGGCGTCCTACTTCGGCGAGGCGCATCCGCTGACCCCGGGCTCGACGGGCGGCCGGTCGTTCGGCACCGATCAGCGCGGGACGATTTTCCAGAACACCGCGGGCAGCGGCAACGTGCCCTACACCGCGGCCCTGGTTGCCGCCGCGACGACGCCGCTCCAGTAACACTCGCGCCTGACGCGTTTCTTCTGCACGGGCCGCCGGTTGAATCCGGCGGCCCGTTTTCTTTTTGAGCCGGCGCGCGAGAACGGCCCTGATACTTTCGATCGTTTCAGGAAGGCAGTCGCGCGTTCATCGACCCGGCGAGACAGGCGCGAGCGTTCCGCCAGAAAATTCGGAATAGACGATGAACCGGAACGGATTCATCTGCGAATTGATCTGAACCAGCGTGGTGAGCGCCCGCGTGCGGCTGCTTCGCAGCGCGGCACTGTTTGGATATCGGGCAAGGCCGAGTTCGGCAATGCGGAATGCCAGCGCCGCGTCGCCGCGCTCCTCGAGGCGATCGGCGGTTCGCCTGAAAGCGTCCTCGCTCTTGCCGCCGAGCTCGTCGAGCGCGAGCGCCCATTCAGCCCGCGTGAAGCTCTCCACGCCTTCACCATTCGACTGCCAGTATCCGGCGTGCTCGGCGTACAAACGCTGAACGAACGTGTCCCGCGTAATGAGATACGGCAAGACAGCCCTGGGCGTGTCCCGAAGGGACGGTGGAACGAAATTGTCGTGCAGGAGCTCGGCGATCGGGCGAGCCGCCCGCGCCGCATCGACGCTGCGGTCGTAGAGCGCACCAAGCGCGGTGCGGAGTCCCTGCATCGCGTCGATCGTGAACACCGCGGTCAGCGGCGGGTGGCCGTGGACCAGCCGGCGCGGGTGCAGCTCGAGGACTTGCGTGACGGCGCCGAGATAGCCCTCGGCCGAACCCTCGGCCACGAACGGCGCGCCGCTGTAGGGCATGAACGCGTCGCCGACGAACAGGATGTCGTGGTTCACGTCGCGCACAAACAGCGCATCGTCGGTCTCACCGCTCTTGCCCGGGATCAGCTCGAGCTCGATGCCCGCGGCTCGCAGCGTTTCCGGCTTCGAGATCAGGCGATCCGGCGTGACGTCGAGCGCCCGCGGCTCGGTGCCGAAGAAATCCTGAAATGGCGGGCGGTACTGTCGGCTGCGCGCGAGCTCGATGGGGAAGTTGGCCTGGGCGATCACCGTGCTGCCAGGTTCGCGAACGGCCGCAAGGCCGCCCACGTGATCCCAATGACCGTGCGTCAGAATCACGTACTTGATCGGTGCGTGGGTGACGGTGCGTAGAGCGGCCACAGCTTCGCGCGCGCTCGGCTCAGTGGTGCCTGCGTCGATCGCGACGACCGAGTCCTGTCCGACGATGAACGACAGGTTGCCGAAGTCGTAGCCCTCGGCCACGTAGACGCCCTCCGCCTCGCGCACCAGGCGCTTCTCGCTGAAACGGAAGCCGCGCTTCGGATCGACCGAGAAGTCGCTGAGCACGAGCGGCACGTTCTCGCCTTCGAGCGAACTGAAACCGGATCGCGCGAGCATGTCGCGCGAGCGCGTGTCGTCTCCGAGCTTACGATACGCCACGGCGAGCGCGCGGTAGACGGCCCGATCCAGGTTCACGGGAAACTCGGCGCGATGCGTCACGCACGCCTCGAGGTCGTCGACGGCGATGCGTGTCTTCTTGAAACGTTCGGGCAGTTCTGCGAACACCGAGCCCCGCGCGTACCGGCCGAGCAACGGATCCTCGGCGGCCGCCGCATCGAGCTTTCCGATCGCGTCTTCGACCCAGGCCACGCGCTTCAGCAGAGGAACCTCTTTCGCGACGCGCGCCTGCAGTACTGCCTGCAGGCCGAGGAAGAACGCGCGCCGATCCGGCTGCTCACGCGCCAGGCGGCCGAAGAACTCGTAGCCCCGCCATTCCTGATGGGAGGCCAGCAGCTGTTGCAGGGTCGACATCACGACGAGAGGCTCGGAGTTGGGGTAGGCGGCGACGTCGAGCAGCGCTTCGAGCGGCCGGGGCTGAGCGGCGGGAAGCTCCCTGGCCGACGTCGCACCGCACGCGGTGAAGGCGAGTGAAGCGAGCAAAAGAGCGAATCGTCTCATGGCTTCTCCTTTGTGTGTATATGCACGTTTTTGGTAAAACTCTGACTCCGGGTCCTGCAATCATCGGGTTAGTCGTTCTGTGCGGCGATGACGACGAGGCGAAGGATGCGGCGCAGTTCTTCGGCGTCTTCTTTGGACAGCGCACGCAGAATTCGTGCGTGCGCACTTTTCCACTCAGGCAGCGCGCGTGCGAGGAGCTGTTGACCGCGCGCGGTCAGCGTATACGAGCGCACGCGCTTGTCCCTGGCTCCCGATTCTGCCGCGAGGCCGCGGCGAACCAGGGGCGCAAGATTCCGCGTGAGTGTCGTGCGATCCATGACCAGCGCCTCGGCGAGCCGAGACAGCGGAACCGAAGGCGCTTGTCCAAGCGCGACGAGCAGGCTGAACTGCGTCGAACGGATGCCGGCGACAGAAAACGCAGAGTCGTAGCGCTGGGTCATCGCGCGCGAGGCCTGCCGCAGCGCCATTCCCAGGCAGGTCTCGTGTACCTCCGCGGTCGCTCGCTTCAGGTGGTCGTCCATATCGTCATTAAGTGTATATGCACTTAATCCGGTTCTGTCAAGCGGCCCGGCTCTCGACCCCGTCCGTCGTGCCTGAGAGAATGACGACTGCAGCGCCGGTCGCACCGATTGGTCCCCGATCGCGCCAGACTTCGGGCTGGAGGACTAGACAATTGAGCGGGCACACACGAGTCGACCACGAGCGTCTGGCAAACCTGCCGCGCCTTCCTCGCGATCAGGACGGACCGGTCTTCGCCGAGCCGTGGCAGGCGCAGGCGTTCGCGCTCGCCGTGAAGCTATCCGAGAAGGGGCACTTTACCTGGAAGGAATGGGCCGCCGCGCTCGCCTCCGAGCTGAACGACGCCACGCTGCGCGGCGAACCGGACCTCGACGGCACCAGGTACTACCATCACTGGCTCGCGGCGCTGGAACGTCTCGTGATCACG
>Ga0068858_100004425_pt1 | contig 13781 bp, 11 predicted proteins | sample KBSSwiS12_FD_66589 | JGI IMG/M metagenome (GOLD analysis project Ga0068858, IMG submission 66589) | Switchgrass rhizosphere microbial communities from Kellogg Biological Station, Michigan, USA - KBS Switchgrass S1-2 | ecosystem: Host-associated > Plants > Roots > Rhizosphere > Soil ... | reverse complement strand
CGCCTGCTCGAGAGCGGCGCGATCGTCGGCATCCACGCCGTCGCCGACCCGGCCGCGCTCGGCCTCACGATCGAGGCGCAGATCGACGTCAAGCTGCGGCCGACGACGACCGCCGAGGCGTTCGAGCGCGCGATCCGCGACGTGCCGCAGGTCTCGATCGCGACGCTCGTCACCGGCTCGTTCGACTACGCGCTGCGCGTCGCGTGCAGCGACCGCGCCGATCTCGCCGCGGTCACCGAGACGATCCGCGAGCGCGCCGGCGCGCAGGAGACGTACAGCAGGATCATCCTGCGCGAGCTGCACCTCGGTCGCGGCGCGCCGAAACGGGCGGCGCGGCGTGCGAAGCCGATGCGCCGGCGCTGACCGTTCGCTAGCGATCGCCGCCGGCGAGCGCGGCGATCGCGGCGTCGACGCCGCCGTGGCCGAACGCGATCCCCAGCGCCAGCATCCCCGCCTCGACGCCGGCGAGCGCGCCGAGGACCATCGCTTCGTTGACGTCGCCGAGATGGCCGATGCGGAACACCCGGCCGTGCAACGGCCCGAGGCCGCCGGCGATCGCGACCTGGAAGCGCTGCCGCGTCACCGCGCGCAGCTCTTCGGGGTCGATGCCGGCGCCGACCTCGATCGCCGTCACCGACACCGAGCGCGCGGCGGGGACCTTGGTGAAGAAGCCGACGGCGCCGCCTTCGGACCAGCGGGCGACGGCCGCATGCACCGCGGCCGCGAGGCGCGCGTGGCGCGCGTGCACCGCGGCGAGCCCTTCGGCGGCGATCAGACCGAGCGCGGCGTCGAGGCCGGCGATGAGCGCGAGCGGCGGCGTGCCGCAGAACTTGCGGTACGAGAACTCGCTCCTGCGCCGCTGCCAGTCCCAGTAGAAGCGCGGCACCTGGTTGGCCGCCGCGGCGGCGAGCGCGCGCGCGTTGGCGGCGACGATCGCGAGCCCGGGGTGGACCATCAGGCCCTTCTGCGACGCCGCGATCGCGACGTCGGCACCGAGCGCGTCCATCGCGAACGGCGACGCCGCGAGCGACGCGACGACGTCGACGACGAAGAGCGCGGGGTGCCGGGCGGCGTCGATCGCGCGCCGGATCGCGGCCAGCTCGGACGTCGTTCCGCTCGCGGTGTCGGTGTGGACGACGAAGACGGCGGCGATGCGGTGCTCGCGGTCGTCGCGCAGCGCCGCCTCGACCGTCGCGGGGTCGATCGGATGGCCTTCGCGGTACGGCGTTCGCAGGGCGACGCCGCCGCAGGCGACGACCTGCTCGGCCCAGCTGTCGGAGAAGTGGCCGGTGCCGGGGACGAGCACCGGCACGCCCGGTGCGACGAGGTTGGCGATCACCGCCTCCCAGCCGCCGTGGCCGTTGGCGGCGTAGAAGAAGACCTCGGCGGTCGTCGTGCCGAGCAGCTCCTGCACGCCGCTCTCGCACGCCGCGATGAGCTCGCCGAGACGCGGGTCGGCGAGGTCGGTCGGCTGCCGCGACATCGCGTGCACGACGGCGTCGGGGACGTGCGTCGGTCCTGGCGAGTGGAGCAGGCGGACGCCGGGGATGCGGGAAGAAGAAGGCATGGCGGTCATCGTAGCGGCGGCGAGGAGTAGATTCGTCGGCGGCAGCGCGCCGCCGTTCGGCGCGTGCCGCAACGAATGCACGATCCCGTCCCGTTCGTTCCCGTCCGCGGCCTGCACCACTTCGCGTGGCGCTGCCGCGATTGCGAGGAGACCCGGCGCTTCTACGAGGACGTGCTCGGCCTGCCGCTCGTCCACGTCATCCGCGCCGACACGGTGCCGAGCACCGGCGAGCATTGCCCGTACGTGCACATCTTCTTTCGCATGGCCGACGGCTCGCACCTCGCCTTCTTCGACCTCGGCGACGACACGGCCGCCGCGCCATCGCCGAACACGCCGGCGTGGGTCAACCACATCGCGCTGCGCGTCGATTCGATCGCGGCGCTCGGCGCTGCCAAGGCGCGTCTCGAGGCGGCCGGCGTCGAGGTGCTCGGCATCACCGACCACGGGATCATCGAATCGATCTACTTCTTCGACCCGAACGGCCTTCGCCTCGAGCTGACGGTGCCGACCGCGAGCGCGGAGACGACCGCGCGTCACGAGCGCGAGGCGCACGCCGCCGTCGCTGCGTGGACGAACGAGAAGCGGGCGCGGCGCGCCACGCCGCCGGCGGACGCCGACGACGTTTCCGACTGGGGCGCGATGGATGCCTGAGGCACGCGAGCGTCGGCTCGCCGCGATCGACGTCCGCGCCGGCGCGACGATGGAGAGCCAGTCGGGGCTGCAGATGCTGCGTCCGCGCATCTACGGCGCCTACGAGGAAGCGGCGCGGGCGCAGGTGCGTGCCGGCGGGCGCCGCGTCGGTGCGATCGTCATGCACCCGACGAGCAACTTCATGGGCCACTACCTGATCGCGCCGCTCGCCGAGCGCGGCATCACGTGCCTCGGCCTCAACTCGCGCTTCGCCGGCAACGACACCGTCCTCGTCGTCGAGCGGGTGCTGCAGGACCTTGGCGCCGGCGTCAAGTTCATGCGCGAGACGCTCGGCTGCGACCGCGTCGTCCTCGTCGGCAACTCGGGCGGCGCGGCGCTCGCCGCGCACTACCAGGCCGAGGCCGAGCGCTTCACCGCGACGACGCTCGCCTGCGGCGATCCTTCCGGGCTCGTCGCCGCCGACCTGCCGCCGGTCGACGGCATCGCGCTCTGCGCTGCGCACGAGGGCCGCGCGCATCTGCTGCTGCGCTGGCTCGACCCTGCGGTCGTCGACGAGCACGACGCGCTCGCGACCGACGCCTCGCTCGACATGTACGACGCGCGCCACTGGGTCGACGGCGCCGAGCGGCCGCCGCGCTACGGCGTCGACTTCCTCGCCCGCTTCATGGCCGCGCAGCGCGCGCGCCGCGACCGCATCGAAGCGCGCGTGCGCGCCCGGCTCGCCGCGCTGCGCGCGATTCGCGGCGCGCCGCGCGACGAGGCGTTCGTCGTCCACCGCACGCACGCCGACCCGCGCTGCCTCGACCTCACGCTCGACGCCAACGACCGCAAGCCCGGCAGCGTCTGGGGCGACGCGCGCGCAGTCAACTTCGCCGCCAACGCGATGGGGCGGACGACGTCGCTCGTCGCGTTCCTCTCGCAATGGTCGTCGGCGTCGCGCGCCGGCGGACCCGAGAACCTCGCCCGCACCACGCTGCCGGCGCTGCTGCTGACCTACACCGCCGACCAGAGCACGTTTCCGAGCACGCGCGACGCCTGGCTCGCCGCCGCGCCGGGGCGGATCCGCAACGTCGACATCGTCGGCGGCGATCACTACCTCGCCGGCAGGCCCGACCTGCAGGAGCGCGTCGCCGACGAGATCGCGGCGTTCGCGGAGGCGCTATAACGATCGTCATGGGCGCCCAGGAGGTGTGGAAGTTCGCGCCGGCGTACGAGCTGCCGAGCTGGCCGCACGTGCGCGCGCCCGACCTCGACGCGCGCGAGCGCATCCGCTATCCGGTTGTGGTCGCCGGCGGCGGGCTCTCGGGGCTCACGCTCGCGTGCGACCTGCTGCTGCGCGGCGTCCCGGTCGTCGTCCTCGACGAGGACGACACCGTCGGCGTCCGCGGCGCGTCGTCGCGCGGCATCTGCTATGCGCAAAAGAGCCTCGAGATCTTCGCCCGCCTCGGCATCTACGAGCGGATCCGCGCCAAGGGGATCACGTGGTCGGTCGGCCGCACGTTCTCGGGCGCCGACGAGGTCTACTCGTTCGACCTCGAGGACGACAGCTGCTCCGAGCAGCCGCCGTTCATCAACCTGCAGCAGTTCTATCTCGAGTGGTTCCTCGTCGACCGCATCCGCGAGCTCGACGAGAGCGCGATCCGCTGGAAGACCAAGGTCGGGCGGGTCGAGAACTCGGGCGACGGCGTCGTCGTCGACGTCGAGACGCCGGACGGCACGTATTCGCTCGAGGCCGACTGGTTCGTCGATGCCACCGGCGCGAACAGCCGCATCCGCGAGACGCTCGGGCTCGACGCGCACGCGTCGCGCCACACCGACCGCTGGTGCATCAGCGACGTCCGCTTCAAGAAACCGCTGCCGGTCGAGCGCTGGACGTGGATCGATGCGCCGTTCAACGAAGGGCGCGGCGTCTGGCAGCACCTGATGGCCGACGCCGTCTGGCGGCTCGACTACCAGATGGACGAGCACGCCGATCCCGAGTCGATCAGCAAGCCCGAGGTCGCCGGCGCGCGGCTGCGCGAGCAACTCGGTCCCGACGTCGAGTTCGAGTTCGTCTGGATCGGCCCGTACCAGTACCGCGACCACCTGCTCGACACGTTTCGCGTCGGCCGCACGATCTTCGTCGGCGACGCGGCGCACGTCGTCTGCCCGTTCGGCGCGCGCGGCGGCAACAACGGCATCCAGGACGCCGGCAACCTCGGCTGGAAGCTCGCGCTCGTCGTCGAGGGCAGCGCCGCCGAGGCGCTGGTCGACAGCTACCACGCCGAGCGCCACGCCGCCGCGGTCGAGAACCTGCGCGTCACCAGCCGCACCGCGCGCTTTCTCGCGCCGCGCAGCGCCGCCGAGCATCGCCTGCGGCGCGCGGTCGTCGCCCTCGCGCGCTCGCATCCATTCGCGCGCAAGCTCGCCAACACCGGGCGGATGGCGCAGGCGAACGATTACCCGCCGTCGCGCTGCGCGCCGGACGGCGCGCGGTCGCTCCAGAACGTCGCGCTCGAGGACGGGACGACGGTGATGGAGCGGCTCGCCGACGGCACGCGCTTCAACGGCTTCTGGATCGGCGGCAGCGACCGCGACGTCGCTTCGCTCGCCGACGTCGCGCGCCGCCTGCCGCTCGCCGTCCACGCAGTCGCTGCCGACGGCGCGCTCGCCAGGCACCTCGGCGCCGCGGCGGGGACGCTCGTCCTCGCGCGCCCCGACGCCTACGTCGCGGCGACGATCGCCGCGCCGACTTCCGGCCGCGTCGAAGCGGCGCTGCGCCGGGCGCTCGCGCTCGACGTCGAGACCTGATGAGAACCGATCCCAACATCGCCGACCCCGACGCCTTCTACGAGGCGTGGATCGCCGCGCACGAAGGGCTGAGCGACGCCGAGAGCGCCGCGCTCGACACCCGCCTCGTCCTCCTGCTCGCCAACCAGGTCGGCGACGTGCAGGTGCTGCTCGACTGCATCGCCGCCGCGCGCCGCGCCGCCGGCTGACGCGCTGCCCCGGCCGACGAGCGGCGGCGCTCGCCGCCGCGAACGGCGCGCGTTCATCGCCTCGCCACGATCGCTTCGCGTTCGCTTCATCGCCGCTTTGCCGCCCGTCGCGACAGTGACTGCACCGCGGCACGGCGCCGCGACGGGGAGAACGCCATGTGGCAGGAACGCTGGAAGGCCTGGGTCGCGGCGCTGCGCGCGCGCTTCGCGAAGAAGGAGCCCACCGTGCGCGAGCCGGTCGAAGACCAGGGCATCGACAGCGACTACGAGACCATCGTCGTCGGCCGCCGCGGGCCGGTCGACTGGCGGCGCTACGCGCTGCCGCTCGCCGTCGTCGCGACCGCGGCCGCAGCGGCGACGCTGCTCGTGCTGCACCCGCCGTTGCAGGGCGTCGGCCGCGGCGAGGTCGGCGTCCGCAGCAACCGCGTGACCGGCGGCGTCACCGAGTGGGGCGAGGGCAGCGTGCTCGTCGTCCCGGGCCTGCAGCAGATGCGCGTCTTCTCGCTTCGCGACCAGACCTGGCGCGCCGCGCAGATGGCGAGCGCCGACGGGCCGGCGCCGCTGCAGTCGATCGAGGGGCTGTCGCTCGGCGCCGACCTCACCGTGCGCTACGCGATCGATCCGCTCAAGGTCGCGGCGCTCGCGAAGAGCATGCCCGACAACGTCGCCGCCGAGGTCGTCGACCCGGCGGCGCAGGGCGTCGTCTACAAGGTGTTCGCGCGCTACACCGTGCGCGAGATCTTCTCGACCAAGCGCGCCGAGATCCAGGCCGCGATCGAGTCCGAGCTGAAGCCGCGGCTGGTCGCCGACGGCGTGCTGCTGCGCAACGTGCAGATCGGCAAGATCGACCTGCCGGCCGACTACCGACGCGGAATGGAAGCGCTGCTCGCCGAGGAGCTCGCCGGCGAGAAGATGAAGTACACGCTCGACCTCAAGGAAAAGCAGGTCAAGGAGACCGAGCTGAAGGCGCAGGCCGAGAAGGTGCGCCGCGAGATCGGCGCCGAGGCCGCAGCGCGCGAACAGGTCATCGCCGCGAAGGCGCAGGAAGAGGCGATGAAGCACGTGCTGCCGTTCAAGCAGCGCCAGATCGAGCAGCGCCAGTTCGAGGCCGAGGCCGAGAAGGTGAGCCGCGTCAAGGCCGCCGAGGGTGCCGCGCAGGCGCGCCGCATCGAAGCGAACGGCGAAGCCGACGCCCGCCAGAAGCTCGCCGACGCCGAGGTCTACCGGATGGACAAGGTCGGCAAGTCGAACGCCGAGCAGATGGGCCGCGAGGGCGCGCTGCTGAGCCGGCACCCGCTCCTGATCCAGAAGACGATGGCCGACAAGCTGTCGGACAAGGTGCAGGTGATCATCGCCGCGCCGGGAAGCGACGGCGGCTTCATCGGCGCCGGGCTGCTCGGCACGTCGGCGCAGAAGCGGACGGCGCTCGCCGGCAGGGCGACCAGCGACGCCGAGCAGCACGCCGCCGCCGACGACGCGAAGGAGCCGCAATGAGCCGCCCGGTCCAAGGCGAGCGCTGCGCGGCGCTGCGCGACACCCGTTCGCAGCCGTGGACGTGGCGCGACGTCGCGCGCACCGCCATCACCATGTTGATCGCGCTCATCGCCGTCGCGCTGGCGACGGTCGCCGGCGCGACCGGCAGCGGCGAGCGGAGCGCGGCGGCGAGCGGCCTGCGTGCGACGACGCTCGCGATCGTCGTCCGCGACCAGACCGTGCTGCGCGCCGCGCCGCACGCGTCGGCGCAGCAGCAGGCACTGCTGTGGCAGGGCGACGTCGTCGAGGTGCGCGGCGAGCGGATCGACCACCTCCAGGTCTGGGACCACGCGCGCGAGCGCGGCGGCTACGTCGACGCGAGCCGGCTGCGGCGCACGACGCTCGCGGCCGAAGAGACCGGCGAGCTGCTCGCGCTCGTGCGCTTCGTCCGTGACGTGCCGGGCAGCGAATCGCTCGGCATCGGCCTGGCCGCGGCCGCGCTGAAGGCGGCTCCGGCAGACGCGCTGCGCGGCGCCGTCGGTGCCGAGCTGTTCGACGCGATCGGGTCGATGGCCGATCGCCTCGCGCAGCGCGCGTCGAGCGGCACGGCCGCCGGCGCGACGCCGGGCCGCGCCGAGACGGCGCTCGCCGCCCATCTCGAGGCGGTGGCGCGCCACGGCGTCGCGTTCACGAGCTTCGAGCGCGACGGCGCGATGCGCATCTGCTACGACGGCGACGCGTTCCGGCGCGTCCTCGCCAGCACTGCGTCCGATCCGGCGCAGCGTGCGCGTGCCGCGCTCGGCCTGACGCGCCCCGAGTGCATCGACCCGGCGCTGCCGGCGAGCGAGCGGCAGCGGATCGACGTCTGGCGCGCCGACGTCCTCGACCGTGTCGACACCGCCAAGCTTGCGCCACTCTGGAAGGCGCGCGTCGCGATGCGGCGCGCGAGCACCTGGAGCGCACTCGCGTTTCAGCGCGCCCGCCGCGGCGAGGCGCAGGCCGCCGACGACGCGGCGACGCGTGCGATCGCCGAGCTCGCCGACGTCGCGCGCGGCGAGCTCGCCGAGGACGACGTCGCCGCCTGGAACGACGCCGCAGTGCGCGTCGGCGCGTCGCGCTGGGCGGCGCTGCGCACGCCGCCGCCGACGTCGCGCGCGGTCCGCGTCGTCACCTCGCCAGGCGAGCCGGGGCAGACGTGCGTCTTCCTCGTCGCCGCCAGCGATCGCGACGGCGACGCGCCGCTCGCCAGGCGCTGCACGTGGGGCGTCGTGTGGACGGCGTCGGCGGTCGTCAACCGCGAAGGCAACGCGGTCGCGCTCGCCGTCCAGCCGCTCGAGGCGTGGCGCGAGCTCTGGCTGTTCACGAAGCACGGTCGGGACTGGTCGGTGCAGGTGCTGCCGCCGTCGACCGCCGCGCCGGAGGTCGGCTACGCCGAGTTCGCCGGCTGGGTGCCGGGCGGCAGGCACGTGCTCGTCGCCCGCGAGTCGCGCGGCGCCAGGGGGTTGAAGCGCAACTTCGAGGTCGTCCGCATCGACACGCTCGGCACCGAGCGGCAGGCAGGCGATCCCGCGATCCTCGGCGCATTCGCGCGCTGGCAGGACCCGGCCTGGAAGCGCGAGACGGTGAGCCTGCGCTAGTCAGGCGCCACCCGCGAGCCCGACGTGCCGTTCACGCCGTTCCACTTCGGTCCCGGCGCGCTCGTCCACGCGGTGGCGCCCAAGCACGTCAGCTTTCTCGCCTTCTGCGCCGCCAACGTCGTCATCGACGTCGAGCCGCTCGTCTGGATGCTGCGCGGCGAGCCGCCGCTGCACCGCTTCGCGCACACGTTCGGCGGCGCGCTCGGCGTCGCGCTCGTCGCAACGGCGCTCGTGCTCGCAGCGACGCGACTCGCCGTGGCGCTGCGCTTGCCCGAGGCGTGGCAAGGACGGGGCCTGACGGCAAAGCGGGTCGCGATCGGCGCGCTGCTCGGCAGCGTCTCGCACGTCGTTCTCGACGGCGTGATGCACGCCGACCTGCGGCCGTTTGCGCCGTGGAGCGATGCGAATCCGTTCCTTGGCGCGATCGGCGTCGGCACGCTGCACGGGGCGTGTGTCGTCGCCGGGCTCGTGGGAGCGGCGATGGCCGGCATCCAGCGGCTGCGCGGCGAGAGCCATGGCGCCGACCGGGCGCCGGAGCGGCGCCGCGACGCCGGTCGCGTTCCGCGCTAGGCTTCGCGCGCACGATTCTCGAAGAACATAGGAGACGCCCCATGCCCCCGACCCTGTCCGACGCCGAGATGGCCCTGCGCGACGCCGCGCTCGAGTACCACCGCGCGCCGTCGCGCGGCAAGATCTCGGTGACGCCGACGAAGCCGCTCTTCAACCAGCGCGACCTCTCGCTCGCGTACTCGCCCGGTGTCGCCTACGCGTGCCTTGCGATCGAGGAAAACCCGGCGCTCGCCGCCGACTACACGTCGCGCGCCAACCTGGTGGGCGTCGTCACCAACGGCACCGCGGTGCTCGGCCTCGGCGACATCGGGCCGCTCGCCGGCAAGCCGGTGATGGAAGGCAAGGGGTGCCTGTTCAAGAAGTTCGCCGGCATCGACGTCTTCGACATCGAGCTCGCCGAAAGGGATCCCGACAAGCTGGTCGAGATCATCGCGGCGCTCGAGCCGACGCTCGGCGGCGTCAACCTCGAGGACATCAAGGCGCCCGAGTGCTTCGCGATCGAGAAGAAGCTGCGCGAGCGGATGAACATCCCGGTCTTCCACGACGACCAGCACGGCACCGCGATCATCTCGGCGGCGGCGCTGCTGAACGGGCTCGAGCTCGTCGGCAAGAAGATCGGCGACGTCAAGCTCGCCGTCTCGGGCGCCGGCGCGGCGGCAATCGCGTGCCTCGACGTCATGGTCGGGCTCGGCATCCGGCGCGAGAACGTCTGGGTCGTCGACAGCAAGGGCGTGCTGCGCGAGGACCGCGAGGACTTCCGCTCGGGCAAGGCCGACGAGAGCAAGCACCGCTACTGCCAGCGCACCGACGCGCGCACGCTCGCCGACATCGTCAAGGGCGCCGACGTCTTCCTCGGCTGCTCGACCGCAGGCGTGCTGACCGCCGACATGGTCAAGACGATGGCCGCCAAGCCGATCATCCTCGCGCTCGCCAACCCCGAGCCCGAGATCCGCCCGGAGCTCGCGAAGCAGGCGCGGCCCGACTGCATCATCGCGACCGGCCGCAGCGACTACGCGAACCAGGTCAACAACGTCCTCTGCTTCCCGTACATCTTCCGCGGCGCGCTCGACTGCGGCGCGACCAAGATCACCGAGGCGATGAAGCTGGCGTGCGTGCGCGAGATCGCCGGCCTCGCCAAGGCCGAGGCGAGCGACGAGGTCGCGGCCGCGTACCAAGGCCAGGAGCTGCGCTTCGGGCCCGACTACATCATCCCGACGCCGTTCGACGTGCGGCTGATCCTGCGCATCGCGCCCGCGGTCGCGAAGGCGGCGGCCGAATCGGGCGTCGCGACGCGGCCGATCGCCGATCTCGAGGCGTACCGGCAAGGCCTCGGCCGCTTCGTCTACCAGACCGGGCTCGTCATGCGCCCGGTCTTCGCCGCCGCCAAGGCGCGGCCGGCGCGCGTCGTCTACGCCGAGGGCGAAGACGAGCGCGTCCTGCGCGCGGTGCAGGTGCTGCTCGACGAGAAGATGGCCGAGCCGATCCTCGTCGGCCGGCCCGAGGTCGTCCGCATGCGGATCGAGCGCGCGGCGCTTCGCCTGCAGGCGGGGCGCGACTTCGAGCTGTGCGACCCGGAGAACGACCCGCGCTTTCGCAGCTACTGGGAGAACTACCGCAGCCTCATGGCGCGCGAAGGCGTCACTCCCGAATCGGCGAAGTCGCGCGTGCGCCGTTCGAACACGCTGATCGCGGCGCTGATGGTCCACCGCGGCGAAGCCGAGGCGATGCTGTGCGGCCTCGTCGGCCGCTACGACAGCCATCTCGAGCACGTCCGCGACGTCATCGGCAAGCAGCCGGGCGTGCGCGGCCTCGCCGCGATGAACGCCTTGATGCTGCCCAATCACACGCTCTTCATCACCGACACCTTCATCCACGAGGAGCCGACTGCGGAGGAACTCGCCGAGATCGCATTGCTCGCCGCCGTGGAGGTGCGCCGCTTCGGCGTTCTGCCCAAGGTCGCGTTCCTGTCGCACTCGATCTTCGGCTCGTCGGTGCGCGCTTCGGCCAAGCGGATGCGCGCCGCGCACGCGATCTTCCGGGAGCGCGCCCCCGAGATCGAGTCCGATGGCGAGATGCACGGCGACGCCGCGCTCTCCGAGCCGCTGCGCAGGAACTACCTCCCGGAGACGACGCTCAGCGGGTCCGCGAACCTGCTCGTCCTGCCCAACCTCGACGCCGCCAACATCCTCTTCAACGTGCTGAAGATCACCGGCGGCAACGGCGTCACCGTGGGACCCATCCTGCTCGGCGCGGCCAAGCCGGCGCACGTGCTGACGCCGTCGTCGACGGTGCGACGCGTCGTCAACATGACGGCGCTCGCGGTCGCCGACGCTGCCGCCGCTGCGGGCGGAACCGTTGCGAGATCGTCGTCGATGGAGGAGAGCTCGAGCCTCGGCTCGGCGAACGCCGCCTGACGCGCTACCGGTCGAAGACGATCACGCTGCGGGCGACGCCGCCGCGCTTCAACGCGGCGAAACCCTCGTTGATCTCGCCGAGGCCGATCCGCGCCGAGACCATCTCCTGCAGGTGCAGCCGCCCCTGCAGGTAGAACTCGATCAGCCGCGGCATGTCGATGCGGAAGCGGTTCGACCCCATCATGCAGCCCTGAATGCGGCGCTCCTTCAGGAAGTCGGGGCCGTGCAGCTCGATCTTGGTGCCGACGGGGATCATGCCGATCAGCGTCGCCGTGCCGCCGTGGCGCAGCGCCGAGAAGCTCTGCTCGGCGGTCGCCTTGAGGCCGATGCACTCGAACGAGTAGTGCACGCCGCCGTCGCTCAGCGCCTGGATCCGCTTGACGACGTTGTCGGCGCTCGCCGCGTCGATCACGTCGGTGGCGCCGAACTTCTTCGCGAGCTCGAGCTTGAACGGATCCTTGTCGACCGCGACGATCCGCGCCGCGCCGGCGATCTGTGCCGCGTTGATCGTCGCCAGGCCGATGCCGCCGGCGCCGAAGATCGCGACCGACGAGCCGGGCTCGACCTTCGCGGTGTGGACGACCGCGCCGTAGCCGGTGACGACGCTGCAGCCGATCAGGCACGCGAGATCGAGCGGCATGTCGTCGCGCACCTTCACGAGCGCGTTCTCGTGCACCAGCATCTGCTCGGCGAACGACGACAGGTTGAGGAACTGGGCGAGGGGTCTGCCTTGCCAGGAGAGCCGCTTGGCGACGCCGGGCGGCATCTTCACTTCCGTGTTCTGGCAGATCGATGGATGGCCGGTCAGGCAGAACTCGCAGTGGCCGCAGAAGACCGAGAGGCAGCCGATGACGTGGTCGCCCGGCTTCAGGTAGGTGACCTGCTCGCCGACGGCCTCGACGATTCCCGCCGACTCGTGGCCGAGCACCGTCGGCATCGGCGTCGGGTACGCGCCCTCGATGAAATGGAGGTCGCTGTGGCACAGGCCCGCGGCGACGGTGCGAACGAGGACCTCGCGCCCCTTCGGTCTTTCGATCGAGACGGCCTCGATCGTCATCGGCTGGCGGGGGGCGTGGAGGACGGCGGCTTTCATGATGCTCAAGACTCCTAGGCGGCCGGCCCTTCGACGCCGGTGCCGACGCAGCGCTCGCCGCTGACGATCCGGTACGCCCAACCGGCGCAAGCTCCTCCTGCGAGCGCGAAGGCCATCGTCAGCACCGTCGCGCCGAACGCAAGCGGGACGCCCGCGAAGGCGATGCCGTAGTGCGGGAAGGCACGGCGAGGACGGCGCTGCAGCCGCCGAGGACGAGCCAGAGGGTGCCGAGGAACTCGGCGGCAAGGCGTTTCGAGAGTGGCATCGGCTCCTCCTTGTGCGTTTGCGCGAATCTAATCGAAGCGGCCCCCGCGCGCGCCGCGGGTGAATGCACTTTCTATACTCGGCCAACTGTCGCAACGGAGCGAGTGCCATGTCGGAACCGAGCCAGCAGCATGCCGTCGCGCCGATCGGCCGGCGCGTCGACGCGGTCGAGTCGGTGCTCGCCGACCAGGGGCTTCGTCCCGCCGAGTTCGTCGTCGAGGCGACCAAGACTGCCGAGGAGCGCTGGGTGCCCGAGAACGGCGCACGCGTCGTCGCCAAGGCGTGGACCGATCCTGAGTTCCGCCGGCGGCTGCTCGCGAACGGCAAGTCCGCCGTCGCCGAGCTCGGCTACGAGCTGCCGCGCCATCACCGCCACCTCGTCGTCCTCGAGGACACGCCGACGGTGCACAACGTCATCTGCTGCACGCTGTGCTCATGCACGGCGTTCACGATCATCGGCCTGCCGCCCGACTGGTACAAGGACCTCGAGTACCGCTCGCGCGTCGTCCGCGAGTCGCGTACGGTGCTGAAGGAGATGGGGCTCGACCTGCCGCCCGAAGTCGAGATCCGCGTCTGGGACACGACCGCCGACACGCGCTACATCGTGCTGCCGCTGCGCCCGCCCGGCACCGAGGGCTGGTCGGAGGAGCGGCTGGCGTCCATCGTCACCAGGGATTCGATGATCGGCGTCGCGCGACTGTCGGCGGGAGCCGCGTGATGGACGGCATCCACGACATGGGCGGCCGCCAGGGGTTCGGCCGCGTCCGCCACTCGCCGAACGCGGGCGCCTTCCACGCCGACTGGGAGAAGCGCGTCAACGCGCTCTACTCGCTCGCGGTCCGGTCGGGCATCTTCAACATGGACGAGTACCGCCACGCGATCGAGCGCATGGAGCCGCGCCACTACGTCTCGGCGAGCTACTACGAGCGCTCGCTGACGAGCCTGGCGACGCTGCTCGTCGAAAAAGGCCTCGTCACCCGCGACGAGCTCGAGCGGCGAGCGCAAGGGTCGTTCCCGCTCGCGTCGCCGAGCGCGCCGGGCCGTTCGAACGTCCCCGGGCGCGAGCGCTTCGCGGTCGGCGACCGCGTCGTCGTGCGCAGCGACCACGTCCCCGGCCATGTCCGCATGCCGGCG
>Ga0068858_100004420_pt1 | contig 13788 bp, 8 predicted proteins | sample KBSSwiS12_FD_66589 | JGI IMG/M metagenome (GOLD analysis project Ga0068858, IMG submission 66589) | Switchgrass rhizosphere microbial communities from Kellogg Biological Station, Michigan, USA - KBS Switchgrass S1-2 | ecosystem: Host-associated > Plants > Roots > Rhizosphere > Soil ... | reverse complement strand
GACCTCCATTCTCTACTCGCTCACAACCAACTACAAGCGCGAGTTCTTCACTTCGTCCGCTATACATCCGTATGTGGTCGGTGGTGGCGGATGGTATCGTCGAAAGTCGAAGATAACAAGGCCCACTCTCATTGGGATCGCGTGTTCTACGTGGCTTCTTTGGTTTCACGAAGCATGCGAAGAGGGAAGCGTCCCTTTGGATGAGATCGTCGCGGGTTCAACGTCAGATGTGCTCGGCTTTAACGCTGGTGCGGGTTTGTCTGGCCGAATAGGAAAAGTGGGACTGATCAGCTGGTACTTGGAGATCCGATATCACCATGCTCCCGATCAGGATGTGCCAACTCGAACTGTTCCCCTTACGTTCGGGTTGATCTGGTGACTGTCCTCAGCAGAAGGCAACACTGGGACACCCAGCTAACCCCAAGTAGCAGACGCGGGACTGCTACCTCGCCCCCTCCATTGTGATGCCCAACTCGTCCTCAGCAATGATCAGATCGCCCAATTGTCTGATTCAAAATGTTTATTTGGCGCTGGCATTTGTCCTTGTCAGAATGCGCCGCGAGCGGATCTTGCCGGCTGTACCGCTGGACATATTGCCCGCTCGATATTCTGGATCAGCCGTTTATACCGCAGAGCATTTTATTTGAGTTGGTGCATAAGAGCGTCGCAGGTGGGTTGATCTAAGGATAAACAAATAAAAAGATTTTTCGCCCGCTACGTACATCCAAACGCGTGGAGGACAGCTTGAAAAACGCTGAACAGTTGCGATTGGACGACGCCAGAGAACACGGCATTCCCTGGCGGAAGTGGGGGCCTTACCTGAGCGAACGCCAATGGGGCACTGTGCGCGAGGATTACAGCGACAACGGTAATGCATGGGACTACTTTAGCCACGATCAGTCTCGATCGCGCACATATCGCTGGGGCGAGGACGGCATCGCCGGAATCAGCGACGAAAAACAACGTTTGTGCTTCGCTCTCGCGCTCTGGAACGGCGCCGACCCCATTCTGAAGGAACGGCTGTTCGGCCTCACCAACGCCGAAGGAAACCATGGGGAGGACGTCAAAGAGTATTACTTCTACCTGGACAGCACGCCGACGCACTCGTACATGAAGTATCTGTACAAGTATCCACATAAGGCCTACCCGTATGGCGACCTGGTAGAAACAAACAAGAGGCGCACGCGGAATGAACCTGAATACGAACTCATCGACACTGGCGTCTTTGATCAAGACCGCTACTTTGATGTTAGCGTGGAGTACGCTAAGGAAGGTCCCGAAGATCTTCTCATTCGCGTTTCCGTTGCAAATCGAGGCCCAGAGCCAGCCTCTCTTCATCTCCTTCCAACACTCTGGTTCCGAAACACGTGGACGTGGAATCCCGGCTCGCCCAAACCGAGTTTGCGGCCAGTGAAGGTCAAGGCAGGCGTTAGCGCGGTAGCTGTCTCTCATGCGGACCTCGGCGAGAGATTCCTTTATTGCGAAGGGGAGATTCCCCTCCTTTTCACGGAGAACGAAACCAATAACCAGCGTGTGTTTAAGACCCCAAATGCTGGAGCCTTCGTGAAGGACGGGATAAACAACTGTGTAGTCCACGGCGCTATCCAGGAAGTCAATTGCTATGGAGGGACCAAGGTATCGGCGCACTATTTCATCGTCGTAGAGTCAGGCAGAACGCAGGTGGTGAGATTGCGTTTGACGAATGTACGGCCCGAAACAGGCACCGCCACCGTATCCGAGCCAGACTACGGAGCGACTTTTCACGTGCGCCAGGTCGAAGCGGATCAATTCTACGACTCGCTTGCTCCCGCCTCCCTTTCACCGGACGAACGGTTGGTGATGAGACAAGCTCTGGCGGGCATGCTCTGGTCCAAGCAATATTACTACTTCGATCTCGATTGGTGGCTTCATGAGCACGGATGCAATTCAGCCTTAGGCGTCCGCTCTCTCACACGCAACTCGCAGTGGTTCCACATGGTGAATGACGATATCATCTCCATGCCCGACAAATGGGAGGATCCCTGGTACGCGGCTTGGGATCTAGCGTTTCACACTGTCGCCCTCAGCGGAGTGGACATAGACTTCGCCAAGGATCAGCTGAATCTCATGCTCCAAGAAGTGTACCTGCATCCTAACGGGCAGATACCGGCGTATGAATGGAATTTCGGCGACGTGAATCCACCGGTGCACGCGTGGGCATGTCTCTTCCTCTACCGCTTCGAGCAAGCGCTTCGAGGACAAGGCGACCGTAACTTCCTAGAAAATATCTTGCGCAAATTACTCCTTAACTTTACCTGGTGGGTGAATCGCAAAGATGCCGCTGGAAACAACATTTTTGAGGGCGGCTTTCTGGGACTAGATAATATTGGAGTGTTTGATCGCAGCGCACCATTGCCAACCGGCGGATACCTGGAACAGGCCGACGGAACAGCGTGGATGGCAATGTACTGCCAAAACATGCTGGACATCGCCATCGAGCTTGCGTCTTATGACCCCAATTATGCGACCTTGGCAAATAAATTCCTTGAGCATTTCCTATGGATCGCCGGGGCAATGGATCGCGTTGGCTGCAACCAGGATGAGTTGTGGGATGAAGAGGATGGCTTCTTTTATGACGTGTTGTGCCTCCCGAATGGGTCAGCTCAACGACTCAAGGTCCGGTCCCTGGTCGGGTTGCTCCCGTTATGCGCCACTGCGATCATTCCGGCGTCGTTTCTTGAGCGGGTTCCCGCATTCATGGGTCGGATGGATGAATTTCTGAGACGCCGGCCGGGGTTGGTCGCGAATCTGCCGTCACCCCAACAACCCGGCATACAGGGTCGCCGGCTTCTGGCCATCCTTAACGAAACGAAGCTGCGGCGTATCCTTACGCAAATGCTCGATCCTCAGCGATTCCTCAGCCCATATGGAATACGTTCCCTCTCGAAATGGCATGAGGAACACCCTTATGTCTTCGACGTGCACGGGGAGCAGTACAAGGTGGAATACATGCCCGCAGAATCCACGAACGGGTTGTTCGGCGGCAATTCCAACTGGCGTGGACCAATTTGGTTCCCTGTCAATCTTCTCATTATTCGCAGCTTGCTTACGTTCTACGAGTACTATGGTGACGAGTTCACGATCGAGTGCCCCACAGGCTCAGGAATTCAAATGACACTGTTCGAGGTCGCGAGAGATCTTTCCTCCCGGCTTTCCAGTATCTTTCTCAAGGATCAGCGAGGCCGTCGGCCAGTATTCGGAGGTTGCGAAAGGTTCCAAACTGATCCGCACTGGCAAGATTACGTTCTGTTTCATGAATACTTCCATGCGGACAATGGCGCCGGGATTGGAGCCAGTCACCAGACTGGCTGGACGGGGACAATAGCCCTGCTCCTGCAGTTATTCGGAAAGGCCAGGAAGGAAGACTTTCTCGGGAGCGACGAGATTCAAATTTTGCGCGGGGATACAGCGGCTTCCCGCCAATAACAAATTTACAAGGAGTAACTTATGAGATTCGATAACGTTGTAAATGTCACATTATTATTCCTGCTCGCGGCCGGCGTGATGGTCGTCTCCGACGCCCAAAATATAGTGGAGAAAACTACGAAGAAAGCTGCGTCCGATACGGCAAAGGGAGCGAAGCAGGCCGCTACTGCGTCCCTGGACGGCGCCAAAGAGGCGTCTTCGGCAAGTGTACACGGGACTAAGAGGGCCGCGTCTGCGACTGTGGATGAGACGAAAAAGGTTGCTTCTGCTACGGCAAACGGAACCAAGAAGGCCGTCTCCGCGACGGCGGAAGAGACGAAGAAGGTTGCATCAGGCGCCTCCGATGCAGCGAAGAACTCTACGGCCAGAATAGGGGGTGGCGTCAGGAGAGCAGCTTCGGCTTCGGCCGATGAAATCGCTTCGGCAAAAGCAAGTGGCAAAGTCTGGGTCAACACCGACAGCGGTGTTTATCACAAGAACGGCCAATATTACGGTACGACTAAGCAGGGCAAATTCATGAACGAGCAGGACGCGGTCAAAGCAGGCTACCGTCAGGCTAAGTAACAGAACTTCGCTAGCCTTGCGAAACCGGATCGCCTAACATTGCCTCCGCGCTTATTTCTGCGTGACGAGAAGTGAAATGCGGCGATTTCTGACCCGCCCCGCTTCGGTGGGGTTGTGAGGGATTTGGAAGGCCCCAGCACCTCGGCCCATCCCTCCACTGACACGTCCCTGGCACTCAGCGTCAAATTGGAACCTGCTGACCCAGGGAATGTCGCGGGCGCAAGTAGTGAAAATTCTGGGCCCGCTACAAGGGAGACTTCGGTAATCAACACGCAAACGTTGTATTACGGCGATTCTGTTGCCGCGAAGCTTACCGGGAGCGTCACACTAGAAGGAGATCGCTTGACGAAAATGGTGCCGCTTGCATTTTGAAGTGTTCAATTTCCATTGGCCTTCTCTCTCCATAGCGCATCAGTGCGCTGGGAGGACGTTTCACGTTTCTACACGACGAAACGCTGGCGAGTTGCGACTTCCAAGTGACTTTGGTCCACGGGATTATGAGCCAGTAGGCGCCGGACCCAATAACGCCGTTTTGCAGGAACATGAACTTAAAAGGACCGATGACAAGCTTCTGGAACAGCGTTCCGTGCCACGATAGCCAGAACGATGCTCAGGACTATCTAAACCGTTGCAAGCTCCTCGGCCCGGGGTCGCACTCCAACGATGTTATCTTCCGATGCACTCTTCATGTGGAAGCCGTGACGCAATGAGTCCAAATGCACAGATACGCTGGTTCGTGAATTTATCGAGGTCTGGATGGACACGCCCGAGAAGGAAATGTTGCAGTCTCCGATCCCCAGAGTCAAGATGCGTAAAAGCTCTCGGAGGAAGAAGCTCTTTAGCATAGGATCTTCCCACGTACCGCCGTTCAATGCAATCCCTTTGACCGAAAGATACCACTCAACGGGCTCTGATGTTATTCAGATAGCCGCTAGCTATCCGTAAACTAACCCACGTTCATGCCTCTATGGCGTACAACACAGGGCAAATGGACTGCGTGGCGCGAAAACGGCGCCTATTTCGGTAGTGCGGAGTTTATCGAAGAAGACGAACGCTGGGCCTTTTTCAGGTGATGCCGAACGAGGCTCGGATAGAACTCGCGTACCAGGTTGACACCCGCCAACCCGCCATACCAGATTGCATAATTAACAGCCACGTTATTCCAACCCTGCCAGCTGGCCGGCGACCATAGAAGGGGAATGCCCGCACCTCCCGCGCCCCCGAGGAAAGATGATGTCGAGAATCGGGTTTTTCCAGAATCGCTATGCGCCAAGTAGGGCGATATGATCACGTACCCGAGCCTGGCGCGGAACGTCTCCCGGTTCGACCGGAAGTAGCGGTTGTCGTCCCTAAATATCGCGGACGTGCCGTACGTAATGGTATATGCGACAAAACTGCTGCCGTAGCTGCTGGCAGCACGAACGCCGTAGGGTCCCCATCCTTGACCCCATTCGTGGGGGCTGTCAATCGCTTGGCTGATTGCCGCCGAGGCCAGGGAACTCAGACCTGCGTATGGCGAGAAATTGAGGGATGCGTAGAGGTCGAATCTTTGTTTCTCGCTAATCTTCCTCCACGGCTCGGCGGCTGGTCGGGCCAGCACCTTAAGGTACGCGGGCAACCCGGCCGAATCGAGAGTTGGATCAGCAACGGACTTGGTTTGACCGGAACAAAGAAAAGCCCCGGACAGGAAGAGTATGGGCAGATGGTTGACTAGCATTACCGACAGGCTTCAAATGCCTTTTCCAATCCCTGGCAGGTCAGGTTTTCAAAGTGGGTCGGCCAGTTTGGCCCTTGATTGACTTGCCTGATGTGAGTTCGTGGCTTCCCCGTCATCCACACCGGGGAGATGCAGGCACGGGATAGAGCGACGTACTAAATTCAGCCGGGATTTTAGAGAATTTGTCCTACGCTCCGGTCCCCTGCAAAAGAGCTTGATTATTGCAGCGCTTTCCAGACATGGCAAATAATGGGATCTTGGATCCCTGTAACGTTCTGGTGCCCGCAGGGACCACCGTGACCACGCTGGTCAACTCCCGTATAACAGCGTATCGGAAAGAAAATAGGTCCTGAGTAACGGCGTATACGGCTTCGCCCGGCCATTACGCCTCCCTGGCGAGCCAACGTTACTGCGCGCGCCGGTAGCTCTTGAATCACAGCGTACTTGGAAGTTTCTCTCTCTAACAAACGGCGTCCCGCACTCATCAAAAAAAGAGGCAACCGGCTCAAAGCGTGCATCCTAGAGAAGATCGGTAAATACGCCATGGCTCGCATTTCTCTACCAGGTGCATGCCTAGTTGCTTTCTTTTTGACAAACCCCGCTGGAATTGTGTGTCAATTTCCTTCCGGAATTCCTGGGGTGTCATTGACACCGCGTCCCAAGCCTAAGGGGTCTGTCGATTCGACCAGGGATCCCGAAATTCACCTCCGGGTTGACTCTTCCCTGGTGCTGATTCCCGTGCAGGTAACCAACTCTAGGGGAACATCGGTGACTAGTTTGAGTCGGGACAATTTTACACTCTTCGAGGATGGCGTTGAGCAGAAGATCACGCATTTTTCCCAGGAAGACGGACCCATATCCATCGGCCTGATTTTTGATTCGAGTGGGAGCATGAGGAATAAAGTTCTCCAGTCATCGGAAGCGGCCGCCGCATTCCTTAGAACCGCCAATTCGGATGACGAGTTCTTTCTGGTCGAGTTCGGAGATCGGCCGAAACTTGCCGTTCCCTTTACCTCTGATACGGACGCAATCCTTAGACGGATTCTCCAGAACAAGCCGTTAGGACGAACCTCCTTGCTTGATGCCATTCTCATGTCCCTGGTGGAGATGAAGCATGCGCGAAATAGGCGTAAGGCCATCGTGATCCTGTCAGATGGCGGCGATAATCGCAGTCATCATACGCCCCGCCAAATCCGGAATACGTTGCTCGAATCCGACTTGCAAGTATACGCCATTGGAATTTTCGACCGCAAACCACCGCATATGCGGCCAGCGGAGGAGCGAAACGGCCCCCAGCTTCTGGATGACCTCGCCGAGCAGACGGGTGGCCGACTCTACCCCCTAGAGAACCTGGACGATTTGGTGTCCACAAGCGCGCGTATCAGTCGCGACCTTCGCAGTCAATACGTATTAGGGTATTCCCCTTCGAACCAGACACGGGACGCGAAGTATCGCATAGTCAGACTCAACGTGATCTCTCCCGATGGGACACCAAGTCTGCAAACCTATTATCGACGTGGATATTACGCAGCATCAGAGTAACGACTACCCTTCTTTCTAGCGGAAGCCAGCGACGCACTGTGATCTTGGCGTAGAAGCGGCTATTAAAGTTTCCTAGGGACGGAGTTCCTCACCGAAAGAGAGCGGCATATTCGTGATCCAGCTAAGCTTAGCCGATTAGGAAACGGATTGTGCCTGAGTGACGGCGTATCCGTCCATTATTTTTTCTTTCGGGGTAGCGCCCGACGGTCAAAACAGTTTATGGAAGGGTGCCCGACAATACGGACTATCATCTCCATCAACCGTAAAAAGAGAGTGCACCACACCAACGACCGCCCCCAAACGGACTCCTCTCTCAGGATCCAAAATCACGCATGACAACTTCATATGAACTAAGTCAAACGGTCCGGACCATCTTTTCCTTCATAAGGCTCACGCGACACAAATCCCCGCCAGAAGGCTGCGGGTAAGCGTCGGACCGCGAAAGATTGGAAGGACGCTCCGCCTGTTTCCATCCCGTGCACTACTCTCTGTCTTATTAGGGACTCTATATCACTGGCCTGTGAACCATGGCTCAATATCACGACTCGGGCCGAAAGCTGAAAGCTTTGAGGGTAGGTGGGAAGGCGGCAAGAACCTAGACCTTCTGCAAGAACACCACGATTGCGCAAGTAGTTCGGCCCAGCGGCGGCTAGAAGCAACCACTCACGCGTGCACGGGTTCACTGCCAAGTTCAGATGTCTTGGGACCGCGCTCCAGCAGTGTATAAAGCGTCGGGAGCACAATGAGTGTCAAGAGCGTAGCCGATACCAAGCCGCCGATGATGACTACAGCCAGCGGTTTTTGAACCTCGGATCCGATGCCCTTCGAAAGTGCCATCGGCAGTAGGCCCAGCATGGCGAGCAGCGCGGTCATCAGCACGGTCCGAAAGCGCACTAGAGAGCCCTCGATGGCCGCCTGCATCGCCTGCATGCCGCGTGCGCGCAGGGTATTGAAGTAGCTCACGATCACAACGCCATTCAGCACCGCCTGCCCGAACAATGCGATGAAGCCGATGGCCGCCGAGACGCTGAGCGGAATACCCGTCATCAACAGCGCCAAGATGCCGCCCACTAGCGCGAAAGGGATGTTCGAAAGAATCAGCAGGGCGCTTTTGACCGAGCCGAACGCATTGAACAGCAGCAAGAATATGAGAAAAATACTGATGGGAACAATCACGCGCAGCCGCGCCATGGCGCGCTGCTGGTTTTCGAACTCGCCGCCCCATTGGACGTAATAGCCGGGCGGCATTGACACCTTCTCGCGAACCCGTTGCTGCATCTCGGCCACGGCACTGCCCATGTCGCGGTCCCGGAGAAACACGCCGATCGACGCCAACCGCTTGCCGGATTCGTGAGCGATGTTCATGCTCCCGCTGCGCACCTTTAAAGTCGCCACATCTTCGAGCGGCACTCGCAGTCCGCCTGGCGCCTCGACCAGAATCCGGCCGATGGATGCGACATCCTGCCGTTCATTCTCCGGCAGGCGCACCGTGACCGGATATTTCCTCTCGCCTTCCCATATCTCCGTGGCTTCCTTGCCCCCCACAGCCGTTTCGATCACGTTTTGCACATCCGCCACATTCAGTCCGTAGCGCGCCGCCCGCTGCCGGTCGATTTCGATTTGCAACTGGGGAACCGTTCCAGCACGATCCACGAACGCCCGGTTGACTCCGCGCACGGACCTCACCGCGTCCAGCACGCTCTGGGCTTTCTCCTTGAGCGTCCCGATATCGTCGCCGAAGACCTTGATCACCACCTGACCGTCGATCTGTGAAATGCTCTCGAGAATGTTGTCGCGGATCGGCTGGGAGAAGCTGGGCTCAAACCCGGGAACCTGTTCGAGGGCAGCCTGAAATTCCTTAAGCAGGCCTTCCTTGGTAATTTTCCGCTTCCATTGGTCCTGCGGGTAGAGGTCGACCAGGAATTCCGACATGTTGATCTGCTTGGGGTCGGTTCCATCCTCGGGTCTGCCCGCCTTGGAGACAACCGTCCGAACCTCGGGAAACTGCTTGAGGATGGATCGCACTCTCGCGCACTCGCGCACGGCCTCGCTCACAGAGATTCCGGGCGGCAAGGTAAGGTTGACCCAGACCGAGCCCTCGTTGAGCTCCGGAAGAAACTCACTTCCGAGACCGAGTGCAAGCAACAGGCTTCCGCCCAGCACTGCCACCGCCGCCACTAGAACCAGCACCGGATGCCGCACGGCGCGAGTGAGAACTGGTTGGTACAGCCGTTTGCACCAGGTCACTAGCCTGTTCTCCCCATGCGGCACGCCTCTGCCCAGCAGGAAATAAGCCAGCACCGGAACCAACGTCAGCGAAAACAGCAGGGAGCCGAGCAGCGCCGAAACGATGGTGTACGCCATGGGAGCGAAGATTCGTCCCTCCTGGCGCTGCAGGGTAAAGATCGGGATGTGCGCAATGATGATGATCAACATCGAGAACATAGTGGGCCGACCCACATGCGCGGCGGCTTCGACGATGGCATGCCTTATCTTTTCCGGCGCGCCTGGCGGGTGCCGCCGCTCTGAAAGCTCCCGGAAGATGTTCTCGAGCACGATAACCGCGCCATCTACAATGATTCCGAAATCCATGGCGCCAAGGGAAAGCAGGTTGGCGGGAAGCCCGCGGATGCTCAGCCCCACAAACGTCGCCAGCAGCGCCAGTGGAATAATGACGGCGACAATCGCCGCCGCCCGCAGATTCCCCAGAAATAGATACAACACGATCATTACCAGGGCCGCGCCTTCAAGCAGGTTCTTGAATACGGTGTGCAACGTAGTATCGATCAGGCCGGAACGGTCGTAGTAGGGCATGAGCCGGATTCCCTTGGGCAGAATGCTCTCATTGAGATCCTTTACGCGCGCCTTGAGGGCCTTCAAGACCTCCGACGGATTCTCGCCCTTTCGCATGAGCACGATTCCGGTGACGATTTCGTCGTCCCCATCCTGGCCTACGGTGCCTTGACGCGGCACGGAACTCACCTCGACACTGGCCACTTGCTTGATCAGCAGCGGTGTCCCCTGCCGCTCACTGAGTACAATATTGCCGATATCGTCGGGCGATCGCAGCAGGCCGATTCCGCGAATCAGGTATTGCTGGTCGCCCTGTTCGAGATAACTACCGCCGGCATTTGCGTTTCCTTGACCGACTGCGGTCAGCACCTGCTGGAGTGGAATATTGTTTACCTTGAGTTTCGCCAGATCCACATTGACCTGATACTGCTTCAGAAACCCGCCCAAGCTCACCACATCGGCGACGCCGGGCGTCAGCTTCAAGTAGCGGGCCACAACCCAATCCTGCGTTGAACGCAATTCCCTGAGATCGTTACCCTCGCCCGTCAGGCGGTAACGAAACAATTCCCCGATTGGTGTTGAAAGCGGTGCCAGTTGCACCTGAGCTTTGTCTGGGAGATCCACGCCGCGGAGCCGCTCAAGCACCAATTGGCGCGCAGAGTAATCGTTGGCCCGATCATCGAAGGTGACGATCAGGAAGGATAGGCCAAACTGGGTATGGGAGAACATGCGCACGGCATTCGGCAGGCCGCTCAAGCCGATCTCAAGCGGCGTGGTCACCTGCTTTTCCACTTCTTCAGCCGCATAACCGGGATAGAGAGTGATGACAGTTACCTGAATATCGGTGACGTCCGGAAAGGCTTCGATGGGTAAATTCTGGAACGCAAGAATACCGCCCAGTAGAAACAGTCCCGTGAGCAGAAAAACAAACAGCGGTTGATGTACCGAAAAAGAGACCAGACGTTTGATCATGTTTTCTAGTGCTGGCTCTCTTGTTGGCGGAATCTAAGCAGCAAGGCACCATCTGTCACGATGCGATCGCCCGTACGCAGCCCGTCGGTTACCCGCATGCGACCCGAACCATCGGGTACCGCCGATACCAGGCGCCGCTCGAACCGCCGCTCCCCGCTGGCCACAAACAGATAGCTCTTGGCGTCTTCGCTCAGGAGAGCTTTCGCCGGAACCGTTACTCCGCTGGTTCTCTCGTTGAGTTCGAGCGCAGCGGTAATAAACATCTCAGCCTTGAGCAGCTCACCCGGATTCGACACGAGCAGGCGGACCTTGAGGGTGCGGGTTTCAGGATCGACTTTGTCATTGATGCGATCCACACTCGCCATGAACGCGCGGTCGGGGTATGCGGCGGCTATGACTCGCACCTTGTCACCCGGATGCACCAGGTGAATGTCGCTCTCGAAGACGTCCGCGAATACCCAAACGGTGCTGGTGTCGGCCAGAGTCAGCAACGCCGTGCTGTCGGCCTGCACGAACTGACCAGACGTTACGGACCGCTCAATCACTTTGCCAGCTTGGGGCGCCGAGACTGGAATCAGCGAGCGTAATCCGCCGGTCTTTTCGATCTCCTGGGGGGACAGCCCCACAACCTGTAACGCTTCTTCGGCGCGCGCGACATGCGCCTGAGCTTTCGCCAGATCACTCTCCGCCTGCTGTAGCGCGATGCGCGACGCGGCCTGGTGGTCGAACAGATCCTTGGTCATGGTGTGGGTCTTCGCGGCGAGATCCAGATCGCGTTGGCTTTCCAGATACTCTGTGACCAGCGCCGCAACCTCGCGGCTCTTGATCGAAAACAGCAGCTGGTCCTTCCGTACGGAATCGCCGACGCGCACCTGCAGATCTACTACTTGCCCCGGCAGCGGCGCCAGGACGCGCACCATCCGATCCTCGTTGAACTGGACCTTGCCGGTGGCCGTGAGCTGGCGGTGTAAGATTTGTTCCCGCACTGGTTCGATCCGGATGTTGGCCATCATTTTAGGATCGACCTCGACGATATTCGTGTCGTCGGCCTTTGCGGCGGGAGCGGCGCTCGCGGTGGCGGCAGGACTCGCCGAAGAGGCCGAAACAGACGAGGCTTCACTGCTCTTGCTCTGGCACGCCGCCGCGCCGAGCAGCATGCCGATCACGCCGGCCAGCAGTGCAAAACGGTTTAACCGATTCATGGAATCACCTCCTGGCCAACCACGGAACTAAGCTGTATCGCCGCCCGCCGGTACGCCGCTTCCGCACCGTAATAGGCAGACATGGTTTCATTGAAGGCCCTTTGCGCGTCTAATACGTCGGTCAATGAACTGGCGCCGGCTTGATAAACATATGCCGTGGTGGTGCGCGCCTCCTCGGAAGGCTTCAGCAGATCACGCTCGATTTCAGCGACCAGCGATCGCGCCGATTCGAATTCCTGGTAAGCAGTGGAGACCTCTCCGTTGATCTGGGCTTCGAGTGCGTCCAGGCTCTTGCGGCCTTGTTCTTGTGCGGCGCGCACCCGCGCAATCTCGCCCTGGTTCCGGTTGTAGACCGGCAACGGCGCGCTGAAAAAGAGACCGAGCGAATTGCCCCGTCCGTTGACGCCTTGCTGTCTCCGATATTCCATTCCCACCGTGTAGTCGATCTTGCCCTGTGCCAGCTGAAGCCGCAGCTCGGCCTGCGAACGCGTCTGATCCAGTCGTACGGCCTGCAAATCCGGCCGTGCGGATAATGCGGTGGCCTGAATCTGCTGGAGATTCGGCACTTGCGCCGGCAGGGAGACTTTCATTTCGCCGGCTACATCGACCAGGTTCGAATTCCCTCTCCGGCCCAGCAGAGTCTGCAACTTGGTTCGCGCGGTGGCGAGTCCAAGCTCGGCGGTCGTCACGCTGGCACGAAACTGCAGCATGGCTACGCGCGAGCGCGTAAGCTCCACCGGCGCGATCGCTCCACCATCCAGGCGGGCCTGGTTCAGGCGAACGATTCCATCCAGCGATCGCAGATTATCATTGGCCAATGCGAGCCGCGACTTGGCTTCCATCACGTCGATGCAGGCAAGGGTCACGTCCAGCCGCAAGCGGCGGATGGAGTCGGCTAGCTTGGCCTCGGCGATGGTCTTGCCAAATCCCGCATTTTCCAGACGCAAGTCCCGTTTATGGCCCCGTTCGATCGGCAGATCCACGCGCAGAGCAGTTTCGGTGGGCGCGGCATTGTTCTCCGGATTGGCGCGGGTCCCCAGCCAATCAAGATATCCGTTGGAATAACTCAACACCGGATTAGGCCGAAGTCCCGCGGTAATCACGCCGGTTTCCGCCACCGCGATGCCGAGTCGCTCGGCCAGCAGTCCCGGGTTGTTTTGAATTGCCTCGGCAACCGCTTGCTCAATGGTAACGACGGCGGGCAAACTGTCTTGGGCCGCCACCACGCCGACGCAGGACGCCGTGAGCAGCAACCAGCCGCGCATTTGTGAATTGACAAACAAGGGGACACACCTCCTCGGACTGGCCTGAATTCAACAGATAAACGATGAGAAGCACACAGCAATACGGGCAGCGCGCACCTTCCTAGCGCACTCTGCGATTCGTACTTGCGGGCTCGCGGGTCAGGCGTGAACGGGAGGCGCGCGGGAACGACAATTGGCGCGATGGATGTTACGGAATGCGGAGCCGCTCTCGCTATCGATCCTTTCGAGGGCCGGTTCTGGCTTGAGCGCCACGGCGATGAGATCCGCT
>Ga0068858_100004416_pt1 | contig 13801 bp, 11 predicted proteins | sample KBSSwiS12_FD_66589 | JGI IMG/M metagenome (GOLD analysis project Ga0068858, IMG submission 66589) | Switchgrass rhizosphere microbial communities from Kellogg Biological Station, Michigan, USA - KBS Switchgrass S1-2 | ecosystem: Host-associated > Plants > Roots > Rhizosphere > Soil ... | reverse complement strand
CGAAGCGTCTCGCTGGTTTTCTGGCGGAGCTAGGCGGATCCTGTCTGGTGGTGCGTCCGCTGGGATCGTATTGGCGGGAGGCTCCGATTACGCAAGAGAAGCTCAGGATAGTCGCCGATTGTTGGAACCGGGTGGGAAGGACCACGAAAAGCGAAGGCATTCAAACGGCTCTGCACATTGATTTCCTATGTGGAGTCCGCAAGGAGTCCGACCTTGACGAACTCGTGAAAGTGTCAGATGCAGCGACGGTAGGTCTTGCGCTGGATACCGCCGAACTGGCGATTGCAGGTATTGACCCTGTGAAGTTCTACGAAAAAAATTACGCGCGAGTGAAGCACTTTCACTTCAAAGACGCCGTTCTCGCGGATACGCTGGACGAGTATAAGGAGCCCAACGCCGATGTGCAATTGCTGAACGGCGGCGGGAAGCGCCAGATTGACCGTTGGTTTTACGAGATGGGAACACCAGGCGGACTAGTCAACTTTCCAGCACTGGTGAAGGCCATGAATCAGCACAATTACGACGGCTGGGTGGTTGCGGAGAGCGACCAGAGTCCCCACGCCGAAGAAAGCGTAATGCTGAATGGTTGGTATGTGAGGCAGGTGTTGAGTAAGTTGTAAACACCGCTCTTCTTGCAATGGATGTGACAATTTAGGCCGACGAAAGGATGGTGTGATGAAACTGAAGGCCTCTAGTTTTTCCGCAATCACCCTGGCAGCGGTTACACAGCTTGCCATTGCTGCATCGATGGCGCCCCCGGCGATTACGACGGAGGGATCGGTCCGCGGTAAGCGTGAAGGATCCGTCGATGCCTATCTGGGTATACCTTACGCCAGGCCACCGATCGGCAATCTGCGCTGGCGCTCGCCAGAGCGCGCCGAGCCATGGAAGGGTGTGCGCGATGCGACTCGGTTCGGGACAAATTGCTATCAAGCCGCGCCGGCTCGTTTCGGTCCGTTTACTACGGAATTTTTGATTTCTCTTCCCGTAACGGAGGACTGTCTCTACTTGAATGCCTGGACGCCCGCTGAGCGGACGAAATCTCTGCCCGTCTTTGTCTGGATCCACGGCGGCGGATTCGGTAGCGGGTCTGGCTCAGTACCGATTTACGACGGTGCAAGCCTTGCCTCTCGGGGAGTGGTCGTGATCAACATGAACTACCGCCTCGGCGTCTTTGGCTTTCTTGCGCACCCGGAACTCACCAAAGAATCCGCGGAACACAGCTCTGGCAACTATGGCCTGCAGGATATTATCGCGGCTTTAAAGTGGGTGCGCTCAAACGTGGCTCATTTTGGCGGCGATCCAGCGCGTGTGACCATTGCCGGCCAGTCTGCCGGCGCGGCAGCGGTGAACGACTTACTCATGTCGGCAGAGGCGAAGGGGCTTTTCCAGTATGCGATCGCTCAGAGCGGGTCTGGAATGGGACTGGCCCCAAAGAAGTTAAGCGACGCCGAAGCAGTCGGAGTGGCATTTATCAAGGCCGCTGGCGCCTCTGCGATCGCAGATTTGCGGAAGATGTCGGCGGAAGCCGTTTTCAACGTGAAGCTCCCCCCGCCAGCGGAGAATTCCGGAAATCCTGCCCCTCGTATTTCCTTTGCGCCGAACATCGATGGCAGCGTTCTCGTTGCGAATCCGGAGCGGGGCCAGCTGTTACCCCAGTCCAACGTTCCCCTCTTGACGGGCTTCAACGCGGATGAAACTGGACTCGATGGGATCAAGAAAACTACGGGTCCGGAGTTCGAAGCCTATATGCGTCGACTCTACGGCGCCTTTGCCGCCCGGTTCCTCACCCTGTATCCTCATGCTACGAACGCTGAGGCCAGCAAGTCCATGAATGAACTCATCCGCGATCGCTATATGGCCGGCCTATTGCTGTGGACAGAGGAGCGCGTCATGGCAACGGACGAGCCCGTATATACCTATTTGTTTGACCATCCTTATCCGGGACCCGAAGTGGATCAGTATGGCACATTTCATACTGCCGAAGTACCTTATGTTTTCGGCGTTCTCCAGCAAAGTGGCCGTGTCTTTAGCAAAGCGGATCAGCAAGTTTCCGACCAACTACAGCGGTATTGGACCAATTTCCTAAGCTCAGGTAATCCGAACGGGCCGGGTCTGAAGCTTTGGAGCAAAGCGCCGCTGCCGGAAGCAAAAGTGATGGGATTGGGGGACAAAGTTGGGCCTCGGTTGGCCATATCGTCGCTGCAACGCATGATGGTCTTTCGGGAATACAGTGGCCACGGGGGTAAGCTGTCCCTCTTCTAAACTCATGCCGGCCGCTTGCACATCGCCGGGGGTGAGTAGGCCGGGAATAACGATTAAGCGCTCGGAAAGGAATTCCGAATCTGCGCTATTTCTGAACGCGGAATGCGTACATCGCATCTCCGGCCGCGAGCACCAGATATTGCACTCCGTCGAGCATATACGTGATCGGTGTATTGCTCACATCGTAGTCGAATGTCGTGTGCCACAACTGCCGGCCAGTTTGCGGATTGTAGGCAACCCAAAAGCCGCCGGGCGCCGCTGCAAACAAGAGCTTCCCCGCTGTACTCAGTAATCCGCCCAGATGCTCTGGCCGCTGAGGATTCCATTCCGTGCCGGCGTATTTGTGCACCCATTTCAGCTTTCCAGTTCTGGGATCGATCGCGCGGAGCGAATTCTCCGTTCCTCCCACCGTCTGGGACGTGTGGCCCGAACTGCCGAAAACAGGACCGTCAGTTGGATACTGATAGTGGATCTCATATCCCTGCGCCGTATTCAAATAAAACAGTTCGGTTTCAGGATCGTAGGTGGGCGGGGTCCAATTCGCGGCGCCTCCGTTGTTTGGTGAAATCAAGGAGCCGCCGAGTTGCGAATCTTTGTCGGGATTCGGGATCGGCTCGCCGCGTTCGTTCACACCCATGTACCAGTTCGGCGATTCCACGAAGTTCGAAGTCACCAAGTTCTTACCCGTGGCCCGGTCAAGCACGAAAAAGAAACCGTTGCGGCTGGCTTGCGCTACCAGTTTGCGCGGCTGGCCGTTCAGGGTCATGTCGAACAACACGGGTACCTGAGCCGCATCCCAATCATGCGTATCGTGGGGCGAGCTTTGGAAATACCATTTCATCTTGCCGGTATCCGGATTGAGCGCGACGATCGACGCGGTGTAGAGGTTGGAGCCCTTACGCAGGTCGCCTCGATACACCGGATTTGGGTTGCCCGTGGTGACATAGATGAGATTGAGTTCGGGATCGTACGTCACCGGCTGCCAGGTCATGCCGCCACCGTGTTCCGCCGCGAACGCGTCGGGCCAGGTCTCGATGCCTGGTTCGCCCGCGCGCGGCGTCGTGTACCACTTCCACTGAATGTCTCCAGTCTCTGGATCGCGCGACTCAAGCCACGCCGGAACATCGAGCGCGTCGCCCGAGAGGCCGACAATCACATGATTGCCGATCACAATCGGGGAACTGGTGGCGAAATACTCAGCTTTTACGTCGGCGATCTGTTTGTGCCAACGCTCCTTGCCGCTCTCGGCCTCGAGCGAAACGATGAAGCCGTCGGGGGTCTCGAGATACAGCCACCGGCCGTACATGCCCAGCCCGCGGTTACCTATGTGATCGCCGCCGGTAGTCTTCCAGAAATAGTGCCAGATTTCCTTTCCGGTTCGGGCATCCACGGCCCAGGCGTGGTCGGGCGCTGAGAAGTACAGCACTCCGTTAACCATTAGGGGCGTCGATTTGAGAAAACCACCGCCAAGGGCGCCAGGACCAAGGCGAAACGGAAGCGCCTCGGGGACGGATCCCCCAATTTGGGCGCCTTGCTGATTCCGATTAGCGCGGTAGACCCATGCCAGACCCAGACTCTTTATGTTGGACTGATTGATTTGATCGAGCGTACTGTAGTGACGGCCGGAGTAATCGCCGTGATAGGTCGGCCAGGCGTCAACGGGCGGTTTGCCGAGGAGCTTCGGATCCAACCCCGCTTGTGCGAGTGCGCTTGCGGTGAATACCAAAGTCAGAAGTAGAAAACGCAGGATCGAATTCATTTGAGTGTCACCAGATAAGCCGTCAGATCGTGCATGTGCTTGTCGGTCATCTTGAGGAAGTTATCCAAATGCGCCTGGTAAGGATCAGTGATCTCAACTTTTGGTATTTCGTTGTCGCGTACGAAAGTAAGGCGAGCACCCGTGCCGTCTACGAGTGTGACGGAAAAATCATTTACGGCAATCAATCGGCCGGCGATGATTCGGCCAGACGGTAAAGTTACACGAACGATGCTTGGTCTAATCGGAGGTCCACCACGTCCGCCGCGCGGGTTGATGATTCGGCCTTGCAAGACGAATGGGTCGTACCTGGCGCCGATCCCTTTGAAGTCACCCGTTGGATTGTGGCAGGTGCTGCATTTCCCTTCGCCGTTGAAAAACACCGCGCCCTCTGCAGCGCTTCCCACGACAATCGCATTCAGGTCCATGGGCCTGCGTGCGCGGGATTCTTCGATCTTCGCGTGAAGAAAAGCCGAGATATCGGAGGCTTCCTCCGCGCTTAGAGTCGCGAACGCGGGCATTCCAGCGTCGGGCCGCCCGCTCTTTAAGAATGCGCCCAACTCCTTTCCACCGGCATCGTTCAAGACCACGAGCGAGCGCGCTAAATCCGGTCCCGCTGCTCCCCGTGCATCAATTCCGTGGCAAAATCCGCAACTGGGGCGATACGTCTGCTGGCCGCGCTCTACAGACGCTGGATCGATCGTGGATTGTGCAGCGTCCGGCCGTTCCTGCACGGCCCCACGCGGTTGACCTCCGCGCCCTGCTGGTTGTTGGCCAACAGCGGGGCACGACGCCAACAAACATAGGCCCAACGTCGGTAGGACTCGGCTGGGGAAGAGGTTCATTTCCGGTCTCCAAATATCATCCGATCATCGCAGTCATTTGACGGGAAGTCTGCCGGCGGACCAGTCGTGGCGCGTCGCGACACTTATATGTGGAACCGCTTCCATTTCTCTAGAATTTATATCACGATTTGGGTTTCTGCACCAGGGTTAGTTCGTGGGCGGGATAAGCCAAAACTGAACTTTCAGGCAAGGATTTTCTGGGGGATCCTCGCAGGTAAATCATCGCAGCCCCACCGACCGCGTCACCCGAGACTCGGGACGAGTTCTGTACGCCTAGTGGACGAGTGAATTTTGCGCTGGGGGCATGCAGGTAGAATGCGCAGAATCCCCAACGTCAAGATCGCGCTTAACGTGCCGAAACCTTAAACTCATCACCCCAACTATGCCCTCTTAAATCATTGATTATAAAAGTGTTATTTATGGCGGAGAGAGAGGGATTCGTTAGCTCTAATGGTGTTGAGAAAAGACAAGCTGTTGATTTTCGGATGAGCACAATGCTCACCATGAGCACGTTGTTTGAAAAGTCGGTACATAAACGGTACACGGCAAAAAAGACAAACAACGCAGAATGGTGGAAATGTTCTGACGCTAAAATGGTTGAATGCAGTCAAAAACTGAAAGCAAAGTCATCGACATCTTGGTTGGGTGCGGCGTAGTGCCTCGCGAAGTTGATCCTGTTTGGTGAAAGCTCGCTCCGGCGAGCTCTAGACGAGTTCACTGAGCACTACCATTCCGAGCGTAACCACCAAGGCCAAGAAAACATGCTGCTGTTTCCGCGTGGTCCTCAGGCGATACGTCTGGCAGTGAGATCCAATGCAAACAGCTGGGTGACCTACTGAAGCACTACGCTCGTGCCGCATGAATCTTTTGATTCGTACGCGGGCTGGATGGCTCGCATTCCTTCTGGAGAAGAATTACCGTCTGCTTCGCATCGCGTCGAAAGCCGGATCGGGTTAAGAGTCAAGCGTAAGCTCAACACGATAGATTCCGGCCGCAACTTGGTCCCCGCTGCCGCGCACCGCGATTGGGGTGTACTTTCTCGGTATTTCCCTACGCCCTTACCTGCCGCTGGAGCTGCTGGCCGCCTGCGGGCGCATCATCTCCAACATCTTTTTCTTCATTTCCTGGGGAGTCGGTTCGGATGTATGCGTGCCGATCATCCACGTGTAACCTTCCAGATCGACGATATTTCCTACTCGGTCGCCCCAGAACATGTCCATTACCGGACCTTTTTGCGTGGCTCCCATCTTCACAGCCTTGGCGACGGTTTTGTCTACATCCTCTGTAAGGAGGTAAAGCGTGATGGGCGAGGCACCCAGAGACTTGGCGCTACGCGATCCCATCTGTGGCATCTCCGGGCTCAGCATGAGGGTGGTTCCACGCAGCGCGAGTTCACCGTGGATGGCCTTGCCGTCGGGTCCATTCATTATTCCGCGCTTGGTAAAGCCCAGCGCTTTTTGGTAGAAGGCGACCGAAGCCTTGATATCGGTCACCACAAGGTTGGCGCTCACTGCGCCGTACATCTTCTTATTGAGCGGATCGATCTTTTTCGCCATATGACTCCTTTTGGGTAACCATATTCTACAGGAGTTCACCGGTACTGGCTAACAGCGGCGGCACGCGCATTACTGAAGGAATTCTTGGCAAAGCCCGATTCACCAGGGCCACTCGCGATAGCACAGGTTCACATCGGGCTGGGGACAAAGATCGCGCCTTTGCATGGCTTGGCAAGGCAATTCGCCAGAGAGAGGTAAATTTGTTTCTCTTCGATCCGGTTTACGATCCCGTGTGCTCTGACCCGCGATTCTCTGAATTACTGAAGCGCCTGAAGCTGTAACCCTCGCGCACAAACTAACCACCTTTCTGCTTAGCGCTCCCGGACCGCGCTCCGGTTGGCGTGTCTGCGGCACTGCCAATTGACGAGATTCGTGGCTCTAGTGAATGTTAGCTTGATATAGTAGCGATTGCATTTGGAAAGCATAGAGGGACTGATTACGCAAAATGCCCGACAATTTGTGACCTCTTCCGCGCTGTTCTTGTTGGCGTTGCTGTGGGCGGCCATGCCGGCTTGGCTGGTTTTCAGGTTTAAATCCTATTGTGTTGGTGCGACCTGCGTCGAAGCAGAATTTCTAGCCGGTGTGGGTAAAACCGTAGACGGATCCACTTCTATCGGAATTGTCAAATCAAAGAAGCCCGTGATCATCTCTTCCCAACTCTGCTCACCCCAAAAAATCTCTTTCGTAGGATCTGGGTTGTACTTGTTGTTCGGCGAGTTGTCGTAGAAGGCCGTCATGTGGAGCTTGGTCCCCCTAGGTAAGAGCTTGGGCTTTTCCAGTGAATACGTCATCTGCCAATTGAAATCAAATCGAGGCACGTCGATAAGCGTCTCACGTTCGCCTGTGGGGTAGGTGGCTTCCAGACCGAAACCGCTCCCGCGAAGGTGCATATGTGGAGTGATTCGCGCTAGCGTCACGTCATTGGGAATTACGATATTCGTGTCAACGCGATGATGAGGAGCTCCTGGCGGAATTCGCAGGGAAAGGTTATTCAGCCCAACGTTGAAAATCCGTTCCTTCGGAGGTGCCGCAGCAAAGATCAAACCAATCTTACTGCGCTCGGTTGTTTCCTTGCCGTCCGGTGTATAGTGCATTTGAAAAATAAGATCGGATCCGGCGCGGATCAATTTCGCCTGGCCCGGACCGGCCACGAATCCAGTTGAACCGGGGAAATATTCGCCGATCCACTCATCCTGCTCAGGCGTGAAGGAGAGTGAGCTCTGGTCGTTCTGCGGCGGCCTCACCCCCGGTGTCTCGCGCGGCATGATCGACTCGGGATAGGGTTCGCCGACTTTCAAGTATGACCAGCGTTTCGATCCCGGAGGTCGCACATGCACGACAGTATGGTGAACTACGGAACGCACACTCGGGCGTACTTCCAAAGCAGATACCCATTTATCCTCAGCGAAGTTAGTGTGCACGAGAAAGAGCGTATACTCCACGGCGCCCTTCGCAGGAACGGGGAAATCTACGCCAAGATCGAACACGGCATCTGGCTTGCCAATTGTCCAACCATCCGGGAACGCACGGGGCGCCGGCGCATCCTTCGGTTCTCCAGCGGGCGCGGCATTATCCGACCACGCCACCAACGCATCGATTTCGCTCTTGGTCAGCGACCGATCATTCGCCATCCTTGCCGAATGTGCGTTGTCGGCGTGCCATGGCGGCATGTTCCTTGATAACACGGCTTGGCGCATCGATTTGGCCCAGGGGCGCGCAGTCTCGTAGGACATCAATGAAAATGGTCCGATTTCGCCGGGCCGGTGGCACTCCTGGCAATGGTCCTGAAGGATCGGAAGTATATTCTTGTAGAACGTAGGCACCGGGGAGGTGTCTGCTGCAAAGCTCGCAACTCCGAAGATCAATACAAGCGCCACTCTAATCATTTCATTCACACCTCGTTGTTTATAGCTATCGTGAGGGACGACCCCTATGATGTCAAGTAGCTTTCCAGTTAGTATCCAGATTTACAAATTCTTACGGAAGTTTACTGTGCGGGAACGTCGTCCCGTAAGGCTTCTGTCTTAAACTTCATAAAGTTAGCGGGAGTATCGCAATCAGTCGATGCGGAACCGATTTGAGGAGAAATTGATGAGCATGGCAGGGAGCTACCGTGCATTCGTTCGACCACCCGATGACCCGCGCGTTGCAGGTCTCAGCGAACTGGACGCTTACGGCCATGCTGAACGATGCCTGCAAATACCCTGGCTCAACGAGGTCTTCAATGGATGGCAAAAGCTTTATGCGGCTCCATTCTTCGGAATCACGAGCGACGGTAGCAAGATTCCCAGCCTCTATTCGTTTGCGTGTGAGGGCGCGCCGGTAAGCTCTATGATCCAGTCTGCTCGCATCTGCTGAACCAAACGTCGGAAGAGCAGCGCTCAGTGCTGTGTCACAAGATCGACGCGCATGAATGGAGGGCCTGGGGTAATCCTGAGATCTATGTGAACAAGTTTGGCCTGCGTCTCGACGAGATCGAAACTACAGTCCGGGACGTTGTGCTTGAGGTTATGCGCGCCAGTATGAGCCCGAAAGGTTACAAGAAAGCTCGCGATGTCATGTATGTTAACCACTTTCTGGGGGAGCTTGTGCATGCGCCGCGCATTCTCAACCAATTCAGCTATAACTTCAACTTGTTTGGCACGCCATCCCTGAGCGAGCCGTGGGGATGGAACTTGTATGGACACCATCTGGCGCTCAACTGCCTAGTCCTCGGCGAACAGATGGTTCTTTCGCCGGCTTTCCTGGGTGCGGAACCGAACGAGGTCGACGAGGGTCCTAAGGCTGGCCTCAAGCTGTTTCAGGACGGAACTGATGCGCTCACTACCCAGCGCACTTCGCGTTCAGGCGCGCATTTACGACGACATGGAGGATCCGGCAATGCCGCCGGGACGATTGCACTCCGCGGACGGGGTGCACGGGTAGTAGGCGCCGTTTTTAAAGAGCAACTTGAGGAAGTAGAGTCGGCGGGAATTCCTGCAATTCCGCTAACGGATGGGGCTGCCCTTGGGCCTTCCATCCGAGATTATTTCCCAAAGGGAGCAGATGTTATCTTCGATACGACCGGCGCTTGGGTTTCCGCGGCCGTGAGCGGCATGGCAAACCATGGACGCATCGCCACGACCGCCGCTCCACCTTCCGGGCACATCGATTTCCCGCTCCATCCGATGTTTGTGGGCGCGGGCTCCTTGGTCGGAGTTAACTCGATGCTCTGCAACTGGCAAGAAGTTGCCATGATCTTAGGTCGCGTCGCCGAGGCGCTTGGTAGTGGAAAATTGGCCGCACCCCGAGTTCGCGGCGAGTACCCAATAGAAGCCGCTATTAATGCTTACCATGCCGTCAATCAAGGGGCCGGAAAGTCCGTAATTTTGTTTCCCTAGTTTTTCTTTCTGACTTCCACAAAATGAATATATACGGACTCGTGCACGGACCATACCTCGGCCCACCGCTGGCTTCGTTAATACTGGCCGGATTAGCTATCATGAAAGTCGGCTTGTGAACGGTAATTTTCGTGAGATGCGCGGCTAGCCCTCGACCCCAGCCATTTTGCGGAGGCGATCATTCGCGAAATACTGACCATGCCCGTCTTGGATGGCTTGCAGAACGAGACCCGCTACGAATTCGGGGCTATCACCATCGGTGTAGTTGGTAGCCGGCCCGCCGCCGGCTGGATTGCCCATCCTGTTTCTGCCAAAGTTGGTCGCCGTGACCACTGGGTAGACTTCACTGACGATGATGTGATCTTTTGCCAACTCGAGTCGTGCGGTGAGACTGAACCCAAGTAGAGCGCGCTTCGAAGCGGAGTAAACGCTGTATTGCGGAAGGATCCCAAACGCAGTACCCGAATTGATGTTTACGATGCTTCCTCCTCCTTGGGCTCGCATCACGGGAATCACGGCCTGCATTGCGACAATCGGGCCCAAGACATTGAGATGGAATATCTCATCAAACAGTGTGGGCTCTATTTCTTCGATCCCGGCTGCGTAGCTGCGCCCCGCGTTGTTGACGAGGCCGTCGATGCGGCCGTAGTGCTGGTGCACCGTTCGAACGGCTTCCCGCACACGATCGAACTTCGTCAGGTCGACGGTGACGGGCAAGCTGCCGGGAAGCTGCTGAGAAAGTTCCTGGAGCGCGCTACCGGTGCGTGCCAACAGGGCGACCTTCGCGCCTGCACCCGACAGAGCGATTGCGGTCGATCTCCCTATCCCCGACGAAGCGCCCGTAACAATAACCACGTGATCTTTGATTTGCATGTTGATATTGATAAGGTAACGAAAAGTAACCCCTGGTGAAAGTAGCTCGAACCGCTGAGCGCACGGGTTTGCGAGGATGAACTCTCGGGATGAAAACGCGGCTTGTGCGCGCTTGGGAGGATTCGGCCCGCGGCAATTCACAATTCCTGCCCGGCCGGAAATCGGGGTTTCCGCCCGTATGGTCGCCATGGGTGTGTGTATTGATGATGGTAGTTACAGGTTTATTCGTAATGCTCCTGATTTTTTCGACCAGAAGAGACCCTCAGCCGGGATTCTTTGTGCCCACCACGACGACGCCATGGTTTTCGGCGATGAAAACCGAAGCATTTGGCCTCCTTCTTGGATGTTAAAATTGTCCTTGATCTTCTTAACGTTGATCACTTTCGACCCTTGCTCATCGAGAAATGGAGGCGGCTGGAATGCGGAAACGGATACCGCAAGGGCCGTAATGGTGGTCCAATAAGCGAAAGCCGTGGTGCTTCTCATGGCGAAGCCCCTTCTATTGAAACCGGCGTGGTCCGGCGGAAGCAGACTCAAGAGTTGAGTCGGTCACACTCGCAGGACGCTTCGTTTCTGAAAGCGGCAGATCGACAGTAACCTGCAGTCCCGGCTGAACATTTTCAATGCGCAATAAGCCACCGTGTGTGCGGATGGCGCGTTTCGCGATCGCCAGCCCCAAGCCAACACCGCCAGTGGAGTTGTCTCTGGAATCGTCTACGCGGAGGAAGGGTTGTCCTAACTTGTCGACAAACGCCTCCGGCACCCCAACGCCGTAATCGCGCGTGGCGACACGCGCAGTTGTTCCGCTCGTGACCACGTTAACGTCAATATGCGAGTCCACGGGAGCGTAACGAATGGCATTGCGGACGATGTTCTCAAAGGCGCGCTTCAATAACTCCCGGTCGCCCGTAACATTCGCATTTACTGGCGCGTCGACCAACAGGCGGCATTGACGCGCGTCCGCCTCAATGCGGTTATCGGCAGCGACTTCCCGAAGCAGATCCGTGAGCGAAAATTCGTCTTGCTTTCGCGCCAGGGGATCACCTTCACTGCGTGCCACCTGTAGCAGACTTCCCACCAATTCGGAAAGGCGGCGAATCTCTTCCTTGATCTGCGCGAGCGCCGACTTGCGGTCTTCGTCTCGCCGCGCCAGCTCCACGGCAAAACTCATGCGCGCCAAAGGTGACCGCAGTTCGTGCGAAACATCCTGGAGAAGCCGTCTTTCAGCAGTGAGCAGAGTTCCAATGCGTTCCGCCATACGATCGAAGGACCTCGCCAGTTCGCCAATCTCATCCTGACGCTGGGAATTTAAGCGGACGGAGAGTTCTCCGCGCCCGAACTGCTCCACGCTACGGGCCAAGTCTCGGAGCGGGGAAGCAATGCTGGAAGCGAGCGCCCAACACAGTAGCGCTACGGCGACGAAAATCAATGCATAGTAGGGAACCAGCGTCCAACGCCCGACTGGAGGATCGAGAACCGTAATGAGCCAGTAGCGGTTGTCCGGAGAAGAGTGTGCCACGATGATCTGCGCGTTGTAGAAAACGGGAGCCTCCGCGTCAAAGTGCACCAGCTTCAATAGGCTGGATCGGTCCGCTCCAGTTACCAGGTCGCGTCCTTGAGGATCAGTCACATATTCTGACTGCCCGAGGAATCCCCGGGCATGCTCGAGATAATCCGCGAGCCGTGGCGCTCCGCCGGATTCGTAGGCATGAATCGACTCGTTCAGAACCATATTATACAGGCGCGAGAAAGGCCCCCCTTTTTTGATCGCCCCCATTTCAACGTACCGGGAGATCATCAAAAATGCGAGTAGACAAAGAGCCAGTGTCCCGAAACACCAGAGAAAGATTCTGAAGTAAACCGATTTCATGGTCGCCCTTCATACCCCCTCGTTTGCGTCGGGCACAGATGCCCCGGGCACAAAAAGGTACCCGACGCCCCGCACTGTTTGGATGGCAGCCATGTCTTCCAGTTTCTTACGTAAATGGCTGATGTGGACGTCCACCGAACGGTCGTAGGGTGTAAATTCGCGCTGGAGAACGCTGGCGGCCAACTCGTCCCGAGAAACCACGCGTCCCGGGGAACGAACCAGCAGCTCAAGCATGTCAAACTCTACCGTGGTGAGCGGGAGCGCCTGGCCATCGGCCCACACAGTTCTAGTTTCCAGGTCTACTCTCAAGGGTCCCGCCACCAAAGACTCCAGGTCGGGGTGACCGGCTCTGTCGGAGCGCCTCCAAATCGCTCGCATACGAGCCAGCAATTCTTCCGGGCCGAATGGTTTGGGAAGATAATCGTCCGCACCGGCATTGAGCCCGGCGATCCGGTCGTCTTGCTCCGTGCGCGCTGTAAGCATAATGACCGGCACCGTGCTGCGCTTCCGAAGTTGACGCAGCACTTCGAAACCATCAATTACAGGCAACATCACGTCGAGGATGACCAGATCGAACTTTGTTTCCAGGGCCCGAGAAAGACCCCGGCCCCCATCATGGACACCTTCAATCTCATAGCCGTAATGCGAAAAGAAGTCGCGCATGAGCGCGCACAGGCGCGTATCATCGTCCACCAACAGAATCGACTTGCTCTTCCGGGGCCCAGCTGCCATCCATCCCTTTTCTAGCGCACAATTGAGAACACTTGGAACTACTTAACACTTCTTCACCAACATCGACGGCCATCTTGCAGTTTAATGGGTTTGGCGCGGCAGCGTGTCTGTGGAGTGGCCGGATTGCCGGCGGGTCAAAGAGGTAGCCTCCCTTTGCGGTCAACCATCCGTTCAAGTGTTTTGCCGTCAGCGAATCGAGATTACTGTGTTTGCACCGTTGATAAAACGAATCATGCTAAGCGGAATAATCGTCGCCGGCTTTAGTCACCAGGCAGTGGCGCAGGTGACGGCAAAACCGCCGTCCAGCTACAACAAGCAGGAGCAGGAGGCGGTCGAGGTCGTCAAGGGATGGCTTAGCGCGTGGCGTGCGTAAGACCTCGAAAAACTGATGTCGTACATGGCAGAGAACCTTGTGTTTCGAGGTGATCCTTCGGAGCCACTCCAATACGGTCGTGATGCGTTCAGGCGTCTCGCCCAAGGCGTGATCAACCGCTGGAGTGGAATGGACCTGCAGGAAGTGTATG
>Ga0068858_100004415_pt1 | contig 13803 bp, 12 predicted proteins | sample KBSSwiS12_FD_66589 | JGI IMG/M metagenome (GOLD analysis project Ga0068858, IMG submission 66589) | Switchgrass rhizosphere microbial communities from Kellogg Biological Station, Michigan, USA - KBS Switchgrass S1-2 | ecosystem: Host-associated > Plants > Roots > Rhizosphere > Soil ... | reverse complement strand
GCGGGCCTCCCGGGTGAAGCGCTCGCTGAACTGGGCGTTGGAGACTTTCACCGCGACATCCCGATGCAGCCGGGAATCATGCGCACGATACACCTCGCCCATCCCGCCCTTGCCGATGGGCGCAACAATTTCATACGGGCCGAGTTTGTCGCCTGGCTGGAGCGTCATAGTCGCCCTTACTTCTTGAACGCCGCCTGCCAGTTGGTTACGACCGTAAAGGGCGGGGCCACGGCTGCCTCGCCGCCCACGGGCGCGTTCACCAGGAAACGCTGTCCATCGCCCAGCGGTGCATAGAAGGAAGCGCCAAACTGAATCCCCGGAAACGGGGGTATCGGGAACAGCGGCTGCGGAATGCCGGCTTGGACCGTCTCGCCCAGCTTGACCGGTACGGCCATCAGCTTCTGATCGTCCGAGATGTAGAACAATTCTTTCCCGTCCCGCCGCCAACGCGGGAAGGTGCCGCCCGATGTCGAGATCTGATATTTTGCCCCGCTGGGAACCGTCTGGACGTAGACCTGGAACCGGCCAGACTCGTTGGATTGGTAAGCCATCCATCTTCCATCCGGGGAGAAGCGCGCAGCCATCTCGTCAAATGGAGTTTGCAAGTACGGCACCAGCTTGCGGTCGCCGCTCAAGGACAAGAGCCACAGATCGGTGGCCAGCTTCTGGCTGGCCTGCTCATACACAACCCACTTTCCGTCGGGAGACCAGTCGTCCGGAATCCCGTTAAGACCCGGGTGCAGTAACAACTCTTCCTGGCCGTTCCCTCCCGCAGGCTTCTGGTAGAACCCCATGGAATACGCAGAGAAAGACTGAAGGGCAAAAATAACCCGGCTGCTGTCTGGAGACCAAATCGGATTTCGGTTGATTCCAGAACGGAAAGTAAATCGAGAGAGCACCCCGCGCCCCAGATCCTCCAGCCAGATGTCTCTCTGACGACCATTGCGGATCGACACCGCCACAGTTCTTTCATCCGGTGAAATTACGAGTCCAAAAAAGGCGCCCGGTTTGCCAATTGCTCCAATGCGCTTGCCTGCGCGGTCCATCCAGACCAATTCACGCTCGGAGCCGGCAATGTCCGAGCGATACACCAGCGTACCGTTTTCGGAAACGGAGAATGCTCCGAAACCGGCGTTACCGCTAATTGGCACCGGTTCAGCGATAGGGAACATATCTCCTGTCGTTTTTAGCCGCGTGGCGTCAAAGGGCTGCGCCATCAGTGTCACATCCCGCCGGAATAGGAGATGAGCAGCAGCGCCCGGCGCAGCGGGTGGTGAGTAAAGAGCGTTGCTGATGTCTGGTAAGAGCCGCACCGGCCCAGCCCCGTCGAGCGACCCAACAAATACACCGCCGGTGTCGGGCTTATCCGACCCGGTGTTGTAAAGAAAGTGGGCGCCATCGGGCAGGAATACCGGGTATCTGTCTCCTGGCGTGTCGCCATTTCCCGTTAGTTTAATCGCGGGAAAGGGAGTGCCTCCGGCGGCAGGCACGCGGAAAATGGCGTCGGCAGGGCCCGGGGAAAACAGAATCACGCCATCGCGATTCCAGGTTCCACCGCGGCCGCTGTTCGCGTCGCATAGAATTTGAGGCGGGCCACCGGCGATCGCGATTTTCTTAAGCTTGCCGCCCGCGAAAAATCCCAAGTATGCTCCGTCGGGCGACCAGAAGGGATACGAGGCTCCTTCGGTGCCGGCAAGGGGCCTCGCATCGAGCCCGTCCATGGCACGGACCCACAATTGGCCGCTGGGGCCGCTGCTGCCAGTGACGAAAGCAAGATTGTGCCCATCCGGCGACAATGTCGGATATTGAGCCTCCACGCTCCCCGGCGGCGAGATCTGATAGCGGAGGCTCTGCGCTACCGGCGGCGCCTCGCGGAGATGAACGAAGGAAACACCCACCGTCGTGACCAGGAGCAGTGCTGCCACGATCCAGGGAAGACGGCTGCGGGCGGCGCTCGCGACGGCGGGCGGGATGGGTGTTGCCCCCGCGGGGTCATCCAGCAAGAGCTTCGCGTCCGCGACGCTGCTTAGGCGTTGCTTGGGATCTTTTTGCAGGCAACTGAGCAGAAGGCGCCGCGTTCGCACAGGGACGCGGCTCAAGTCGGGCTGGTCTTTGATCACGGATGCGAGGACGTCTCCAACTTCCTCGCCTTTAAACAGCCGCTCGCCGGTGAGCAGCTCATAGAACACCACACCGAATGCCCAGACGTCGGCTCGCTTGTCGACGGCTTTACCTTTGGCCTGCTCGGGCGGCATGTACGCCGCCGTGCCGAGAATTACTCCCACCTCGGTCGCGCCAATCGTCAGCGTGGGCGAGTTCTCCACACTCGCTCCCGACGAACTCCGCGCGTCGCCTCGGTTCGCAAAGGCTTTCGCTAGACCGAAATCGAGCAGCTTGACGACGCCCTCCGGCGTGATCTTGATATTGGCGGGCTTCAGATCGCGGTGGACCACGCCCCTGTCGTGCGCGTATTCCAGCGCCGCGGCGATCTGAGAAGCGATGTGCCAGGCATCGTCGAACGCCAGCGGTCCCTTGGGCGATTCGCCCTCGACCAGTTCCATCACTAGCGCCCGGTCCTCTAGTCCGTAGATGGCGGCAATATTCGGATGATTGAGCGAGGCCAGCACTTCCGCCTCGCGCTGGAAGCGGGCCATGCGCTCGTGGTCGCGCGCGAAGACTTCGGGCAATACCTTGATCGCGATGTCGCGCTTCAGTTTGGGGTCGCGCGCGCGGTACACCTCGCCCATGCCGCCCTTACCGATGAGACCGAGAATCTCATAGGGGCCGAGTTTGTCGCTCGCAGAGAGGGACATTTGAGATATTCAGCTTAGTTTACAGGGTTTTCCCGCATAATAGCGATTGCATGCGCACTTTCCGATTGACTCTTGAATACGACGGCTCCAAGTTTTCCGGCTGGCAGGCGCAGATTAACGCGCGCAGCGTGCAAGGCGACTTGCAGCGGGTAGCGGATGAACTGTTTGGCGTCGAGGTGGACCTGCAGGGCGCCGGGCGTACCGACGCGGGGGTCCATGCCGTCGGGCAGGCGGCGCACATCAAAGTTCGCAAGCTGCGCGATGACCTGACGCCGGCACGCATCCTGCGCGAGTTGAACGACCGGCTGCCGTCGTCGATCGCGGTGCTTGAATGCGTGGAAGCGGCGCCTTCGTTTCACGCGCGGCACGATGCGGTGTCGCGTGCTTACTTCTACCAGATCTCGACGCGCAAGACGGCGCTCTCCAAACGTTTCGTGTGGTGGATCAAGCAGCCGCTCGACGTGTCGAAGATGCAGGAGGCGGCGGCGTTGGTCGCGGGCCGCCACAACTTCGTGTGCTTCCGCGCGGCGGACCCATCGCGGCCGGGCGAATCGACAACCGTGGTGGTCACGTCGGCCGAGGTGGGGGTCGACGACAACCTGATTGTGTTCCGCATAGAGGCTTCACATTTCGTTTGGAAAATGGTGCGGCGACTGGTGGGCACGCTGGTGAAGGTGGGCCTCGGCGAGGTGAGCGTCGAGCAGTTCGCGGGTTTGTTGACGGGCCGCAAGAATCCGCAACTTGATATCGCGGCGTGGACCGCTCCCGCGTCCGGTTTGTTTCTGGAGGCAGTGCGGTATTAGGGGGCAGTTCTAGTGCACACCGGCGACCGCGACCTTGCCGCCGTCGAGCAGGCTGCGGATTTCCGTCTCGTAGGTATCTTTGCCGACCAGGCCGGTGTGGCTGAAAGCGATCTTACCCTCGCGGTCGATGATGAAGGTGGAGGGCAGGGAATCCACGCCGCCGTAAGCTTTCGCCAGATCCTCGGTGCCGACTACGATCGGATAGTCGATCTTCTTCGTGGTCAAGTAGGGCTTGACGGATTTCCAGCCGTCTTCATCCATCGAGACGCCAAGGACTGCCAGTCCGCGCGCTTTATACGTCTTGTTGAATTCGATGAACCAGGGGATTTCGACCTGGCAGGGACCGCACCAGGTGGCCCAGAAATTGAGCAGCACCACTTTGCCTTTAAGGCTCGCCAAGGTGACTTTCGCGCCGGTGGAATCGAGGAGGGTAAAGTTCGCGGCGGGCTTGCGATCGTGATTCTGCACGAGGACGATCTTGGAGGCGGTAATGGTGTCGTCCTTCAGGTCCCCGGTTAGCTCGACCGTATAACCGGCATTGGCTTTCAGATCCGGCAGGTCCTGATTGGCGATTTTGAAAACCTTGCCGGCATTGACAAAGACCAAATTGGCGCCGTTGCCAAGGCATGCCAAGGTACAACTGTGGCTATTTAAGCTCGGATGTACTTGCGTCACCTTTTGGTGGCTGGTCGCGCAAGTGCTGTCGCTGATCTCGCCTTTCCAGGTCATCGAGGCGGCGAGGGTTGAGGCGGCGAGGCTCGCCAGCAGGCTTAGGATGCAGACGGTTCGCATTGATCTCACTTTACACCCAGCGCAAACGCAACGTACGTCCCACCCGATGGCGTGCCTGGTCCGCCGCGGCCGCCGGTAGCGTGGATGACCACGTATTGCCGTCCGCCAACTTCATACGTGATGGGCGTGGAGTTCCCGGACATCGGCAGCGTGGTTTCCCACAAGAGTTTGCCGGTCGCCTTATCGAACGCGCGGAATTTGCGGTCGAAGTTGGTCGCTCCGATGAAGAGCAGGCCGCCGGCGGTGACGATCGGGCCGCCGTAGTTTTCCGTGCCGGTGTCCTTCATGCCTTTCGCGGCGAGCTCGGGATACTCGCCCAGCGGAATCTTCCAGGCGTATTCGCCGGTATTCAGATTGATCGCATTCAAAGTGCCCCAAGGGGGCGCGACCGCGGGATAGCCGTCGGGATCGAGCCACTTGCGGTATCCAGTAAAGCGGTAAGCGGGCGTGTTGACGGGCGTTCCGACGCTCTCAAGTTCCTTGCTCTGGGCGCCGAGAACATATTCGGCGATGAGGATGCCGTCCAGCCGGCTCAGGTTGGGAAATGATGGCATGCGGCCAGCGCCTTGCCGGATCACGGCGGCGATCTCGCCCGCTTGCTTCTTGCCGCGCAGATCGATTAGCGACGGAATTTCGGGAGGCGTGCCGCGCATATCGTCGCGATGGCAGCCGGCGCAGTTGGTGAGATAAAGCTGTTCCACCGTCGCGCCGCCTTTGTTCTGGCCGAGGTTGGCGATCCAGGCAATATCGTTCGCGTTCACGTACAGCAAACCAGTCTCGGGATCGAATGCTGAGCCGCCCCATTCGGCGCCGCCGTCGAATCCGGGGAACACAACCGTGTCTTTATCGACGCTGAACGGCACGAATTGTCCGTCACTGTAGAAGGTGCGGAATTGATCAAGCGCCCACTGGTGAATTTTGGGGGTGCGATTCGAGAGCATGTCCTCGGTCAGGCGCTGGCGTGCGAAGGGCGCGGGCTTTGTCGGCAGCGGCTGCGTTTCTGCGGTGCGCTCCCCGGGAACGGTGCTGGGCGGATACGCGCGGTATTCGATGGGGAAGAGCGACTCGCCGCTGGCGCGATCGAACAAGTAGACCCATCCTTGTTTGGTGGTCTGAGCAACGGCATCCACGGTCTTGCCGTTGTGTTTGACGGTGACGAGCGTGGGCGGCGACGGGAAATCGCGATCCCACAGATCATGCTTGACGGCCTGGAAGTGCCACACCCGCTCGCCGGTGTCCGCGTTCAATGCGAGCAGAGTATTGGCGAACAAATTGTCTCCCAGGCGATCGGCGCCGTAAAAATCGGTCGCGGCGGACCCGGTAGGAACGAAGACGAGTCCGCGCTTTTCATCCACCACCAGTCCGGGCCAGTTGTTGGCTGCGCCGGCATAGGTCCAGGCGTCTTTGGGCCAAGTGTCGTAACCAAATTCGCCGGGATGCGGGATGGTGTGAAACGTCCAGCGGACCTTGCCGGTTCGTACATCGTAAGCGCGAATGTCGCCGGGAGGCGCGGGCAAAGCTTCAGGCGTACGGCCGCCGACGATCAGCAGGTCTTTATAGATCACGCCCGGGGTGGTGAGCACGATCGACTGCTTCTCCGGATCGCGCCCCAGGCCTTCGCGGACGTCAATCTGTCCTTCGTTTCCGAACCCGGGCAGAACTTTTCCGGTTCGCGCATCCAACGCGTAGATGTAGCTTTGTACGGAGGAGAAAATACGCTGCTGCTGAGCGCCATCGGTCCAGTAGATGAGTCCTCGATTCGGGCCTCGGCCGGCGATGCCGGAATCGAAGCGCCACAGCAGTTTTCCGGTAGCTGCATCGATCGCGATGGTCTTGTGCGAGGGCGTGATTCCATAGAGAACGCCGTTGACGACGATGGGCTGAGTCTGCGAGGCGATGGGACCGTCGGCCGCATCGTACGTCCACGCTACCTTAAGTCGACTGACGTTCTGACGCGTGATTTGCTTCAACGGCGAGTAGCGCGTTTGCCCCACGCCGCCATATGCATTCCAGTCACGCGTTTGCGCCGACGCCGCATGCGCGCATATCAAGCAACCCAGCGCTAGCGCGGCGATTCTCATGTCGCGAATCTCAATACAGCATGAACGAATACAGCGTATCGCCCGCGCCCACCAGCACGTATTGATGCCCATCGAGCGTGTACGTCTCGGGTGCGTTCGATACGTTGCTCCCCAGGTAAGCATGCCACAGCGGCTTTCCATTCCCAGCATCGTAGGCCACGATATTGCCCGCCACGTCGCCCGCGAAGAGCAACCTGCCGGCGGTGGTCAGCATTCCGCTGCCGAGCCCGCCGCCCAACGTTGGATACACGTGCTTCCACACGGTCTTGCCGGTCTTGTAATCGATGGCGGAGATATAGCTTTGCGTGGTGCCCAGCGCCAGTTCTTCTTTCCCGCCGAGTCCCATCGCGCCGCGCGGATCAGTCTCGGTGAGATAGTACATCGCGTAGCTGTCCTGCGTGGGAACGTACATCAAGCCAGTATCCGGACTGTACGCGGGAGGAGGCCAGTTGGTCACGCCTTGATTGGCGGGCGAGACTAGCGAGCCACCTGCATGGAAATCCTTGGCGGGGTCGCGTGCCGGCTGGCCCTTGGCATTGATGCCCTTGGCCCAGTTCGCGGATTCACCGAATTTCGAACTCACCAGGCGTTCGCCGGTGAGGCGATCCAGCGTGAAGAAGTAGCCGTTGCGGCTGGCCTGCAGCACCATCTTGCGCGGGCGTCCGTTGAATTCGCCATCGATCAGGACCGGCGTCTGCGCCGAATCCCAATCGTGCGTGTCGTGCGGCGACGTTTGATAATACCAGGCGAGCTTTCCGGTTTCGACGTTGATGGCGACTACGGAACATGTATACAGGTTGTCGCCTTCGCCGCGAGTGCCGGTAGTGTAAGCAGGCGACGGATTGCCGGTGCCCGCGATGTAGAGATGCGTGTCGGGATCATACGAACCGGGGACCCACATGTTACCGCCGCCATGCCGTGCGGCGTCGAGATTCGCCCAAGTCTCCAGGCCGGGGTCGCCCTTCTTCATCGGTATCGGATAGAACTTCCATTGCACGTCGCCGGTCTCGGGATCGAACGACTGCAGGTATCCGGGCATGTCGAGATCGTTGCCGGTGCCGACCAGAATATGATTGCCGATGACGATCGGCGCGGGCGTGGAGAAATACTGCAAGTCGAAATCGGCGATATCTTTGTGCCAGATTTCTTTGCCAGTCTTGGCGTCGATGCAAATCAGAACATCGTCGGGCGTCTCCATGTAGAGACGGTTGTGCCACATGGCGAGGCCGCGGTTGCCGATGTGCGTGCCGCCACGCGTCTTCCAAACGTAGTGCCAGATTTCGTGGCCGTCGCGCGCATCCATGGCCCAGGCGTTATCGGGCGTCGAGACATAAATGATGCCGCCAACCTGCAGGGGAGAGCCTTTGATATTCGCCAGCGCGTTTGCTTCCAGCGTCCCAATACCGCTGACGATGAGACCCGGACCGGGCCGCCGGCCTTGTGTTCCAGCCACCAACTTGCTGCTCCACGCCAATGTCAGGCTCTTGACGGTGGTTTGATTGAGCTGCGTCAGACTGCTGTAACGCCGTCCGGTGTAGTCGCCGCCATACGTGGCCCAATCGCCGGTCGTGCCGAGTTTCTTGAGCAGTTCCGTAGGCTCGAGTTGTTGCGCGGCCAATACCGCAGGCAGCAGCGCGGGCAACAGCAGGAGGGAAGCTTTCGCAGTGAGGTTCATGAATCGTTTCATTTGATGGTCACCAGATACGCAGTCACGTCGTGGATGTCTTTATCGGTATAACGCGGCAGCAAGTCCTTGTGCGGTTTCAGCGGATCGTGGACCTCAACTTTCGGTGTATCGCCGTCACGCCGGACGGAGCGCGTGGTTCCGTCTGGTTGCGTCAGCGTGACGATGAAATCGTCGATGCGGCCCAGGACGCCCTCCACCTTCTCGCCATTTGGCTGCGTGACCGTAACCGTCACCGGAGGTACTTTACTGCCGGCGGAGACAGGCGGCGGACCCCCGCCGGGGCGTCCGCCAAGAATCAGCGGCATCAGCCATGTCTGCTGCAGATTTCGCGGGTCGTCGATTCTGGTTGCGATCCCTTTCAGATCCCCGGTCACCGAATGACAGGACGCGCACTTGGATTGGAAATACGCTTGGCCGGCCTTGGCGTCTCCGACTACGATGGTAGGCGGCCGCATGCGGCCCGGATCGCGGCTATTGATCTTGAATTCGTGAATGAACGCCGCGATGTCGGCTACTTGAGCGGCGGTAAACGCGAACTTGTGCTCGTTCATAACCGAGCTTTTGAGGAGCGGCTCCAGCGCTTCGCCTGCTTTGTCCCGCATCACGTAATCGGAGCGCAGCAGATTGTTGCCGCCGTTTTCTCCTCCGCGGGCATCCTCGCCATGACAATAAGCGCAGTTGGTTTTATACGACGCCTGGCCGCGGGCAACCGTGGCAGGATCGCCGGGCGGACGCGACGGGAATTGACCCGGCCCCTGTATCGGAGCCGCTGGCCGCACTGCCTCTTCGTGAGTCTGCGCGCCGAGAGTCGACGCCGACGCGGCAATCGAGAGCGCCAACGCCGCTCTCATCAGCTTTCGATTGATTTCCATACTTTCACCTATATCCTTCATACTCAAGCCCACCAGGCCGCGCCCGCCTGCTCCTTAATCACCATGCCGTTCAGGAACGAGGCCGCTTTCATGAGGCCTTCTTCGGCTGACATCAGACTATCTTCATGTTCGATGGAGAGCACGTAATCATAGCCGAACATGCGCAGCGTCGAAACAAACTCTTTCCACCACTCGGAGCCGTGGCCGTAGCCGCACGTGCGGAAGATCCAACTCCGGTTACGTTCATCGGTGTAATTCTTGGTGTCCAGCACGCCGGTCCGCGGCAGGTTCGCGGTGTATATTTGCGTGTCCTTGGCGTGGACGTGGAAGATGGCGTCACCCAATACGCGAATCGCGGCGATGGGATCGATTCCCTGCCAGAACATGTGACTCGGATCGTAATTGCATCCCAGCGACGGACCCGCCAGGGCACGCAGCTTCAATAGGGTCTCTGGGCTGTAGGCCAGAAAGCCCGGATGCATCTCGATCGCGATTCTCACTCCGTGATCGGCTGCGAACTTGGCGCGCTCGACCCAATACGGCGTGGCGACTTCGTCCCACTGCCAGCGCAGAACTTCCAGATATTCCGGCGGCCACGGGCATGTCACCCAGTTGGGATATTTCGCGGCCGGAGAATCTCCCGGGCATCCACTGAAATCCACCACCACCGGCACGCCCAATTGCTCGGCCAACAGAATGGTCTTGCGGTTCACGTCGCGGTCGTGGCGCGCGCGGTCGGCATCCGGATGCAGCGGATTCCCGTGGCAGCTCAAAGCGCTGATTGAGAATTCCTGATCCGCCAGCTGCTTCTTGAACTCGCGCAGCTCCGCCGGGTTGTCGAGCATCGACAGTTTGCAGTGCGGGTCGCCGGGATAGTTGCCCGTGCCTAGCTCCACGGTATGAATGTTCAGGCCGGCCAGTTTCTTGAAGACATCTTTCAAGGGAAGGCTGGATAGAAGTGGGGTGAATACGCCTACTCTCACGCTAATGGTTCCTTTTTGCCAGTCACTTTTATCTCACACTCGCGCTTGCAGCCGGGGACGCCGATGCCTGCCCCAGACTCCCCGTGCGCCAAGCCTTTAGAGCCTCAATCGCCGCGCCGCGAGCTCCGGCGGTATCGCCATTGGGCATCACATGAATCGGAATGTCCATCTGTTCCTCGCGCTGGATCGGCATGCCGGCGCGAATCTCATCCAGGAACCAGCCCTGGAATTCCTTGCCGGTTTCGAGTGCGCCGCCGCCGACGATCAAGGCATCGGGATCGAAGACATTCACCATTTCATCGAAGAACAGCCCCAAAGCCCGCGCCTGCACCCGGAATATTTCCCGGCACATCGCGTCGCCCCGTTCGGCGCGCCCGCGCACTTGCAATGCGGCCTGGTGGATATTTCCCATCTGGTTCAATTCATGCTCGGGGTTACGCGCCAAGAAGAAAGGCAGCAGGTTCTTCTCGATGGCGGTGAGAGAGCACAACGATTCCAGATCGCCGGTACGCCAGCAGTTGCATTGTGGATTCAATCCGTCAAGCCCGGGAATGGTCTGCCACGGAATCAAAACGTGGCCCAACTCTCCGCCGAATCCGGCGCGGCCTTTCAATACGTTTCCCTCTGCAATCACTCCGCCGCCCAAACCAGTGCCGATGATCGCTGAAACGGAAGTGAAGCGATTGTTCAGGCCAAAAATCGTGGAGTGTCCCCATAGCGCGGCCGCATTGCCGTCGTTCAAATACGTCACCGGTTTGCCGAGCGCAGCTTCCAGGCCTCCGCGCAGGTCGAATCCGTTCCACTGCGCGTGAACAAAATTGGTAGCTCCGCGGGTACTCAGCACACCCGCGGCGCTGGCAGGGCCGGGCGTATCCAGACCCACCACCGCTATGTCGGCATACGATATCCCGACTTTCGCGGCGGCGATCTGGAGACCGTCCTCAATCTGCCGGAGGCACACCTTTGGACCTTCCACGGAACGCGCCGAATGCTCGCACAGACCTTCCAGCAGAAAATGCTCTTGCTCGTCGAGGAAGGTGAAATTGATGGCCGTTCCGCCCAGGTCGACTCCGGCAATGATCGTCATAACTAGTAATAAGACAGCGTCTCGATGCCGGTTCCGGCATGGAAGTTATTCACCACTTCCATCTTCTGCAAGTCGATCACGGAAACGCTGCCGTCGCCGTGATTCGCCACCAGCGCGGTCTTGCCATCGGCGGAGAACGCGAATCCCATCGGATCTTTGCCGGTGGGCAGAACCTTCTGGTCGCCGCGCAGGTTGGCCGTATCGAACACATTGGCGAGCTTGCCGCTCAAATTCATGGTGAGCACCCGCCGCCCGTCGGGTGAAAACGAAACTTTGTAGCCGCCCTGCGTCTGGCCTTTAAGCGGAATGCGATCAGTGACTTTATCGGTGCGCGGATCGATCACGATCAGCACCGGCTCCGTGAAATCCATGGCGACCACCAGCTTGCCGTCGGGCGAAGCCGCGATGCCCTGCGTTCCGTTGGCGGCGGGAATCTTGCCGATCATCTTGCGAGTCTTGAGGTCCAGCACGCTGACGAACGGCTTGTCGTTCTTATTCGCGACGTACATCTTGCTGCCGTCCGGCAGGATCGCCATCCAGTGGCCGGTTCCCTCGGTATCGATGGTGTCCTTGATCGTGCGCGCCTTGGGATCGATCACCAGCACCTTGCGGTCGAGATCGCAGGTGACATAAACAGTCCCGTCGCGCGCGATCTGGACGCCGTGCGGCGCGCGGTAGGGAGCGATGTCAATGGTGCCCGCGATCCTTTGAGTCTGTAAATCCACGATGTCGATCTCGTGTCCAGGATGCGGATTCTTGCCGTAGACGCCGTCGCCATAAATAGGCACATACGCCAAGCGGTGATCCGCTGAAAAAGCGAAATCGTGCGGATTGGCCGAGACCTCGATCGCCGATTGCTCTTTGAAGGTCACGGGATCGAAAAAGCGCAGATGCGCGCCGAGCTTGTCCACCATGAACAGGCCCTTGGTCCCGGTAGGATGGTTCAATTCCACACCAGCCGCGACTAACAGTCCGGTGCCGAGCACCAGTAGTGCCGCGGCCTGGATCTTGAATTTCAGTTTTTTTCTGGTCATAAAACCCTCATCCCAAGAAAGCAATTGCGCGTCCGGCCCAGCCTACCAGGAACCACGACGTAAGCGAACAGCACGCAACCATGATATTCCGCGGCGAAGCGGATTCGGCGGCGCCCGACCTGATGACCCTGCGATAGATCAGGAACTGAAAGCCGACCGCAACACATAGCGCCACCATTTTAGTGCGGAATGCGTAGTTGGCGGCGTAGCGCGCCGGGTCCGGCAAGAATACCAGAAATCCGGTTGCCATAGCCAGTAAAAGACCGCCAATGGCTAGGCGCCAGATCTGCTTCGCCAGCAGAGCCATCGGAATCTGCCGCAGACCGATGCCCGATAGACGAAGATTCAGGATCACCATGCTGCCCAGCAGCAGCGTGATTCCGAACAGGTGAAAGGATTGGATGACCGGGATCGCGTACTTCGAGTTGCGCAGGATGTCGATGGTGTGGGAATCGTACGACATCCGCCACAGATCTTGGAGAGACATTTTCCGCTTCCCGTCTACAGCTCGTAAGCCATCAATCTGCCGCACGCGATGACAATCATCCAGAAGGCGAGCGACGTGGCCGCAATCACCTGCGCCCCGCGCGGCACCGATTCCGACAGATCCCATTCCGCCATCGCCGGATAGAACTTCAACTGATACACCAGCGCGTTGATCCCCAGCAGGACCAGCATCAGCATTTTCACCCGGAAGTAACCGTTGGTGTAAACCTTTTCAGCTTGGGCAAAAAACAGCAGCAGGCCGGTGACGAACATGATTGCGAAACCCGGCAAAGCCCACGGCATCACCTGATGCATGATCTTCGACACGCGCTCGCTGGGGAGCACCAGCCGCAGCAGACGAAGGTCCAGCAGGATGATCAGGCCTACCGACAGCGAAAGCGCCAGGATGTGACTTCCTTCGATAACCGGAAAGAAGAAATCTGACTGGCGGAGCGCGAGAGCCCACGGCGTATTTTGCAGCCAGTGGCACCAGCTAAGCACGGACATCCGCCTTCACTTCCCGGCCGCGGTCGCGATTATTTTGCTGAGGCAGTGGTACCCTCGGTCTTCGGCCGTGCGATATCGTGATACAGGCGCTTGCCGTCTGGCAATTGCGCGTAGAAAAGTGACGCGCCCTTGGTTCCATCTTTCATGGGGTGCGCGATCAATTTGACGTGGTCGCCCGCTTTGAATGTTGCGCGGGTCCAGCCCTGGCGTCCCATAATATTGGTGGATCCGCCTTCAACGTCCCAAGTGCCCACTGTCGATGGGTCGGCCGCGCCGGGGTCCACTTTGACGATGATGTGGGTGTGCGGATTTTCCCAGCGGTATTCCATCACGGTTCCTTCGTAGGCGACGTCCTTGGTGAGTTCGAACATCGCGAACGAATGGTGAGCGAGCGCGATCGGCGCCATCGCCAGCAGCCCGATTGCAAAATGTTTAAATTTCATGCCTACGCTCCTTAGATAACGTTAAACTGCTTTGCCCCAGCCTAAACCCTGCAAGTAACGAAACGCCTGTTTGGCCTGCTCCACGCGCGCGTCGCCAATGACGCCATCCCGATCCACCAAAAACATCGGATTATCGAGCTTGCGCGAAGCTTCGTGAATTGCTTTGAAGTCGATGATGCCGGTTCCGGGGTTGGCGACTTTCTTCTCCGGGGTCA
>Ga0068858_100004413_pt1 | contig 13804 bp, 10 predicted proteins | sample KBSSwiS12_FD_66589 | JGI IMG/M metagenome (GOLD analysis project Ga0068858, IMG submission 66589) | Switchgrass rhizosphere microbial communities from Kellogg Biological Station, Michigan, USA - KBS Switchgrass S1-2 | ecosystem: Host-associated > Plants > Roots > Rhizosphere > Soil ... | reverse complement strand
TGAGCTGGTATCTGCTGAGCCGTGGCCTGCGGCCCTGGATCGAGCACGATCACTGGAACATCGGTGTCATCGATCAGCCGATCGAGGACTTCGTGAATCCGCGAGCGGTGCGCAAGCCGATCCGATGGCTGCCAACACCCGCGCCGGGCGAATTTGTGGCCGATCCATTTGGATGGTTGCGCGACGGACAGTTGACTGTGTTCTGTGAGCATCTCGACTACGGCGGCGATGCCGTCGGCACGATTGCCGCGATTCAACCCAACGGCCGCGCCCCCCGTGTTCCGGTCAATATCGGTCCCGTGCCGCGGGTTCATCTGTCGTATCCAGCGATCTTCGAGCACGAGGGGCGCGTGCTCTGTATTCCGGAGACTCAGGGCGCGCGGGAAGTTGCGTTGTATGAGTTGCAGCGATTTCCCGATCAGTGGGTCAAAGTGGCCACGTTGCTCGCGGACTGCATGATTGTGGATGCAACTGTGTTCCATCACGGAGATCTGTGGTGGCTGGCCGGCGCATCCGATCCGGGTGGCGCTCACCTCGGTGCGGATCTGCACCTTTGGTATGCAACCGACATTCTCGGTCCCTGGACCGCGCACGCCTCCAACCCGGTGAAAACGGATGTGAGCTCGGCTCGACCGGCAGGTTTTCCGTTTGTGTCAGAAGGCGCGCTGTATCGTCCGGCGCAGGATTCGTCGCAGACCTACGGCTCGCGTGTTGTTATAAATCGCATCGTGGCGCTGACGCCCACAACTTTCCGCGAGGAGCCCGCCGCCTTTGTGGCACCGGATGCCGGAGGTCCGTATCCGGACGGCCTGCATACGCTGTCAGGTGTTGGAGCAGTAACCCTGGTTGACGGCAAGCGTTTGTCATTCTCCGGCGCCGAGTTTCGCCGGATATTGCGGCGCATGGTCATGCGCCGCTTGAAGAAGGTCTGGGGGGCCGGTCGCTAGCCGACGTAGCCTTTGAGGGTAGGGCCGAGTCCACCACTGGCTTCCGATTGCGGGCGGCACAAATCGGCATAACGGCCGGCGATCAGATCGAGATCGTAAGGCGTCACGGATTCGCGCGCCGCCGCGCCGATGGCCGGCCATTGATTACGTACCTGCAGCGCTTCTTCAAACACGTTGATCAGCGCCTGTGTTTCCAGGGGCGGGAACAGAAATCCGTTGCGGCCATGCTGAATCAACTGGGGTGCGGCGCCGACGGAAGTAGCGAGCACTGTGCAACCGCAGCCCATGGCTTCGGCCAGCGCGAGACTGAAGCCTTCGTATTCCGTGGGAAATACCCAGGCATCCGTGGCCTGCAGATAGTCGACGACCGCCTCGGTCTCCGGGAAGAACGCGACATCGCGCTGCAGTCCCAACTGTTGGACCCGCTCCTTGACCTGGGCCTCGCAGTCATCGAACGAGCGGTTGCCCGAGCCCACGATCACCAGGTAGAGCTCGGGATGCTTCGCGAAGATGGTTGGCCACGCATCCACCAGCAATGGCACGCCCTTGGCTCGGGCCAGGCGGCCGGCATACAACACGATGACACGGTCATTCGGAATCGACAGCCGTTCCCGCAGCGCCGCGCGTTCCGGGCCGGAAACCGGCCGGAATTTCCGGAGGCTGACTCCGTTGGGAAGGGACACGATCCTGGATGCGGAAACGCCCCGCTTGAGCAACTCTTCGTTGATTTGCGCGGATATCGCGATGATGGCGTCAGCTCTGCGCAATACACGATTGCGGGCGTTCTCCAGGAAGCTGAACACGAGCTTGCCCATGCGCGAACCCATGGTTCGCATGCTCTCGGTCGAAATGGTCTCGTGCAGCTCGAAATACGACTCCGCCCGAATGATGCACTTCTTGCGCAACAGCGCGCACACCGGTACCACGACCAGTGGCATGATCTTTGCGCCGGAGACGATCACCACGTCGTACCGGAAGGTGTCTTTGAACAGAATCCAGATGAGCTTCAGGAGGAAGATCATCACGGGGAGGAGGGCAGCGAACCCTTTACCCTTGAGCATTCCACCTGGGCGCAGCCGCCGGACCTCGACGCCGTTCACATTCTCGCGTGCCGGGCTGGGCGGGATGGTCTGCCGGGTTATGACCTGTACGTGGAAACCTCGGCCGTACAGACCCTGCGCCAGATGTGCGGCAATCAGCTCCTGGCCACCCACCAGGGGTGGGAAAAAGGCCTCTGTGAGCCAATACACAACGGGTGCCGGGCGTGTTGAGTCCTTCATGAAAGAATGTTGAAAGCTTTCGATTTGTTGTTGTCGTCGCTAAAAGCGCCGACGATTCAATTTATAATGTTTCGCAATATGACTTCAACGAAGACCGGCCGATGAAGATCGGCGTAATGCTCCGTAGCCTGACCGATGTCGGCGGACCGGGTGAATATACTCGCAGCCTGCTCAATGCGCTGTTGCGTATCGACCGCGTCAACGAGTATTACCTGTTTATTGCGAATGAGGCCCTGGGAGAGCGCTTCAAGGAGTTCCCGAATGCCCATCCAATCGTTCTGAACAGTCCGTCGAAGCTGATTTTCGATCAAGTCCAGGTCCCGCGCGCGCTGCGGCGTTGCGATTGTGACGTAGTTATCAATCTCAAACACTCCGTACCGCTTTTGGCGAACGTACCCGCCATCTTCGTCATGCACGGCGCCGACTGGCTGGCCTTTCCTCAGAATTACTATTTTTTCGACCGCATGTACCACGCGGTGTCACTGCCACTGTTCTGCCGCAAGGCAGCGCGCATCATCTCGGTTTCCCATGATGCGACCCGGATTGCCATTGAGAAAGCCCATCTTCCGCCCGCCCAACTGGCGACGGTCTATCACGGCTTCAGGACCGATTTTCGCCGGGTGGAGGATGAGGAGCGCCGGGCGCGTGCCCGCGAGCGCTACAAGCTGCCTGAAAAATTCATTCTGTACGTCGGACGCATCTATCCGATGAAGAACGTCCGCGGGCTGGTCGAGGCTTTTGCCAAGCTCCGGGACCGCGTGCCGCACAGTCTCGTCATCTCCGGCGTCAAGCACTACAAGACGGAGCCGGATTTCGCGGCAATCGACAAATACTCCCTGCACGACCGTGTCGTCCCCACAGGCTTTGTGGAGGAAGAGGACCTGCCGGTGTTGTACAGCATGGCCGACGCGTTTGTGTTGCCATCACTGTATGAAGGCTTCGGTATCCCGCTGTTGGAAGCGATGGCGTGTGGTGCTCCCATTGTCACCTCCACGCAGGGTTCCTGTCCCGAAGTCGTGGACGGAGCTGGAGTATTGGTGAATCCGTATGACACGTCGGATATCGCCGAAGGCATCTACAAGGTTCTCACCGACCGCAAGCTGGCCGAAGAGAACGTCCGCAAAGGCTTTCAGCGAGTCGCGCAGTTCAGTTGGGAGAAATGCGCGCGCGAGACACTGGATGTCATCGCCTCCGTGGTCCGCACGAATCATGCAACGGAAGCCAACGTTCCCCGCAGGGATCCGAGCTGAAGATCCTCGCGCTGTTGGCCGAGGATCTTCATCCGATACCACAGTTCCGCGTTGATCAGCAGCCACAGGCGGTTGCCATGATCCGCGCGTTTCGCCAGGTGCTCCGCCAACAGCGCGTCAATGGGCGCGCGGCGCAGAATTCCGTCCGCGACCAGCTTTGAGTCCGGCAGGAATCGCTCGTACAACGCGCGATACTCGTCCTTGAGAATGTAGGGCAGGACCGATGAAAAGCCCTGCTTCGGACGATCCAGGATTTCGGCTGGTAGATAACGGCCAGCCAACTTGCGCTGGGCCCAGCGCAGCGAGCGGCCCCGGATCTTCAAGCTCGACGGCAAGCGGGCGGTGAATTCCGCCAGGCGGTGATCCATGAACGGGCTGCGCGCCTCCAGACCCTGGCTCATGGACATCCGGTCGGAAATCATCACTGGATGATCCGGCAGGCGGACCTGGCTGTCCGCGGCCAACATATGATCCAACGGATCGCCGGTTGCTGCATCGAACGGAGCCCGGATGGCGTCTTCCGCATGTACGCCCCGCAATTGTTCCAACGCGGATGGCGTGAACAGGGCCTGGCGCATCGCTTCCTCGAAATAGAAGTAGCTCAGGCTCGCGGCGTAACGGTCGGAGCCGGAGAGGAAGGACAACCGCTGTAACCAGCGCAATTGGTGACCAACGCTCTTGTACCAGCCGGCCTCCGGAATCAGTGAGAGCGCAGGCCCCAGCACATGGCGCCTGAGCGCCGCGGGGACTCGCGCGTAGTGGTTGGCGTATAGATTGCCGTAATAACGGTCATAGCCGCCGAACAACTCATCACCACCATCGCCCCCGATGACGACCTTGACGGTTTCGCTGGCGAGCTCAGACACATGATAGGTGCAAAGCGAGAGCGGATCAGACGGCTCATCCAGGTGATAGATGAGATCCGGCAGCAATGCCACCAGCGAGGGCGAGAGGCTCCGCTCGTGATGATTTGTTCCAAACAATTGCGCCACGGCGCGCGCAGCCGGTGCTTCATCGAAGCGCGCGTGGGGCAGCCCGACCGTGAACGTATTGAGGTCCCTCACGCCGATGCGCTTCACCAACATCGCAACCAGCAGGCTCGAATCGAGGCCGCCGCTCAACAGCGCACCGACGGGTACGTCGCTCACCAGGTGCAGTCGCAGCGATTCCTCGATCTTCGCTTCCAGCTCATCGAGCAACTGATCATCGGTACCTTGCAGCTTCGGCTGGTAGCTCAAGCTCCAGTAGCGGCTGACAACCGGCTCGCGGCCTTCCTCCAACACGAGCGTATGCGCTGGCGGTACCTTCAGGATGCCGCGGAACATGGACAGTGGCGGCGCGATGAGGCGCAGCCCGAGATACTGGTCGAGAGCCGCGAGGTTGAGCTCGCGCAGCTTCGGGTCGAACGCGAGCAGCGCCTTGATTTCGGACGCGAACGCAAACCCCCGGGAGGTCTTCGCGTAATAGAGCGGCTTCTGGCCCAGGTGATCGCGCGCGATCAACAGGCGACGCTTGCGTGAATCCCACAGGCCGAAGGCGAACATGCCACGTAGATGTTCCACCAGTTTGTCGCCGTATTCCTGATACAGCCCGATTATGACTTCGCAGTCACTGTGGGTCAGGAACCGATGGCCGCGTGCTTCGAGATCCGCGCGCAGCTCCTTGTAGTTGTAGATCTCGCCGTTGCACACGAGCAGGATGGACTTGTCGGCGTTGAACAGCGGCTGGCGACCGCCTTCCAGATCGATGATGGACAGTCGGCGGTGGCCCAGGATGGCGTGTGAATCAAACTCCATGCCTTCGCCGTCGGGGCCGCGATGGCGCAGGGCGTGCAGCATGGCCTGCATCCCACTCATCAATCCCGAGCTGTCGCCTACGATTCCCGCGATTCCACACATGCTATTGCTTCCCCCGCCGCGCGGCGATCGCGGCTTCAAACACCCGCTCGTACCGCTGCGCGCAACGCTCAATAAAGAAATCCTCGACCTTGGCTAGATTGTGACGCCCGACGGCCTTGCACACTTGCGGAGAGTCGCGCAGTGCCTTTACAGCGTCATTAAATGCTTTCTGGTCGTTCAACTGGATGACGAAGCCGGTATCCGGCGTCGCCAGAAAATCAGTCTGGCCGCCCTTGTTGTAGCAGACGACCGGCAGGCCGAATGACATGGCCTCCAGGAACACGAGTCCGAATCCTTCGTGCTGGGCGGTTGAAACAAACACATCGGCCGCCGCGTAGGCCTTGTATTTGACCTCGTCCGAGACGTATCCCAGCATGCGCAGCCGGTTATAGACGCCGAGCTCCATCGCTTTGTGTTTGACGGCGGCCGCTTCCGGTCCATCGCCAACAACGAGCAGGAACGCATCCGGCAGTGCAACGAGCGTATCAATCAACTGGGTGCTCGCCTTGCGCGGCACGATACGTCCCGCTGTCACCATCACGAAGGCGTTCTCGGGAAGATCGAATTCCGAGCGTTGCGACCGGATGTTCTGCGGCGGACGATCGATTCCCAGCGGAATGAGATCGACTTTGCGGTCGACGCCATAGATCTGATCAACATTCCGCGCGGTATCGCGCGACTGGGCCACGACACCGTCCGCTTTCACCAACAGGCGGGCGACGGCGCGACGTAAAAAAGCATGCCGGTGTGGCGAGCTTTTCTTCGAAGGGTCATACAGATCTCCGCCGTGCACTGACAGGATGTTGGGGATAGCCAGACGCTTCGACAGCCAGTCGCCCAACGGGCCCGACGGCACCGCGAAATGGGTGTTGATGACATCGAACTGCTGCTTACGGCCAAGCTGCAGGCCACGCCACAACCCCATGGGCAGGTAGGCCGCCATGGAGGGGAAATTGGCCGTTGCCAGTGACTTACGGAAAAACACCGGAACGCGCACAACCTTGACGTTGGCGTCCATTCCTTCAAATGGCAAGTCCACCGCTTGGGACGTCAGTACCGTGACGTCGTGTCGTTCCGCGAGCGAGCGGGCCATGGCGGCCATCACGACGCCGCCCCCGCCGCCGAGCGGCGGGTATTCATAGTTACAGAATAAAATCCGCAATGTGTAATGAAGGTCCCGCGTATCCCCGAGTGCGTGTATTCTACGGAAAACACTGGGGATACGTTGCGATGAATGCTAATTTTCGCCGGCTGGAGTCTTATGACAAAGGCACCATGGAACGGCGCTCCGAGAGCTTGGCCGCCCGCCTGGAACCGTTCGATTCCTACTGGCAGGCGCCGAAGGATGTAGAGAAGGGCTTCACCTCCTTTACGGCCTACTACCGTGCCAACTACCTGCCGCATATGCCGGCAGACAAGCAGGCCCGGATCCTCGTGGTGAGCTGCGGCCCCGGCTACCTGGTGAAGATGTTGCGTGACTGTGGCTACAGCTCAGTCCTGGGCATCGATTCGGATGCGGCCAAGGTTGAGACCGCCAAGCGGCACCAGTTGCCCTGCGAAGTGGCACGCGCCTTTGAGTTCCTGGCTGACAAGGAAGGCCAATACGACGTCATCATCCCGGAGCAGGAGCTGAACCACCTGACCCTGGATGAGACTGTTGAGTTTCTGAGCCTGTGCCGCCGCGCCCTGCGTCCCGGCGGCAAGGTCGTGGTGTATGCCATGAATGCCGCCAACCCGATGGTCGGCTCCGAGAACCTGTCCCACAATATTGATCACTTCTACCTGGTGACTGAATACAGCCTGGGCCAGATCCTGGAACTGGCGGGCTTCAAACAGTACAAACCGTTTGCATTGAAGTTGTATGTGTTCTGGACGAACCCGCTCAACTACGTGGGGTTGGCGGTGACGTCGACACTCGAGGCGGTGTTCCGGGTCATGTTCATGCTGTACGGCAAGAAGGTCAAAATCCTCAGCAAGAAGGTTGCCGCCGTAGCCAGCGTGTAAGTCGCCGCGCTCGCGGGCCGTTAGCTTTCAGTAATGCTGTTCAACTCGGCCGATTACGTACTGTTCCTGCCGCTGGTGTTGCTGGTGTACGTGTTGCTCCGGCGTGCGGGGCTGCGCGCGCAGAACGCCTGGATGTTGGTTGCCAGCTATGTTTTTTACGGCTGGTGGGACTGGCGATTCCTCGGGCTGTTGTTCGGCACGACCCTGAATGACTACCTGGTCGGCCTGGGGCTCGAGCGCACCGAGAAGCAAAGCAGGCGGCGCGGACTGATTCTTCTCAGCATCGGTGTGAATCTCGGCGTGCTGGGATTCTTCAAGTACTACAACTTCTTCGTCTCATCGTTCATTGAGGCGTTCGCCGGCATCGGCGTGCACCTGGAGGCGCCGACCCTCAAGGTGATCCTGCCGGTGGGCATCAGCTTCTATACCTTCCAGGCGCTGACCTACACCATTGCCGTGTATCGCCGCGAGATGCGCGCGGTACGTGACCCGATCGGATTCTTCGCCTATGTCGCCTTCTTCCCGCAGTTGGTCGCGGGGCCGATCGAGCGCGCGCGGCACCTGTTGCCGCAGTTTTTCGTTCCGCGAGTCATTGAGCCGGAGGCTTTTGCCAGCGGCTTGCGCCAGATGTTGTGGGGTTTTTTCTGCAAGCTGGTGGTCGCGGACAACTGCGCGACCGTGGTGAACAGCATTTTCGCTCAGCCCCATCTGCCCGGCAGCCTGGCGCTGCTGGGCTCCGTGTTGTTTGCCTTCCAGATTTACGCGGATTTCTCCGGGTACTCGCACATAGCGCTGGGGACGGCACGGTTGTTCGGATTTGAGCTCATGCAGAACTTCGCGACACCGTATTTTTCGCAGAGCCATCCGGAGTTCTGGCGCCGCTGGCACATCTCGCTGTCCTCCTGGTTCCGCGACTATGTCTACATTCCCCTGGGCGGCAACCGGACGTCCAAGGCCCGGCAGGCATTCAACCTGCTCGTGACGTTCACCCTGAGTGGCTTGTGGCACGGCGCGAACTGGACCTTTATTGTCTGGGGTGTCCTGAACGGGTTGTATGTCATCCCGCGGGTGTTCATTGGCGAGCCACTGGCGCGGGTCGCGAATTCGCCGAGCTGGCTGGTGCGGGTGCCGACTGTCACGTTCCGGGTCCTGTTCACTTTTGCTTTGACCGTGCTCGCGTGGATCTTCTTCCGTTCGCCCACGATTGGCGGCGCATGGAAAGTGATCACGGAAATCGCATCCCGGTCGCTGTTCACCAGTCCACTGCCGGTGTTGCGATCAATGGGGTTGTTGACCACGGTTGCATACGCCGGGCTCGCGATCGCTTTCCTGTTGGCGATGGAGTGGTGGCAGCGCGATAAGAAATACGCGCTGGAGCTGGGTGATCGGGCCGCCCTCGTGACCTGGCCGGCCTGTGCGATGGTGTTCGTGGTGACGATCTTCTTCCGATATACCGGCGCATCGCTGGATTTCATCTACTTCCAGTTCTGAGGGGCCGCCCGGGCATGGCCACGACGCCTGAAATGACTACGGTTGAAATGACGCGATCCTTTTCCTGGACGCGGCTCATCGCGCAGCTTTTGATTGCTGTCGTGTTGTTCGTGGTGGCCAATGTCGTCACCTGCGAGACATCCGGGTTCTTCGCGAAAGAGCACGAATACCAACAGGTCGTGGATGGGATCGGCCGGCACCCCGATGTGAAGCTCATCTTCTCGGGAGATTCGCATTTCGCCGTGCCGCTGAATGACTACCTGGACGAAAATGCCGCGGCGCCGGGCTACAGCATCGCGGCCGGCGGTGATTCCCTGCGCGAGTCGTTTGCGAAGGTGCGGCACGTACTCGAGAGGACCCGTGGCATCGATACACTGGTTCTGACTGCTGATCCGCACATGTTCGGCAAGGGGCGCCTGGAGTCATCCAACCGCTCATTCGCTGATATCTATTTTCTCGAGGCGTGGGATCGATCCGGGCTGCAGAAAAACATCTGGTCCGCGATGCTGCAGCAGGTGCCGTTGTTCAATGAGGACTTCCTGCAGTATTTCCGCAAGGACCTCGGCACGATGCTGTCGCACGCAAAAACGAAGGCTCGTGGTGCGGGCGATCCGTTGGCCTGGAGTCGTCTCAGCGACGAGCAGAGGCTCGAAAGCGCCATTGCGACCGGCAAGGGCGATCACGCGGGAGTAGGGGATTCACAGGTCCCCTTCGGCTGGTATCAGCGGATATTGGATGTGGCGCGCGAGCACAACGTGAAGGTGATTGGCGTGCGCTTCCCGGTCCATCCGGGTTACTCCGGGCAAGTGTCGGCGCAGAAGGTCGCCGAGCTCGACGGGTGGCTGACTGCTCACGGTGTCAGTCAGATCATTGATCTGCGTAATGAGCTGACGGATCCCCGGGACTTTGAGGACGAGGATCATCTGAATGAGACGGGCGCGGCGAAGATCGTGAAGCTTCTCGAAGCGCGCCTGCAGCGCCGGATCTACTGAGCTAAAGCATCCCGTTAGCGTGATACCACTCCGCGGTCTTGCGGGCGCCTTCCCGGAACGGCACCTGCGGCCGGAAATTCAACACATTCTGCGCGCGGTCGTTGGAAAAGAAGAATGACTTCTTGAAGAAATCCAGCCGGCGGCGATGAAGCGGCGGCTTCAGTCCCAACGGGCTGAACGTGGCCTCGAAAAACAGTGCCGCGAGCATGAACGGCCACATGGGTACGTGTGGCGGCTTTTTCGTGGTGCCGATCGCATCACTGACCGAGTTGACCATGTCATTGGTCGTGATCTTCTCGGCTCCCGCCAACACCACCGTCTGTTTGTTGGCCGCCGGCTCGCTGCAGGCGGCCAGCAGGCCGCGTGACAGGTCATCCACATAGATCACCTGGTGCAGGTTCTGCCCGTCACCGATGATCGGAAAGCGGCCCTTCGACACGCCTTTGAACAGCTTCAGCAGGCGCATATCTCCCGGCCCATAGGTTTCCGAAATCCGGATGATGGTCCATTCCATGGGCGACACAAATTCGCGGACCACCTTCTCGGCGGCCATCTTGGTCCGACCGTAAGGATTGTCGGGCGCGAGCGGTGAGTCTTCGTCGAGACTGCCGTCGGCCGCGCTGCCATACACACCAATGGTGCTGCCGTGAACGAAGCGGCGCACACCGGCCTTGGATGCGAGATCCAACAGGTTGCGGGTACCGTCGACATTGATGCGGTGGAAGTAGCTTTCCGGCTGTTCCGCTTCGTGTTGGGCGGCCGCCAGGTGAATTACGGCGTCCTTGCCCTGCAATTCGCGGGCGATGGTGGCCGAGTCCTCCAAAGGGGCAATCACGACGTTGATACCGGCCTTGGTCAGGGCGTCACAACGGGCCTTTTCAGTCGGCGTGTTGATGGGGGTTACTACGGTCACGGCGTGACCGGCCTGTACCGCGAGAGGGGCGAGTCTGCTCCCGATGAAACCGGAGCCGCCCGTCAGGAAAATCTTCATGCAATCGCTTTTTGTTGGGTTTGTGTTGCCGGGGGTGTTGCCAGGTAGCGTGCGAACTCGCGCTCAACGATGGCGCGTTCTTCGGCGGCGCGGTGTGCGGTCCACTGGAGCTCCTGGCTGAGAAGGGCCTGCAGCTCATCGATGGCAGCGCTTCCCGGATGACCGTCAGTGCCCAGCTCCGTGCGGCGGAAGACGATGTCGCTCATTCGCGGCGCGGTTTCCGCGCGAACCGAGTAGATCGCTTCGGCGAGGCTCACGTGGCTGCCGGTAAAGGTGCGGCCCAACTTCGGCTCCTGTCGTGCCAGGTCGAGGACCCGTGTCGCATCTGTCCCATAGTTCCGCAGCATGCCGTCGGCTGCCTGTTCAGTGAGCCAGGCGGGGCGTTGCCTCTGGAAGGCCCTTGCCGCGGAATTGAAGTCAGAGATGTCACCGCCCATGAGCGCAGCCGTCGTTGAATCGCCGCCGGTCCGACGCGCATCGAGCTGCGCAACGGCCATGTCCAGCGCTTCAACAGCGTCGCGGCGTGCAACCGTGTAGCGCACGCTGATCACGGAAAGCAGTCCCGACTGCCCGAGGCCGCGATGATCAATCAGGCGCGATTGCTTGCCGAAGCTCAGGCCACCATGTTGATTCTTGGCTTCGCCGAACGGCACCAGGCCGAAGTCGGCGCGCCTCACATCCGACTCCTTCAGTTGAAGGTTGGGATAACAACTGTTGAATTCATCGATGAAGGTACGAAGCTCGTCGCGTGGCAGTCCGGCAGCGTCAGGGTCGCGCGGCACGATTGAATGCCAGACGCCGACGAGCGTGCTGTTGCGCCAGGGAACGAGGAACAGGTGGCGGCTGTTCCGTGCGAGCAACGCATCCGAATCTTTCACCTGTCCCTGCACGGCCAGCGCCATCGGAGTCGAAAATCTGCGGTTCACCATGAAGCAGGCGTCACGAGAGTACGTGCCCGGCTGACCGTAACCGGGTGGTAACAATCCTTCTGCCCAGGGACCCGCCGCGTTGATGACGAGGCGGGCGCGGATGTCGAACACATCGCCGGTTAATTTATCGATGGCCTGTACACCGGTGATGCGTGAGCCTTCGGTCAACAGCCGCGCTGCCTCCACATAGTTGCCGATGGCAGCGCCCATGGCCGCGGCTGCACCAACAAATGCAAGAACGAGACGTGGGGGACTGTACATCTGCCCATCTTCAAACGCAGCCGCGCCCGTGAGGCTGCCGCTGGCGATGTCAGGAAACAATTCGAGCGTTTCATTTCTGCTGAGGAAGCGCGTTCCCCGCACGCGGCGCGCAGGATCCTGAACGTGCCGGTTTACATCTGCGCTCAATGCGTCATACAGCAGCATCCCCGTGCCTAGAAACCAACGGCTGCTCTTGCCCTTGCCGTAGGTAGGAATTACGAAGGGCAGGGGAGAAACGAGGTGCGGGGCAATTCGGAGCATCACGGCGCGCTCGAAACACGACGCTCGCAAGCGACGCACATCACCGTGTTGCACGTAACGGATGCCTCCATGCACCACCTTGAAGCAGTGCGCGGATGCGCCCGCGGAGAAATCTTCACGTTCAATCAACGCTGTGTTGAATCCACGCAACGCGGCCTCGCGCGCAGTGGCTGCACCGGAGGCGCCACCCCCCACAACGAGGACATCGAACAATTCGTTGCTCAGCCGCCGGAGATCCCGGCCAATGGTATGTTCCTGTTTCACCAGCCAATCATAGCCAAATTCATTCCGGATCGTGCGGTCGGGCACGCACATTGCTGCGCAGGCCCCCGGCTGCCATCCGACATAAGGACCCGCGCGCAATGACTGGAGCAACCGTCTCTTCGCTGGGGGCGTCGATCGCGCCTCGTCGATTCGTCGAGGCCTACCGGACTGCCAAGGTTGTCATCGGCAACCGGATGCGTCACTTCGATGTCCCGACAGAGCCGCACTTCGACGAGCTCAGCACCCGTTATTTTCATAACGAATTGGCGCGCGCCCGCAACTACCTCGAGTATGGCAGTGGCGGCTCCACGGTCCTCGCCAATCGCACCGTGACCAACCTCGTGAGCGTCGACAGTGACGCGAGCTTCCTGGCCGACGTGCGCCGGAAGTTGTTGGAGAGTGATCGTCGGGCGATGGCGAAGCTCATCCATGTCAATATCGGACTCACGGTCGACTGGGGCTTCCCGGTGTTCAACAAGCCCACACGCCGGCGTGTGCGGCGTTGGGAGGAGTATGCCAAGGCACCCTGGCGTTACTTCAGGACCATCGGGCAACAGCCGGACCTTATTCTCGTCGACGGGCGGTTTCGGGTGGCGTGCGTGCTCGAAAGCCTGCTGTGCCTGTCACCGTTGAGTGAGACGAAGATATTGCTCGATGACTACGTTGGCCGGCCGGAGTACAACGTGGTCGAGCAGTACGCCGATGTGGAGTTGGTAGGCCGGATGGCGGTTCTGCGGCCGCGTCGGCTCGTCGACCGCATCAGCGTCCGCCGCCTGGTCCGCGAATACTGCACCGATCCCCGTTAGGGGACCGGTGAACAGTCGGTCCTAACGCTGTTTGAACTCTTCCGGCGTCAGCTGATGCCGGGCGAGCAGCTTGTAGAAGTCCGTACGGTTGCGTTTCGCCAGGCGCGCGGCCTGGCTCACGTTGCCACCGGTGATCTGGAGGATCTGCGACAGGTAGCTGCGTGTGAACTCGTCACGGGCTTCGTCGAAGGAGGGCAGGCGGCCCGGGCCACCGCCCAGGGACTGCTGCACCAGCTCAACTGGAATGATCGGCGTCTGTGACAGCGCGACGTTCTGCCGCACCACGTTCTGCAACTGACGGATGTTGCCCGGCCAGTCGGCCGTGGCGAGCAACTCAACAGCTTCCGGCGCATAGATCTTGCGGACGCCGCTTTCCTTCGCAATCTGCGCGAGGAAATGAGCAACCAGCAACGGAATGTCCTCGCGGCGC
>Ga0068858_100004410_pt1 | contig 13808 bp, 16 predicted proteins | sample KBSSwiS12_FD_66589 | JGI IMG/M metagenome (GOLD analysis project Ga0068858, IMG submission 66589) | Switchgrass rhizosphere microbial communities from Kellogg Biological Station, Michigan, USA - KBS Switchgrass S1-2 | ecosystem: Host-associated > Plants > Roots > Rhizosphere > Soil ... | reverse complement strand
GTCGAGGCAACATGGCACCGCATCGGGTCACTCCTCGATGCCTTCCCGCCCCACGAATGCGCCAACTATCTCAGGAACTCTGGATACGCTTCCACCTAGATGGATCAGACTCTAGCGCTCGCGCGTCGCCGCGAACTTCACCTTGGGGTAGCGATCGGCGACATAGCCGACGTCCCAGGCGGTCTTGGCGAGATAGACCGGGTTGCCGTCACGATCCTTGGCCATCGCGGTTCGGTTGAGGTCCATGAACGCCTTGAGATCGGCCGGCTCCGCGGCTGACACCCAGCGCGCGGTATCGAAAGGCGCCATCTCGAGCCCGGCATCGACCTTATATTCAGCATCGAGCCGCGACAGCAGCACTTCGAGCTGAAGCTGGCCGACCACACCGATGATCCAGTTCGAGCCGATCTCGGGATAGAAGACCTGAGTCACCCCCTCCTCGGCCATGTCGTCGAGCGCCTTGCGCAACTGCTTGGTCTTGGTCGGGTCCTTCAAGGCGACGCGGCGCAGGATTTCAGGCGCAAAATTGGGGAGGCCCGTGAAGCGGATCGTCGCTTTCTCGCTCAGCGTGTCGCCAACACGGAGCGTGCCGTGATTGGGAATGCCGATGATGTCGCCCGGGAACGCCTCATCGGCGAGCTCGCGGTTCTGCGCGAAAAACAGGATCGGCGAGTGGATCGCGATCGGCTTGCCGTGCCCGGTGGGGGTCAGCTTCATGCCGCGCTTGAAGACTCCCGAGCAGAGCCGCATGAAGGCGATCCGGTCGCGGTGATTCGGGTCCATATTGGCCTGGACCTTGAACACGAAGCCGGTCACCTCCGCATTGTCTGGTGCGATCGGCGCCGGCTCGGCCGGCTGCGGCCGTGGCCCCGGCGCATGGGTGCCGAGCGCAGCAATCAGTTCGGCGACGCCGAAATCCTTGAGCGCCGAGCCGAAATAGACCGGCGTCAGGTCGCCGTGGCGATAGGCGGCGGCATCGAAACTCGCATAGCCGCCCTGGGCCAGCTCGGCCTCGTCGCGGAGCAGCGCGAGCCCGTCCTCGGACAGGACCTTGCCCAGCGCCGGATCGTCGAGCCCGGTAAAGGCCTGCGACTTGCCCATGAATTCGCGTGACGGGCCCTCGGGCTGGCTCAGCGTATTGGCGTAGAGATCGTAGACCCCTTCGAAATCGCTGCCCATGCCGACCGGCCAGCTCATCGGGCAGACATCGAGCTGGAGGATATCGGCAACCTCGTCGAGCAGTTCGAACGGCGCCCGGCCCTCGCGATCGACCTTGTTGACGAAGGTGATGATCGGCACCGAGCGAAGCCGGCAGACCTCGAACAATTTGCGCGTCTGCGCCTCGATGCCGCGCGCGGCGTCGATCACCATCACCGCCGAATCGACTGCGGTCAGGGTGCGATAGGTATCCTCGGAGAAATCCTCATGGCCCGGCGTATCGAGCAGGTTGAAGGTGAGGCCGTCCTTCTCGAAGGTCATCACCGAGGAGGTGACGGAGATGCCGCGCTGCTGCTCGATCTTCATCCAGTCCGAGCGGGCGCGCCGGTTCTGGCCACGCGCCTTCACTTCGCCGGCGAGATGGATCGCGCCGCCGAAATAGAGCAGCTTTTCGGTGAGGGTGGTCTTGCCGGCATCGGGATGGGAGATGATCGCAAAGGTGCGGCGGTCGGAAATCTGGGACATGGCGGCGCCGTAGCGGGTCAGATGCGCAACGTCACGTGCAGCGTGCAATGCCAGTCACCATGCGGTGCAATTTCGAACACGCCGGGCTTGTCGCGGAAGTCGCCGGTAAAGCCTTCGGTGTCAGCGATGCCGTGCCATGGTTCGATGCAGACATAATGCGCGCCAGGCTTGGTCCAGATGCCGAGCTTCGATGTGTCGGGAAAGGCGACATCGAGCTGTGGACCGGTGGGCGCACCATAGGTCACGCGCCGGGAATGGACTGGGTCCCAGATCAGCGCGTCGTGCGTGAACAGTTCGTCCCGCAGCGGCAAAGTCCGGCCATCGAGCGGCGACGGGCGCTCGGCGGTGCCGATCTGGCCGCCGGGCACGATTTCCTTGAGCGCTCCGGGCTCCTCAGCCTCGAAGACGATCCGATGCGCGTCGCGCGGTTCACCATAGGGCAAAGGCCAGGCGAAGGCGGGGTGGAAGCCGAAGCTCGCCGGCATCACGGCATCGCCGCGATTCACGATCCGCACATTGATCGCCAATGCCGGCCCGTCGAGCACAAATTCGATCTCGAGCGCGAAGGCGAAGGGATAGACGGCCCGCGTGTCTTCGCTGTCAGTCAGCCGGAAGAGCGCCCGGCCTACCTCGTGCTCGACCAGCTCGAACATCAGGCGCCGCGCAAAGCCGTGCTGCTTCATCGCATATTCGATACCGTCGAGGCGGATGACGTCGCCATTGGGTCGGCCGACCACGGGAAAGAGAATCGGCGCATGGCCGGTCCACCAGCGCGGATCGGCGTCGGTCATCAGTTCGCGGCCTTGCAGGTCGCGCAGATGGGTGAGCTCGGCGCCGAGCGGGTTGATCGCGGCGGACAGCTGGCCGGAGGTGATCTCGATCAGGTCAGGCATTCGACTTTCCGTTCGCTCCGGGCTCAATCGTCCGAGATCGTCCTCGGCTGGGCCAATAGCCAGCCTTCACCGTCATACCGATCCTCGAAAGCCTCGCCATATTGGATCAAGGTCCCCTCGGGGCATCCCAATTCGGGCAGATGGAGCCGCAACAGCGCCCGCGCGCCATCGACATCGGTCGCATCGACATCGCACACACAGAACAGGATCTCGCTCTCGCCGTCCTCATCTTCCTCACTGTACAGCGTGCCGCCACCTACGCTGCAGCCCAACCCGGTCAGCCGCAGTTCGGCATCGATATGGATGCTGAAGCGATAGTGCCGATCGAATGGATCGAGGTCGCCCGGCACGATGACGGTCATATACTCGACATCGTCCGGGTCCTGCATCTTCTCCTGCAGACCTTCGAGAAAGCGGTCGATCATCAACCCCGTAGCACCGCCCCGAGCTTCGCGGCCGCCGCGACGACCTTGTCCGCCACCGCCTTCAGCTCGTCATCGGTGAAGCTCTTTTCACCCGGCTGAAGGGTGACCTCGAGTGCGAGGCTCTTCTTGCCCTCATCCACGCCCGCACCGGTGAAGACGTCGAACAGTCGCACCGCCGTGATCGCCGCCTTGTCCGCACCCTTTACGGCCCGAACAAGCGCATCAGCGGCAAGCTCGGCGGGGACGAGAAAGGCGAAGTCACGACGTACCGCCTGCAGCGCCGGCGGCGCATAGGCCGGGCGCATGAAGCCCGCCGAGCGCTTGCCCGGCACAGCGTCGAGGTAAAGCTCGACCGCCGCGACCGGTCCATCGAGATCATAGGCGCGCGCCGTCAGCGGATGGACCATGCCGAACGCGGCCAGGACCGTCTTCGGGCCCAGCCGGAGCGTGCCAGACTGGCCGGGATGCCAGGCATCGCCCGCTTCCCCCATCACCTGCAGATTCTCGACCGGCGCCCCAGCCGCAGCGAGTAGCGCAAGTGCCTCCGCCTTGGCATCGAAGGCATCGAACGCCGCTGCCTTGCCCTGTTGCCATCCCCGCGCGCGGCCTTCGCCGGCCAACACCACGCCGAGCGTAGGCCTCTCCGCGTCGGCCAGATAGCGGCGGCCGATCTCGAACAGCCGCACCGTCTGCGCGCCACGCTTCAGGTTGCGCGCAGCCGCTGCGAGCAGCCCTGGCAGGAGCGAGGGCCGCATCACCTTCAAATCCTCGCTGATCGGGTTGGCGAGGCTCCACGCCCCGCCACCAAATGGCGCCGCTTCGGCCTCCGACAGGAAACTCCACGTCACCGCCTCGTTCAGTCCGCGCGCGGCGGCACCGCGGCGGACCCTGCGCTCAAGCTTCTGCTCGGTCGTCGCGGTCGGTTTTGCCACGCCTGGGATGCGGTCGAGCGGCACGGTCGGCACCTTGTCGATGCCCTCGATGCGGATCACTTCCTCGACCAGATCGGCTGAGCCATCGACGTCACGCCGCCAGCTCGGCGCCGTGACGTTCCACCCGGCATCGACCGTGAAACCCAGGCTTTCGAGGATCGCCCTTTGCCGGTCAGGCGCGATGGCGAGCCCGCCCAGCCCTTCCGCCCGGTTCGTATCATAGGCAATGCTTCGGGCCGCGAGCGGCGGCATGCCCGCCCGTGTGATCGCACTGGGCGTGCCGCCGCAATGCTCCAGCACGAGGTGCGTCGCGATAGCGAGCCCGTCGTCGAGGAACGCCGGATCGACCCCGCGTTCGAACCGCGTCCGCGCATCGCTGGTCAGGCCGAGCTTCTGCCCGGTGCGGGCGATATGGTCGGGATCGAAATAGGCGCATTCGATCAGCACATCGGTGGTGGTGTCGGACACGCCCGAATGCTCGCCGCCCATGATGCCGCCGATATCGTGCACCGCCGCGTCATCGGCGATCACTGTCATGGTGGAGTCGAGCGTATAGGTCTTGCCGTTGAGCGCCAGGACCTGCTCGCAGTCCTTCGCCCGCCTTGCGACGAGCCCGCCCTTGAGCGTCGCCCGATCATAGACATGGAGCGGCCGGCCGAGATCGACCGAGACGAAGTTGGTGATGTCGACCAGCACCGAGATCGGCTTCTGCCCGATCGCGGTCAGCTTCTGGCTCATCCAGGCCGGCGAAGCGCCGTTGGTGACGCCTGACACGGCCTGGGCGTAGAAGGCGGGGCACCCTTCCACGTCATCAGTGCGCACGTCCGGCGCGGGATCATTGCCCGCCACCGGCGCAAGTGCCGTCATCCGATAGACCTTGGCCAGCGGCGCGAGCGTGCCGAGCCCGGCCGCGGCAAGATCGCGCGCGATGCCGCGCACGCCCATGCAATCCTGCCGATTGGGCGTGATCGCGACATCGATCACCGGATCGTTCAGCCCCGCATAATCGGGATAGACGGTCCCGATCGGCGCATCGCCGGGAAGCTCGATGATGCCGTCATGATCGTCGCCCAGCTCAAGCTCGCGGGTCGAGCACATCATTCCGTTCGATTCGACGCCGCGGATCGCCGCGACCTTCAGCACCATGCCATTGGCGGGCACGACCGCGCCCGGCATGCCGAACACGCCGACCAGCCCGGCGCGGGCATTGGGCGCGCCGCACACGACCTGAAGCGGACCGCCCCCGGCATCGACCGACAGTATCTGGAGCTTGTCCGCCTGGGGATGCGGCGCGGCGCTCAGCACCTTCGCCACCCTGAAGGCGGCAAGCTTCTCGCCCGGATTCTCGACGCCCTCCACCTCGAGGCCGATGCGCGTCAGCGTCTCGACGATCGCGTCCAGGCTCGCCTCGGTCTCGAGATGCTCCTTGAGCCAGCTCAGAGTGAACTTCATGCCCCGACTCCCCCGCTGAGCGTGGGCACATCGAGCGCCGAGAAGCCATAATGCTTCAGCCAGCGGATATCGCCGTCGAAGAAGGCGCGCAGATCGTCCATGCCATATTTGAGCATCGCCAGGCGATCGATCCCGCAGCCGAACGCGAAGCCCTGCCATTCGTCGGGATCGAGCCCGCAGGCCGCGATCACCTTGGGATGGACCATGCCCGAGCCGAGCACCTCCATCCAGCCGTCGCTGCCGCCGATCACGCGCTTGCCGTTGACCAACGTGTAGCCGACATCAACCTCAGCCGAGGGCTCGGTGAAGGGGAAATAGCTCGGCCGCAGCCGCAGCACGACGTCGTCGCGCTCGAAGAATGCCTTGAGGAAGGTCTCGAGCGTCCATTTCAGGTGACCAAGCGTGATGCCCTTGTCGATCACCAGCCCCTCGACCTGATGGAACATCGGCGTGTGGGTCGCATCCGAATCGGAGCGATAGGTGCGGCCCGGCGCGATGATGCGGATCGGCGGCTTCTGATTCAGCATCGTACGGATCTGGACTGGGGACGTATGGGTGCGCAGAAGCATCTTGCGCTCCCCGCTCGCATCGTCCGGGAAGTAAAAGGTATCGTGCATCGCCCGCGCCGGATGGGTCTCCGGAATGTTGAGTGCGGTGAAATTGTGCCAGTCGTCCTCGATTTCCGGCCCGGTCGCGACCGCGAAGCCGAGATCGGCGAAGATCTCCGCCAACTCGTCCATCACTTGGCTGACCGGGTGGATGCTGCCCATCTGGACGCCATCCGCCGGCAGCGTCATGTCGAGCGTCTCGCGGGCGAGGCGCGCGTCGAGATCGGCGCGGTCGAGCGCAGCCTTCTTCTCGGCGAGCGCCACCGTCACCGCTTCGCGCAGCCCCTGGATGCGCGGGCCCTCGATCAAGCGCTGTTCGGGTGACATGCCGCCCAGCGTCTTGAGCAGGCCGGTGACCGTCCCCTGCTTGCCGAGCGCGCCCACCCGCACCGTATCGAGCGCATCGAGCCCGCCTGACGCTGCAATGGCGGCGAGCAGATGGTCGCGCATTTGGTCGAGATCGGTCATGCGGTCCTCTTGTTATCGGTAAGATCGATCGCCCAGCTGATAAGCGGCCCGTCCTCCGGATCGTCGCGCGTGCCGGTCGACAAGAAACCGTTCTTTTCGAGCACGCGCTGCGAGCCCGGATTGTCCACGCTCGTCGCGGCGGTCAAGCCGGCATGTCCATCGGCAGCGAGGATCGGCAACAATACCGCCATCGCCCTGGTCATCACTCCGCGCCCTTCATGGCTGGGAGCCACGCCGTAACCGACCTCGTACAGGCCGTCCGCTCCGAGCTTTGTGAAGCTCGTCATGCCAACCACCAAATCATCCTCGGCGATCAGCCAGGCGACGGATTTGTCGGTGGCGGTCGCAAGGTCCGCGGTTATGCCGCGCAGCATCGCCGTCACCTCGGCCGGTGCGATGCCACCTTCGCATAAGGTCAGGCCACCGGCACGCGGCGCCTCGCCCAGCAACCAGGCGAAATCACTGTCGGTCATGGCGTGCAAACGGATCATCAGTCTCGATTCCAACGAAAAGGGGCGCGGGTGGCATTCCACCCGCGCCCCATATTTCGGTCGCTACAGGTCGCTCAGGCGGCCTGGGGCAGAGCCGCCTTCGCCTGCGCGATGATGGCGCTAAACGCAGCACCTTCGTGCATGGCGATATCGGCCAGGACCTTCCGGTCCAGCTCGACACCGGCCAGCTTCAGGCCGTGCATGAAGGTGCCATAGGTGAGGCCCTCGACGCGAACCGCCGCATTGATGCGCTGGATCCAGAGCGCGCGGAACGAGCGCTTCTTAACCTTGCGGTCGCGATAGGCGTATTGCCCGGCCTTTTCGACGGCCTGGCGGGCGATGCGGATCGTGTTCTTGCGACGGCCATAATAGCCCTTCGCCTGATCGAGGATCCGATTATGCTTGGCGCGGGTGGTTACACCCCGTTTTACGCGTGCCATTCTCTAATTCCTTCCGCTCAGCTGAGGCCGTAAGGCGCCCAGGCCTTCACGGTTGCGGTGTCTGCCTTGGACAGGACCGAGGTGCCGCGGTTCTGGCGGATATACTTGCCGTTATGGCTGATCAGCCGGTGGCGCTTGCCGGCGACGCCGTGCTTGAGCTTACCGGAAGCAGTGAGCGTGAAGCGCTTCTTCACGCCGCTCTTCGTCTTGAGTTTGGGCATTTTCGTCTCCTTATATTCGCGACGATCTATGAACGGCCACGGCAGCCCATACCGGCCGGGCAGTTCCTCTTACTCGCGGAAAGCGGGGCGCATAGCGGCTGAGGCGCGCAAACGCAACCTCCGGCTGACGCTGATTTCGGAACTTGCTGCATGCGCGAACGGTTGAAACGCGATGGATTCACCGCGCAGGCCTGTAACACCGCCCGAAACCGCAGACGACGTCATAGTTGAAACGCCGGCAGAGATTGAATCGACTCATGCTGTCGAGGCGGAATCGACTGAGCCGGTCGTGGAGCGCCATCGCCTCTCGCGGCCATGGCGAATCGCGCGCAACATCCTGCTCGGCATCCTCGGTACGATCTTCCTCGCCTGGCTGATCCTCTACATCACCAAGGGACGCTTCCTGAAACATCCCTTCGAGCGGACGGTCGCCGCGATGACGCATCGTCAGGTGAAGGTGCCCGGCGACTTCCAGCTCTATTTCGATCCGATCAATATCCGTTTCGTCGCCGAGGGGATGACGATCTCCAACCCGAGCTGGGCTTCGAAGCCCAACCTCTTCGAAGCGAAACGAATCGACACGCGAATCTCGACCTTCCCGCTGATTGTCGGCGACCGGCGGGTGAAGTGGCTCGACATGCTCAATGGCGCAATCGACCTCGAATGGAGCAAGGACGGCAAGACCAACACCTGGACCTTCAGCGAGACCAAGGGGAAACCCTTCGAAATGCCGCTGATTCGCCAGGCGAATGTGGCCGGCACCACTTTGCGCTATATCGATCCGAAGCTTCAGCTCACCGCCGATCTCGCCTTCAAGACGATCCAGGCGACCGACACCCGCTTCGCCAGCTCGATCCAGTTCACCGGCGCCGGGGTCGAGCGCAAGACGCCCTTCACGCTTTACGGCGAGATGCTGACGCCCAACGCGACGGTCGTCGGCGGCAAGAACAAGCTCGATCTCCATATCAAGGCTGCACGCACCACAATCGACGTGGCCGGCACGCTCGACGCGCCGACCCGGATCGATGGCGCCGACCTCAAGGTCACCGCGCGCGGCACCAACATCGCCGATCTGTTCAGCATCATCGGCGTCGCCGTGCCCGAGACGCGCAGCTACCGGCTCGATTCGGCGCTGACCAAGACCGGCGATGAATATCGTTTCACTGGCCTGCATGGCCATTTCGGCGACAGCGACATCGCCGGCAAACTGACCGCCAGGCTGCTCGAGCCACGACTGAAGATCGACGCGACGCTAGCCACCCGCACTCTCGACATCGTCGATATCGCGCCGTTCATCGGCTATAATCCCGATGCGGTCGCAGCTCAGGGCAAGGGCGCGATCGTCACAAAGGTTAACGGCGCACCGCGCCTGCTGCCCGACGCACAGCTCCGCGTCGAATCACTCAAGAATTTCGACGCCGATCTTCATTATACAGTGCGGAGCGTACGGGCGAAGAACCTGCCAATTTCGAACATCGACCTGACGCTCGGGCTCGACGACAGCCTGTTGACGCTCTCGCCGCTGACCTTCGACATGGCGCGCGGGCATGTCAGCTCGGACATCAAGATCAATGCGCGGCGGCCGGTCGTCCACACCGATTACGACATCCGCCTGTCACCGACCCCAATGGGCGTGCTGCTCGCCGGCTACGGGGTCGACGAAGCCGGCACCAGCGGCACCGTCAAGGCCAGGATCCAGCTGGCCGGGGACGGCAACACAGTCCATGATTCGCTGTCCACCGCCAATGGCCGGATCGCGATCATCATCCCGGCCGGCAGTTTCTGGACGCGCAATGTCCAGCTGTCCGAGCTCGATATCGGCACCTTCGTCCAGAAGATGTTCGAACATAAATTGAAGGAGCCGGTGAAGATCAATTGCGGGCTGATCGCCTTCACGGTGCGCAATGGCATCGGCGCGGCCGACCCGATCCTCATCGACACCACGAAGAACGTCATCCTCGGCCGCGGCGGCTTCAGCTTCAAAAACGAGTCGCTCGATTTCGCGGTGCGCGCCGATGGCAAGAAATTCAGCCTGTTCTCGGCACAATCACCGGTCGGCGTGAACGGCTATTTCGCGAAGCCCGGCATCAATGTGATCAGCCCACAGCTGATCGGCCGCGCGGGCGTGGGGCTCGGCCTGTCGCTGGTGGCGAGCCCGCTCGCCGGCATCCTCGCCTTTGTCGATGTGGGCGACGCGAAGGGCTCGCAATGCGGCCCGGTCCTGGCGGGCGCGACCGCTCAGGCACAGCGCACCACCGGCGGCAAGCCGCGCGACGATGTCGGCCATGGCACCACTGCGAAAGCTGAGAATGGCAAGACATCGCCCGGCGAGCGCCATGAGCAGCGCAGGAAATTCCTGGGAATCAAACTCTGAGGATCAGCCCTGATCAATGCCCCCGACAGGCGAGCGCCTCGAGGATATCCTCGATCCGCGCCGGATCGCCCGCCGCGACCACTTCGCCGATGCTATCGGCGGTGAGCGGGTCGCCCGCCCAGTCGCACATCCGCCCGCCCGCGCCTTCGACGACCGGCACGAGCGCCGCGAAATCATGCAGCTTGAGGCCGTCCTCGACGACGATATCGAGATAGCCGGAGGCGAGGCAGGCATAATTATAGCAGTCGCCGCCGAGCACCGTGCTCATCACCGCGCCGTCGAGATGCTCGAAGGCATGGAGCTGGTCGTCACCGAACAGCGCCGGTGACGTCGTCGCAAGCAGCGCCTGGGCGAGCTCCGGGCAGCGCCGTGTCGTCGTGGGGGCGCCGTTGAACAGGGTCGGCCGACCGATCACCCCGAGCCAGCGTTCGCCGAGAACCGGCTGGTCGATGATCCCGAGCACCGGCCAGCCATCAGCGACCAGCGCGATCAGCGTGCCGAAGATCGGCCGCCCCGAGATGAACGCCCGCGTCCCGTCGATCGGATCGAGCACCCAGGCGCGGCCGCTCGTCCCTTCGCGTACGCCATATTCCTCGCCGATGATCGCATCGTCGGGGAAGCGCGCCTCGATCGCAGCGCGCATTGCCTGTTCGGCGGCGCGGTCAGCGAGGGTGACAGGCGACGCATCCTCCTTGGCCTCAAGCCCATGCGGACGGCGGAAATAAGGGCGGATCGCCGCGCCGGCCAAGTCGGCAAGGGTTTCCGCGAAGGTGATCTCGGCATCAGTAACACGCATGACGCTCCGCCTAACCGTCCCGCCCGGATACTGCCAGCCCGATCCGCCGGCTAATTTCGACTCGTCTCCGAAACATTCGCCTGCCATCACGCGCGGCATGCGCATCTTCCCGATCACCGCGGGCGCGGCCATGCTGGCCTTCGCGTCCTCCGCCACCGCCCAGCTCCGCCCTCTCGTCGAACCGCCGGCCTCGGCCGAAGCCGCCAAAGCCGGCGTTGACGTCTATCTGATCAATGACGGCACCGAGCCCGCAACCCGGGCTCCGGCACCGATCGAGACGCGTGCGGCGGACGGGTCCCGGCTGACCTTGACTGCGATCGTGAGCGATCCCGTGACGGTACAACCCGGCGCCTTCGCCAAAATCCGTTACCGCCAGGTTGTGGAGACAGTCGCGGCGCCATCGCCCACCGCCGCGCAGACCGAAACGGTCGTCGCCGATTCCTCGGGGCCATCGAGCGGCTTTCTCGATCGCCTGCGCCCGCATGAGCCGATCTATGGTGTGTTCGGCACGGGCAATGCCGGCGGCAAGCTCCAGCTGAGCTTCGCCTTCCGGGCTCTGGGCAGAAAGGACGGGCCGAACCTCAACTTCGCTTACACCCAGACCATGTTCTGGGCGCTCGACAAACCGTCGGGACCGTTCCGCACCACCAATTACAGCCCCGAGCTGTTCGTCGACGTGCCGCTCGACCGCTCGACCCTGCTCGGTTTCGGCTATCGCCATGACAGCAATGGCGGCGGCGTTACCGATTCAGTCGATATCAACCGCGCCTTTGTCCGCGCCTCGAAGCGGCTCGCGCTCGGCGATGGCTGGGACCTCGACCTCACCCCCCAGGCCTGGCTCTATTTCGGCGAGCATGGCGTGGCCGACGATATCAGCCGCTATTGGGGTTACACGTCCCTCACCGCCGCGATCGGACGCGCGGACAGCTTCAAGCTCGCGATCACCGGGCGCGGCAATCCCGGCACGGGCAAGGGCGCGGCCGAGGCCTTTCTGTCCTATCCGCTAAGCGCCATTTGGGACGGGCTGCCGCACGTCTATCTCTTCGGCGAGGCCTTTACCGGCTATGGCGAGGCGTTGAGCGATTATAAGCGTAGCGCGACCCATGCGCGCCTCGGGATTGCCTTCACCCGCTGAAGCTGGGCCGAAAGCTGGTTAAAATTGTGTGATCGCTTGCACCAAAGATTGGTGAAAATTCCCAATCTCTTCTGCATTCTTTCAGCCCGCGGCAGCATCGCCAAAGACAGAATCTAGCGATATCAATATTTTGCCAGATTGGCACGCTCCCTGCAATCACCTTGGCATCGGCGGCCCGGATGGTCCGGATCGCCAAGTTCAGGGATACGCACCATGTCACTCCGTTTCGAAAACGCCCAGCGCCTCGCTTTCTCGCTCGTCGCCGCATTCGCCTTCACTGTCGTGATGTTCAGCGCAGCGGTATCCGTTGGCCCGGTCGCCTGACCGGGTCACACATCCAGATACCCGAGAGACTGACCATGACCCGCAGCATTGCCATCGGCGTCGCCTCGTTCGCGACGACGGCCTTTCTGATCCTCGGCCAATATGCCCTGATCGGCGCAATCGGCTGACCCAACCGCCCCAGCCCGGCGCCCGCGATTAAGCGGGCGCGGCGCGGGGGAACAGTGTAGCGTGCGATCGGGCACACCGCCTGCAAGGATCGCCGCCATGGCCAAGAGCCAGAAGAAATCGAACAAGGAAATCCGCAAGCCCAAGGCCGAAAAGGCGCCGAAGCAGAATGCTTCGAACCCATCCAGCAAGGGCAAGGCGGTCGAGATGACCACGCTGAAAAACTAGGATCGCGATGACTGACCCAATGACCGAAGGGGAGGACTTCGTCTATGACGAAGCAAGCGGCGAATGGATCAGCGCGGCCGACGCCCGCGCCGCAGCCGCGGGCGCGAACCAGGTCGAGGTTCGCGATTCAGTCGGCAATCTGCTCGCCGACGGCGATCAGGTGACGCTGATCAAGGATTTGACCGTCAAGGGTGCCGGCCAGACCTTGAAGCGCGGCACATTGATCAAATCGATCCGCCTCACTGGCGACGCGCAGGAAATCGATTGCAAATATGAAGGCATCAAAGGCCTGGTGCTCCGCGCCGAGTTCGTGCGCAAACGCTGAGCCGGCTTCTCGGCGATTGACAGGCGGCGCCGCTTTCCGAAACGTTCCGTTCGGAAAAAGGGATGGCGGCTGATGAACGACGTGAAACTGCATCCGAGCTGGCTCGAACCGCTGCGCGGCGAGTTCGACAGCCCGTATATGGCTGCCCTTAAAGCCTATCTCGTCGCCGAGAAGACAGCGGGCCGCCGCATCTTTCCCAAGGGGAATGAATGGTTCCGCGCGCTCGACCTGACCCCGCTCGAAAATGTCCGCGTCGTGATTCTCGGGCAAGACCCCTATCATGGCGAGGGCCAGGCACATGGCTTGTGCTTTTCGGTGCGGCCCGAAGTCCGGCCGCCGCCGAGCCTCGTCAACATCTACAAGGAAATGGCGAGCGATCTCGGTATCCCACCCGCGAAGCATGGCTTTCTCGAACATTGGGCGCAGCAGGGCGTGTTGCTGCTGAATGCGGTGCTGACGGTGCAGATGGGCATGGCCGCCTCGCATCGCGATCGTGGCTGGGAGCGATTCACGGATGCGGTGATCCGCCTCGTCAACGCCAGGCCCGAGCCGGTGGTGTTCATCCTCTGGGGCAGCTATGCCCAGAAAAAGGCAGCGTTCGTCGACAGCGTGGACAAGGGGGGACGCCATCTAGTTCTCAAGGCACCGCACCCTTCGCCGCTATCGGCGCATGCCGGCTTCTTCGGCAGCAAACCCTTCTCCAAAGCCAATGCGTTCCTGCGCGAGCATGGCCAGAAGCCGATCGACTGGGCGCTGCCCGCCCTGATCTAGAGTCTGATCCATCTAGGTGGAAGCGTATCCAGAGTTCCTGAGATAGTTGGCGCATTCGTGGGGCGGGAAGGCATCGAGGAGTGACCCGATGCGGTGCCATGTTGCCTCGACGGAGC
>Ga0068858_100004409_pt1 | contig 13809 bp, 7 predicted proteins | sample KBSSwiS12_FD_66589 | JGI IMG/M metagenome (GOLD analysis project Ga0068858, IMG submission 66589) | Switchgrass rhizosphere microbial communities from Kellogg Biological Station, Michigan, USA - KBS Switchgrass S1-2 | ecosystem: Host-associated > Plants > Roots > Rhizosphere > Soil ... | reverse complement strand
CGACGAGCGCGCCGTACAGCGGGCCGTTGGCGTTGCCCAGGATCGGCGGGGCGAACGGCGACGGTTCGTACTTGTAGCGCTTCAACCGCTCGAGCGCCTGCGCGCGGAGCTCCGGCGTGAAGTCGATCAAGTCGTCTGGCACCTTCAAGTAGTTGCGCGCGTACGCCGGCGGCTTCGTCGGGAACGGCTGCGTCGGCGACGTCTTCTCGCCAGGCACGTCGGACTGCGGCACCGGGCGTTCCTCAATCGGCCACACGGGCTGGCCGGTCACGCGATCGAAGACATAGAGCCACGCCTGCTTGCTCGGCGACGCGACCGCCTTGATCGCCTTGCCGTTGACGGTGATGTCGAGCAGCAGCGGCGCCGACGAGTTGTCGAAGTTCCAGATCGGGTGATGGACGAACTGATAGTGCCACTTCCGCACGCCGGTCTTCAGATCGACGCAGACCAGACTTTCAGCGAACAGGTTGTTGCCGGGACGATGGCCGCCGTAGAAATCGGACGAAGGTGTCTCGACCGGCAGGTAGACGAGCCCAAGCTCCTCGTCGGCCGTGATCTGCGTCCAGACGCCGGTGTTGCCGTTGTCGGCCCACGACTCTTTTTCCCACGTGTCGTTGCCGAACTCGCCCGGACGCGGAATGGTGTTGAAGGTCCACAGCGTCTTGCCGGTGCGGACGTCGAACGCGCGGACCAGCCCTTTGGTGTTGTTGTGCGTCGGGACCGTCGCGCCTTCGCGCATCGCCGATCCGACGATCACGACGTCCTTGATCACCGCCGGCGTCGAATGAATGCCGATTTCTCCGGTCTCGAGATCGATTTGCTGTCCCTTGCCGAACACGGCGCCGACTTTGAGATCGAGGATGCCGCCCTTGCCGAACGTCGGAATCAGGGCGCCCGTCTTGGCGTTGAGCTCGACGAGCTGGAAGCCTGTCGTGACGTAGATCACGCGATCGTCGCCTTTGCCGTCGGTCCAGTACGACACGCCGCGGCCGGAGAGCTGGCGCGGCGACACTGCGGCCCGCTTGCCCTCGCGCAGGCTGTGCGTCCAGATCACCTCGCCGGTCTTGCCGTCGAGCGCGACGACGGAGCGGCGCGTGCCGCCGGTCGTGTAGAGGATCCCCTTGATGGCGAGCGGCGTGCCTTCGAGCTTGTACTCCGGACGCGGCCCGAGATTATCGGTCTTGAACCGCCACGCGACCTCGAGCTGGTTGAAGTTCGAACCGTTGATTTGATCCAGCGGCGAGTAGCGCGTGCCTTTCATATCCGCGGTGTAGTGCGGCCAGTCGCCGTTGCGGGTGGAGGGCTGGCCGGTGGCCTGTCCGGCGAGTCCGGGCCTGAAATAGACGAGGCTGACGGCGAGCAGCACGAGGGCCGAAGCGAGCCGGGGGAACCGTGGGGACATGTTCCACTCCCTTCGCGAGTTGTAAGGTGTCAGACACCGTGGTAGAAACACCACGGTGTCTGACACCGGGAGCAGATTATGCGACGAGTCGCCTGCGCTGCCATTCTAATTTTCGCAACTGCCTTGGTGTTTGCCGCAAACGACGGACCGCCACCGCCGTGGGCCTACGGATTTCCCGCTGCTGCGACCGCGACGCCTGCTGCTCCGGCGCCGGCGGCCCCGCCGCCCGCGGCGGCACCCGCCCCAGATGTCACACCGCGCCGGGTTCCGGGCAGCGCGGGATCCTTTACGCTCGCGCAGATCCGCGACGGTTTCGGCCCGGCGGACTGGTTCCCCGGCGATCACCCGACGATGCCCGAGATCGTCGCGCACGGCAAGCGGCCCGACGTGCGCGCCTGCTCGCTCTGCCACTACCCGAACGGCAAAGGGCGCCCCGAGAACGCCGGCGTCTCCGGTCTCCCGGTCGCGTACTTCATCCAGACCATGGCCGACTTCAAGTCGGAGGCGAGAAAGAGCGCCGACTCGCGGAAGGCCAACACGAACCTGATGATCGCGTACGCCAAGGCGATGTCGGACGAGGAGGTAAAGGCGGCCGCCGAGTACTTCGCTGCGATGAAATGGACGCCGTGGATCAAAGTCGTCGAGGCCGCCACCGTGCCGAAGACACGCATTGCCGGCGGCATGTTCCTCAGGATCGAGGGCAACGAGACCGAGGCGATCGGCGATCGCATCATCGAAGTGCCCGACGATACGGAGCGCACCGAGTTGCTCCGCGACCCGCGGTCAGGTTTCACCGCGTTCGTGCCGGTCGGCAGTATCAAAAAGGGCGAAGCGCTGGTCACGACCGGCGGCGGCAAGACGACGAAGTGCTCGGTCTGCCACGGTGCGGATCTGAAGGGTCTCGGTCCAGTCCCGGGTATCGCCGGCCGCTCGCCGAGCTACACCGTCCGCCAGTTGTTCGACACGCAGCGCGGCACGCGCAAGGGTGTGTGGGCGGATCTGATGAAGCCGGTCGTCGCCAACCTGACGAACGACGAGATGCTCGCGATCGCCGCGTACACCGCCTCGCGCCCCTGAGGGATCACGGACAACGCAGAGCTCGCAGAACGCGCAGAAAAAATAGATCGTTCTGCGGGTTCCGCGTGTTCTGCGTTGATCGTTGTCGCTGTTAGCGCGGCGGGATCGTCCAGAGTCGCAGAACGTCGTCGCCGACCTGGACGGTCTGATCCGGCGCCCACGCGCCGATCGGGAACTGGCGCGACACGATCCGCGCGCCGGGACGCAACTCGCGCTTCAGCTTCGCCTCGAGCCGCTGGTTGACCGTCGCCGACAGCCACATCGTGACGACCGTCGCCCTCGAGATGTCCGCGGCGAAGAGATCGCCCTCGACGAACGTGGCGCGATCGGCGACCTCGCCTTCGCGCGCGACCTGCCGCGAGATCTCGACCAGCGCATGATCGATTTCGATCCCGACCGCGCGCGCGCCGTACTTCTGCGCGGCGAGTACGACGATGCGCCCGTCGCCCGATCCGAGATCGTAGACGACATCGTCTTTCGTGACGCGCGCAAACCGGAGCATCGCGTCGGCGAGCGGCTGCGGCGTCACGGCGAAGTGGATGTCCGGCGCCTTCTGCGCCGGGGGCTGCACCACAATCCCAAGAACGGACAGTGCGGACAGCAGGAGCGCGATCATGCGTTGAAGTGTACGCCAGTCCCGGCGTTATGATGGCGCCGGAGAGACGACATGCTGTGGAACGATCTCCGATACACGGCGCGCATGCTGCGCAAGTCGCCGCTGTTTACGCTCGCGGTCGTGCTCACCGTCGCGCTCGCCATCGGCGCCAACACCGCCATCTTCAGTGTCGTCAACGCGGTGATGCTGCGGCCGCTGCCGTTCGACCATCCCGATCGCCTCGTGTGGATCGCCGAGAAGAACGACAAGCTGAACCTGCCGCAGTTCTCGGCGTCGGTGCTGAACTACCTGTCCTGGAAGGAACACTCGCGCACGTTCGATCCGATCGGTGCATTCGGCTTCGCTACCTTCAATCTGACGGGCAGCGGCGATCCGGAGCAGCTGACCGGCGGCACCCTGACGCCGTCGCTGTTCGGCATGCTCGGCATCACACCCGTCCTCGGACGATCGTTCACCAACGACGAGGAGCAGCCTGGCAGCCCCAAGGTCGCGATGATCAGCGAAGGATTGTGGAAGCGGCGCTTTGGCGGCGACGCGGCTGCGATCGGCCGCTCGGTCACGCTGAACGGACTTGACGTCACCGTCGTCGGCGTCGCGCCGCAGACGCTGCAGCTGCTGCCGAGCGGCGACATCTGGATCCCGCTGACGATCGATCCGGGACGTGAAATCCGGATGAACCACGTGATTCTGGCGGTCGGACGGCTGCGGCCGGGCATCACGCTGCGGCAGGCGCAGGCCGAGATGGACGTGGTCGCCGCCGACGTCGGCCGGACGTATCCCGAAATGAAGGAGTGGGGCATCAACCTCGTCGATTTCTATCACTGGTTCGTGAGCCCGCAGCTGCAGACCGGGCTGGTCGTGCTGCTGTGCGCGGTCGGCTGCGTGCTGCTGATCGCCGCCGCGAATGTCGCGAACCTGCTGCTCGCGCGCGCGGCATCACGGCAGAAAGAGATCGCGGTGCGCACGGCGATCGGCGCCAGCCGGGGGCGGTTACTGAGGCAGCTCCTCGTCGAGAGCGTGGTGCTGTCGTCGATTGGCGGCGCGGCCGGGTTGTTGGTCGCGCTCTGGGCGGTTGACGCCATCAACGCCGTCATCCCCGCCAATCTTCTGCCGGTGCCGAGCGTGGGCATCGATGGGACCGTCCTGCTGTTCGCGGTCGCCCTGACGGTGGCCACCGGGCTGCTGTTCGGCATCGCGCCGGCCTGGCACGCGGCGAACACGGACCTGAACGAGGTCCTCAAGCAGACCACGCGATCCGCGAGCGGCGCCCGGCCGCGGCTGCGCAATGGTCTGGCCGCCGCCGAGCTCGCGCTCGCCACGATTCTCCTGATCGGCGCCGGGCTGCTGACGCAAAGCCTGCTGCGGCTGCAGCACGTCAGCCTCGGCTTTCAGCCCGATCGTCTGCTGACGTTTCAGATCGCGCTGCCGCGCACGAAGTACCCGGCGGAGAAGAGCGCGGCCTTCTATCGCACGCTACTGGAGTCGCTGCGCGCGGCACCGGGCGTGCGCGCCGCCGCCGGATCGAGCGGTATTCCATTCGGCAACGGCGCCTACACGACGTCGCCGATCGCGACGACCGGGCCGTCACCGCTTCTCCCGGATACTGCCGTTCCGACCGACTGGCGCGTAGTCACGCCCGGCTTCTTCCACGCGATGAACATTCCGCTGCTGCGCGGCCGGGAGTTTACCGACGCCGACGCGCCGGCCACGGGGCCGCTGGTGGTCATCGTCAGCCAGGCGACGGCGAAGCGGTTCTGGGGCGACCTCGATCCGCTCGGCCGGACCCTGCATCGTCAGAGCGACACCACGCGCGTCTACACCGTGGTCGGCGTCGTCGGCGACGTGCGGCACGCCGCGCTCGCGCGCGAGGCGCCGGCGATTTACTACCCGACCATCGGTCTCACCGCGGCGATGGGTATCGTCGTCCGGACCGACGCGCCGCCGACGTCAATCCTGCCGGCGGTCCGCCAGAAGCTGCACGACCTCGATCCGGCGCTGCCGATGTCGGCGGTGCGGACGATGGACGAATGGGTGTCGAACAACGCGGCGCAGCCGCGGCTCAACGCGATTATGCTCGCCATCTTCGCCGGCGTCGCGATGGTGATCGCGGCGATCGGAATCTACGGCGTGCTCGCGTACTCCGTGAACCAGCGGACGCGGGAGATCGGCCTGCGCATGGCGCTGGGAGCGCCGCGCGGGCAGGTGCTGCAGCTGATCGTCCGGGAGGGGATGACCGTTGGCGCGATCGGGATCGCCGTCGGCGTCGCCGCGGCGCTCGCGCTCAGCCGTGTGCTGGCGAGCCTGGTCTTCGACGTCAAGGTTCGCGATCCGCTGACGTATGCCGCTGTTGCCGCGGCGCTGGCGCTCGTCGCCCTGGCCGCGTGCGTGATCCCCGCGCGGAAAGCATCACGTGTCGACCCGATGGTCGCGCTGCGATGTGACTGACGACGATCAACGCAGAAACCGCCGGACACGCAGAAGCAATCTATTTTCTGCGGGTTCAGCGAGCTCTGCGTGGTATGTCGTGCTCAGGGCGTCGACGAGGGCGGCACGCGACGTTTCGTTGCCTGCTCGAACGCGTACGCCAGTTCGATCAGCTTGGGCTCGCTGCAGGCGGCTCCGGTGAAGCCGACGCCGAACGGTGCGGGCTTCGCCTGGAAGCCCGCCGGAAATGCCGGGTTCGGTGCGTTCGGAATGAGGCCGAACGGGACGACGATGATGGGATAGCCGGAGCGCGCGGCGAGGCCGGCGCCCGCGCCGCCAGGCGTCAGGATCGCGTCGAGGTTGTGGGCCTTCAGCACCCCGTCGATGCCGTTCGTCCGGCTGAGCAGCCAGTCCTTCTTGTGATCGGCGTCGTTGCGCGCGCGGTCCGTCTCGAGATCCATTTCGTCCGAAATGTCGAGGCGTGACTGCCCGAACTTGATCGCGCCCGATTTCTGATGCGCCGTGTTCCACTGGCGCAGTTCCGCCAGCGTCTTCACCGGTGCCGACGCGCCGAGGCTCTTCAGCCACAGGTTGAAGTCGCGCTTCATCCCGTACTTGAAGTTTACCGAGCAGCCCTCGTCCTTGCCTTTGGCTTGATCCGCGCCCGAACAGAAATCCCACGCGGCGAAGTTGTCCTTCGGATCCTTCGCGGCGAGGCTCGGAACGTCGGCGGGATCGACGACGATGGCGCCCTGCTGTGTCAGGACGGCGATCGCCTCGGTCATGATCTTCGCCTGCGCCGCGTTGAGGCCGCCGCGCCCCGCGGTGATCGTGGTCGTGGTGGTGATCCCGTCCGCGGCGCCCGGTCTGTCGCCGGTCATCGTGATGCGATCGTAATAGTACGCGCGCGGAATCCCGATGCGCGCGCCCTTCAATCCGCCCGCGCGCAGGAACGTCGTGTAGTCTCTGCCCGGGGGCGGCGTGCAGGTCGTGGTCGCGGGATCGTTCGGATCGGGCGACGGACTCTCGAGCGCGCCGAGCATGATCGCGGCGTCGGTGACGGTGCGCGTCATCGGTCCCGCGGTATCGTGGTCGGCGGTGATCGGAATCACGCCGTAGCGGCTGATCCGGCCGATCGTCGGTCTGATGCCGACGAGCATGTTTGCGTTCGAGGGGCTGATGACCGACCCGCCGGTATCGGTCCCGACGTTGGCGGCCCACAGGTTCGCGGCGGTGCCGATGCCGGAGCTCGATCCCCCCGTCTGCAGCGCCGGGCGTCCGTCGAAGGTCGCCTCGCGCGGATCGGGACGCGGGTCGTATGGGTTGTAGCCGAAGCCGCCGACGGCGTTGTAGTTGCCCGGCATCGGGTTCGGCGCGCCGGCGACCCAGTTGGCGAGCTCGGTCAAGCCGGTCTTCGCGACGATGATCGCGCCGGCGTCGCGCAGGTTCTTCGTCAGCGTCGCTTCGTACGGCGGCACGTAGCCGGCGAAGGCGAGCGCGCCGCCGGTGGTCGGCATGTCGGTGGTGTGGATGTTGTCCTTCAGCGCGACAGGGATGCCGTGCAACGGACCGCGCAGTTTTCCGGCGGCCCGCTCGCGATCGAGCCGGTCGGCCTCCTCGAGGGCTCGAGGGTTGACGACGATCGCCGCGTGCAGACGATCCTCGTACATGCCGAGGCGCGCGAGATACTGGCTGACGAGGGCGCGCGAGGTGAGGCGCCCGGACGCCATTGCCGCGCGCATCTCCGGGATCGTGGCTTCGACGATGTGAAACGATTTGGCAGCGGGCGCCGCCGCACGGCGCGGCGGCGCCTGCGCCGACAGCGCCACCGCGAGGAGACCGGCGATCGACCCGAAGACGAGCGTGGCGTTCATCAGTCCTGCGACGCTTTACCCCGGCGGTCAGCGGTCATCTTTCGGATTTCATTGACACCGTTGTTGACGATGATGTCGATCAGATCCTTGCCGATCTCCTTCGTCGAGGGCCGCGGATCGCCGGTGACGCCGTTGTTGACGCGCGGCGGCGCGTTCGGATCGGCCGCGCCGCGTCCGCCGCCCCCGCGACCGGCGGCGGCAGGCACGGTCTGTCCGGCCGCGATCGCCGCCTGCCTGGCCATCCGCGCGTCGCGCGCCGCCTTCCACTGTTCGGGGGTCTGGCCGGTCGGATCGAATGGCATCGTCTTGTAGATCGGCCGCACCCACGCGCCTGGCGACGGCTCGAGATACAGCATGATCGACGTCTCGAGCATCGCGCCGTGTCCCGCGATCGGCAGCTTGTGCTCGTACAAGTACATGTCCACGTCGTCGTGCGTCTTGTTGTAGAAGTCGCTGACGTAGTAGACGCGCGTGCCCTTCGCCGTCCACTTCTTGTCCATCTCTTCGGCGGCATCCTTCATCTCGGCCTGGCCGCCGCCGTGATCGCCCATCACATAGATGTCCTTGAAGCCGCTGCGCGCGAGGCTGTCGATCTCGGCGAGCTGCACCTGCTTGAAGACGTCGGCCGGCATCTGCATCGCGCCGGGCTGATCGGCCATTTCGCGGCTGGCGTTGAGGCCGGTCGCGTTCACCGCGATCGGCAGCACCGGCGCGACCAGCGTTTTGCCAAGCTTGCGCGCGATCATGTCGGCGTGGCTGTGGGCCATCATTGTGTGACCGCCGAGAACGTCCTGCGGTCCGCGTTCTTCGGTGCCGCCGGTGACCAGGAGCACGGAGGTCCAGCCGTCCTTGAGCTTCTGCGAGAGCTCGGTGTGCGTGAGCAGTTCCATGTCGACGATGTTCGCGACGTTGACCTGGGCTGGTGCCGGTGAGGCGGAGAGCGACGCAAGCGTGGCGAGGGCGAGGATCTTGTTCATGGCTCCCTACTTCATCTTCTCGTATGTGGCGAACGTGATGTTGCGAGTCTTGCCTTCGGCGTCCTGCCGCATGTACATGACCCCGATCGAGTTGCCGTCCGGCGACAGCACGTTGGTGAGCACCTGCGTGACCTTGCCGTCTTTCTTGTAGACGATCTCGTTGATCCGGTCGGTGATGATCCGGACCGATCCAGTGTCGGTGCCAGGGTTGCCGTACAAGGGCTCGTCCTTGCCGTCGAACATCGTGTCGTAGCCCCACTTGGACGCGACGCCGTCCTTGTTCACCGCATCGATGGTGATCTTCATGCCCTTGCCGCCGTTGATCGGCTCGTAGGTCATGACGTTGCTCTGCGGCGCCGGTGCGTCCGATTTGAGCTTCCATTTTCCGTAGCGCGGGTTCGCGCCCTGGGCCGACAGGCCGGCGAGCATCACGACAGCGGCGAGCGCGGCGGCGGCGCCGGCGTTCATCACGAGAGAAACCTTCCGCATCTGCATCCTCCACGTCCCTCGACGGGACGCCGTAGTATCCGCGATTCTCCGCCGCCGTTCCACGATGTACAGGAATGTCTTCACGCCGGCGGCGGCGTTGAATTCGCGGCGGCCCGATGCTACGGTCGACGGCACACATGAATACCCGCCGACAATTCCTGATCACGGCACCGATGGCCGCGCTTGGCGCAGCGGTCGCGTGCGATCGCAAGGCGCGGAGCGTCTCCGTCCCAGCGACACCGAGCACCCCTGGCGCACCGCCGACCTTCGGGACCGGCCCGGTGTCGGGTCCATCGGTTTCCCCATCCACGTTCGCCGAAGCGGAAAAGCTCGCGCAGGTGACGCTGAGCGACGCCGAACGCGAGATGGCGGCGGCGACCTGGCCGCGCTCGATGGCGCCGTTTCTCGAGCGCCGCGTCGGACCGCGAAAGGTCACGCTGCAACCAGACATCGCGCCCGCGACCCGGTGGAACCCGATTCTCGACGGCGAGCGCGCGGGTCCGGCGCGTGATGTGTTTGCACGCAGCAAGAGCGACGCGGGTCCGCTGCCGGCCGACGATGCCGACATCGCGTATGCGCCGGTCGTGCGGCTGTCGCGTTGGATCGAACAGCGAGCACTGACATCCGAGCGCCTGACGAACATCTACCTGAGCCGCATCGCCCAGTTCGATCCGAAGCTGCGCTGTGTCATCACCCTCACCAAGGACGTGGCGCTCGCGCAGGCGAGGAAAGCCGACGCGGAAATCGCCGCCGGGCATTACCGCGGTCCGCTCCACGGCATCCCCTATGGCGTGAAGGACCTCCTCGACACGGCGGGCATCGCGACGACATACGGCGCGGAACCGTTCCGGAATCGCGTGCCGGCCGCCGACTCGGTCGTGGTCCGCCGACTCAACGACGCCGGCGCGGTCCTCGTCGCCAAACTCAGTCTCGGCGCGCTGGCGCTGAACGACATCTGGTTCGGCGGCCAGACGATGAACCCGTGGCTGCTCGAGGAGGGCGCGTCGGGATCGAGCGCGGGTCCGGGCGCCGCGACGGCGGCGGGTCTGGTCGGCTTCTCCATCGGCAGCGAGACGGGCGGGAGCATCGTCTCGCCGGCGATGCGTTGCGGCGTGGCCGGCTTGCGGCCGACGTTCGGGCGTGTGCCGCGCACCGGCGCGATGACGCTGTGCTGGTCGCTCGACAAGCTCGGACCGATGACGCGCGGCGTGGAAGACGCGATGCTCGTGCTGCAGGCGATCACGGGTCCCGACGCCGGCGACGTGTCGAGCGTGCCGAGCGCGCTGGCGTTCGACGCCGCGGCGCCGGTCGGCGGGCTGCGCGTCGGCTATTTCCCCGCCTGGATGAAGGAGGCGCCGGCGACCGATGTCGATCGCACCGCGCTCGAGACCGTCAAATCCGTCGGCATGGTGCCGGTCGAAGTCAGTCTGCCCGACTGGCCGTATGCGTCGCTGATGCCGGTGCTCTTCAGCGAAGCGGCGGCGTCATTCGAGGAACTCGGCCTGGACGGCGGTATGCGCACGCTGAGAGCGCAGGTGCCCGACGCGTGGCCCAATCTGTTCCGCCAGGCGCGCTTTCTTTCTGCCGTCGACTTCGTCCAGGCGGATCGACTCCGCCGCCGCGTGGCGCAGGAGATGGCGCGGATCTTCTCGCAGGTGGACCTGCTGCTCGTCCCGTCGCTGCGCGACGAGATGCTGACGCTGTCGAACTTCACCGGCCATCCGTCGCTCACGCTCCGCGCCGGCTTCGTCACCGTCACGGAGGCGCGCAGCGACTGGGCGCCCGATCCGAAGAACCCGCTGCCGAAGTTCTCGCCGCCGCGGCGTGTGCCGCATGGCGTGACGCTGCTCGGCCGGTTGTTCGACGAAGGCACCGTCGCGCGCGCGGGGCTCGCGCTCGAACGCGCGTTCGCCGTCGCCGACGAGCGACCGCCGGGTTTCCAGGCGTTAAGATAAGCGTGTGATTCTGAAATGGTGCGCGCTGATCGCGGCCGCGGTGGCGCCGCTCACCACGAGCGTCGAACCGCCGGCCGGCATTGATTTTCAACGCGACGTACAGCCGATCTTTCGCGAGCACTGCATCAGTTGCCACGGCCCGACGCAGCAGTTCGGCGGGTTGCGTCTCGACCGGCGCGCCGACGCGCTCCGCGGCGGCAGTCAGACCGACATCGGACCGGGCAACGCCGGCGGCAGCCGTCTCTACCACCGCGTGATCGGCACCGCCTTCGGTCAGCAGATGCCGCCGACCGGTCCCCTGACGTTCGAACAGACCGAGATCATCAGGCAGTGGATTGACGAGGGCGCGGCGTGGCCGGACGCCGCGTCTGGCGAAACGCCGCTGCCGCCGGCCGACGCCGACGCGACGCGCCTCATGACCGCGATCCGCCAGAACGATCGGAGCGCCATCGACGCGCTGCTGCGCGGCCAGACCCGTGTGGCGAACCTGCGAGGCGCGGGCGGCTCGACGCCGCTGATGGCGGCGGCGCTCTATGGCGACGTCGCCCTGATCAAGCGGCTGCTGGCGGCGGGCGCCGATCCGAATGCCGTCAACGGCGCCGGCGCGACCGCGCTGATGTGGGCGGCGCCGGACGCGGAGAAGATGCGGCTCCTGCTCGACGCGGGCGCCGACGTCAACGCGCGATCCGAGGATCGCCGGTCCGCGCTTCTCATCACCAGCGGCAGCGTGGGCGCCGCACCAGCGCTGCGGCTGCTGCTGGAGTACGGCGCGGATCCTTCGCCCTGGCGTCAGGCGGACCTGTCGCCGCTGCGCGAAGCCGCGCGGGTCGACGATGTCGAGATGTTCCGGCTGCTGCTGACGTATGGAGCCAGCCCGAAGGGCGCCGGCGCGCCATCGGCGACGGCCCTGCGCACGAACTGCTTTGCCTGCGCCGAAGCGGCCGGCGTCTCCGCCGGCGGGCCGCTGGCGCGAGTCGCGCCGCCGGAAGGCGCCGGGTCGACGGCGCCGCGCTACGACCCCGGCCGCGCGGCTCGCCCGACACCGGTCGGCGCGACGTCGGTGACGCCCGCCACCCTCCGCGCCGCGGTCGAGCGCAGCCTGCCGCTGTTGCAGGACGTGGGCGTCGCGTTCATCAACCAGACCGGCTGCGTCTCGTGTCATCACAACAGCGTCGTGTCGATGGCGGTCGCGGCGGCGCGCGCGCACGGCTATCCGGTAAACGAGGCGACGGCGAAGAAGCAGGCGAGCACGATCGGCACCTATCTCGAATCATGGCGCGAGCGAACGGTGCAGAACGTGCCGATCGCCGGCGGCGCCGACACAATCAGCTATCTGTTGCTCGGTCTCGCCGCGGACGAATACCCGGCGGACGCCGCGACCGATGCGCAGGCGACGTGGTTGAAACGGCACCAGGCGAAGGACGGGCGCTGGCCGGTCGGCACCCTCCGGCCGCCGATCGAATCGAACGACATCGAGGTGACCGCGGTCTCGCTCCGGGCGCTGCAGGTGTTCGCGCCGCCGTCACAGCGCGCGGAGTACCAGAACGCTGTCGATCGCGCGCGCGCCTGGCTGACGACCGCAGAGGCGACGGTGACCGAGGAGCGCGCCTTCCGTCTGCTCGGCCTGCGCTGGGCCGGCGCGTCGCATGATGTCCTCGCCGCCGCGGCGCGCGAGCTGCTCGCGATTCAGAAGGCCGACGGCGGATGGGCGCAGCTCGACACGATGGCCAGCGACGCGTATGCAACGGGAGAGGCGCTTGTCGCGCTGCGTGAAAGCGGCGTCGTAGCTGCCAGCGATCGCGCCTATCGCAAGGGCCTCGAGTATCTGCTGCGCACGCAGATCGAAGACGGTTCGTGGATCGTCGAGACGCGGGCAGTCCCGATTCAGGCGTACTTCGAGAGCGGCTTTCCGTACGGTGTGAACCAGTGGGTGTCGGCCGCCGCAACCGGATGGGCGACGACCGCGCTGGCGCTGGCCGGCGACGCGCCGCAGACCGCGCGAACGATTCCACGTCCACCGGCGCAGGCCGGACCGCCGCAGCCGGAGGACGGCAGCGCCGCGCCCGACGGATACTCACCGATTCCGCAGTGGCTCGGGCAGACGCGCGCGCCGCATCCGTTGCAGACGGCGGCCTACTCCATCGAGACCGTGGCCGACGGATTCACCGGCGCCTTCTGTTTCGACTTCCTGCCCGACGGCCGAGCGATCGTCGGCGAGCGGCCCGGGCGTATCCGGATCGTTGCCAAAGACGGGAAGGTATCGGAGCCGCTCGCGGGAATGCCGGCCGATCTCTGGGCAAAGGGACAGGGCCTGTTCGAAGTGCGCCCGGACCGCGCCTTCGCCTCGAACCGCCGGATCTTTCTGACCTACACCGTGCTGCCGGACGGTGCGAATCAGACCGCGCTGCCGCGGAGTCCTGGCGTGCTGATGGTGGCCAGCGCGACGCTCTCGGCCGACGAGCGGTCGCTCGAACATCTCAAGGTGCTGCTCAACGCGGAAGGCATGGGCGGACGGCTGATCCAGGCGCCGGACGGCACGCTGCTCATCACGTCGACCATTCCCTCCGGGGTCGGCATCAACGCCGTGGACTGGCCGCAGCCGCAGCAGCTCACGAGCCGCATGGGCAAGGTGCTGCGGATCAACGCGGACGGATCGATTCCGAAAGACAATCCGTTCATCGGCCGGGCCGATGCGGATCCGGAGATCTACGCGCTCGGCATCAGGGACGTGCAGGGCGTGGCGATCCATCCGCGCACCGGACTGCTGTGGATCAGCGAGCACGGACCGCGCGGCGGCGACGAAATCAACGCCATTGCGAAGGGGAAGAACTACGGCTTCCCGGTGATCGGCTACGGCCGCGAGTACAGCGGCAAGCCGATCAACGGCGACAAGACCGCGCAGGAGGGGATGGAGCAGCCGATCTACTTCTGGACGCCGGACATCGCGCCCGCCGGGATCGCGTTCTACAGCGGCAAACTCTTTCCCGCGTGGCAG
>Ga0068858_100004405_pt1 | contig 13814 bp, 13 predicted proteins | sample KBSSwiS12_FD_66589 | JGI IMG/M metagenome (GOLD analysis project Ga0068858, IMG submission 66589) | Switchgrass rhizosphere microbial communities from Kellogg Biological Station, Michigan, USA - KBS Switchgrass S1-2 | ecosystem: Host-associated > Plants > Roots > Rhizosphere > Soil ... | reverse complement strand
CGCATCGATCCGCTCCTGCATGCCGCGGGTGGTGGCGTTTTCCTCTTCGGTCAGGTAGGTGTGGCTGCTCACAAAATCCGGCACATAATCCCGGTTGCCCGAGGCCTTGTACATGGCCGCCGTTTCCTGCAGGAATGTCTCCAGATAGTCCACGTTTCCGGGATAACTGTTCGCGATGGCCGGTCCGCCGACGTAGATTTCAAACCCAAGGTTTCGGGCGTATTGCTTCAGCGGAGGAACCACTTCATTCCAATGGCGGGTGTAGGTTTCGGCATCCCAGTGTTGATACCAATCCGGTTCGTTGCCGAATTCGTACAACTGCACACGGTTGCCGGCGTTTCGGACGATTTTCTTGAGCCACTCCAGGTTCCAGTAGTCTTCGGCTCCATCCCCCTGGCGGGTCCAGATAGGGGGAAGCTTGATGAAGGGAATGGCGCCCAGTTTGCGAATGCCGTCCACGGCGTTGTTGAACTGGGCGAGGCTTTGCCGGGGCCTCGACCCGCCCTGGATCAAATCGTCAAACTTGGTCCAATTGCCCCACCGGATGACGCGAATCCGGGCCGCCACGATGTTTTTGCGCGCGATGGGGTTGTTGATGGCCGTCCCTCCGTCCATGTCCCAAGCGCCGATTTCCGCGCCATGAATGAGATCGGTGCGACTGAACACGGATCGGTCCAGGAGCGGTGCAACGGCAACGTCTGCTCTCCGCTCCTGCGGCGCGGCCGCCAGGCAGGGCGTCATCAGAAAGGACGCGTTGAAAATAGCGCCAAGGGCGATCACTATGGCGGCCGACGCCAATGGTTTCAGGTGTGGCGACTTCCAAGGGGGCATACGGCGAGCCTAGGGAATTGCGCCAGAGGCGGTCGATGGCGAATGCGCACCCTCTGGCGGCGTGTTCCACCCTTGGTCAATGACGGGGTGGTGGAGGCACTACGCAAAATACGCTTTTCATTGGGCAAGGGCCGGAGAGCGATGACGACCCGTGCCATCTAGGTTGCCGCTGTATGAATCTCTCCTCCATTCGCGCCGAGTATCGCAGTGGAAAACTGCGTCGCGGCGATCTCCTGGCGGATCCCATTGAGCAGTTCAACGTCTGGATGCGAGAAGCTTGCGAAGCAGGGGCCACCGAACCGACGGCGATGAGCCTCGCCACGGTCGGCGCCGACGGGCATCCGCTCCTGCGCACCGTGCTGCTGAAAGGCCTGGATGCGCGAGGCTTCGCTTTTTTCACCAACCTCGAAAGCCGCAAGGCGCGCCACATTGCCGGGAATCCGCAGGTTTCATTGCTTTTTCCGTGGCTGGCCCTGGAGCGTCAGGTGGTCGTTACTGGGCGGGCGAACAAACTTTCGACCACAGAGTCATTGCGGTATTTCCTGAGCCGGCCACGAGATAGTCAGTTGTCGGCATGGGCATCGCGTCAAAGCTCGGTCATCTCCTCGCGCAAATTGCTCGAAATGGAGTGGGAGCATCTGAAGGCGAAATTCGGTGCCGGCGAGATTCCCCTGCCATCGTTTTGGGGCGGGTACTGCGTGCAACCGGAAACGATTGAGTTTTGGCAGGGCCGGCCCAATCGGCTGCACGATCGATTCGAATACACGCGGCAGGCTGAGGGTGGCTGGTTGCTGAATCGGCTGGCGCCGTAAACGGACCAGCGTTGGCGCGGATTCAAGCGAGTCGCCTGGTAACGAGAATGATGCGTTCCGAAGTGTCACCTAGGAACGAGGAGCAAACGCACCGCGGCAGACAGAACTGGCGGAAATCGTGATAGCCGGTAGAATATCGGCCATGAAGAGTCTTCTGATTTTGCTGCTCGTGATTGGCCTGCCGGTGGCGGGCTACTTGAATCGGGACAAGCTGAGCGAGATGTGGGCGAAGCATAACGGCGGCAACGCACCGTCCGCGGAGGAGGCGCCAGCGGATGACAATGGGAATCCGGCGTTGGCGGCGGCTCTGGCCAAGCGGAATGCAGCCACGCCGAACCCGGCGCGGGAGGCGCAGGCGCGGGCGACGGCGATTTATCCGGGGCTGGCGATTCCCAATTCGCCGCTGAACCAGAAATTTGTGGCGCTCTACAAGGAGGCGCAGGCTTCCGATCACGCGCTTTTGTCACGGGCGGACTGGCCGCTGACGCTGGCGGAACGGGCGGTGGTGGCGGTCGGCGGCAAGCCGATGCCGCGGACGGCGACGGGTGGGTCAGGGGCGAGCGCGCGATTCAAACCGGTGGTGATGTACACCACTTCGCATTGTCCGTATTGCAAGCAGGCCAAGTCGTACTTCACCAAGCGGGGCGTTCCTTTCCGGGAGGTGGATATCGAGATGTCCAGTTCAGGAGAAGCGGAGTACAAGCGGCTCGGAGGGAATGGGGTGCCGCTGATCATGGTTGGGGGGACGAAGGTGGAGGGGTTTGATGAGAAGGAATTGGATCGGTTGCTGTAGGGGGGCGAATTCGGCGGGATAGGGTTTTGACCACGGATTACGTGGATGGGACGGATGGGGACGAGTGGGATGGTGTGTGTGGATTTTCCAAGAACTCTGGCAGTGATGTCGCTGGTTGTTCGACGGGATCCTTCGACTTCGCTCAGGATGACACGCAGGAAGGATGCGAATTTTTTTGCGGTGGGATGTGCATGGGAGTGTGGGGGTTCCGTCGAGGGGGTGATGAGACGATAGAGCTGAAAGGCTTCTGTTCTGTTCATTGTGGGGATTTTTGGTGATGCTGTCGGCTGTCGCCCCCGGGACTCGAATTGTGACTGCCTTGCCTTTCGAGCGCTTCCATTCCCAATACCGCGAACTGCATGCCGAACTGCTGGCCAGACCATTTCCCGTGGTCTCGGGCGAGGTGATGGTGGCGCATCGGGCGATCGTTTTTACGGCAGAGGAGGCGGCGGGGCATCGGGCGGCGATAGCGGCGCTGGCGACGTATCCGGGAGTGGTGGCGGGGCCGGATGAGCAGGGCTTTCAACTGTTACGCATGGGGGCGGCGGAACTGCGCATCGAGCGGCATGGGGAGTTTACTTCGTTCACGGTGTTTGCGCCGCAGGCGGGGGTGCCGTTTGGGGAGTCGGCGGTCGATTTGCTGCCGGTGGGGTGGCTGGAGGGAATCCCGGGGCGCATCCTGGCGGCGGTGGAGATCGCCAGCGAAGCGGTGGTGGCGGAGGACGCGGGGACGGCGAAGACGATGGAGCGGGTGCTGGAATATTTTGCGCAGGACCGGTTGGTGGGCGGGTGGGTGGTGGAGCGCGTGGCGTCGGTGTGGAGTCACTTCCGGCTGGATGAGCGCGGGGCGACGCGGTTCCTGGTGCAGGTGCATCGGCTCACGCCGGGGCGCTACGGGCGGCTGCTGCAGCGCTTGGTGGAGATCGAGACGAACCGGTTGGCGGCGATGCTGAGTCTCCCGCTGGCGCGCGATCTTCTGCCCCAATTGGAAACGCTGGAGGCGCAGCATGTGGCGCTGGTGGAGCGCATGGGGGTGATGGATGCGGGCGAGGAGCGGGTACTGCTGGGCGACCTGACGACGCTCTCGCTGGCGACGGAGCGGCTGCAGGCGCGGTGTGGATCGCGCTTCAGTCGGACGGAATCGTATGCGCGCATTCTTTCGGCGCGGGTGCGGGAGCTGCGCGAGGAGCAGGTGCCGGGTTACCAGACGATCAGCGAATTTTTTGACCGGCGGCTGGCGCAGGCGCTGCACACTTGCGCACGGGCGGATGCGGGGCTGCGGGCGCTATCGGCGCGGGTGCAATCGACGACCGGACTTCTGCGCACACGGGTGGAGGTGAACTTGCAAAGCCAGAACCAGCAACTGCTGGCGAGTGTGGACCGGAGGGCGGCGGCGCAGTTGCGCCTGCAGCACAATGTGGAAGGGCTCTCGGTGGTGGTGCTGACTTACTACCTGGCCAATCTCCTGAAGCTCGCGCTGGAAGGGTCGGAGGAGGCGGGCATGGCGGTAAAGCCGCTGCTGATCGTGGCGTTGGTGTTGCCGCTGCTGGCGGGCGGGGTGTGGTGGGCGGTGCGGCGGGCGCGGCACGAGAGCCATTGACGGGGCCGATTACGCGGCGCCGAGCGCTTCGCGCATCTTCGTAAGCTGCGTCTGTTTTTCCGCCCAGTCACTTTCCCGCTGGCGATGCTCGTCCAGCACCTTGGCAGGGACTTTACTGGTGAAATTCGAGTCGGCCAGCTTGGCGCGCACCTTGGCGAGCTCCTGCTCGACCTTGGTGAGTTCCTTGGCGAGACGCTCGCGCTCGGCGGCGACGTCGATCAGGCCTTCCAGCGGGAGGAAGAGTTCGCCGAGCGGCGTGAGCGCGACGGGCGTGCCTTTCGGCGCGGCGTAGTCGGCGAGGACGTCGAGCGGGTCGGCGTTGAGCAGGATGCGCAGCACCTCGATATCGTGGGCGGAGAGCGTCTCGCTGGGGCGCAGGACGAAGCGCGTACGCTTGCTGGAGGCGATGTTGAAATCGCGGCGCAGTCCGCGGCCGAGATTGACGACTTCGTACTTGGCGTTGGCGAATTTGTCCGCGGCCTCGTCGAGACCGAAGTAGGCGCGCTCGGCGGTGTCCATGACCTTCGGCCACGGCGCGGTCATGAGCGTTTGTCCGCCCTGGTTCTCCGGCAGGTCTTCGTTGAACCCGAGGCTGTGCCACAGTTCCTCGGAAATAAAGGGCAGGAAGGGATGGAAAAGCCGCAGGGTGTGGGCGAGCACGAAGTCGATGACCGCCAGGGAGTTCGCCTTGCGCGCGGGATCGGAGCCCTGGAGCACGGCCTTGCTCGCTTCGACGTACCAGTCGCAATACTCGTTCCAGAAGAAGCGATAGAGAGTATTGGCGGCGTCGCTGAAGCGGTATTCCTCCAGCGCGGCGGTCACTTCGCCCACGGCGCCGTCGAGGCGGGCGAGGATCCAGCGGTCGTCGCTGGTCAGCAGGGCGGGCTGGATTTCGCCTTCGCTCACGCCGCCTTGCATCTGGCGGAAGCGGGTGGCGTTCCAGAGCTTCGTGCAGAAATTGCGGCCGAGCTCGACGTTCTTTTCGTCGAAGAGAATGTCGGAGCCGAGGGGCGCGCTGCGCATCACGCCGAAGCGCAGGGCATCGGCGCCGTACTGCGCGATGAGGTCGAGGGGATCGGGCGAATTGCCGAGCGACTTCGACATCTTGCGCCCCTGTTTGTCGCGGATGATGCCGGTGAAATAGACGTTCTTGAACGGCAGATCGCCCATCCACTCGTAGCCCGCCATGATCATGCGCGCGACCCAGAAGAAAATGATGTCCGGGCCGGTGACGAGATCGGTCGTCGGGTAGAATTTTGCGAGGGTATCGGTCTTCTCCGGCCAGCCCATGGTGGCGAAAGGCCAGAGCCAGGAGCTGAACCAGGTATCGAGGACGTCGGGGTCTTGGGTGAAGCCGAGACGGGCAAGTTCACCCGCCTCTGCTTGGTCATCGGTGGAGCAAGTGAGAGTGATAGTCCCATCCGCATGTTCAACTGCGAGCCCAACGAACGTCTCACTTTTGTCCGATCCACTCAGCGAGATAGTCGAACCATCCCGTGACGCCACTTCTGCTTCGCGCGAAGCGTCCCATATCCGGGCGAGTTCGCCGAAATCCCCGTTTTTAAACGTGATTGTCCATACTGGCACGCGATGCCCCCACCAAAGCTGGCGGCTGATGCACCAGTCTTGAATGCCTTCCAGCCAGTGGTCGTAGACCTTGGCCCAGCGATCGGGGAAGAATCGCATGCGGCCGTCGTCCACGCAGGCTTTGGCCTCGGCCACGCTCGGGTATTTCAAAAACCACTGCTCGCTGAGGCGCGGCTCGATCGGCACGCCGGCACGCTCGGAGAAGCCCACGTTGTTTTGATACGGCTCCTCCTTCTCGAGCACCCCGAGTTCGCGCAGATGCTCGGCGGCCACTTTGCGCGCCTCGAAACGGTCGAGGTTCACCAGCGATTCGCCGGCCAGCGCGTTCATCGTGCCGTCGGGGTTCATGACATCCACCACGGGCAGCTTGTGACGCTGGCCGATCTCGAAGTCCGCCTTGTCGTGCGCGGGGGTCACTTTCAATACGCCGGTGCCGAATTCGAAATCCACGTGATCGTCGCCCACGATTGGGATGAGTTTCTGCTCGTCGGGCACCTGCGCGGGCAGGGGACGGCGCACGTGCTTCCCGATGAGATGGGCGTAGCGGGCGTCCTTCGGGTTCACGGCCACGGCGGTGTCGCCGGGGATGGTCTCGGGGCGGGTGGTGGCGATGGTCAGCCAGGTGCCGGGTGCCTCGGCCACTTCCACCTTGAAATAGAACATCGTGCCGCTCTGGGCTTTCATTTCCACTTCCTCGTCGGAGAGCGCGGTGAGGGAGGCGGGGCACCAGTTCACCATGCGCTTGCCGCGATAGATGAGGCCCTTCTTGTAGAGATCCACGAAGACGCGGGACACGCACTGCGAATACGCCGGGTCCATGGTGAAGCGTTCGCGCGACCAGTCGCACGAGGCGCCCAGCTTCTTGAGTTGCTGGATGATGATGCCGCCGTATTTCTCCTTCCACTCCCAGATCTTCGCCACCAGAGCCTCCCGGCCGAGGTCGTCGCGGTGCTTCATTTCGCCGGCCTTGCGCAGGCTCTTTTCCACCACGTTTTGCGTGGCGATGCCGGCGTGGTCGGTGCCGGGGAGCCAGAGCACTTCCTTGCCGAGCATGCGGGCGCGGCGGGCGAGGATGTCCTGGATGGTGTTGTTCAGCACGTGGCCGAGCGTAAGGACGCCGGTCACATTGGGCGGCGGAATGACGATGGAATAGGCGGGCCGCTGGGCCGAGGCACGCGCGGGATCGGCCTGGAAACAGCCATGCTGGAGCCAGTATTCGTACCACTTCGCCTCCACGGCGCTGGGTTCGTAGGTCTTCGCGAGTTCGGACATAGGGGCGTGGAATCTGCCGCGCCTGCGGCCCTTTGGCAACCCTGCCGCACCGTAAAATCACTTGCGCGAAGGGCATTGCCAGCTACCTTGCGCGCCCTAATGCCGAGAGCCTTGCTTCTGGGGATTGCACTGCTGTTGTGCATCGCCGCATCCAGTCACGCTCAATGGACGCTGTACAAGATCGGCGGGCGCGATTACGTACCCTTGGAGAACGTGGCGAATTTCTATGGCTTGGGCCACTGCGTGCAGGTGGGCAACGACACCACCATGGAACTCGGCGCGCGCAGCCTGAAGGGAAGCCTCAATTCGGTGGAATTCTACATCAACCGGCTGAAGTTCAACCTCAGCTACCCGATCGTATCCTACAATGGCACCCCGGTGATGTCGCGGATGGACCTGACCAAGGTGCTCGAGCCGGTGCTGCGGCCGCAGAAGATCAAGAACGCAGAGAAGATCGACACGGTGGTGCTCGACCCCGGCCACGGCGGCCACGACAACGGCGCCACTTCGCTCTACGGCAACGAAAAATCTTTCACCCTCGACGTGGCGAATCGCGCGCGGATGCTGCTCATGCAGGCGGGTTACAAGGTGGTGATGACGCGGAACAACGACACCTTCATTCCGCTGGGGGAGCGGGTGCAGATCGCCAACCAGTACCCGAACGCGCTGTTCATCAGCATTCATTTCAACTCGGGCGGCAACGGTACGGGCCTGGAGACCTACACCCTGGCGCCGCGCGGGGTTCCCTCGATGATGGCCGATGGGCCGCGCATTTCCGATCTCGATCCCTGCGCGGGTAATATCAACGACCCGGCGAATATCGCGCTGGCCACGGCCACGCACGCCTCGCTGGTGGTGCGTTCGCGGATGTACGATCGCGGGATCAAACGCGCGCGGTTTGTGGTCATTCGCGACATCACCATCCCTGGGGTGCTGATCGAGGGCGGGTTCCTGAGCAACGATAACGATGCGCGGCTCATCGCCACGCCGGGCTACCGGCAGCAGATGGCGTCGAGCATTTTGCAGGCGGTGCAAAATTACCGCCGGGCGGTGGGCACGCAGATGGGTGAAACGGTCGCTCGCAACAATACGGATGGGCCGCGGGTGGAGACGAACACGCCGATGCTCCGCGGCGCGGCGCCGAACCTGAACGAAGCCCAGCCGACCGTCGTGACCAACGCGACCAACGCCGGGGCAAACTAGGGGTTTGTAACCGCAGCCTTGCCGCCGGCGTTATAGTCGGTGATGCAATGTGCTCATGCTCCCCGCTGACCTTGATGTGCCCGCGTGTCTCGCACGCGTGCGCCTGCAGGACGCGGAGGCGGCGCGGGCGCTTGTCGAGCACCTCTATCCGCTGGTCATCAAGATCGCGCGCGCCCACCGGCCGCGCCGGATGGCCGAGGAGGATCTCGCGCAGGAAATTTTTTTGAAAATGTTTACCCGCCTCGAACAATACCAGGGACGCGATGGCGTGCCGTTTGAGCACTGGCTGTCGCGGCTCGCGGTCACGACGTGTCTCGATGCCCTCCGCGCGGAGAAGCGCCGCCCGGAATGGCGCTGGGCCGATCTCGGCGATCCCGAGCGCGAATGGCTCGATTATTTCACTGGCGAAACGCCCGCGGCCACGCCGTCCGACGCGCTCGGCGCCCGCGAGATCGTGGAAAAGCTGATCGCGCTGCTGTCGCCGGACGACCGCCTCGTCATCACCCTGCTCGATCTCGAGGAGCGTTCGGTCGCCGAGATCAGCGCCCTCACGGGGTGGGGCATCTCGCTGGTGAAAGTGCGCGCCTTTCGCGCCCGGCGAAAAATGCGCGACCATGCCCTGAAGTTGCAAAAGGAATCCAAGCTATGAACGAATTCGAACAACGCTGGCAGAAGGGAGTGAAAGCGGCGCGGCAGGCGGCTGCGTCCACGCCATCCGATGAAGCGCCGCTGGGCTTTGCCACCCGCGTGGTGGCCCACTGGCAGGCGCAACCGGAACCCCCGCTGGCCTGGCTCTGGCAGCGGCTCGCCCTGCGCGTGCTCGGGGTCATGGCGCTGATCCTGATCAGCCTCGCGGCCTACGATGCGATTTCCATGGGCAGCGACAGTGCGTTGCAGCCGCCGGTCGAGAACGCGGTGGGCGATTCGCTCTGGCTGCTATGAAGGCGAAATGGAAGATCACCCTCGTCCTGCTGGGCATCGTCCTGGTCAGCTTCCTTGCCGGGGGCTTCCTCGGCGCGAAAATCGCCGAGCACGCGCTGAAGAAGCGTCACGCTCCTGAGATGTGGAATCAATCGGTCATGCGCGCCTTGCAGCAACACCTCAAACTCACGCCGGAGCAGACGCAGAAGACGCAGGCGATCATCGATGGCGGGGTGGAGGAGATGAAGGGCATCCGCCTCGAGACCATTGCGCACACCGATGCCGTCGTCGAACGGCTGATCAGCAAGATTGACCATGAGTTGACCCCGGAGCAGAGCGCGGAACTGCAAAAGCTCAAGCAACAGCGCGGCGCGACGACGATCGACATGCTGAAGGTCGAGCCGCGAAAGACGAAGTGAGCGAAACGTTGTAACCGCGATCGGCCACACCGCGTTACGACCGGCATGAAACACCCTCTCACCCTCACCTCCAAATCCCTCGCTTTCCTTCTCGCGGCCTTCGCGCTCGCGCACAGCGCCCGGGCGCAGGAGATGATCGACCCCGAAGAAGCCCAGAAAATCGCCCAGAAACTGGCCGCCGTGTCAACCGCGTCGAGCGATCAGCCGTTTAATGTCGATCCCGACGCCGGCAAGCCGGTCGGCATCAAGGGCGGTGATGCCGGGCTCATCATCATGCTCGACAAGAAGTTGAGCGCGGATTCGCTGGCCAACGCGGGCAAGACGGCGACGCCGGTGGCGCAGTTGTGGATGCACAAGATCAGTCTCGCGAATAGTGGCTCCGCAGTGGGCAAGGACAAGCTGCGCACCTTCACCGTGGGCGACGGAGACAAGGCCCGCGACGTGCAGCTTTTCCTCGTCGGCGTGGTGAAGAATGAGCAGGGCGCCACGGAAATCGTCATTTATGGCAAAGGCGCCGAACCAATCGTCCGCGCACCTCTGGCGAAGCACTTCGCCGCCAAAAAAGAAGTGGCCGTCGATGTGTCGGCCCGCAAGACCGGCGACGACGCGGCCGCCCTGGGCCTGGATTTCTTCGGCGAATACGCCGCGGAGCTCGCGGTCGTGAAGGCGGCCGAATAAGAAGGCGGAAATTCCCAGTTTCCTCGCGGCCATATCGGGGCTACAACACCGCCCCTTATGAAAATCGTCGTCGCATATTCCGGTGGTCTCGATACCTCCGTCCTGCTCACCTGGCTGAAGGAAACCTACTCCGCCGAGATCGTCGCTTTTTGCGCCGATGTCGGCCAGGAAGAGGAACTCGACGGCCTCGAGGCCAAGGCGCTGCGCACCGGCGCCAGCAAGTGCTACATCGACGACCTGCGCGAGGAGTTTGCGCGCGATTTCATTTTCCCCATGTTCCAGGCCGGGGCGATTTACGAGGGGCAATACTACCTCGGCACTTCCATTGCCCGTCCCTTGATCGCCAAGCGCATGGTCGACATCGCGCGGGCGGAAAAGGCCGACGCCGTGGCCCACGGCGCCACCGGCAAGGGCAACGACCAGGTGCGCTTCGAGCTCACCGCGGCCGCGCTCGCGCCGGAACTGGAGGTCATCGCCCCATGGCGGCAGGAGCGCTTTCGCGAGCAGTTCCCCGGCCGCGCCGAGATGATCGCCTATGCGGAGAAAAACCAGATCCCCGTCCTCGCCTCGGCGAAGAAGCCCTACTCGATGGACCGCAACCTCCTGCACATCAGCTTCGAGGCCGGCATCCTCGAGGACCCGTGGTTCGACGCCAGCGCGGAAAAATCGCGCGAGATGTACGTGCTCAGCGTTTCACCCGAGGAAGCGCCCGACAAGGCGGAGCACGTCGAGCTGGTTTTTGAAAAGGGCAACTGCGTCGCCATCGGCTACCACGAGCTCGATGCGTTGCTGGCGGACCTGAAGATCGGCGATGTCAAATACGATTGCGACAATCACGCCCGGCTCAATCCCCTCCAGGTCATGCGCGTGCTCAACAAGCTCGGCGGCAAGCACGGCATCGGCCGCGTGGACCTGGTCGAGAACCGGTTCGTCGGCATGAAATCGCGCGGCGTCTACGAGACGCCCGGCGGCGCGATCCTGCACTTTGCCCACCGGCAGGTGGAGTCGCTCACCATGGACCGCGAGGTCATGCACCTGCGCGACTCGCTCATCCCGCAGTACGCCACGCTGGTTTACAACGGCTTCTGGTTTGCGCCCGAGCGCGAGGCCTTGCAGGCGCTCGTCACCGAGTCACAGAAAAACGTCACCGGCACCGTGCGGCTCAAGCTCTACAAGGGCAACATCATCACCGCCGGCCGCAAGTCCCCGCTCAGTCTCTACAACCCCGACATCGCCACCATGGAGGCCGACCCCACCAAGGCCTACAATCAGAACGACGCCACCGGCTTCATCGCCTTGAATGCGTTGCGCCTGAAGGTCGCCGCCCGCGTCCACGCGGCGAAGTAGCGCCCCCCGCTGCGAGGAAGAGCGCTCGCCAAATCGTCGGATCCGGCCCAAACTTTCGCGGCAAATGGAATCCTTCTTCGGCATCTTGGCGGCCGTCGTTGCGCTGGCGTCATTCCCCGCCGGCTACTTCCTCGCGCGCTGCTGTGTGGCGAATGTGGCCGGGCGCGTGCTGCTCACCCTCCTCTTCGGCGCCATCATCCTCGTCGTCGGGGTGATAGGGGTGATCTCTGGCTGCTCGGCGATGGGCGGAAAAATGGACTTCAAGTGATGATTTGGAACAAGCCTAGAAATGTCTGGCAGTGGATGCTCCTTTTGGTGCCTGCCTTCGTTGCGATCACTGCCGTTCAGACAGCACAATGGTGGCTGGGTCCTCCGCCCATAGACCTTTATAGCAATGGCATGGTGGTCCAGAAGGGCTTGGTAAACGCCATAAGAGAAGTTTCGATCACGTTCTGGGTTGTCGCCGCCGGTTCCTCCGTCATTGCGCTTGTCTTGTCGCAGGGGGCGCCGTTCGGACAGCGCATTGCAAATTGGATCTTCTTTCTGCTGTGTCTGCTGGTGGTGAACGGTTTCGTGGCTTTTGCTGGTTGCGCGACAATCAACACGCTTTGGCCAGGACCGGCATCCTCCACACCTTCCCGATGACCAAGGAGTAGCGGATGAATACGGTTGCCCCCATTTCCGAAACCCTCCTCAAGCGCACCCACTCACGGTGTCTTGTCTCGCGCCCGGCGCTCCGATGAACTGGAGCAAACCGCGCAATTTCTGGCAATGGTTGCTGGTGCTCACGCCCGCGGCGGAGATGATCGCGGTGCAAACCATGGCCGATCGCTCGCAGACCGCTCTCGCCGGCGAATCGGATATCCTCGGTCTCGGTGTGGTCATTTTGAATGTGATCGGGGTCTTTGTGTTCTCGCTGGCGCTGGGCATTTCGTGGTTCTGGCATTCTCCCGATTGGGTCGACCGTCTCGTCAAGGGAGGCGCGGTCGGTTTGGTCATCGGGGTGGTCAATATCACGCTCGGCACCGTCGGACCTGGGATAGGACATGCTCTCTTTACCAAACGATGAACATCCTCGTCCTCAGCGAAACTCTCCTCAAGCGCACCAAATCCCGGTGCCCGGTTTGCCATGTGGATTGCCCGGCCGAGGTGTGGAAAGTCGGCGATGCGAAACAGCAGCGGGTGATGCTGCGGCGGCGCTGCCCGGAGCATGGCGAGGCCGAGGCCTGCATCGCCTCCGACGCTCGGTTTTACTGGCTCGCACAGGGCGAGCCGGAGAATGCGTGCTGTGGCGGGAATGCCTGTGCAGCAAGCGATGGCGCGGTGAAGGGCACGCTCGGGCGCAATGCCGCGCCGGCGGAAGCCGCAGGCAAAGTGGAGCAGCTTTCCACCTGTCTCGCGCTGATTGAGATCGTCAACTCCTGCAACCTCGCCTGCCCGACTTGCTTTGCCGATTCGCCTCGCACTTCTAATGTCGATGCAATCCCGCTCGTGGATCTGCAGCGGCGCATCCAGGGCGTGATCAACCGCAAGGGAGGCATCGAGATCCTTCAGCTCTCCGGAGGCGAGCCAACGCTCCACCCGCAGTTCTGCGAACTGCTCGCCTGGTGCCACGCCAATCCCGGTATCGATTACGTGCTGCTCAATACCAATGGCGTGCGCCTGGCGACCGACGACGCGTTTCTCGATGCGGTGGGGAAGACCTTCCGCTACGGCAAATTCCAGCTTTACCTCCAGTTCGACGGCCCGCAGGAGATCGGCCAGCGCGCCTTGCGCGGCGCCGACCTGCGCGACATCCGCCGTCGTGCCATCGAGCGCTGCGGCACGTTGAACATTCCCATTACCCTGGCCATGACCGTTACCCCGGAGAACCTCGGGCACGTCTGGGCGGCCGTGGAATACGGGTTGCAGTTTCCGCATGTTCGGGGCGTGGCCTTTCAACCGATGTTTGGCTCCGGCCGGGTTTCTAGTTCCTCGTTTCTGGTTTCTGGTTCTCCGCTGCGGGCGCAACCAGAAACCAGAAACATTAAACCAGAAACCCACCTAAACACCGCCGACATCATCCTCGCCGCCGTCGAGCAGGCGCACGGCCGCTTGCGCTACGACGATTTCACCCCGCTCCCCTGCGGCGATCCGAATTGCGCCACCATCGGCTACCTCCTCAAGACCGGCGACGGCGCCACGCGCTCCATCAGCGAGTTCATCGACTTTGCGCAGGTACAGGGATTCCTCCGCGACAAGATCCGCTACCGCCTCGAGGATTTGCTGCAATGCGGGTGCGAGAGCGAGCCGCTCGGTGAGTTGCTCAAGCAATTCGAGCTCGATGAAACCCACACCTTCCGCCTCTTCAT
>Ga0068858_100004404_pt1 | contig 13814 bp, 11 predicted proteins | sample KBSSwiS12_FD_66589 | JGI IMG/M metagenome (GOLD analysis project Ga0068858, IMG submission 66589) | Switchgrass rhizosphere microbial communities from Kellogg Biological Station, Michigan, USA - KBS Switchgrass S1-2 | ecosystem: Host-associated > Plants > Roots > Rhizosphere > Soil ... | reverse complement strand
CCGACTTCTACTTCGAAATGATTGTCATCGAGACGTCGGGAGACCACCGCTGGCCTTCCTACTGATTTCAGTTTGACCGTGTCTCCTGCGGAGACGTGCTTGACGATTTGCGGCTGGGCGTTCGGGTCGCCTTTGTCGGCGCCGGTGGAGTGGGCCACTACCGTCGAGTCGAATTGCTGGCTGAATTCGCGGCGGAGTTTGGCGATGCGGCGCTCGGCGTCTTTCGAAAGCTTTTGTGCCGCGGCACGGTCCTGGATGGCGCTGACTGCTTCCCGGGCGTGGTATTCGAAGTCGCGGAGCAGGGTGTCCAACTTCTTTTCCAGTTCTTTGACTTTTGCCTGCTGCTCTTTGCGGCCCTCGGCGGCCAAGTGCGCTTTTTCTTTCGCCAATTCTTCTTCGCGGGTTTTTAGTTTCAAGCGCTCGGATTCGGCTTCTCGTAATTGTGCGTGCAGGCGATCCAGGAATTCGCCTACATCTCGGGCTTGGGTTCCGATGCGGGCGCGGGCGCCTTGGATGATCGTCGGATTCAGGCCCAGGCGTTGCGCAATATTGATTCCGGCCGAGGCTCCGGGAACTCCGATCTTCAACTCGTAGGTCGGCTGCAAGCTGGACTCGTTGAATCCTACAGAGGCGTTGATCACTCCCGCGGTGTTGGCTCCGTAAACCTTCAGCGACGTGTGGTGAGTCGAGATGACCGTCATACAACTGATTTCGTGGAAGTGTGTAGCGATGGCTACGGCCAGGGCTGCTCCTTCCTCGGGGTCGGTAGCGGAGCCCAATTCGTCTAGCAACACCAGCGATTGTGAGGTAGCGGTGCGGGAGATGAAATCGATGTTGGTGACGTGCGCGGAAAATGTGGAGAGATTTTGTTCGATGGACTGAGAGTCTCCGATGTCGGCCAAAACGGCGTCGAACATGGGCATGTCGGCGCGGTCGGCCGGGACCGGGATGCCGGATTGAGCCATCAGGGCAAGCAGACCTACGGTTTTCAGGGAGACGGTTTTCCCCCCAGTGTTGGGGCCGGTGATGATCAGTTCTCGGCGTGGGCCCTCCATTTCGATGGAAATTGGGACTGGGGTTGCGCCTTTTGCTTTTAGGTTGCGCTCCAGCAATGGGTGGCGGGCTTTGTGAAGAAGTAAGCGAACTCCGCTCGCTGACAGCCGAGGGTGGCTGTCACGACGTTCCTCTTGGTTTTCAACTATGGTTGCCCGGACACAGTTGTAATCTTCCGCGAAATGCGCTTTGGCAAATTGCAGATCTAGTTCAGCCAGCACCTCGGATGCGGTTTGGATTTCATGGGACTGCTCGCCGATTTTTCTTGTCATCTCTAGCAAAATGCGGTGGATCTCGGCTTGCTCTTCATCCAGCAGGCGGACCAGTTCGTTGTTCTGCTCGATGGTTTCCAGGGGTTCGACGTACACCGTCTGTCCGCTGGAACTGGCACCGTGGACGACTCCCTGCACGCGGCGTTTTTGTTCGACTTTTACCGGGATTACAAAGCGCTCGCCCCGGATGGTGATCAGTTCATCTTGTAGTGAGTCTTTTTCGGAAAGGCGGCGTAGGTAGCCTTGCAGCGATTGCTGAATCTGGCGTTTTTGTCTTTCCGTTTCACGGCGGATGCGAGTGAGTTCGGCAGAGGCATGGTCGTCGAGCGTGCCGTCGGGGAGAATCTTGTTGCGGATGGCGCGCAGGAATTCAGAGAAATCGGGGATGCCTGAGGAAAGCTGATTTACTGCTTTCCACTCCGAGCGCATGGCGGCCGGGGGATTGTTGATGATGGCGTGCCACTGTTGGGCACGTTCTACGACCAGGATTAGGTTGCGGATCTCTTCGATTTCGAGGACTGCGCCAGTGATTCGGGATTTGGCTAGCGACGTCGAAACGTCTTGCAGGCCAGTGAACTCAAATCTTCCTCCGACCCGGCGGAACTCGCGAATTTCGACGGTGAGCTGATGTTGATTTTCGATCCAGGTGCGATCGGCAGACGGAACCAATAGTTGAATTCGTGCATGGCCCAGTGGAGAGGACGCATATCCATGGAGCATTTCCAGCAGAGATTCGAACTCGAGTACTCGAGCACTGGTTTGAGCTAGCTGAGTCACTTCCGATTCATGTTACAAGAACCGGACCGACGCCGGCGATATCGGTGGGGATCAATGCAAGTAGGTATTCATGAGTTCTACGTCGGCGCGCAGCCCAGCTTTCGCCACAGGAAAGCGCAGCACAAATATGGCCCCGCCCTCGGGCCGGTTTTCACATGTGATCTGGCCACCATGGTCTTGCATGATTCCATAAGTAGCGCTTAACCCTAAGCCTGCACCCTTGCCGACGGCTTTGGTGGTGTAGAAGGGGTCAAACACACGGTCGGGTTCTGACATTCCGGCGCCCGTATCAGAGAATTCGATTACGACTTCATGGGTATTTTTATAAGCGTGCACAGAAAGCGTGCCGCCGCCGGCTTCGACCAGTGCGTCTCGTGCATTGCTGGTGATTTGTATAAAGCACTGCACTAATTGGCTGTCGCTGCCAAAAACCTTAGGTAAATCCGGATCCATCTCCATGGAAACTTTGATCTTTTCATCCTGCATGCGCAAAGTTTCTATTTGAATGGCTCTTCGCAACAGGATGCCAATGTCCACCAAGCTTTTTTCGGCGGGGGACTGATTGGCAAAATTCGCCAAGCGCGAAACCAAGTCACGAGTGCGGCGCGCTTGCTGGGCAATTTTCCCGACCATTGCCTTTTGTTCTGAGTGAACATCTGCATTGGTCAACAGTTCCGCATAGCCGAGAATGGCGGCCAGTGGATTATTGATTTCGTGCGCGACTCCTGCGGCCAATTGACCGAGCGATGCCAGTTTTTCCCGTTGGATGAGTTTGTTTTGAACCCGCTCGAGGTTCTCCAGACGCTTTTGCGATTCCGCTAGCAGTCGCAACAGTTCGCTATCGAGCAATGATTGCCGCAGAAAAAGGAAGAACCCTAAGACAAGGAGGGTCACGAATGTGACGTAGAGTCGGAAATGGTTGCGTTTTGGGATTGGATCCCAAAACAGTACCCACATTCCCATCATTGGCGCAGAGAGCATGGCCAGCATCGCCAGCCGTGTTGGAAGTCGGCTCCAGCGCAAACTCGGAGCTTCGATCGGCTCAGGCTTCAGGTTCCACTTGGGCGCTTGCGTGAAAGTCCATACCAAAAGCAGGGTTGCTGCTAATAAGGGAACGTCATACAGGCTACCTGTGTAGTAAGTGTCACCAATGATAGCCATGTTGAGGAAGATCGAAGTGACTGTATACAAAGCCCACCCGGCGAATAAGCAACTGTAGAATTTTCGCCATGTGCCTTTGGTCTTGAAGATGAAATAGCCTAGTACCCCAAGAAGAACAAAACTTTCTAGCGCGTACAGACGGTCATAGTTGTGAGTGTAGATGTCCTTGTTGAGAACAACATATTCGTCCGGGAAGACTACAAAGGCATATAGGAACATCCACCAGATCAACAGCATGAAAAAACTCAAAGTCCCAAGGTGAAGCTTGTCGTTTTCCGACTTTGACTGATGGGGGCGAAGCGCTACTGCGGCGATGAATGGCACGACGTGAAGAAATAGAACGATGTCTCCCACAAAAGGATCTGGTATTTCACGTCTGAGCAGGACTTCAACATATACCCACATGCTCATGTTGACTGCCCAGATGGAGCACCCGGCGGCCATAAATCCCCAGAAGGCTCGGGTCTCGCGATGCCGTCTAGCATTCATGCAAGCGACTGCGGTTGCCCACAGGTATAAGCCTAGGGTTGTTACGTCGCCGGCTGCGGTGAGAACAATGCTGCCCCTATGAAAGATTGCTGGAAGCGCCGCGTAAGTCAGTAGTAGCGCTGCACTTGGAATAATCCACCTTAAGGACTTGGGAGGCATTGACATAACATTTTAGTGACCGTGCGGGGGTACATCGAGAACTCTGTGGAACCCATAGTTACTAAAGTGCTACGCGAACCGGTGAAGCCTGCTCTGTTAAGATTTGGGTAGAAGACTGGGAGTTTTTATGTCTTTTCCTGTGACCCGGCTACGCCGGCTCCGCCAAAATGAACAACTTCGCTCGCTGGTCCGGGAGACGCGGCTTTCGCCGGAGAATTTTGTCTATCCACTATTTGTGTGCCCCGGCGAAGCAGTGCGTAAGGAAGTGCGCTCTATGCCAGGAGTGTTCAACCTCTCGGTGGATGAGGTGGTAAAAGAAGCGCGCGAAGCTCAGTCGCTTGGGCTGGGCGGGATTATTTTGTTTGGTCTGCCGGAGAAAAAAGACGAGGTTGCTACCGGGGCTTGGGCAGATGAGGGGATTGTGCAGAGGGCGGCTCGGGCGATTAAGCGGGAAGTTCCCAAGCTGACCGTGGTTGGCGATGTTTGTCTTTGCGAGTACATGTCTCATGGGCACTGCGGGGTTGTGCAGGCTTCGCATCAGCCGCAGTCTTTGGGAGCGGCGGCGCGGAACTCTGTGGTTGCAGTCAAGCCCGACGACAAGATGAAGGCGATCGATGAGGCTGCAGCCAAACTGATTCAGTCGGCGCAGCCGGAATATGAGATCGTCAACGATGCGACTTTAGAAATTTTGGCCAAGGTTTCAGTTTCGCTCGCGCGCGCTGGCGTGGACGTCATTGCTCCTTCGGACATGATGGATGGCCGGGTGGCTGCCATCCGCAAAGGGCTCGATGCAGCTGGGCTGATCAATACTCCTATCCTTTCTTATGCGGCCAAGTTTGCTTCCGGCTTCTACGGCCCGTTCCGCGAGGCTGCGGATTCGACTCCGCAGTTTGGCGACCGGCGGTCTTATCAGATGGATGGCGCCAATATCCGAGAGGCTATGCGCGAGATTGAGCTCGACATCGAAGAAGGCGCGGACATGATTATGGTCAAGCCGGCGATGCCGTATCTGGACGTGATCGCGGCGGCGCGGGAACGGTTTGACTTACCGCTGGCGGCTTATCAGGTTTCGGGTGAGTACGCGATGATTGAGGCGGCGGCACGTAACAACTGGATTGACCGCGAGCGGGTGATGATGGAGTCGCTGGTGTCGATCCGGCGGGCCGGGGCGGGGACTATCCTGACCTATTATGCGAAGGAAGTCGCGCGGCTGCTGGGATAAAGACCGAATTCTGATCTTTAAGCTAGTGTCTACTTGAACAGCGAAGCATCGGGTGGCTGGATTTGTTGAGCGCGCTTTTGCGACTACAGTTGCATAGAACGCCTAGTGCCGTGCGTACACGACCTGATCTGCCTTCAGCGCCCACACTAGGCAGACGATCCAGCCAATTACGCTCCAGCCCAATAGGAAATTCACCAGCATAATCGTCAGCACATCTTTTTTATTGCGGAGGGCCGCGATCAGAGATGGCAAGAAATACATCGCGCATCCGAAGCCGAACAATGGAAACAAGAACACTCCGAGCAGATGCATGAACCCCTCCTTATGTGCGGGACGCCAAACGATCCCGTGCTGAATAAAGTTACGATGTGTCTGGTGCTTTGGTTCCCTGAATTAAGAAGTGAACTCGGCAAATCCCATCGCATGGGCAATCCCCCGCTGAGTTGCCCCGCTAAGCGTCTGCAGAGAGAATGCTTTTTTGCGCAGGAAGTCCGCTTGGGGGGACTTCTCCTGCTTCGCTCAAAATGACCAAAGGGTGAATTCGTTGAGCTTGCTGCGCTTGGTCATTCTCTAATGCTGGTCTAGAATCAAATGTTTGTCGACCATCATCTGTCTTATAAGTGAGGAGCACTTCTTTGCCAGAAACCATTTATGACGTGGCCATCATCGGGAGCGGGCCATCTGGGTATACGGCTGCGATCCGTGCCGGGCAGTACGGGCTAAAAACTGCGCTGATTGAGAAAGACAATGTTCTCGGCGGGACATGCCTACATGTGGGCTGTATCCCGACCAAGGCTCTGTTATTTAATGCCGAGCTTTGGGACCATCTGAAGGAAGCCAAAGAGTATGGCATCGAGGGTGTGGATGCCCGCAAGCTGAATTGGGCTGCGGTGCAGGAACGCAAGGCGAAAATTGTCGCCAAGCATGCCAAGGGTCTTGAGTTTCTGATGAAAAAGCACAAGGTGGAAACCGTACGCGGATACGGCAAGCTGAACGGCGGGGCGAAGTCGGGTGTGTTTACCGTGGATGTCACCCACAATGGGAAATCCAGTCCGATTAAAGCTAAGAACGTGATTCTGAGTACGGGTTCCGAGGCGCGGATGATTCCTGGGCTCGAGGCTGGGGACAAGATTCTCACCAATATCGAAATTCTGTCTTTGAAGGAAGTTCCCAAGTCGCTGGTGATTGTTGGTGCAGGGGCAGTCGGTGTGGAGTTTGCTTCAATTTTCAAGTCTTTCGGGACTGAGGTGACGATTGTCGAGATGTTGCCGCGACTGGTTCCGATAGAAGATGAGGAAATTTCCAAAGAGCTCGCGCGCGTCTATCGCAAGCGCGGGATTGCGTTCCATACTGGCGCAAAAGTTGAGAAGGTGGAGCAGACGAAATCGGGGATTACTTGCACCATCACGGTCAATGGCAAGCAGGAGAAGATAGATGCCGAAAAAATCCTGATCGCTGTGGGCCGCAAGCCGCGCACGGAAAATATCGGTCTTGAAACTACCAAGATCAAACCAGATCGCAGTTTTATTAAGACAGATAGCTGGATGCAGACGGCTGAGCCGGGTATTTACGCCATCGGTGACATCGTTTTAGGAACACCGCAGCTGGCGCACGTTGGCGCGATGGAAGGAATTGTCGCCGTCACCAAGATTGCCGGCAAGCAGGGCAAGCCCATCAATCCTGAGCACATTCCCAATTGCACCTATTGCCACCCTGAAATCGGCAGCGTGGGTCTGACTCAAGTAAAGGCGGAAGAGGCGGGCTACAACGTTAAGATCGGCAAGTTCCCGTTCACAGCGAACTCGCGTGCTTCCATCGTTGGTCAGCATGAAGGATTCATTAAGATTGTTTCCGATGCCGACTACGGTGAAATTCTTGGTGTGCATATCATCGGGCCGCAGGCGACTGAATTGATTGCCGAAGCGGTGGCTGCGATAGAGCTGGAAGCTACTGTGGAAGATTTGATCTGGACGATCCACGCTCATCCGACGCTGGCCGAGGCTATGCTGGACGCCTCGAATAGCGTATATGGAATGGCGATTAACGCCTGATATTCGGTTGTCCGCAGTGTGAACGAGCTTGAGTTTTGGAACCTAAGCTGTTCGCTTGAACATGCGGTAAAGCCACAGCAGGATCAAAGATCCCAGGATGGCGATCAGAAAGCTGTAGAGATTGAATCCGGAAACATTTCCGAAGCCCAACAATGTGGCGACAAAACCTCCAATAATGGCTCCGCCGATCCCCAATAGTATGGTCACGATCCAGCCCCCGGGGTCTTTGCCGGGCATGATGGCTTTAGCGAGCAGACCTGCGATCAGGCCGAAGATAATCCAAGAAAAGATTCCCATATTGCCTCCCTGCCAACGAGTTGAGAACCGAACCAGTTCTAGTTTTGGAAAGGACGGGTGAAAACTGTCAAATCGCTCAGTGCCGGTTTAAAAGTGTGTGACCTACATGCTGTAATAAGCCCAGGCTATGAAGTTCGATTCTCATGAATTGACGGCGTTGCTGGTTGCCATCAGCTTTGCTGCCGGGTTGAACGTTTATGCGACGATTGTGGCTTTAGGATTGCTAGCACGATTTAATGTTTTGACTTTGCCGCCCGCTTTGGAACTAGTCACCAGTTGGTATGTGATTGCTATTTGTGGCGTGCTTTTCGTGGTGGAGTTTTTTGCCGACAAGATTCCGGCTTTTGACCTCGTCTGGAATGCCTTGCACACATTTGTGCGCGTTCCTGTGGCTGCCTTCCTCGCCTATCACGCCACCGCAAACTTGCCCCTCTGGGAACAGATGAGTGCCGCTACCACTGGAGGAGCGATCGCGTTGGCAGCACATGGCGGGAAAATCGCAGCCCGGGCGATGGTAACTCCTTCGCCGGAGCCGGCGTCCAACTCCGCGCTCAGTTTGGCCGAGGATGCATTTGTCGTCTTTCTGGTTTGGTTTGCATCTAAACATCCATACTGGGCGGCGGCTATTGTGGCGGTCTGTTTGGGGATTATCATTGTGTTGATTCGGTGGGTGATTCGCGCCCTGCGAGATTTGTTCGTTGGGGCTGAACGATTGTTTGCGCAGTGAATTTATGAAAATGATTTCGATACTTCATCTGGGGGCGATTGACTACGCTACCGGACTGCGTCTGCAGCAGCGCTTGGTGGAGTTGCGCAAAGAGGGCAGGATTGGAGATGTTGTGCTTTTGCTGGAACATACTCCCGTGATCACGCTCGGACGTAATGCGAAGGCAGGAAATATTTTGGCTTCCCCTCAAGTTCTGGCTCAACGCGGCGTAGAAGTTTCGGAATGCGATCGCGGCGGGGATGTGACTTTTCACGGGCCGGGGCAAATGGTGGCTTATCCAATCTTTGATCTGCGCGGATTTACTGCGCATGACGGCAAGCGCATGACGCTCGGTGTAATTGAGTATGTGCACCGGTTGGAGGAAGTACTGATTCGTACCTGTGCGGACTATCGAATTTTCACCAAGCGCATCTCCGGATTGACTGGAGTTTGGACTGAACAAAGCCCAGAAGCCAAAATCGCCGCGCTGGGCGTGCATATTTCGCGAGCCGTTACGTCGCACGGAGTGGCGCTGAATGTAAATACTGATTTGAACTATTTCAATCTGATCATCCCGTGCGGAATCGAATCGAAGCCCGTGACTTCGATGGAAAAAGAGTTGGGCAAGAAAGTCGCACTGCAAGAAGTTGCAAACTCGATTTCGCGTCACTTTGGCCAGGTGTTTGAATGCCAGGTCTTGTGGCTGGAAAGCCTGGATGATTTGCTCGGCTCTGCGGTTGGAGTTCCGATGAAAGCGCCCGAGAATCTTCGCCGATTGCATAGCGAAGACGACACGGCGTGGGCGTAACTGCTTACCTTCTTCCACGTTCTGTTAAAACCAGTTACTCTGTTGGCCTGATGTGCGCCCGATCCGGGAGGCAACTTCATGGCATTCGCAAACCTGTCCCCTTTTTCCCGACGTTCCTTTCTGCATCTTTCAGCCGCTACTTCAGCGGCTGCGGTCATTGGTTGGATGAGCGAACCCATGCTGGCTGCGGCTGAGCGTGCGCCGATTCCGGCTGGCGCGGTAGTGATTGATCAGAATGAAAATCCGCTGGGACCGAGTCAGGCCGCGCGAGATGCGGTTCACTCCGTGATTCCGCAGAGCGGCCGATATCTGGATCCGCTCACCGATGAGATGGTCAAAACATTTGCCCAGCTTGAGGGAGTAGACGTCGAACACGTACGAGTTTTCCCTGGCTCGACGACTCCGTTGCATGGAGCCGTCGTGGCATACACTTCGGCGCAAAAATCTTATGTGACTGCTGATCCCGGATACGAGGCCGGGATGTACTCCGCTCCTATCACCGGTGCGCGTATCGTGAAGGTGGCGCTCACCAAAAGCTATGCCCACGATGTCAAAGCCATGATCGCGGCTGGGCCCGATGCGGGATTGTTTTATGTCTGCTCTCCCAACAATCCCACCGGAACACTGACATCGCTTTCTGACATTGAGTATCTGGCTGACAACAAGCCCAAAGGGTCCGTGGTTTTAGTCGACGAGGCCTATATCCATTTTGCCGGTGTTGCTTCCGCCGTCGCGCTGGTGAAGGCTGGCAAAGATGTGATCGTGCTGCGCACCTTCTCCAAAATTTACGGGATGGCTGGGCTGCGCTGTGGGTTTGCCATTGGGCGTCCTGAGTTGCTGGAGCCGATCACCAATCACTGTGGATTTAACTTCATGCCGGTTCCAGCGGTCGCGGCCGCGACTGCCAGTTTGAAAGATACCGAGCTTGTGGCGGAACGTCGTCGGATCAATGCGACCATTCGTCAGGAAACCTTCGACTGGCTGGACCGGAATCACTACTCTTACATTCCCTCCGAGTCCAACTGCTTCTTGCTCGATACCAAACGGCCCGGCAAGGAGACGATCAAAGCCATGGCGCAACAGAATGTTTTTGTAGGCCGGGTCTGGCCTCTGCTGCCGACTCATGTTCGCATCACGGTTGGCACGCGGGAGGAGATGGCCCATTTCCAGCAAGCATTTCAGAAAGTGATGACCGGCTCGGTGGCTTTTTCGCTTGGTCCCGAGAATTCGAATGCGCGACCGAATCGCGGCAACTTATTGAGCTGATTCATGCTTGGGCTCCCGCTCTAGCCCTTTCTGCGCAGTCGCGTTAGCATCTATAGGCACAGTTTGTGCCAGCGATCTCATGGCTGCCAAAAAGAACAAGTCCAAGTTTCATTCGAACGGCAATCATTCTCGTCCGAAGACCAATAAACCAGCAGCCGCCAACCCGCAGCAGCGCACCTACCCCATTCCTGATCTGCGATTGGAAAAGCCCAATTTTATTATTCGGCAGGTCGGCAAAGGTGAGGATGTTCATTACCAAGTTTCTGGGGAACTGAATACGCCGGTTCCCCCCATTCGCGATTCCAAATACTTGAATAAGCAGCAGACGATTGAGATTTACCGCTACATGCTGCTCAATCGCAAGATGGAGATCGCGCTCGAGAATCTGTACAAGCAGGGAAAGGTTGTCGGCGGCGTTTATTTTGGGCTGGGGCAGGAGGCTTGCTCCTGCGCGTCAGCGTACGCGCTCGATAAAGATGATTGGTTTGCGCCGATGATTCGCAACCAGGGAGCGCTGCTGGTGCGCGGCTTCCGGGCTCGCGACACCATGATGCAGTACATGGCCAAAGCGGATTCTCCGACGAAGGGCCGCGATGGGACTTCGCACTTCGGGGATATTTATCAACGCAATATGGTTTCGCCGATCTCGATGCTTGGGGATTTGATTCCAGTGCTTTCCGGAGTGGCTCTCGGGGCACGGTTGCAGGGACGCAATGTGGCAGCACTCACCTGGATTGGCGATGGCGGGCAGTCTACCGGCGTAACCTATGAGGGAATTAATTTCGCTGCGGTGCAGGATTTGGGGTTGGTGCTGGTTGTCGAAAGTAATTTGTGGGCGTACTCAACTCCATCCGAGATGCAATACAGAGTGAAAGATTTGGCCGAGCGTGCAATCGGATATGGCATCCCCGGTGTGATCGTCGACGGGACCGATGCCTGCCAGGTTTACGACGCAGTACGTGATGCTGTGGAACGGGCACATCGTGGTGAGGGAGCTTCGTTGATTGAAGCCAAGATGATGCGAATGAAGGGTCATGCCATTCATGATGGCGCGGATTATGTCCCTAAGCCGCTGTTTGAATATTGGAAGAGGCGCGATCCGATTGCACGGTTCGAGAATTACCTGGTGAATGTCAAGAAGTGGCTGCCGGCTGCGGAGAATAAACAGCTAATCGCTGAGGTTGAAAAAGAAATTGAGGTTGAACGTGAGGCGGCGGTGAGTTCGCCGATGCCTAAGCCTGAGTCGGCTTTGGGTGGCGTTTATTGCGAACATGGTTGCCACACGATTAAACCGAAGTATGGTGTGCCGAAGGTAAAAACTGGTGCTGGCAAATTCAAGGAAACTGAAGCGGCGGTTCATTTGAAGTGAAACACACAGTCTCTCCACTCCGCCAATGATCCGCGATGGGGATCCTTTGCTACGGTCGAGATGACAAGTTTTTAAGATTTTCAATAGAAAAATGGCGCAACTTACATATCTCGAAGCTATCCGGCAGGGAATATGGGAAGAGATGGAGCGCGATCCAACAGTCTTCTGTTTGGGGGAAGACATTGGTATTTACGGGGGCGCCTTCAAAATCACTGATGGTTTTATTGATCGTTTTGGGCCCGAGCGTGTGATTGATACTCCCATTGCTGAGTCGGCCATCGTTGGTGCGGCTTTTGGTGCATCGCTGACTGGAATGCGTCCTGTGGCGGAGTTCCAGTTCATGGATTTCATCGCCTGCGCCATGAACCAAATCAGCAATATGGTGGCGAAGACTCATTATTTATGGGGAGCGCCTGCGCCTCTGGTCCTGCGCGGGCCTAGTGGCGGCAACGTGCATGGCGGGCCATTTCACTCGCAGAATCCAGAGATGTGGTTTGTTCACAACCCCGGCCTCAAAGTTGTTTGCCCGGCTAGCGCTTACGACGCTAAGGGGCTGATCAAAGCTTCCATCCGTGATAACAATCCTGTCGTTTTCTTTGAGCACAAATATCTTTATCGCCGCATCAAAGAAGAAATCCCCGCAGAAGACTACATCGTTGCTCTCGGTAAAGCTCGTGTCGCCCGAGAAGGCCGCGACTTGAGCATCATCACTTATGCAGCCATGGTTTTCACCGCGCTCGAAGCTGCGGAGATCTTGGCCAAAGAAGGGATCGACGTCGAAGTCATTGACCTCCGCACTCTGGCCCCGCTCGATCGTGATGCCATCGCAAACACCGTTCGCAAAACCAACAAAGTGATTCTGCTGCACGAGGACGCAAAAACTGGCGGTATCGCCGGAGAGCTGGCTGCCATCATCAACGAAGAAGCCTTCGATGATCTCGATGGGCCGATTGTCCGCATCGCGGCACTCGACACTCCGGTGCCGTTCTCACCACCGCAGGAGGAATATTTCCTGCCCAAAGTCAGCGATGTCGTCCGGGAAGCTCGAAGACTGAAGGCCTACTGAACGGCATTCAAAAAAGATCAATCAGTGGGTGTAACTTGAGTATCATGGCGATGCTCAATCGTACGGAGGATTCATGCGCAAGTTTTTATGGGGTGTACTCATCACACTGTTGGTAGTGTTTGTTGGCGGATTGTCGGTCGCGCTACTTGGATATTTACCGACCCATGCGAATGCCACGCCTCCCAAGTGGGAAGAAAGCCTGGCGGAGCGTGCGCTGGATGCATCGATGGAGCATCGGGCGCCCAGAGTCACCAATCCGATCCCTGCGACCGATGAGAACCTGATTGAAGGAATGAAGATTTACACCATGAACTGCTCGCTGTGCCACGGTAAGTTGGATAATCAGCGAAGCCCGCTGGAGCGTCATTTTTATCCGCCTGCGCCACAATTGATTGTCGAACCTGTGGATGATCCTGAGTGGCACATCTATTATGCGGTTCGCACCGGTGTTCGCTATACAGCAATGCCTGCCTGGGAAGGAGTTTTGACTCCGGATCAAATGTGGAAGGTCACCGCATTTCTTACGCGGTTAGAAAAGCTGCCTCCGGGAGTGCAGGACTACTGGAAGAACTCTTTTGGGACAGGGCCTCAGACCCATGCTGAGGGTGGGGAAGAGCATCACCATCACGATTGAGTGACCAAAGTCTTAAGCTGACTCCGCAACTTCGCGAAAATCTTTATAATCAGTAGTTGCGCTCCGGCATGCCTAGCTATCCGGGGCCGCGGAAGGAAACTATGGCTACCGACGTCATCATGCCTCAGATGGGAGAGTCCATCGTTGAGGGCACCATCACCAAGTGGTTAAAAAAGCCTGGAGACAAAGTCCAGCGCGATGAGCCGCTATTTGAGATTTCTACCGACAAGGTAGATGCGGAGATTCCTTCGCCAGCCTCGGGTGTGTTGCAGGAGATTAAGGTGGCCGAGGGCGCCACGGTCGGGGTCAACACAGTGGTTGGCAGTATTGCGGCGGATGGGGAAGCGGCTGCACCTAAGGCCTCAGCGCCCGCACCGGCCGCACCGCCTAAGAAGGAAGCGGTGCCGACTCCAGCGGCCCAACTGGCAGCGCCTGCCCCGACTGCTCAACCTTCTGATGAAGATGAGCATGCGCGGTCCTCACC
>Ga0068858_100004403_pt1 | contig 13814 bp, 10 predicted proteins | sample KBSSwiS12_FD_66589 | JGI IMG/M metagenome (GOLD analysis project Ga0068858, IMG submission 66589) | Switchgrass rhizosphere microbial communities from Kellogg Biological Station, Michigan, USA - KBS Switchgrass S1-2 | ecosystem: Host-associated > Plants > Roots > Rhizosphere > Soil ... | reverse complement strand
GCCGCGGCACGCGAGCAGCCTTGACCCGCGGCGCCCTGATCGGGACCGTCGTCGCGTGCGCGAGCCTGGCGACCTCCTTCGCGAACGCGCAAGCGGCGAGGCCCCGTCCGCCGAACATCCTCCTCATCGTCGCCGACGATCTCGGCTACGGGGATCTCGGCAGCTACGGCCATCACACCCTCAAGACCCCCGCGCTCGATCGCCTGGCCCGCGAAGGCCTGCGCTTCACGTCCTACTACGCGGCGTCGCCGCTGTGCTCGCCGTCGCGAGCGGCCATGCTCACCGGCCGCACGCCCTTCCGGACCGGCATCGAGAGCTGGATACCGGAAGGCACCGCCGTCCAGCTCGGTCCGCGCGAGCTCACGCTGGCGGCGCTCCTGAAGGGCCGCGGCTACGAGACGTATCTGGCGGGGAAGTGGCACCTCAATGGCGGTCTCGACGTGAAAGGGCACACCCAGCCCCGGGACCACGGGTTCGATCACGCGCTCGCGTTTCACGCGTTCGCGATCCCGAGCCACCGCAATCCCGAGAACTTCTTCCTCGACGGCAAGCCTCTGGGACGCCTCGAGGGCTACGCGGCGCAGATCGTGGTGGACCAGGCGGCGTCCTGGCTGGAGGCGCGCTCGCGCGAGGCGCCCTTCTTCCTCTACCTGGCCTTCGCGGAGCCGCATGGGACGATCGCGAGCCCGGAGTTCTTCACCGACCTCTATTCCGCGTTCACGCGGGGCCGTCCCGAGCCGTTCGCGAACGGAGGAACCATCCCCGCAAACCTGGCCGCGCGCGGTCCCGGCGAGTACTACGCGAACGTGACCCACATGGACTTCCAGATCGGCCGGCTCCTCGAACGTCTCGACCGGCTGGGCTTGCGGGACGACACCATCGTGGTGTTCACCAGCGACAACGGGCCCGTGACGGAGGACTGGCGCCACTGGTACGAGGTCAACCTGTACGGCAGCACGGGCGGCCTGCGCGGCCGGAAGGCGGATCTGTACGACGGCGGCATTCGCGTGCCCGCCATCGTGCGCTGGCCGGGCCACGTCGCGCCGGGCACGGAAACGGCCGCTCCCGTCATCGGCTACGACCTCCTGCCTACCCTCGTGGCCCTGGCTGGGGCGTCCGTGCCGGCCGACCGGCCGATCGATGGTGAGGACGTCTCGGCCCTGCTACGGGGCGAGGCCTTCCGACGCCAGCGCCCGCTGTTCTGGGAGTTCGAGGACGATCAGGGGTTCCATTACGCGCTACGGGACGGCGACTGGAAGCTCATCACGGACCGGGCCTTCGAGAGACGCCGGCTGTACGACCTGGCCCGCGACCGGTTCGAGGTCGAAGACCAGACGGCTCAGCAGCCTGCGGTGGCGACAGCCCTGCTGGAGCGACTGAAGGGGCTCGCCAGGGGCGTGGCCGCCGACCCGCTGCGACCGCGCTAAACCTGATAGAATGGGCCGTTTGTGCCTGGGGCGGAGAGCCGCGCCAGGGACGAGCGCAAATGCCTGAAGCCATTCACGCGCGCGGGGTTCGCGTCCACAACCTGAAGGGGATCGACGTCTCGATCCCGACGCGCCAGCTGGTCGTCGTGACCGGGGTGTCCGGGTCCGGCAAGAGCAGCCTGGCCTTCGACACCCTCTACGCCGAGGGCCACCGGCGTTACGTGGAGAGCCTGTCCGCCTACGCCCGCCAGTTCCTCGAGCGGATGGAGAAACCCGCCGTCGACGCCATCGACGGCATCTGCCCGGCGGTCGCCATCCGCCAGCGGACCCCTTCCCGCAACCCGCGGTCCACCGTGGCCACCGCGACCGAGATCCACGATCACCTGCGCGTCCTTTTCGCGCGGGTGGGACGGACGGTCTGCGGCACCTGCGGGAGCGAGGTCACCAAGGACACCGCGGAGGCGGTGGCCCAGCGCCTGCTCGGACTGCCCGAGGACTCCCGCGTCCTGGTGGCCTTCCCGGTCTCGGCCGGTGGCATCCCGCGCGCGGACCTGTTCGAGCGGCTCCTCAAGCGCGGCTTCCGGCGCCTGCTCGCGGGCGAAGACCCGCTCGACCTCGAAGGTCTGGATCCGGCGGCGGCGCCCGCGGGCGACGACATGCTCGTGCTCGTGGACCGTCTGGCCGCCCGCGAGGACACGCGTGCCCGTCTCGTGGATTCGCTGGAGACGGCGTTCGCGGAGGGTGGCGGACGCGCCTTCGTGCGCGTGGTGGGTGGCCCGGAGCTCCGCTTCTCCGAAGGGTTCGACTGCGCCCGCTGCGGCCGGGGTTTCGAGGAGCCGCAACCGCGCCTCTTCTCCTTCAACAACCCCTACGGGGCCTGCCCGACCTGCCACGGCTTCGGGAACCTGATCGAGGTGGACCAGGACCTCGTGATCCCGGACAAGGACCGCACGCTGCGCAAGGGCGCGGTCGAGCCCTGGAACAAGCCGCACTACAAGACGGCCCAGGCGGAGCTGCGCCGGTTCGCGCGGCGGCGCGGCATCTCGCTCGACACGCCGTGGAAGGACCTGCCCGAGGAGCACCGCCGCCTGGTCCTCGAGGGCGACGAGGAGTTCCAGGGCGTCGTGGGCTTCTTCCGGTGGCTGGAGACGAAGAAATACAAGGTCCAGGTCCGCGTGTTCCTGAGCCGCTACCGCGGATACCAGGTCTGCCCGGCCTGTCAGGGCACGCGCCTGCGGCCGGAAGCGCTGGGCGTGCAGGTGGGCGGCCGCGGCATCGACGCGATCTGCGCCCTCTCCGTGCGCGAGGCCTTCGCCTTCCTGTCCGATCTCGCTTTCGAGGAGACGGACCGCACGGTCGCGGCCAAGGTGCTCTTCGAGCTCAAGCGGCGGCTCTCATACCTGACGGACGTGGGCCTCGACTACCTGACGCTGGACCGCGCGTTCGCTTCGCTCTCGGGGGGCGAGGCCCAGCGCATCGCGCTGGCCACCGCGCTGGGCACGGGGCTGGTGGGCACGCTGTACGTGCTCGACGAGCCGTCCATCGGCCTCCATCCGCGCGACACGGGCCGCTTGATCGACGTGCTGAAGGCCCTGCGCGACCAGGGCAACACCGTCCTCGTGGTCGAGCACGACCGGGCCATCATCAAGGTCGCGGACGACATCATCGACCTCGGGCCGGGAGCGGGGGAGCAGGGCGGACGCGTGGTGTTCCAGGGATCGTACCCGGAGCTGATGCGCGACGGCCGCAGCCTCACCGCCAAGTACCTGCGCGGCGAGCTGCAGATCCCGGTGCCGGCCAAGCGGCGCAAGGGGAACGGCCTCGCCCTCGGGGTGCGCGGGGCGCGCGCCCACAACCTGAAGGGCGTCGACGTCAAGATCCCGCTCGGCGCGCTCACCTGCGTGACCGGCGTCTCCGGGTCCGGGAAGTCCACGCTGGTGACGGACGTCATCTGCGGGGCCCTCCTGCACCGCCAGGGCCGCTGGGACCGGCCCGTCGGCGCTCACGATGCCATCGAGGGCGCGTCCTTCGTGGACGAGGTCATCGTGGTCGATCAGTCGCCCATCGGGCGCACGCCGCGCTCCAACCCCGTGACGTACCTGAAGGCGTTCGACGGGATCCGCGAGCTGTTCGCGGCCACCCGCGACGCGCGCGCCCGCGGCCTCACGGCCAGCGACTTCTCGTTCAACGTTCCCGGCGGGCGCTGCGAGACCTGCGCCGGCGACGGCCAGGTGCGCGTCGACATGCAGTTCCTGGCCGACGTCTCGCTCGTGTGCGAGGCTTGCGGCGGCCGGCGCTACCGCGCGCCCGTGCTCGAGGTGCGCTACAAGGGCCGGTCCATCGACCAGGTGCTGGAGATGACGGTCCACGAGGCCGTGCACTTCTTCTCGGGCCAGGCCGCGGTGGTGCGCCGCCTGAAGCTGTTCGAGGAGATCGGGCTCGGCTACCTGCGCCTCGGGCAGTCCGCCACCACCCTCTCCGGAGGCGAGGCCCAGCGCATCAAGCTGGCCGCGCACCTGGCGCGCAAGGCGGGCCAGCGCGTCCTCTACGTGCTGGACGAGCCCACGACCGGCCTGCACCTCGGCGACATCAACGAGCTGCTCGGATGTTTCCATCGCCTGCTCGAGGCGGGGGCGACGCTCCTCGTGATCGAGCACAACATGGACGTGGTCAAGCAGGCGGACTGGGTCATCGACCTCGGTCCGGAGGGCGGGGCGGAAGGCGGACGGCTCGTGTTCCAGGGGACGCCGGAAGCGCTGGCCGCGTCGACGGGCGTGAGCCTGACTGCACGTTATCTGCGCGCCGCGCTGGCCGCGCCCGCGCGCCAGGCCCTCGCCGAGGTCTAGCTCGCGTGGGCAGCGTCACTTCGCAAGTCTGATATCATCGGCCGATTTCGCGGCCCTCGCCGGAGGGCCGGTGCGCGCGGCAATCGACGGGACCGGAGGGAAGAGGATGATCCATCGGGCAGCGCCCGCGGCGCTCGCTTTCGTGCTCCTGGCCGGCGTGTCCGAAGCCGCATCGCGACCCAGCTTCGAGGACCTGGTTGCGAACCTCAAGAGCCCCAACGCCGGCACGCGGCGGGACGCCGCGGCCGAGCTCGGACGCAGCCGGCGCCGCGAGGCGGTGACTCCGCTGGCCGCGCTCGTGCGCGATCCCGACGCCAAGGTGCGGCTGGAGGTCGTGCGGGCGCTGCGCGAGCTGCGCGACCTCACCGCGGTGCCCGCGATCGTGACCTCGCTCTCCGACGGCGAGCCGCAGATCCGCGAGGAGGCCATCGGGTCGCTGGTCGAGATCTACGCCGACCGCGACCGCGGCAACCCGGTGGGACGGTTCCTCGAGCTGTTCTCCGACGAGTTCGACCGGTCGTCGCTGGCCGCGCACGGCTCCGTGGATTCCTCCGTGATCCAGGCCCTCGCGGCCAAGCTCGCGGACGAGGACAAGGACATCCGGCAGGAAGCGGCCTACGCCCTGGGCATCCTCAACGGTACGGAAGCGCTGCCCGCGCTCACGAACTCCCTGCGCGATCCGGAGGCGTCCGTGCGTGGGGCCGCCGCCACCTCGATCGGAAAGATCGGGACGGCGGAGAACGGCCGGGCCCTGGTGCCGCTCCTGTCCGACGACTCCACCAACGTCCGCAATCGCGTGCTCCAGGCCATCGGCGTGCTGCGGGTGAGGGAGGCCGGTCCGGCCCTGCGCCAGCTCTACGAGGCCAATCGGCGGAAAGAGGGCGGCCCGCGCATCCTGGCCGCGCTGAGCCGCATCGGCGATCCCGCGCAGGCGGACCTGTTCCAGGAGCTCGTGCAGGACCCCGATCCCGAGCGCAAGCGGCTGGCCATCGAGGGCCTGGGCCGGATCTCGGACGCCTCCCGCCTGCCCGCGTTCAAGAAGGACTACCAGCGCGAAAAGAACGAGGAGCTGCGGCTGGCCTACAGCTTCGCGCTCGTGCTCCTGGGCGACCGCGCGTTCCTGGACACGATCGTGCTCAGCCTGCCGTCGCGCACCCTGGGCACGCGCAGCCGGAGCTACCTGCAGGAGATGGGGCCGGCGATCCTGCCCGAGCTCTATCCCTACCTGAACGACCCGGAGGCGGAAATCCGCGCCACCCTGTGCGACATCATCGCGTCCTTCGGCGATCCGGAGGCGATCCCGCGCCTGACCCCGCTCATCAACGACCCGAGCCAGACCGTGGCGGACAAGGCCAACCGCGCGGTCGAACGGCTGCGCCGCACGGGGGCCGCGAAGGCCTCGCGCTGAGGACCCTGGCCGCGGCTTGCGCGGTCGTCTCCGTTTCTCTCGTGGTGTCGGGCTGCAAAGGCCCCGCCTCCCGGGGAGCGGACGGCAACCTGTCCAGCTCCGCTCGGGAAGGTAAATCGCTCCTGGAATCGGGGCAGCTCGACGCCGCCCTGGCCGAGCTGCAGAAGGCGCCGGACGATCCGGATTCGCTCTACTACCAGGGCCGCGTTTGGGCGAAGAAGGCGGAGTCCGCGCCTCTGCCCACGCCCCCACCCCCGCCCGTCCCGACCCCGCGCGGATGGCAGCCGCCTCCGGCGCCCGAGCTCAAGCCGGAAGAGATCCAGGCCGCGCAGCTCTACGAGAAGGCCATCGCCGCCAAGCCGGACAACGCCAGCGCCCATCTCGCGCTGGGGCAGCTCCTCGCCCCTCACGCGGCGCACCAATACGACCTGGCCGAAGACGCGGCCAAGCACAAGAAGCCGCCCGTGCCCGCCGCACCCCTTCCCGTCGACGCCAGCGTCGACCGGGTGATCCGCGCCTTCCAGGTCGCGATGCAGGCCGATCCGACGTCACCCGCGCCCGTCGAGGAGATCATCCGTTTCGGCCGGCGCGTCGGCCGCCTCGACGCGTCGGAGGCGGGCTTCAAGGAGATGGTCCGCCGCAAGAAGGAGAAGGAGACCGCGGAGCCGCTGGCCCGGTACGGGGATTTCCTGGCCGAGGAGAAGAAGGAGCCGCTGGCCGCGATCGAGCAGTACCGCGAGGCCCTCATCTGGGTTCCCGACGACGACGCTACCCGGGGCAAGGTGGCCGCCATCTACCTGAAGATGGCCACGGAGGCCTTCGCCAAGCAGCAGTACAAGGTGACCGAGGACTACCTGCGGGACGCGTCGAAATACATCACCGATCGCTCGTCCGCCCAGGGCCGTATGCTGGAGGACTATCGCGCCCGGCTGAGCAGCATCCGGCGCTAGGGCGGAGGGGCCCGGAGCGAGGACGGCTCTAGAACGGCGTGTGGCCCAGCCCGTTCTGGTCGATGAAGATCAGCCCCGACTCCGAGGGGTTCCCCGGCGAGTAGAAGCGCACGAGCGCCTCTCCTCCCACCTTGAGCCGATCCGCGGTGACGCCTTCGGTGGGGCCGCTCACGATGTGGGGATCGTAGACGCGGACCTGATACGGCTGGCTCACCGCGCTCGGCGGGAAGTTCACGGGCACCCGCAGCGCCGTCCCGCGCCAGATCCAGCGGCCGGGCTCCTTGGTCAGGAAGAACTCCTCGCCTTGCTGCATCCAGCTCCCGAAGAAGACGACATTGTCCTGGCACCGCGGCGACCCTTCGACGCACTCCGGGACCTGGTCGTATTCGATGGTCACGGCGGCGGTGCCCGGCGGGTTCGGGAAGGGCGCGGCATCGGGCCCCGCCGTGCGCTTGAAGGCGTTACAGGACAGGGCGCTGAGGGCGGCCACGCCGAGCACGACCGCGCGCCAGGGCATGCGAGCCATCACTCCCACCTTCTGAATTCGGATGATAGCATGCGTGAATGCTGGAGCCGGCGCTCCCTCCGACCCTCGTCATCGACGATGACGACGTGGTCCGGAAGACCTGCGTGGAGCTCCTCGAGGCCCGCGGGCACAAGACCCTGTCCGCGGCCACCGTAGGCGAGGGCCTGCGCCTGTTCTCCGAGCACCGGCCGGCCGCGGTCCTGCTCGACCTGAGGCTCCCCGACGGCACCGGCATCGACGTCCTGCGCGAGTTCCAGCGCCAGGCTCCGGGCACGCCGGTCGTGGTCATCTCGGGGCATGGCAGCGTCTCCGAGGCCGTGGAGGCCATGAAGGTGGGGGCGACGGACTTCCTCGAGAAGCCGGTCTCCCGCGATCGCCTCTTCCAGATCCTCGACCGCATCCTCCATCCGCCGCTCCCGGGCGGAGAGACGGACCTCGAGAAGGTCGCGGACGGCTCGCGCTACGGCATGGTCGGGCGCTCCGAGCCCATGCGGCGCATCTACCAGCTCATCGAGATGGCCGCGCCGACGAAGTGCCGCGTCTTCATCGCGGGGGAGAGCGGGACGGGCAAGGAGCTGATCGCGGGCGCGGTCCACGCCCTCTCGCCCCGCCGCGACCGGGCTTTCATCGAGCTCAACTGCGCCGCCATCCCCAGCGAGCTGATCGAGAGCGAGATGTTCGGGCACGTGAAGGGCGCGTTCACGGGCGCGGTGTCGGACCGGAAAGGGAAGTTCGAAGCGGCCACCACGGGCACGCTGTTCCTGGACGAGGTCGGGGACATGAGCCTCATCACCCAGGCCAAGCTCCTGCGCGTCCTGCAGGAGGGGATCGTGACTCCCGTGGGCAGCTCGGAGCCCCGTCCGGTGGACGTGCGCATCGTTTCCGCGACGAGCAAGAACCTGCCGGAGGAGATCGCGCGCGGGACGTTTCGCGAGGACCTCTACCACCGCATCAACGTCCTCACCGTGGCCGTCCCGCCGCTGCGGAACCGCCGCGAGGACATCCCGGAGCTGGCCGAACACTTCCTGCGCCTGGCCAGCGTCGAGAACGACGTCAAGCCCAAGCGGCTGTCGCCCCGTGCCGTCGACCTGCTCATCCAGATGCCCTGGCAGGGGAACGTGCGGGAGCTGCGCAACCTCATGGAGAGGCTCGTCGTGCTCGTGGCCAAGGACGTCGTGGGGCAGCAGGAGGTCATGGACGTCCTCCAGATGCCGGGCCACCGCGCGGAGGAGACGAACCCGCTCCCGCTGCGCCAGGCCCGAGCCCGATTCGAGCGCCAATACATCCTCTACCGCCTCACCGCGAACCGGGGAAACCTCGGCAACACCGCCCGTGAGCTGGGAATCGAGCGGACGAACCTCTATCGGAAGATGAAGCAGCTCGGCATCCAGGCTCCATCGCGGTCCAAGCCCTAGGCGTTGCGGATCAGATAATCCCTTGTTGTCGTAATGCATCATCTGAGGGTCCCCGGCCGGGGGGCCTGCCCCCCGAAGTCCATACAGGTCAGCCCCAAACGATATTCCGGGCACTTGGCACATCCCCTGCTTATAGTATGGCCGACGAGGGATCGCGTCACCGTAGCCGCTCTGGTGAGTCGAGGCCTTCCGCAGGCGAACGGCGTGGTTTGGAGGGAGCTGCGCCGCCAGCCGCGGTAACGATCGGTCGTGCGACCGATCGGGGACTTGACGCCGGGACGGAGGCGGGGATCGCGATCCCTTCTTTTTTTCCCCTTCCTACCGCTGGACCATCCGCGAGACCGTTGGCGCCCAGCCCTGCGCCGTGGGGGCCGCCGCAGACAACGGAGCGCAACTCGCGCTGCTGGAGATGATCTGCACCGCCGCGGATTCGTCTTGGTCTGCGAAGTTGGCGATGTAGAGGGCGTAGCTTCCCGGCGCCACGTTGGACGCGGAGACCCGCCGAGGCTTGACCGTCGAAGGCTCGGAACGAATCAGGAAGTTGCACGTGCGTGCGTTGAACTGGCCGAGGTCACACGCACCCTGGACGGCATAGACGCCCATCGGACTCGAGGGCGAGGTCCAGTCGAGGATGACGTCGAGGCGCGCGGTCGCGTTGAAGGTGAAGGGCAGCGGGATCAGCGTTCGCGCCGGGACGGGGCCGTTGTTCTGGAAGAGGATCGTCTGCACGCACGGTACCGTCGTCGTGGTCGTCGTCACGGGCGTCGAGCTGCTGCTTCCTCCGCCGCAAGCGGGGATCATCACGGCCAGGGCCAAGCCGACGACGAGCCTCTGCGTGCTCATATTGACCTCTCTGTTTCTGTGATGCCTTCGTTGAAATCTGTTACGGTTTCCGCGCAGCGTCAACGGCCCTCCGAGATTTAGGTCGGCCGGGCGGACAGCCTCCACGGCGGAGGAAGGATCGAGCCCGCAAGCGAGGATTTGGCGGCCCGCGGCCCCCGCCGATAGAATCGGGATTTCGCCCTCCCGCGAACATTCCGTTCGTGGCGGTGCGGGGGCAGGGAGGTCGCCGTGGCCGCGCGGAAGGCATTCATCACCGGGATCACCGGCCAGGACGGCAGCTACCTGGCGGAGCTTCTCCTGGACAAGGGATACGAAGTCCACGGCCTGGTGCGGCGGAGCAGCTCGTTCAACACCTGGCGCATCGATCACGTCCGGGACCGCCTGATCCTCCATTACGGCGACCTCGTCGACCAGAACAGCCTGATGCGCACGCTGGAGCTGGCCGGCCCCGAAGAGATCTACAACCTGGCCGCGCAGAGCCACGTCAAGGTCTCCTTCGAGATGCCCGAATACACGGCCAGCGTCACCGCCCTCGGCGTGTTGCGCCTGCTCGACGCCGTGCGCGAGGTGGACCTGAAGGCCCGCGTGTACCAGGCGGGCAGCTCGGAGATGTACGGCCTGGTGCAGGAGACGCCGCAGACGGAGAAGACCCCTTTCCATCCGCGCTCTCCCTACGGCGCGGCCAAGGTGTTCGGCCACTGGATGGCCGTGAACTACCGTGAGGGCTACGGGATGCACGCGTCGAACGGCATCCTGTTCAACCACGAGTCGCCGCGGCGGGGCGAGAACTTCGTCACCCGCAAGATCACGTTGAGCGTGGCCGCCATCAAGAACGGCCTGGCCCGCGAGCTGCACCTCGGCAACCTCGACGCCAAGCGCGACTGGGGCTTCGCCAAGGACTACGTCGAAGCGATGTGGCGGATGCTGCAGCAGGACCAGCCGGACGATTACGTCGTGGCCACGGGGGAGACGCACTCGGTGCGCGAGTTCCTGGAGGAGGCCTTCTCGCACGTCGGCCTCCACTGGCAGGACCACGTGAAGGTCGACCCGAAGTTCTTTCGTCCGGCGGAGGTGGACGTCCTCCTCGGAGATCCCACCAAGGCCCGCACGAAGCTCGGTTGGACGCCGCGCGTCACATTCAAGGAGTTGGTGCGCCTGATGGTGGACGCGGACATGGAAGGCGGGGGGAAGCCGGTCCGTCCTCGCGGCTGAGACCGGTCCGTCCGCCGGCGTCGTTTCGCGGGCGGTAATCGCTTACGGTCGCAGAAACAAGTCCAAGGCGCGCCCTGCGCCAAGGCGTTGTCCGCTCGTGCCCGCGTCGCGGCACGCCTGTTGCCTCGCCCTCGCCAAACTCTCGGGAGCTGCGTCCCAAGAAGGAGGGCTCGCATGAAAGCTGGCGGAGTCGCTGTCCTGGGGATCCTCGTCGCAACCCTCGCCGCGCCGGCCGACGCCGCCCGCGCCGACCGGACGAAGCCGACGACCCCGACGAACCTGCGCGTGCTGGGCACGACGCCCTACGGCGTGACCCTGGGCTGGAGCCCATCCACCGACAACTCCGGCAGCTTCCACTACGTCATCTGCTGCGCCAACGTCAGCAGCCAGACGGCACCCCAGACCGCGACCACCTTCACGTACACGGCGGGCCTGGAAGCGGGCCGGTCGTTCACGCTGCGCATCGTCGCCGTGGATGAGGCCGGCAACTACTCGGGGTACAGCAACTCCGTGACGTTCACGCTTCCACGGGACACGGTGGCGCCGACCAAGCCCGCCGTCTCCGTGACCGGCGTCGGCCCCCGGCACGTGTCCCTGGCCTGGTCGTCGACGGACAACGGGCCGAACCTCTGGTACTTCGTGACGATGAACGGCGCCGTCATCCGGTCCGCGGACCGGGGGACTTCGGCGATCATCCCGCTGCTGGCGAACCAGACGACGTACGTCTTCACCGTGCAGGCGTTCGACTTCGGGGGGAACCGGTCGCCGGTGAGCGACCCCGTGGAGGCGACCACGACCGCCGCCAACCCGGACGACGTGACCGCGCCGACCACGCCCGCGAACTTCTATGGCAACAACCTGGACGGGTGCGAGACCGAGCTCAGCTGGAGCGAGTCGACCGACGATCTGGACCCGCAGTGGCAGATCGAGTACCAGATCTTCGTCAACGACGTCTACGACCACAGCCTGGCCCTGCGCTACGCGCGGACCATCGTCTACGGCACGCTCACGGGGGCGAACACGTTCTCCATCGTGGCCGTGGACACGGCGGGGAACAGGTCGGAGGCGGCGACGGCGACGGTCGACCTGACCTGCGGTCCCTGACGGGGGTCAGCGGGAGGCGGGAGCCCCCGCGCGCGCGTCGATGAGGGCGTCGAGCTCGCGGCGCAGGCGAGGCAGGATCTCGTCGTAGGTGAAGGCCCCGACCGTCTCCGTCCGCCGCTTGAGGTTGACGTGGGTCGGGCCGCACCAGAGACCCAGGTCCGCATCGTCCGTCTCCCCGGGGCCGTTCACGCGGCAGCCCATCACCGCGATGGTGAGGGCGTGCTTCTCGGCGTAGACCGTCATCTCCTTGACCGCCTCCGCCAGCTCCACGAACTTCTCGTTCTCGACGCGCGAGCAGGACGGGCAGGAGATGATGTTGAGCTTGTCGTCGTCGAAGACGGGCACGGAGCGGAAGCGCCCGGCGGCCACGTCGGCCAGGATCTGGCGGCCCACGGTGATCTCTTCGTGCTTGCGCGGGTTGGGCAGGGTGAGGCTGACGCGCAGGGTGTCGCCGATCCCGCGCGAGAGGAGCTGCTCGAAGGCCACCCGGGTCTTGATCACGCCTTCCGGCGGTATGCCCGCCTCCGTGACGCCGAGGTGGAGCGGCACGTCCGGACGCAGGGCCGCGAACCGCGTGTTCCCCTCGATGACCTTGCGCGGGTGCGAGTCCTTGAGGCTGACGACGTAGCGGTCGAACCCGAGGTCGTCCAGCAGCGCGCAGTGCTCCAGCGCGGACTCGACCATGGCCGCGATGTCGTCCTCCGGATGCCGGGCCTTGAGCGCGGGGTCCACGCTCCCGCAGTTCACGCCGACCCGGATCGCGCAGTCGTGCTCGCGGGCGACGTCGGCCAGGAACCGCACCTTCTCGCGCACGGGCTTCTCGCGCTCGTGGTGATAGAGGTGGCCGGGGTTGTAGCGCACCTTGTCCACGTGCGGCGCCACGGAGGCGGCCAGCCGGTAGTTCTCCTGGAGATCGACCACGAGGTTCGCGCGCGTCTGGCGCCGGATCTCGGCCAGGGCCTCGACGTCTTTCGCGCTGTCCACGGCCACCCGGACGAGGTCGCCGCCGGCCTGGCGGATGGCTTCCGCCTGCTCGACGGTGGCGTCGATGTCCTGGGTGCGCGTGGCGCACATGCTCTGGACGGCTATGCCGTGAGCCGCGCCGATGAACGTGCTACCGACGCGCACGGATCGCGTCGGATTGCGTTTGGCTGTCACAGGTCGATTCTAAGGGAGACTCGGGACGGAGCCAAAGCCGGCTTACGCCGGCTGATCCGTGGCCCGGCGTCGCATCGCCCGCGAGGCCGCGCTCGCCACCCCGTCCCACTTCTCGCGGATGCGCACGAGCGGTTCGAGCGGCGCCGTCACCACGCGCACGCGGCCGGCGCGGATGGCCGCGAACACGCCGGGGATGGTCTTCTCGTCCGCGTCGATCAGGGTGTAGGTCGTGCCGAGCTGCCAGATCCGGTGGCAGTCGGACGTGCCGACCAGGGGGATCCCCATCTTGCGCGCGTATTCGATCGCCTTCTGGTTGAAGTTGAAGGTGCGGGTATAGAAATGCGAGTGCTCGATGGCGTCGAACAGGTCGAGGTTCTCGCGCAGCTTGCCGTTGAGGCACTTGGGCGCGGGAAAGAAAGGGTGCGGGGCGATGATGAGGCCACCGTCTTTCCGGAGCGCGCGCACGTGCTTGAAGTTGCGTACGCGCAGCCGGCTGTAGGGCATGTCGAGGAGGAGCGTGTGTTTGCCCTCGATGGCGGCTTCTACGCCCGGGATGAGCAGGATTCCCAGGTCCTCGGCCCGCCGCCGCAGATCCTCGGTGTGGATGCGCTTGTTGTGGCAGGTGAGAGCCAGGACCTGAAAGCCCTGACGAGCCGCCTCCTGGAGCAGCTCGACGGCGGTGTAGCGGATGAAGTCGTGCGGGTCTTCCCGCGTGTGGATATGGAAATCCGCCTTTAAGAGCACCCACCCCCCGTGTTCGATTTCAGTATGGGGGGCCGCGAGAAGCCTTTCAACCGGGCCTGTGTCTTTGTTCACAACCCGCCGTCACGCCACAATCACACGCCATGAGACACGACGAGGACAGGGCCACTCGATTTTCGTACGTCCGTCTGGCCTTCACCGTTCTCTTCTTCGGCTTCGGCGC
>Ga0068858_100004402_pt1 | contig 13818 bp, 13 predicted proteins | sample KBSSwiS12_FD_66589 | JGI IMG/M metagenome (GOLD analysis project Ga0068858, IMG submission 66589) | Switchgrass rhizosphere microbial communities from Kellogg Biological Station, Michigan, USA - KBS Switchgrass S1-2 | ecosystem: Host-associated > Plants > Roots > Rhizosphere > Soil ... | reverse complement strand
GCCGAAGTCGCGCGACCCTGGCCTCCGCCTCTCAATGACGAAGCCTCCCGGGCCTGGATGTTGAGCATGCTCCGCAACGTTCCCGGGCCCGGACGATGGGGGATGTACTACTTCCTCCTCCGGCGCGAGGGCGCGCTTCCGATCGCGATCGGAAACGGCGGATACAAGGGCCCACCCCGGGACGGCGCGGTCGAGATCGGATACTCCGTGGTGGAGGGGTATCAGCGCCGCGGGTACGGCGCGGAGGCGGCGGGCGGTCTCGTGCGACGCGCGTTCGAGGACCCAGCAGTGAAGCGCGTTCTCGCCGAGACGTTTCCCCACCTCGCCGGCTCCCTTGGAGTGCTGCGCAAGCTCGGCTTCACGAGGCGCGGCGAAGGCACCGAGGAGGGGGCGATCCTGTTCGAGCTCCCGCACGAAGAGTGGGAGCGTCGAAGGACCTAGTAAACCACCGCGTCCGGATCGAAGAGCGCCGGCAGGAGCTCGACCATCGCGACCACGTCGAGCATGTTGTGGTGGAAGATCGGCACGAGCCGGTGCGCTTCCCCGTGCTGCACGAAGTGATGATAGAGCCCCGGAATGTCGCTCCCTCCCACGTCTCCCGATCGTCTCCGTCTGAGCACGCGCCACTCGAGCGTCTTCAGCTTGCAGTCCGGAAGCACGTTCTTCCAGCGGCGACGCGCGAGCCAGAGGAGATCGAGATGGGGCGCGCTCGAGGGGAACGGCATGCGATGGTGCGCCGCGCGATCCCGGAGAAAGGGCACGTCGAACGATTTCCCGTTGAACGAGACGAGGAAGTCCGCCTCGGCGATGAGCCGCGCCATCTCGTGGAGGAGCGCGCGCTCCTCCGCGTAGTCCCGCGCGAAGATCTGCCGCAGCACGAGATCGTTCTGGCCGATCAGGGCGACGCCCGCGAGGAACACGGGGCAAGCCGTGAGCCCGCAGGTCTCGAGATCGAGGAAGAGCATCTTCCGAAAGCCGAAGCGGCGGAACAGCCCGCGCTCCGGCCATTCCATGCGGGCGATGATGGTGGGGAGATCGAGCGGCTGGGACTCCGGCTGGAATTCGGGCTCGTAGACCACGCGCGGTTCGAGGGCTGGATCGTACGGGCGCGCGACCGCGGGCTCGGGCTCGGGGTCCGGCTCCATCGCGCAGAGTGCTTCGTAGCGCGCCAAGACCAGCTCCGGCCGCTCGCCAAGATCGGTGTAGAGGCGCTCGTGCACGAAGGCGGGGCCGTGCGGGCCCTGGATCAAGCCGCCCGGTAGAAGCTCCTCGATGCCGCTCGGGATGATGGAGCGGTCGTCGACGAGATGCGCGTGGTGACCGTTGCCCGAGTGCCCATTCGCCGCGTGCCCATTCCCATGGTGCGTTCCCTCGCCGCTCTTCGCCGCGCCGTTCTCCGCCGGCGCGCCGCGACCGCCGCGGATCAGCCCCGAGATGCGGTCGCGCAGCGAGCGGGAGAGCACGCGCGGGCTACCGGCCGAGCAGCCGGCGCAAGAGGAGCTCCGTCGCCGCCTTGTTCGGAATCGGCCAGCCGCCGTGCAGGTCGTAGTCCTGCTGCTGCGCGGGACGCAGCACAGGGAGCCCTACGCACGACGGACAGCCCATCTCGCACGGGCACTCCTCCACCATCCGGAGCGCCGCGCGCATGAGGTCCTCCACCAGCGCGTAGCCGCGCTCGGCGTAGCCGAGGCCGCCCGGGTAGCGATCGTAGAGGAAGATCGCGGGATCTCCGAGATTCGAGCTGTCGAGGATGCCGCCCAGGTCGGGGCGGTCGCACATCACGTGGAGCGGAAGGAGCGTGATGAGGAGATTGCGAAGGCCCGACATGGCTTCGTGCGGATTCAATCCGGCGATTCGCACCTGCGCGCGCACGCCGTCCTCGGGGCGGAACCAGAGCGCGACGGTCTCGAGATTCTGCCGCGGCAGATCGAGCGGGTGATAGCCGATCGCGTCGAGGCTCCGGAAGCGGATCTTCTTGAACGCGACCGTGGCCCAGGAGACATCCGCGGTGCCAAGGCCGACCTCGGCCTCGTTCCAGCGCTTGGTCTCGCGCTTGTCGAGCAGGCGGAGGCGCGTGTCGAGGACCGGCTGCGTGTAGTAGTCCACCTCGCGCCGCTCCACGTACGCGATCTTCTGCGCCTGGTCCAGCTCGCGGACGAAGTAGGTGTCCCCTTCGTGGAGGTAGATCGCCTGCGGATAGACCAGCTCCGGCGCGCTGATCGAGTCCACCGTCGCGAGCACGGCGTTGTTGCGCCCCGCGTCCACGATGGTGAACGTGTCGTCCGAGATCGTGCGGAGACTGACGCGTCCCGCCGGGTAGTCCGTGGACGACCAGTAGCGCGACCCGTCGAGCGACTTGAGGGCGCCGTCCTCCTCGAGGAGCGCCGCGATCTCGGGGGCGCGCGCCCCGAACCGCGCTTCGTCCTCCGCCGTGAGCGGCAGCTCGTACGCGGCGCAGGCGAGCTGCGACGCGAGCACGTACGGATTCTCCGCGTCGAGCACCGCGCTCTCGGGCGACTGGCTGAAGAAGTACTCCGGGTGGCGCATGAGGTACTGGTCGATGGGATCGTCGTACGCGACCACGACCGCGAGCGCGGGCTCGCGCGAGCGTCCCGCGCGCCCAGCCTGCTGCCACGTGCTCGCGATGGTGTTCGGGAAGCCGACGAGGATTGCCGCGTCGAGCGAGCCGACGTCGATCCCCAGCTCGAGCGCGTTGGTGGAGATCACGCCCTTGAGGTCGCCGTCGAAGAGGCGACGCTCGATCGCGCGGCGCTCCTCGGGGAGGTAGCCGCCGCGATAGGGGCTCAGCTTCTCCGCCAGGCCCGTGTGGTCGCGGTCGAGGCGCTCGCGCGCGTAGCGGTAGATGAGCTCGGCCGCGACGCGGGAGCGGGTGAAGACGATGGATTGCACGTCGCGCCGCATGAGGGAGACGAGGATGCGCTCCGCCTCGACCGATGTGCTGCCGCGCGAGCTCGCGTCGCCGCTTTCGATGCGCGGATTCCAGAAGGCGAAGAGCTTGGGTCCGCGCGGCGCGCCGTCTTCATTCACGACTTCTACCGGCTCTCCCAGGAGCCGCTCCGCCAGCTCGCCTGGGTTCCGAATGGTGGCGGAGGAGAAGAGGAAGCGCGGGCTGGCGCCGTAGTGGTGCGCGATGCGCTTGAGCCGGCGGAGCACGTTCGCTACGTGCGAGCCGAAGATGCCGCGGTACGTGTGGACCTCGTCCACGACGACATACTTGAGGTTGGAGAAGACGCGGCTCCAGCGGGAGTGGTACGGCAGGATGCCCTGGTGGAGCATGTCGGGGTTCGTGAGGATCGCGTTCCCCTGCTCGCGGAAGCGGCGTCGCGTGTGTCCCGGCGTGTCTCCGTCGTACGTTCCCGCGATGACCGCGCGGCGGAGCTGAGGCGCGGCCTCGGCGAGGCGGGTGAGCCCGCGGAGCTGGTCTTGCGCGAGCGCCTTGGTCGGGAAGAGATACAGCGCGACCGAGCCGGGCTCGCGGAGAAGCGTCTCGAGAATCGGAAGATGGTACGCAAGCGACTTGCCCGACGCCGTGCCGGTCGCGATCACCACGTTGGAGCCGGCACGCGCGAGATCGACGGCGCGAGCCTGGTGGCTGTAGAGCCGCTCGATCCCTTGGGCGTTGAGCACCGCCTGAAGCGGCGCGGGCAACGGCTTTGCGAGATCCCCGTAGATCGCAGGGCGTTCGGGGAGCCGCTCGAGATGCACGAGCTCGGATTCGCGCCCGCTGCGCTTGGAGCGAAGCGAGGTGAGGAGCGCCTCGAACTCCGCGAGCGTCTCGACTCGCGCGCGCGGTGGCGTTTCGAAGAGGCTCGGCCGGTTCACAGCAATCCCTCCCCTTCCAGGAGCTGGCGCATGAGCTTGGCGCTCGTCGCAGCCTGCCCCGCGTGGCAGTTGTTGAAGAACACGAAGGTCTTCTTGGTGGTGGTCGCCAGCTCGCGGATCTTGCCCACCCATTCCGCCAGCTCGCTCTCGCTGTAGAGGTAGTCGTAGCGGAGGAGCGGCCGATCGCGTTCGGCCACCTTGCGTGTGGGCGGCGTGTCGGGCGTGCCGGCGAAGAGCGGGCCGAGGGCGGCATCCGCCGGTGCGATTGGCCGCGCCTCGCTCGCAGGCGCCGGAGTCTGCATGTGCCACGTTCGCTTGTTCCGGCCATGGAATCGCACGTACGCGAGGTCCCCGGTCGCGCGCGCGTAGACACCGAGCAGCCCTGGTAGATCCGGCTCGTCCACGCTCACGAAGCGGAGCCCGTGCTCGCGGAGCCACGGGAAGAGGTCGTCCGCGATCCACGAGGTGTGCCGGAACTCGACGAAGAGCGGCGCCTCCTGGGGAAGCGCGCGCTGAAGGTCGAGAAGGAAGCGCTCGTGCCCGGAGGTGCGATGGAATCCCTGCGGAAATTGCGCGAGGAATCCGCTCAGCTTCCCCGCGTCCACCAGCGGAGCTACCGCGCGCTCGAACGCCTCATGGAGCGCCGGGTCGAGGCTCTGCTCGTGCGTCATGTCGTGGTGGGTTTTCACCACGAACTCGAACCCGGGGGGCGTCTTTCGCTCCATCGCATGCATCGTGGAGGGCGGCGGGATGCGATAGTAAGTGGAGTTCACCTCCACCGCAGGGAACTGCTTGGCGTAGAAATCGAGCATGCGGCTGCGCTCGATGTGGAGGGGATAGAAATTCCCCACCCAATCGGGGAAGGAATAGCCCGAGGTGCCAATCAAGATCATGGGTGCAGCGGGCGCCTACTCGAGCGCGCCCGCCCTCATGAGAGCCGCATCGCCGAACCGGTCGCGAAGCGAGTCGACGGCAGCTGTCATCCTTTTCCTGTGCTCATCCCCTTCGAACAGGCTGGGCTGGATCGCCTCGCCGTTCGACGCGAGATCCGAGACTGAAACCCCGAGCAGCCGGAGCGGTCTCCCGTCCCAGTTCTCGTCCAGGAGCGCGATCGCGGTGCGATAGATCTGCTCCTCATCGTTCATCGCCGCCGGCACCGCTCGCTGCCGCGTGATGGTCTTGAACTTGGTGTCGCGGATCTTGAGCGTGACGACCCTCCCCACGTAGCCGTCCTGCCGCATCCGCCGCCCCACCTGGTCGCTCAGTCTCAGGAGATGCGTGAGCGCCTTTTCGCGCGAAGTCACGTTCTCGGACAGCGTGAGCTCGTGCCCCATGGACTTGAGCGGGATGCCCTCGTAATAGGGCACGACCGGGCAGTCATCGCGGCCCCACGCCGCGTCCCGCATGTGATCCCCGTTCATCCCGAAATGGTACGTCAGGAATTCCTTCGGGAACCGGGCGAGCTGCCCGACGGTGGCGATCCCGAGCTTGTCGAGCGCGATGCGCGTCTTCTCGCCGATTCCCCACAGCTCCTGCACGCTCTTGGGCCAGAAGTGCTCCCGGTATCGCTCCTGTGTGAGCACCGTCAGCCCGCGCGGCTTTTGCATGCCGCTCGCCATCTTGGCGATGTACTTGTTCGGCGCGACCCCCACGGTCGCGCCGAGCCCAGTTTTACGCAGGATGGCCCGCTGGATCGCGCGCGCGGTCGGGATCGCGGCATCGAGTACGTCAGCGGGATCCTGCGGGTCGTAGCCATCCCATCGCGATGCGGCCAGCCTCGGGGATCCCGTGAGGTCGAGAAACGCCTCGTCGATGCTGAACGGTTCCACGATGGGGGTGTAGTCCTTGAGGATCTCCAGAATCTGGAGCGAGGTATGGACGTACTTCTGTGGATTGCCCTCGACGATGGTGAGCTCAGGGCAGAGCCGGAGCGCCTCCCCCGTGGGCATGCCCGCATGCAGCCCGAACTTCCGCGCCGGATAGTTCGCCGCGGCGATCACGCCGCGTCGCTGCTTCGGGTCTCCGCCCACGGCGAGCGGCCGTCCCGCGAGATGCGGGTTCATCCGCTCCTCCACGGCCGCAAAGAATGCGTCCATGTCCACATGGGCGACGACGCGCATCTTGGATCACCCTTCCATCCATACCCGGGTGAGCTGCCATGTCATCTCGCGCGAGTCGTAACGGATCTCGTAGTAGTCGGCGTTGTCCGCGAGGATGGCGAAGAAGTGGATCTTGTTCTGCCCTTCGTGGCGGACCCAGTCTCCCGTCACCTTCGCGACCTTGACGATCTTGTTCTTCCAGCGGAAGCGGATCGGCTTCATGCGCCCCGCGTTGAAGAGTGTGATGACCTCGATGGGGTCGTGAATGGATTCGATCATGAAGTACCCATCTTCCTGCTTCGGGAACGTGTGCGCGTGGACCATCAGCCGAGCCTCCGGAAGACGCCGACCACCTTCCCCGCCACCCGCGTCTCGGGATCGGACGGGCGGATCTCGATCGGCTCGTAATCGTCGTTCTCGGGAAGGAGGAGCACCTTGTCGCGCCGCGGGAAGATCCGCTTCACGGTGGCCTCCTCGCCGATCAGAACCACGGCGATCTCGCCGCTCTTGACGGGGGCTTCGTGGCGCACGATGACGATGTCGCCGTCGTAGATCCCCGCGTTCTTCATGGAATCCCCTCGGACCTTGAGGGCGAAATGCTTGCCAGGCCGCACCAGCGCGCCGTCCACAAGGAGCACGTCCTCGATGTTTTCCTCGGCAAGGATCGGCGCGCCGGCGGCCACACGTCCGAGAATCGGGATTTCGATGGGCTCGTTGGTCGAACGGCGGGGGACCGGAGCGAGCCGCGCAGGGGTTGGCTCCCGCATCGGTCGCTCCCGCTCGTCCCCCTCGGCCGCCTGAAGCTCGATCCCGCGCGACGTCCAGCGGTCGCGGCGGATTTTTCCGGATTGCTCCAGGCGGTCGAGGTAGTAGCGGACGCCGTTCGTGGAGGCGATGCCGAACGCCTTGCCGATCTCGCGGATGGTCGGGGGATAGCCCCGCTCCCGGAGGGAGCCCGCGATGAAGGCGAGGATCTCCTCCTCGCGACTCGGGGCCGCGTCGGGATCGAGATGGGCCGGGGGAACAGGGCGGCGTGGCCGCCCCACCCCCTTCTTGGGCGGATCGGGCTTCATCCTCATGCACAGGAAGATACTGCACATTTGTGCAGTAGTCAAGGGGTGGGGCGGATTTTGTCGTAATCTGATGAGCCACACTTCTCTAGGAGAGTTGATGAACGAGACCGTGCAGACTATTTGCGCTGAGTACCATCTGTACAAGGCGCTCGCCGAAGCGGCGCTCGAGCAGGTGCCGGAGGCTGCGCTCTCCGAGCCTGGGCCTTCGGACGGCAATTCCCTGGCGGCCATCTGCTGGCACGTGTCCGGCAACCTCGAGTCGCGCTTCACGGACTTTCTCACCACGGATGGCGAGAAGCCGTGGCGACAGCGCGAGGAGGAGTTCGCCACTCGCACCGTGACCCGCGCCGACGTGATGGCGAAATGGAATCGGGGGTGGGGTGCCCTCCTCCAGACGCTGGAGATGCTCGGCGACGCGGATCTCTCGAGAACGGTCGCGATCCGCGGCAAGGGGCTTTCGGTGAACCAGGCCCTCCATCGTTCGCTCGCACACACCTGCTACCACGTCGGACAGATCGTCACCGTGGCGCACGCGATCCGGGGCCGCGAATGGCGTTACCTCAGCATCCCTCCTGGGCAAACGGAGGCGTACAACTCGAATCCTCCCGACGAATCGGCGGAGGCGCAGGCGAAGCGCCTCCGATCGAAGGGGTGAGCCGCATGCCGTTCGACCTCCGGCCCACACTCAAAGGCGAGCTCGTGGAGTTGCGCCCGCTCCGTCCGGAAGACTTCCCCGCGCTCTTCGCGGTCGCGTCGGATCCGCTCATCTGGGAACAGCACCCCGAGCACGACCGGTACAAGGAGGAGAAATTCCGCGCGTACTTCCAATCGGGGATCGACTGCGGCGGGGCGCTCCTCGCGCTAGATGCAAAGACTGGAGCGGTGATCGGATCCTCGCGCTATTTCGGATACAACGCCGAGGCGAGCGAGATCGAAATCGGCTGGAGCTTCCTCGCGCGTTCGCACTGGGGCGGGACCTACAACGGCGAGATGAAACGCCTCATGCTCGAGCACGCGTTCCGCTTCGTGGAGAACGTCGTGTTCCTCATTGGGGCGGACAACCTGCGCTCGCGGAAGGCCGTGGAGAAGATCGGCGCGGTCTACATCGGGACGCGGATCGATACGAAGCGGGAAGAGCGCGTCGTCTACCGCATCACGGCCCGCAGCATGGCCCGCGGGAAGATCTCGTGACCGAACCCGACTACGTCCTCCAGAACCGCGGCCACTGGGACGAGATGGCGAAGAGCTACGCCGAGCCTGCCGAGCGGCACTGGGCGCAGCAAACGCCAAGCTGGGGCATCTGGGGCATTCCGGAATCCGAAGTGCGCATGATTCCCAAAGATATCCGCGACAAGGACGTGATCGAGCTTGGTTGCGGAACCGCGTACGTCTCCGCCTGGCTCACCCGCGCCGGCGCCAAAGTCACGGGCATCGACAACTCCGAAGCCCAGCTCGCGACGGCGCGGCGCATGCAGCAGCAGCACGGCCTCGAGTTCCCGCTCCTCCACGGCAACGCCGAAACGGTCCCCCGCCCGGACGCGAGCTTCGACTTCGCGATCTCCGAGTACGGCGCGTGCCTGTGGGCGGATCCCTACAAGTGGGTTCCCGAAGCCGCGCGGCTCCTCCGTCCCGGAGGTCGGCTCCACTTCCTCACGAACGGTCATGTGCACACGCTCTGCGCGCCCGAGCTCGAGAGCGAAACCGTGAGCGATCGCCTCAGGCGTCCCGCGTTCGGCCTCCATCGCCTCGAGTGGCCCGACGACACCGGCGTCGAGTTCCACCTCACGCACGGAAACTGGATCCGCCTCTTCCGCGAGAACGGCTTCGAGATCGAGGAGCTGCTCGAGCTTCGACCGCCGGAACACGCGACGACGCGATTCCCCTACGTTACCGCGGAGTGGGCGCGGCAATGGCCGTCCGAGGAGGTCTGGAAGGTCCGGAAATCCGGTTGACCGAACCCGCCAGGGACCGCACCTCGCGCCCGCCGCTACCCACGCCCGCAGGCTCCCCCGTTCCCGCCGTCGCCGCTCCGTCGGACCCGCAGATCGCAGCGGCGGTCACGCGGAGTATGATGTCATCGGGTCGATGATCGGGGGATCACCGTGTCGAGCCGATGACAGGCATTTGGTATGCCTGCGAAAGGCTCGCCGTAACTCTTGATCACCACGAGCGCGGGCACGAACGAAGCGAGATGTCAGTGAACCGCTTACACGACGCCGTGGTACCTACAAACGTGGAGCCCTCATGGCCAAGGACCTGACGGACCTGCGGGCGCGCATCGCGGCGCTCGACACCGAGATCGTTCGGCTCGCCGCGGAGCGATTCGCGCTCGTGCGCGAGGTCGGGGAGACCAAGCGGGTGCAGGGGCTGCCGGTCCGGAGCTTCACCGCCGAGGCGGACGTCATCGCGCGCTACCGCGCGGCGGCCAAGGAGCGCGGGCTGCCGGAGGGATTCGCCGAGCGGCTCGCGCTCCAGATCATCGCGGGCGCGGTCCAGCTTCAGGAGGAGTCGCTCCCCGGATCGCGTCCCGCGGCGTCGCGCAGGATCACGATCGTCGGCGGCGCGGGAAAGATGGGGCGCTGGCTCGCGGGCTACTTCGCCGGACAGGGGCACGAGGTCACGATCCAGGACCCCGCGGGCGAGGTCGAGGGCTTCCCCTCCCAATCCAACCTGGAGGAAGCGGTCCGGGATGCCGAGATCGTGGTGCTCGCGACCCCGCTCGGCTCCGGGCGCGCCGTGCTCCAGAAGGTCCTCGCGCTCGAGCCCAAGGGCGTTGTCGCGGACATCTTCAGCTTGAAGAGCCACGTCATGGATCTGCTCCGGAACGCCGCGGCGCAGGGGCGCCCCGTGACAAGCCTCCACCCTCTCTACGGCCCCGACGTGCGCACACTGTCGGGCCGGACGCTCGCCGTCTGCGACTGCGGTCACGCGGGCGCGACGGAAGAGGCGACCGCGCTGTTCCAGGACACGGCGCTCACGATCACGCTCGTCCCCGTGGAGCGCCACGACGAGATCATGCAGTACGTGCTCGGGCTCTCGCACCTCGTCTCGATCCTCTTCTTCACCACGCTCACCGAGAGCGGGGTCCCGTTCGCGACGCTCGAGCCGATGGCGAGCACCACGTTCCACAAGCAGATGCGCGCGGCGGCGTCGGTCGCGAACGAGAGCCCGCAGCTCTACTACGAGATCCAGAAGCTGAACCGGCACTCCGCGGAGCTGTTCGAGCGGGTGCGGGACAGCCTGGCGCAGATCGAGCAGGCCGTGCGCGCGAACGGCTCGGCCCCCTTCACCGGGATCATGAATCGCGGGCGCGAGTACTTCCCGTCCGTCCTGCCTCAAGAGCTCGACTGAACCGTCACGGAGGCTTTATGGCTCGACCTCAACCCCGCCTCATGCTCCTCGTGCTCGCGGCCTTCCTGCTCCTGGGCGCGTCCCACGCAAGCGCGGTCTCCATCGAGTCCGCCACGTCCGGTCAGGACCAAGGCTCGACGCCGGAGATCCCCACCGAGGAGCTCCGCCTGATCCTCCTCTCCGGCTCCGCCACCGTGATCGACGCCCGGTCGCGCGCCGAGTACGACATGGGGCACATCCCCGGCGCGAGGAGCGCGGCGGCGAAGCCGGCCGATTCAACTTCCGTCGACGCACCCTCGGTGGCGGAGGTCAGCCGCGTGGTCAAGGACGACAAGAAGGCGCCCATCGTCCTCTACGGCAACGGTCCCTTCGGCGACGAGAGCCGGCGGCTCGCGGACAAGCTGAAAGCGGCCGGGTTCACGAACGTGCGCCGCTATCAGCTCGGCGTGCCGGTCTGGCGCGCGCTCGGCGGTCCGTGCGAGATGGCGTTCCAGTCGCTCTGGAGCCTGCTGCAGAAGGACCACACGGCGGTGGTCATCGACGCCCGCGAGGCCTCCGACTTCAAGGCCCTCTCGCTCCCGGGGACACACAACATTCCCCGAAGCCTCGTGCGCGAAGGGAGAGACGTGGGCGAGATCAAGAAGGCGAAGCAGGACGGGCGGCTCCCCATGGACGATCGCAACACCCGGGTCATCGTCCTCGCGTCCGACGGCGCTTCGGCGCGCTACGTCGCGGGGGCGCTCATGGCCGAGGGATTCCAGAACGTTAGTTATCTGGATGGGAGCTTCGCGCAGACCAAGGCGGCGGGAGACTCGCTTCCGAAGTGAAGCATGGCCGGCGCGCCGCTCGGGCGCGCCGGCCTTCACGCTCCTACTTGAACATCACCCCGAACATGAACTTCCAGTCCGGCACCTCGTCCGTGAGCCCGAGCTTCACGTCCACGAAGAGCGGCGGCCCGTTCGCGCTTCCGAAGAAGAGACCGCCCAGCGCGCTCACCCCGATGTTGGTGTCGCTGTCGGCTCCTTCCGCGTCGGGATCGAAGTAAATGAGGTTGAGCGCGCCGCCGACGTAGGGGCGGATGCCGCTCGACGTGTGGAAGCGGTACTGGAGATCGCCGTTCACGGCCAAGCTGAAGGCGTCGTCACCAACTCCCACCTCGGCGCTGGGCACTACGTACAGGTTCTTGGCCAGGGGCGGAAACTCCATCTGAACGCCGAACACGAACTGGTCGGGATTGGAGCTGAACCCACCGCGCACGCCGGCCGGGTAGCCGGCCCAGGCGTTCGTGGTGAGAAACACGGCAGACAGTACGGCGAGAGTCGAGATTCGAAGCGTGGCTCGCATCATGGCCCCCTACGTGAAATGGATCCCCGCGTGGCTGAGCGGGATTCGTTCTCGTCCGTGCTCCATATCGAGGCTAGCACGGAGCGCGGGGTTGCAACCACGCGTCGCGGGAGGGTAGCGTAGTCCCGATGGCCACCCCCGATCCGCAGAAGCCGCGCGTCGTAAAGGGAGATCAGAAGTTCGATCTCACCCTGGAGCAGTTTCGTGAGAGCTTTCTCGCCCGCTTCTACGATCCCGCGTTCGAGATGGAGTCCAAGGATCTGGAGCGGATCGTACGCGTGGCCTGGGAGGCGTACCACGAGTACCGGAAGAGCCCGCGCACCAGAGAGGCGGGCCCCGGGTTCCATGATCCCCATCAAAAGCTCCCCGTCGAGTGGCTGGACGCGAGGCAGCGGATCCTCGACGCGAAGAAGCGGCAGGAGGATCCCGCGTCGCCGCCGCGGATCCTCGTCATCAACGGCTCCGCCCGGACCGACCAGTCGTGCCCGGGTGAGATCTCGAAGACCTACCGTCTCTCCAAGATCGCGCAGGGGACGATCGCGGCCGAGCAGGGGTTCGAGGTGGATTTCCTCGACCTGAGCGCCCTCACGGCGACGTACGGGCTCGTGATCTATCCATGCAAGGCGTGCGTGTCGACGGCGCAGCCGCTCTGCCACTGGCCCTGCTCGTGCTATCCCAATCACGCGCTGGGCCAAGTGAACGACTGGATGGCCGAGCTCTATCCGCGGTGGACCGCTGCTCACGGCGTGATGATCCTTTGCCCGGTGAACTGGTACCAGGCGCCGAGCGTGCTCAAGCTGATGATCGACCGGCTCGTGTGCGCCGACGGAGGCAATCCGGATCCCACGACGACGCACGGGAAGAACCCCGCCCTTGCGAAGGAGATCGAGCTCAAGGGGTGGCCCTACCCCAAGCACCTCGCGGGGCGCGCGTTTTCCGTGGTCGTGCACGGCGACGCGGCGGGGGCGGAGAATCTGCGACGCATGCTCGTCGACTGGCTGACGGATCTCGAGATGGTCCCCGCGGGGCCCCACCCGGGGCTCGACCGCTACATCGGCTATTACGAGCCGTACGCCACGAGTCACGACGATCTGGACAGGGACACGGGGGTGCAGGAGGAGGTGCGCCACGCGGCGCTCGCGCTCTGCGAGACCGTCCGTCAGATCCGCTCCGGCCGCTACCGGCGTCCCGACGAGGGACTCGAGGACCCGAAGAAGAAGTGACATGGCCTCTCTGACCATCGCCGGCCTCTCCCTCGTCTATCCCAATGGCACCCGCGCGCTCGATTCGATCGAGATCGCGCTCGCGGACGGCGAGTTCCTCGCGATCCTCGGACCGTCGGGCTGCGGCAAGTCCTCGCTGCTCCGGCTCCTCGCCGGACTCGAGACGCCCACATCGGGAACGATCACGATGGACGGGCGCGACGTGACCGCGCTCGAGCCCAAGGACCGGGACGTGGCCATGGTCTTCCAGGGGCTCGCGCTCTATCCCCACATGACGGTGGAGGAGAACATGGCGTTCGGTCTCCTCGCGCGGAAGACGCCTCGCGCCGAGATCGCGGAGCGCGTGCGCGAGGCCGCGACCATGCTCGGGCTCACGCGCTATCTCGAGAAGAAGCCGCGCGAGCTGTCCGGCGGTGAGCGCCAGCGGGTGGCGCTGGGACGCGCTCTGGTCCGACGGCCGCAGATCTATCTCTTCGACGAGCCCCTCTCGAGCCTCGATGCCCAGCTCCGCCAGGAGCTGCGTGAGGAGCTGGCGCGCCTCCATCGCCTCACGCGCACGACGTCGATCTACGTGACGCACGATCAGAAGGAGGCGCTCTCCCTCGGCGACAAGGTGGCGGTGATGAGCGCGGGCGCGCTCCGGCAGGTGGCCTCGCCGGAGGCGGTGTATCGCGAGCCGCACGATCTCTTCGTGGCGCGCTTCGTCGGCGAGCCTGCGATCAACCTGATCCAGGGAGAGATCGCCCCGGATGGATCGTTCCGCGCACCGGGGCTTCGCCTCGCGCTCAACGGATCGCGCGCGCGGAGCGGGCCGGCGACGCTGGGGCTCCGGGCCGAGGCGATCGCGCTCGCGCCGGGCACGGGGGAGGTCTCGGCGGTGGTGGA
>Ga0068858_100004400_pt1 | contig 13826 bp, 9 predicted proteins | sample KBSSwiS12_FD_66589 | JGI IMG/M metagenome (GOLD analysis project Ga0068858, IMG submission 66589) | Switchgrass rhizosphere microbial communities from Kellogg Biological Station, Michigan, USA - KBS Switchgrass S1-2 | ecosystem: Host-associated > Plants > Roots > Rhizosphere > Soil ... | reverse complement strand
GCTTTTCCTTTTCGCTGGCGCGCTGCGCGCGGGCGATGATGCCATGCTGATCCGGGAGGAAGGCACGCTGCTCTTGCAAGACGACTTCAACCGGCACGAGTCGACGCCCGACAAGGAGGAGATCGGCAATGGCTGGACCACCAATAGCGCGTGGCGGGCGAAAGGCGCCAAGCAGGCGTCGCTTGAGGACGGCGCCCTGCATGTGACCAAGGCGGCCGTGGCCGATCACGGCGTGGCGATCTTTCACGACGTGGCCTTTCAGGATGGCGCGGTGCGGCTGCGCTTCAAGCTGGAGGAGGGTGCCGATCTCGGCGTCGATTTTGTCGATCGTGAATTGAAGACCGTGCACGCCGGCCATCTTTGCCTGGCTCATGTCACTTTGAAAAACGTGGCGCTCACCGACTCGAAGACCGGGGGCATGGACAACTCCATCCAGGAACGTCGCCTCGCCGGCGACAACTCTCCTGAGTTATTGGCGCTGCTCAAGACCAAGACCCGCAGCTTTCCGGTCGATCTCAAGGCCGGCGAATGGCACACCTTGCTCGTCGTGGTGGACGGCAACGCAATGCGTGCCACGGTGGACGACAAGCTGATCGGCGAATTCAAGTCCCCGGGAATCGCCCACCCGACCAAGCGCATGATCACCCTCGCGGTAAACAAATCCGCCTGGGTGGATGACGTCAAAGTCTGGAAGCTCCAATGCGACTGCGACGAGCCTGGCGAGCCCCGCCCACCCGCGCCGCCCAAGGGCACCGGTGCGTCGCTCTAGCGGCGCTTTGCCTGGTCGGCATCGTACTCCGCCCAAAATGCGACCACAGGCCGCAATGGCGTCACCGAACCGAGTGCGATGAATTTCAGCGTGGGATGTTTGCGTAGAACGGCGAGCTGTTGCGGGTTTCCCGAAATGCGGAGCTTTTGGAGATTGGGAAGATCGAGCAGCGGCGATAAATCCTGCGCCGGAAGTCCTTCGGCGTTCAGTTCCGTCAGCGGCATTCCGCGCAGTGGCGCGAAATCGCGCACTCGCGACCGGCTCAGGGAGAGATACTTCAAGGGCATTCCGCGCAGGGCGGTGATGTCGGCCGTGTCCGTGCCGCTGGCCACCAGCCACTCCAGCGGCATGCCGGCGAGGACGCTGATGTCCGTCACGGGATTGTTGCCGATATCCAGCCGGTGCAACGGCCGGCTGCGCAGGAAAGAGAGATCGGTGAGTCCCAGGCTGCTCACATAGATTTCTTGCAGCGGCATGCCCCGCAGGGGTGAAAGGTCCTTCACCTTGGTGTTGTTGAGGCTCAGGGACTGGAGCGCCATGCCCGCCAGCGGAGTCAGGTCGCCCACCGGTGCGCCAGTCAGGCTCAAGCGTCGCAGGGGCAGGCCGTGGAGTGGCGATAAATCGGTGAACGTCGAGGCATCGAGATTGAGCCGCGAGATCGGCAGCCCGGCAAAGGAAGGAATGGGCCCGCCGTCCGCATGGTTGAGGTCGAGCATCAGCGTGCCGTCCGGATCGAGATTCACGGGATTAAAGGCGGACACCTTCAACCCGGAGAATTGAATGATCGCGCGAGCATGGGCGCTGTTGACCCATTCCGGTTTCAAGTCCGCCCAGAACTGCTTGATGGGGAGGTTGAAGTTTTGCACCGGATAGAGTTTGGCCCGTCGAAGCTTGGGGAGCGATCGCAGCACCTCCTCGTGGTAAAACCAGCGTGGCAATGTGATTTCTTCCAGCTCCCGGCAATCCGTCAGGGCCGAGAGGTCCATGGCGCGCTGGTCCGTGCTCAGGTCGATGTTCTGCAGCGGCATGCCCCGCAAGGGAGTGAGGTCCGTGACCGAATTGCCCCAGAGATTCAGATACGTGAGCTTCAGCCCAGCCAGCGGCGCGAGATTAGTGACGCGATCGCTGCTCATGTTCAGCGCATGGAGCTGGCGGCTGTGTAACACCGGAATTTCCGAAAGATCCATGCTGGCGATGGTCAATGATTCCAGGGGCAGATCGGCGATCGGCGAGAGATCGGGGATGTGATTGCCGCTGAGGTTGAGATCGCGCAGCGGCATCTCGCGCAGCAAGGTGACATCGGTCACGTTGTTGCCGGAGAGGTCCAGTTTCTCCAGGTGCAGGCCGGCGAGCTGGCGAAGATCGGTGAGCCCGGCGTTATTCATATTGAGTTCGCGCAGCTTCATTCCCTGCAGCGGGTGAAAATCCACAAGGTGGACGCGGGTCATGGAGAGAGATTCCAAGGGCAGTCCCGCCAGCGGGGCCAGGTCGGTGACGCCGGTATTGCTGATGCCGAGATGCACGAGCGGCAGCCCGGCCAACGGCGCGACGTCGTGAAAATTGGGATCGTCGACATCCAGCGAGCTGACAGGAAATCCCTGCAGGGCGCTGAGGTCATCCACGTGCAGGCTGTTGAAGTTCAGGGCAAACGTGCCGTTGGGTTGTGCACGGATCCGGCCGCTGTTCCAGCCGGGTTGGGCGATGATTTTTTTCAGCCGGGCGTGCAGGGCGGCCTCGGTCGTAGCCGTGCCTTTGCCCACGCGCTGGGCCAGGGGATTGGCCTCGACCTGCCGGCCTTGCGCGAGCAGGGCGTCGACCAGCTTCACGAGGACCGGCTGGGGGAGATCGTCACGACCTCCATTTTCCGCGAGCAAGCGCTCGCAAAGATCGAGATTTTGCTGGGTGGCGGCGTCGCCGGGGCGGACCTCGAGCACCTTCCGGTACGTTGCCATCGCGTCGTGCAGATGCAGCGCGATTTGGAGCCCGTTGGCCCGCTGAAGCAGGTAGTCGGCATTCTTGGGGTCGAGTTCAGTGGCATAGCTGATTTTTTCCAGCGCCTCGTCGAGCTTGCCCTCCTCGACCAGCGCGCGGGCTTGCGCGGCAAAGGTCGGTGCCGTGCCGCGCAGATCGTGCAGGGCTGCCTCTGCACGGTTGCGCGCCCGCACGACGTTGATCGTGAAAACGCCCGTGACTGCCGCGACGATCACGATCGCCGCCGCGATGGCGGTGGACACCCCACGATTGCGCTGAATGAGCAGACGGAATTGTTTCCATGCGCCGGCCTTCTCTGCACTGGTCGCGAAACCGTTCTGGTAGGCCTCGAGGTCGCGCTGGAGATCGGTGACGCTCGCGTAGCGCCGGGCCGAGTCCGCGGCCAGCGCCTTGCGGCAGACCGCAAGGAGGGAATCGGGCGCGCGCCCGCCGGGGAGATGCGGCAGCGCCGGCGCCGCGGAGGTAGTCCACTCCACCACGCCCTGCGCTACCTTGGAGACGATGAGCGAGACATCGCTGCCGCCCACGGGCGGCCGAAGATAGATGATTTCGAAGAGGATCGCGCCCAGTGCGTAGACATCGCTGCGCGCATCGAGCGTCTCGATTTCACCGCGTGCCTGTTCCGGGCTCATGTACTGCGGCGTGCCCATGATCGCGCCGGCCATCGTCGCCGAAGCCGCGGAATGGCGGGACACGGGTGACGAATGATCTGGGTGGATGTGGCTCGGCGCTCTCCCGTCATTCGTCATTCGTCTTTCGTCATTCAGCTTCTTGGCCAGCCCCCAATCCATCACCAGCACCTCGCCGAAGTCCCCCAGCATGAGGTTCTCCGGCTTGAGATCGCGATGGATGACGCCCCGCGCGTGGGCGAAGGCGAGGGCATCGCAAGTCTTCTGAAAGATGGTGAGCAGTGCGCTGAGCGGATACTTCTTCACCGTCTCGGGAATGCCTTGCTCGAGAAGCTCCAGCACCTTTTTCAAGGTGATGCCACGCACGAACTTCATCGTGTAGAAAAGCTGGTCCTGCTCATCGACTCCGAGTTCGTAGATCGGCACGATGTTGGGATGCTCGAGCTGCGCGGTGACTTGCGCCTCGTCAATGAAGCGCATCGCGCCGTCCTCGTTCTGGCTCTCGAGCATCACCTTCATCGCCACGTCGCGCTGGGTGGCCTGCTGCCGCGCCTGCATGATCGCGCCCATTCCGCCGCGGGCCACCTGCGTGCCGATGGCATAGCGCTTTTGCGCGAGGAGTTCGTCGGGCAGCAGCCGTCGCACCGCCGCCTGAGCTGGGTGGAGGGTCACCCCCGCTTCGGTGCGCGCGCGCTCGCGGTGGACTTCCAGCACCACGTCGCCGAGGCGCACGTGCTGGTTTGGAAAAAGGCGGGTGGATTCGGTGATCCGCTGTTCGGCGACAAAGGTGCCGTTGCTGCTGCCCAGGTCTTCCAGCAAGAGCTGGTCGTAGAGAATCGAGAGCTGCGCATGCCGGCGAGAGATGAGCGGCGTTTCCGCATAAATCTGCGCCTCCTCGCCACGACCGATGACGTATTCACCCGGCGGCAGGGTGACACGCGCGAGTTCCGTATCTCCATGCCGCAGAATCACCTCGGTCTGCGGGACATGCATGGCAGCGACCTAACCCCGGTGTGGCCCGAAAATCAAGCCGGCAGCCTGCCAGTTCGAGCGATTAACGTAATCGTCTGGCCGCTTTTAACGCAGAGGACGCGGAGAAAACGGAGGGACGCAGAGGGAAGAAGGCAGCCCTCCATTCCTCTCTCCCATTTCTCTGCGCCCTCTGCGTTTCGACAGGCCCGGCCTACTTGCCGAGCGCCGTCTTGATCGAGCCGGCCACCTGCCCGGCGAGCGTTTCGTAACCCGGCTTCGAGAAGTGGACGTTCTTTGGGAGCTGACTATCTGCGTGAGCTTCCACCAGCGCGTGCAAGTCGTCGATGGCCACACCCTCCGCTTTCATCACGCGCAGGGCGGCTTCATTGTAGCCAACCTCGTCTTTCGCCACGCGGCCGACGGTGCCCTCGGGCACTGGCGTGGTGGTGGCGAAGATGAGCTTCGCGCCGGTCTTCTTCAGTCTCGCGACAATTTCCCGCAAATTCTTTTCGTACTGCTCCACGGGATTCACTTGCGGGCCCGCCGGGTCCATCTTGCCATCCTTCCAATGCTTCAGGTCGTGCAGGCCCCAGTTGAAATGGATCACGTCCCATTTCTTGTCCGCGCCGTCGGTGGCCAGCCACGCATCGAGGTTCTTCAGTCCCACGTCGGTTGAGCTGCCATTGGTCGGGATGCGATGGACATTGGCCACACCTTTGAGGGCGTCGCGCGTGGGAATCGTATAACCCATTGAAATCGAGTCACCGATGAGCAGGACGCGCGGCAGCCCGGCGGTATCCTCGACCGCGGCGAGCGACGGGTCCTTCTTCTTTTCCCCGCCTTTCTCCGGTGCGGGTGCTTGCGCCAGGAGCGCGGTGGCGGTGACGAGGGAAACGGCGACGATGCCGAAACGGAGCAGGAAGGGGAGGGAACGCATGGCGCGATTGGAACGTCCCGCGACGAACGGGGCCAGTACAATCTGCGCGCTCGCTATCCGTGCAGAGCCCACTTCTTCGCCGCGATAGTCCGGCTAGAAAGCGTAGCGGAAGCCGCCGGTCACGCTGGTGGACTGGTAGTTCTTCCGGCCAAGATCGCCATCGTATTAGAAATAGGTCGAAACCCGCTCGATACACTGGATGGCGTCTACTTCGCCCCTCAGGGGTGGGGGGCATCATTGGCCGTACGGAGGACGATTCTTCCGCGGCGTAGGGAGAAGGAGTCGTTGCCGGAGAAGACGAGGTGCACGGTGCAGCCATCCGGGCTCATCCATTTTGTAGGGAGGCTCGAGGATTCGCCCGGGCCAGTATCCCAGGCGTCGGTGTGAAAGACAGTAGTCCACGGGCCCCAGGGTTCGGGAGCGTCGTAGATGCCGAAGCCGCCGGCGAAGCGGGTGTCGTTTCCCGCCCCAGTCATGCAAAGGAGATAGCGCCGGAGGCCGGCGTCATAGGTGAAGCCGAGCCGGTAACACTGGCCGGCTGCGCTGAAGATGCCGCCGCGTTGGTGGATTTCGGCCGACCACGTTGCGTCACCATGAGCATCGGCCTTCACGAAGAACTCGTAAGCGCCGTGATCGCGGATTTTCTCTTTCGGCACCCGGGCAAGCACCACGCGGTCGGCGCGCTGATAGGCGGTGTCGGCATCGGGCGAAATGATGTAAACGTATCCGTCGCGAGCGCCGGCGTAGTTTTTCCCAAAGTTCAGAAAGGTGGGGCAGCCGAAGCTCTCGGAGAATTTCCAGTCGGCCCAGGTCCAGGTCGCGCCGCGATCAGGAGACCAGGCGAGCTGGGCGTTGCCGAGGTTCCGGGCGAGGAGATAGAGGGTGCCGTCGACCATGAGGATGCCGCAGGCCTTCCGGCCTTTCTTGCCATCGCCGATCGTGTCGAATGTGGGCGACGGGAGATTGATGCCCTGCGGGGAGGCCGCGTCACCCAGCACCTTGGCGAAGCCCATGCTGAGCTTGGCCGGGACAAAGGGCTCGAAGCCGTTGCCGTCGCCGTAAGCGGTGTACATGGCGTCGTCGTCGGCCCAGGCCAGTGGCCAATTGTCGCTCCCTTTGCCGAGGCGCAGAATGGATTCCTTGGGCGCCCACGTGATGCCGGCGATGACCGGGCTCGGTGGTAGCGGCGCAGTATCGGCCGACGCCGTGGTTTTTACGGCCGCAGCGATCGGTTCGAAGAAGGGCTTGAGCGGGTCGTAGTGATCGCCGCCCGCCGTGCGCGCCCACGATTTGCCGGCCCGCGCCACTACGAGATCGAGGCTCGGCACCACGAGGATGAAGCTATCGAAAAGGCCCCACGACCAATAGGCATCGCGGGGCAATCCCGCGATGCTCCCGTCGCCATTGTTCCACCACAGCAGGCCATAGTGTTGCGAGGCATTGCCGTGCAATTCGGGGTCACGCACCGTGAGCTTTTTCACTTCAGGCGAGGTGACGCGCATCGTCTCGATGAAGTCGTGCGGCAGGATCAGTTCTCCATTCCACCAACCCTCGCGGAGATAGAGATAACCGAGGCGCGCCATGGCCTGCACGTTGGCGCTGAAGCCGGAGCCGAATTCGCGCCGCTTGAGGCCGTCGATGAACTCCGGGCGGTAGGCGTGCTTCCGCCACTTGAGATCGGCGGGTGTGATGCCGATGGGAGTGAAGACGCGCTCGAACATCACGTCGTTCAAGTCGCGGTGATAGGCGAGCGTGAGACACTCGGCGAGCCAGTTGGGGCCGCCATCACTATAGAGCCACGCTGTGCCTGGTGCGAAGATTTGCCTTTCGTAGCCACCGGGCTTCTCAAAACCAGCGGTCTGTGTCGCGAGATGGCGCAGCGTCACCTGCTCTAGCCAGCCGCTTAGCGCGTTGCTCTCCGGAGGCGTGCCGAAGGTGGGATGAAACTTCTTCGCCGGATCGTCGAGCCGCACGAGGCCGTCCTTGAGTGCGAGCCCCAACGCAGTGACGCCGATGGCCTTGCTCGACGACTTGAGATCGTAAAGCGCCGCCTGGTCGCCCCACTGCACGACCAATTTGCCATGATAGATGACACAGCCGGAGCCTTCCCCCGTCAGGGCATAGTCGCGGGCCTGGGTGAGCTTCGTCGCATCGAGCCCAAGCTCCGCGGGTGCGGCGACGGGCCACGTCTTGCCGGGAAATTCCGCCGCCATTGCGTGGCTGGCGAGCAGGAGCGTGGTCCACAAGAATGCGAGGACGGAGATTCTCATGGGAGCGTAAAGGAAACGAACCTAGTTTCCGTCCCGCTTGGCGAGATGCTCCTTAAACCACGCGGCTTCCAGCCGGGTCGCTTCCGCAAAGGCCTCGCGGTAGACGCCGTAGTGAGTGATGCCCGGGAGGACGTGATACTCGGCGGGCACTTTGTTCGCCTGCAAAATCTCGAAGACGCGTTTGCCGTTCTCGTCGTTTTTCATCAGCTCCTCGTTTTCCGCCACGAGGATTTGCATGGGCGCTGTGATCTTCGCCGCCGCTTCGATGGCCGAGTAACCGATGCCCTTGGCAGGGTTGACGCGCATCTGCGCGTAAGCGGCCATCTTGCCGGAGAGCTTGCCCGTCTCGATCGGCACCGGCTCGGTTTCGCCTCGCGCCTGTTTCACGGCGAGGTCGCTGGCATATTTGACCGCTGCGGGACCGCGGCCACCGCCCATGCCGGGCACCTGCACGACCGCGCACTTTACGCGTGGGTCATTAGCCGCCACCCACGTGACCACCCCACCGCCGTAGCTGGTGCCGAAGATGCCGAGGCGGTTCACATCCACGCAGGGTTCGCCGGCGAGGAAGCTCAGGGCGCAGCGGATGTCGAATGTCTGGTCCGCAAGATCCATCTGCCAGCGGATCGGTTTGGCCTTCACCGTGACTTCGCCTTTTTCGTCCGGCTTCGGCAGCGGTTCGGTGAGCATGAGCTTGCAATCGCTCTCGCCCCAGCCGCGGTAGTCGAAGGCGAGGACGACGAAACCCTCCTTGGCGAAACGCGCGCCGTAGAGCGCGCCGTTGTTTTTCTTCGTTCCGCCCGTGCCGGCACAAAATACGATCGCCGCCCGCTTCTCGCCTTCCTTCAAATCCGTGGGCACATACAGATCGCCCGCCATGCGCGTGCCATCGCTCCAGATGGTGACCGAACGTATTTGATAGGGCTGGGCCGTTTCGTCCGCGGCGTGGGCCGTGGCTGTCGCGATCAGCAACGCGCCAAGGTGCGCTATCAGGCTTGGAGGAGTTTTCATGTTTGGGGGAGGAGTGGTTGGTGAAAGTCAATCTTCGCGCAGGAGCGCACGGGCACGTTCCTGGCAGAAGTAAAAGGCAGCGCCGAGCCCCGCGCCAAAGCCGATGCCGTAACAGGCGCCCCAAAGGAGCATCGCGGCGAGGCGATGGTCGATGGCAAGTTTGCCTTCGATCTTGCCGCCGGCGTAGTAGCCGAGGGTGTTGAGGATGAAGAGGGCGAGGATGACCTTGAGCGCGGCGCGCGGGGCGTCGAAGGCGTAGGCGAGGATCGCGCCCATGGCCGCCGTGCCGCCAAGGAGACCGGCCAGGCTGCCTGCGTCGCCGCGCAGCATGACCCAGAATGTCACCCACAAGGCGGCGTAAGCGATGAAGGCGAGGGCGAAAAGCTTGTAAAAGCGCGAGAGCGACCCGGGGCCGATGATGAGCCGGTGCAGGCACGGCCCGCTGAGTCCGATGAAGACTGCGGTGCAGGCCAGATAGAGTTCCATCTCCGTCGGGTGCGAAAACCAGCGGTCCATGATCGGCCAGGGCAGGAAACCAGCGACGCTCACGATGGTGAAACCGAGGATGCCACGCACGATGGAGGCGGCGAGCGTGGGCGGCGATGCCGCCTGGCCGGAGGCGCGCACACGGGCGGCGATGCTGGCGGGATCGAGTTGAAACAGGGCCATGGGGGGAAGGGGAGTTGCGCGAGTGGGAAGAATGGTTCCGATGGAACAGCCAAAGAAGTGCTTAGTTCTTAGTGCTCAGTATCGAGTATTCAGTGCCCGAGCGCCCACGGCGCCAGCGCCACCACAGGGTGGCGAGGGCGAGGCAAATGACGATTCCCAGCACGCGCACGGGACCGTGCCCGAAGACAATCGTGCCATTGAAAACCATGAAGAAAAAGAAGCCGTGCCAAAGGCCGCCCAGCCAGCCGGGGCGCCGAGCGAAACTCTGCGGACCGAGCCACCACCAGAGCACATCGGCCAACCACGCGGCCGCGAAGACGTAGTTGAAATAAATGCCGCCGCCCCAGTTCCAACCGGTGAGCGCGGCGGTTTGTCGCGCCGTTTCCCGGTACGCCTCCGCATGACTCCAATGATGGAAAAAGCCAAAGGCGCAAACCACATGGAAGAGGAAGAAGACGCAGCCGAGCGTCCATACCCAGCGGGCGCGTGCCTGCCAAATGCCCCGTCCGCATGGTTGCAACATCAACCCCGTGGCGACGACATACGCGACCAGCGCCAGCCAGATACAAAGCCGCGTGAAAAAATCGCCGTGGTTCATGGAGGATTGGCGCTGTGTTCCGCGGCAGTTTCCAGTATTTGCCACACATGAAAAGATTGATCGCCCTCTTCTTCGCCTGCGCGCCGTGGCTTCATGCGGCCACCGAGTGTGACGTAATCGTTTACGGCGCCACGCCTGGCGGGTGCTGCGCGGCCATCGCGGCGGCGCGGGAAGGTGCTTCGGTCATCTTGCTGGAGCCGACCGATCATATCGGCGGCGTGAACACGGGCGGGCTGTGCTTCAGCGACTCCAACCAGACGGTGCGGAGCACGGTGTTGGGCCTCTTTGAGGAATGGCACAGCCGCATTGAGAAGGACTATCGGCAACGCGATGTGGAGCTGCCTTACAAGGTCAGCGAAAAAGACAATCGCTCGTGGACTTATGAGCCCCATGTGGCCATGCGAGTCACGAGGGCGATGCTCGATGAGGCGAAGGTTCAGGTCCTGCCCAGGCACATTGTGAAATCCGTGGACAAGGATGGCGCACGCATTCGCCAGGTCGTCACCAGCGACGGCGAGTTTCGCGCCAAGGTCTTCATCGATGCCAGTTACGAGGGCGATCTCATGGCGGCGGCCGGAGTGAGTTGGACGATCGGGCGCGAAGGCCGGGCCGAGTTTGGCGAATCGCTGGCTGGCCGGCAATATCCCAAGCCGAAGATGCCCATCTCCGGCCTCGATGCCGCGGGGAAAACGCTCCCTCTCATCACCACCACGGATGCGGGCGCGCCGGAGGAAGGAGACCGGAGAGTAATGGTCTACAGCTTCCGGCTGTGCGTGACGAAGGATACAGCCAACCGTGTGCCTTTTCCCGCGCCCGCTCATTATGATCCCGCGCGGTTCGAGGTGGTGCGGCGCTATTTCGCGCAGGAGAAGAAGCCCATTCTGTTGTGGGACCTGTATCCGTTGCCTGGCGGAAAATTCGACGCGAACAATGGAATCGGAAAGCAATTCTCGATGGGGCTCGTGGGTGCGGGCAATGGCTGGTGCGAGGCTGACGAGGCGGGACGCGCGGACATCTGGCAGGCGCATCGCGAATACACGCTGGAGCTTTACCAATTTTTGACCACCGATCCTGCGGTGCCAGCAGTATTGCGGCAGCAAATGGCCGAACTCGGATTGTGTGCCGATGAGTTTCCCGATTACGAGCACTGGTCTCCCCAGCTCTATGTCCGGGAAGGCCGCCGCCTGCGGGGCGCATATGTGTTGAGCCAGAAAGACATTCAGGAACAACCCACCAAGGAGGACGCGATCATCGTCTCTTCATTTCCGATCGATTCGCACGATTGCCAGCGCGTGGCCGCGCCCGATGGGGTGGTGGATGAAGGCACGATTCTCCCGGTCCGCGCCGCAGGGCTCAAGCACGGTGTCGCTTACCATGTTCCCTATCGCAGCATCACGCCGCAGGCTGCCGAATGCACGAACCTGCTCGTGCCGGTGGCACTGTCCTGCACGCACGTGGCGTATTGCTCCGTGCGGGTGGAGCCGACCTGGATGATCCTGGGACAAAGCGCCGGTGTCGCCGCCGCGCTCGCCGCAAAGCAGAACCTCGGCGTACAGGAACTGCCGTATTCCGCGTTGCGCGAACGGCTGCTCGCGCAGAAGCAGGTGCTGGAATTGCCCGAGGCGGCCGTTGAGCAGCAGCGGAAATAACGAGGTTCGCGCGACACCGGAAAGAAAACCCAAAAAACTTTACCGCGATACATCCGCGAAACCGTGCGGCGCGAAAACTGATTGTCGGCAGCGTAACAACTGCGGACAACATCTCAAGCGGCCCTTCCCCCTGTTACAGCACATTCCCGCAAAGGAGGAAGGGCCGCCGCATTTTTAGATGGGAAAGGACGAGCCGAGGCGGCTGCTTTTCCTCAGGCGGCATGGAGGGTGGGAAGGTTCCGGCGCATGCTGCGCCCGGCCACTTCCCGTACCACTTTTCCGTGCTCGTCAGTTTTAACAATGCTCCACGACTGTGTCGCATCGGCGGCGAAAGAAGCCTTGGTGATGACCGTGTCCGACGTTTCCGGCACGCGATGGCCCCAAGTAAAAGTCTTCGTGATCGCATCCCAAACGCCTTCATTTTCAATGACCGAACCGGTGGCAAGAAAGGCCCAGCTGCGGTAGACCTGTCGCTCGGTATCGAAAGTCATCAATGTCAGGCCGTGGGCGGGCGGCGTGTCGTCGCTCGACTCCGTGGACCAGGATTGGCGCAGGAATCGACCCTCCAATATCCATTCGCCAAGCTCCGTGCGGCGAACGCCGGGGCGACCGGCGATCTCATCCTCCCACTGGCCGGCGTAATAATCGAGGTTCTTCAGTTCAGGTACGGCTGGGGAAGGTCCCTCGGCGACCTCTTTGCCGGCATTGACCTGGCAGCTCAAGATGGTGGCAGGGATGGAAACAGTGAGAACGACTGGTTTCATGGTATCGCCTGAATCGAATAGCCCAGCCTCACTGGTTCCCCGACCTTTTTCATGGGAGCTTGATTTTACGTGTTTTAACGGATAGGTCACGAGCTGCAATTCGATGAAGTCCCTTACCATTTCCCTCCTTGCCGTGGTGGCCATCCTGCTGCCGTCATCCTCGCTCCTCGCAGCGCCACAGTGGACCGGGCCGCTGCGCTATGAATTTGTGAACCAGCAGTCGCAGGTGGCGCTCTCAGCGGAATTGATCAGCAACAGCAGCCGTGAGAATGCGACGGGAACACTGGAAGTGCAGCTCTGGGCGGGTTCGCAGCCGTACGAGAGTGGTACGATTCACGGGGTGCTGCTCGGGAGCGCGAAGCTCGAGGGACTCGCTGCCGGGCAGGTTTACAAGGGCTTGCGACGGGTGGTGCCTTACACCCCTCCGAACGTGCGAGGGGAATACTACCTGACGATGTTGCTGCTGGAATATCGCGGAGGCGCTTACGTCATCGTGCAGCACTCGAATTTCACCAACCCGGTCAATCTCGCGCCGCTGCCGCTCTTCACCATGGAAGGGCCGTGGCGTTACCAGGTGAGCAGCGAAGGTGGAACGGTGGACATGGGTGTGGCGAAGATCAGCCATCGGCGCACCGGGAATACGGGAAGCCTGAAGCTCGCGGTCTGGGCGACGGCCGCGCCCTACCGCGGCGGCGACTTGCGCGGCTTTGAAATCGCGGAGGTGCGCAAAGACGCGCTCAAGCCGGGCTTCGCTTATACCAGTGTCGCCAACGTCGGCAAATACGTGAAGCCGCCGCCCGGGGAGTATTACATGTCGCTGGTGCTCTTCGAGTCGAATGGCAAGGAGTTCGAAGTCGTTGCCCATCTCGAGTCGAACGGCACCGCCCACTTTTAGCGCCGCCGAGCGCGACAACGTCCTGTATGTGGTAATGGATGATGGCCTGGCACTTCGGCGCTGCTCAACGGACGGACGGCCGGTGCTAAGAACGAGGCGGAGAGGACGGTTAATGCAATGTCGGCGGTTCGTTTTTATGAAAACTCCCCTGGTGGTCTTTGCGCTGCTTATCCTGGCCACCGGGTTGCGCGCGGTGGATGCCCCGCAGAATGTCAATGAACTATGGGCGGATTTTGATCCGCGGCGCGATCCGCTCGAGGTCGAGGTGGTGCGGGAGTGGCGCGAGGATGGGTTGGTCCTGCGCTCGGTGCGCTTCCTGGTGGGGACATTCAAAGCCAAGCCGGCCCGGTTGGCGGCATTCTATGGGTTTCCCGAAGGAGCGAAGGAGAGGCTTCCGGGTGTGATGCATATTCATGGGGGCGGCCAACGGGCGTCCCTGGCAGAGGTGAAGTTTCTGGCGATGCGCGGATATGCGGCGTTGTCGGTGAATTGGGGCGGGCGCGAGATGGAGAACGCGCAGGCCGGGGACGCGAATACGGATTGGGGCGCAGTGGATCCCACGCAGCAGAATGTGCCCGGCTACAATTCAATTCTGCCCGGGCCCAAACAGCTTTTTGAAGATCGTGAGCATCCCAAGAACAACAATTGGTATCTGCTGACGTGCGGATGCC
>Ga0068858_100004398_pt1 | contig 13827 bp, 9 predicted proteins | sample KBSSwiS12_FD_66589 | JGI IMG/M metagenome (GOLD analysis project Ga0068858, IMG submission 66589) | Switchgrass rhizosphere microbial communities from Kellogg Biological Station, Michigan, USA - KBS Switchgrass S1-2 | ecosystem: Host-associated > Plants > Roots > Rhizosphere > Soil ... | reverse complement strand
GTGCCGCTGGGGTTGATGCGCGGCAGACCGCGCGAGGACCGATCCAGGGACCGTTCCGTAGACGAACAGGATGGAGATGGACTCGAGACTCTTGCTGAGGACAGGGGGCGACACGGCCCTCCCGGACCGCGGCTGGGCCAGCTACCACTCGCGCGCCGTGACGTTGAACGGCTGCGGCAGATTATCGGTCTGCAACGCCGCCTCCGCGATCTCTCGGCCAGCCCGCGCGGGCAACAGGCGCTCGTCCATCGGAGCGTCTTTCGCGAAGCGCTGACCTGGATGGAGCTTCAGGGCGACGCACCGGACGCGGTCGACCATTGGAAAGCGCTGGCGGCCGACAAAGACGCCGCAACAGATCCGACAGTAGAAGGCGCAGCGGCCGAGGCGCCGTCACCCAGACGACGTCGGAGACGCCGGCGGCGCTACCGCTCCAGCACCCACTAGAAGGTCGGGTTGGTGGGGTCAGTCGCGTCGAGTCGCCTCATTCCCTGCCTGATGATCAGGCCGCGGTCTCTTCGATTGTCTTGTACGGCTTGGCCAGATTGCAGAGGATCAGCAGCTTGATGATCGGCCACGCCGGATCGATCTCGCTGGTTTTGAAGCTGAATTTCGGACTGCGCGGGAATCCGTGATGGTTGTTGTGGAGACCCTCGCCGCCGGTGAGCAGCGCAATGAAGCGAAGGTTGGTGGCGGTGTTGTTGAAGTTCTTGTAGCCGACTGAGTGGCAGAGCCCGTTGATCGACGACGAGAGCACGAACACGTACATCACCGCGTGGATGCTGGCCGCCAGCAGGGCCCAGGCAACGCCCGCAGGCCCCAGCCAGGCGCCCATCATCACACAAAGCGCCAGCGTCCCGAGCCCGAGCCCGAGCAGCCCGCGTTTGAACAGCGTGCGATCCCACCAGTCTTCGGTGATGTCGCGCGCATAGCGCTCGATGACGTCCTTGTTCTTTGCTTCTTTGATGTAGTGGAACACGTTCCCGAGTTGCACCGACCAGAATCCCATCAAGAGGGGGCTGTGCGGATCGCCTTCTTCGTCGGTGAACGCGTGATGCTTGCGGTGGACCGCCACCCATTCTTTCGTCGCCAACCCTGTCGTCAGCCATAGCGAGAAACGGAACACCCACGCGACCGCCGGGTGCAGAATGAGCGCCCGGTGAGTCGCCGATCGATGGAGATAAATCGTGGTCCCGAATACCGCGATCTGAATGAGAATGGCCGCAACGACGAGGCTCATGATGAAAGAAAACAACACTCCGCTACCTCCAGAAAACCCGATTCAGACTGTGAAAAGTGACCGTACGGAATCGAGGTGATGACGGCGACTGGAACAGGTGATTTTACCATGGAAACGCACCCCGCCCGGACGAAACCCGTCAGCCGTGCTTGCCCTCGAATTCCTTCATGAAATCGACCAGCGCCTCGACTCCGGCCTCGGGAAACGCGTTGTAGATCGAGGCGCGCATGCCACCGACCGCCCGGTGCCCCTGAAGGCCGTCGAAGCCCGCCGCGGTCGATTCCGCGACGAACAGCGACTCGAGCGCCTCAGTTCCCAGGCGGAACGTGACGTTCATCGTCGACCGCGCCTCTCTGGCCGAGGTGCCCCGATAGAATCCGGTGCGATCGATTTCGCCGTACAACCGTGCGGCCTTGCGTTCGTTCACGCGCGCAACCGCGGCGAGACCTCCCTGTTCGAGAAGCCACTTCATGACCAGGCCGAGCACGTACACGCCGAAGGTCGGCGGAGTGTTGTAAAGCGACCGACTCCCGGCGTGCACCGCATAGGTCATCATCGTCGGGAGCGAGGCCTTCTTCGCGGCCGACCGGGCGAGAAGATCGTCGCGGATGATCACGAGCGTGAGGCCCGCAGGCCCCAGATTTTTTTGTGCGCCCGCGTACACGAGGCCATACCGGCCAATGTCGATCGGACGGCTGAAGATGTCCGATGAGCTGTCGCTGACAAGCGGCACGCTGCCGGCGTCGGGCAGGTCCCGGTACTGCGTGCCTTCGATGGTGTTGTTCGACGTGATGTGGACGTAGGCGGCATCGGGGGACAACTTCAGCTCGCGTTGCCCGGGAATCCGCGCGTAGTGTTCCGCCCTGGTTGACGCCGCGACGTTCACGTGCCCGATCTTCTTCGCTTCGGAAATCGCTTTGTCGGCCCACGAGCCGGCGTCGATGTAATCGGCCACCGCCCCCGCATCGAGCAGATTCATCGGCACCATCGAAAATTGCAGACTGGCACCGCCCTGGAGAAACAACACCCGGTAGTTCAAGGGCACGTCTGCCAGCGCGCGGATGCTGGCTTCTGCACCTTCGAGAACCGACTCGAAGATCTTCGAGCGATGGCTGATCTCGAGAATCGACATCCCGACGCCAGGCAATGCGAGGAGGTCACGCTGAATCTGCTCGAGCACCGGGACCGGCAGCACGGCCGGGCCGGAGGAGAAGTTGTAGATGCGGTGAACAGTGGACATGAATTCCCTAGTAAGCGCCGGCCACGGAAACACGAGAACATGAAGAAGACCAGTTTAGATGAGATTCCTTCATGTCTTCGCGTCTTCGTGGCCAAAGGCGCGAGACCGAGCTGAGCGGCTCGAATGTCGGAAGGCCTCAGATGAGATGAATCAACAAGCCGTCTCTCAGCTTCGGTTCGAACCACGTGGACTTGGGCGGCATGATGTCTCCCGCATCGGACACCGCGATCAGGTCGGCGACGCGGACCGGATGCAGCGAAAACGCCACCGCGGCCTTCCCTGAGTCCACGAGCCGTTCGAGCTCGGCGGTGCCGCGGGCTCCACCCACGAAATCGATGCGTGTGTCGATGCGAATGTCGCCGATCTTCAGGATCGGTTCGAGCAACTCCCCCTCGAGCACGCTCACATCGAGCGAACGAATCGGATCGGCATCGTCGGGCCGGACGCGCGGACGTAGTGTGGACCATTTCTTCTCGAAATACATCGCGATCTCGCCACGAGTGACCGGCGTTGCCGGTCCCGGAGCGATCTCGAACCGCTCGCGAACCCGGTCCATGAAGCCGGCGGGCGAGAGCGTGCCGAGATCCTTCACAATCCGGTTGTATGGCAGGATTCGCGCCTGATCGTGCGGGAAGGCCACTCCCAGGAAGGTCGTGTAATCGGCATCGTCGCCGAGCGAGGTACGGGTGATCGCACGATCGCGAATGTCATGACTGGCGCGGGCCGCGCTGGCCGCCCGATGATGTCCGTCAGCGATGTAGAGCGCCGGGATCTTTGCGAAGGCCGTGACCAGGCCGTCGCGTGCGTCGCCGGCGACGGACCATAGAGTGTGTCGCACCGCGTCGGCCGCCTCGAAGTCGAAGAGCGGATTGCCGGCCGTGACGCTCGCGACCATCGCGCTCACCGCCGATTCCGCCCGATGGACGAGAAACACCGGACCTGTTTGCGCTCCCAGCGCCAGCATGTGCCGCGTGCGATCGTCTTCCTTGTCTTTTCGCGTGCGCTCGTGCTTCTTGATGAGGCCGTGGTCGTATTCGTCCAATGAAAAACAGGCGGCGACTCCGGTTTGCTCGTGGCTTCCGGTCCTCAGCCGGTACAGATACACGCTGGGTTCGTCTTCGATGACCAGGGCCGTCTGCTTCAGGCGGGCAAAGTTCTCCGCCGCTCGTTCGTACACGGCGGCGTCGTGGGGATCAGTGCCAGGAGGCAGCTCGATTTCGGCGCGGGACACCCGAAGGAAACTGAGCGGGTTGTCGGCCGCCTGCGCACGTGCCTCTTCCGTCGTCACCACGTCGTAAGGGACAGCGGCCACGCGAGCGGCAAGCGCCGGCCGAGGGCGCAAGGCAAGGAACGGCCGAAGCAGAGCCATCCATCAAATGTAGTGCAACCGCGCGTCCGGCGCCATCCGGACCCGCCTGAAGAGCGTGCCGGATGTTGTGAACATCGCGTTGACCGGAACCGCGGGCGGCGGGTAGAGTCGGGTTCGGCAGGAGGCCGTCCTTCATGAAGACCCGTCGCAGGATCTTTCTTGTCGCGCTGTTCGCCGCGCTCTTTGTCCTGCCTCTTGCGGCCCAGTGGGGATCGACCGAGAAAGTCGACCTCGACGCCATCTATCGCATCAAAGAGGAGGGGCTCCAGCGATCGAAGGTGATGGAGATCACGAGCTACCTCACCGACGTCTACGGCCCACGCCTCACCGGATCGCCGAACATCAAACAAGCGTCCGACTGGGCAGAAAAGACGATGAAGGAGTGGGGCCTCGCCAATATCCACGTCGAGGCCTTTCCGTTCGGCCGCGGCTGGCAGAATCAGCGGTTCGTGGCCATGGCCGTCACACCGCGCGTTTATCCGCTCATCGGCTTCCCTCGCGCCTGGTCGGCGGGCACGGCCGGGCCAGTCACGGGCGAGGCGGTTCTCGCGATTATCCAGTCCGATCGGGATCTCGACACGTGGCGCGGCAAGCTGCGAGGCAAGTTCGTCCTGACGGCCCCGATGCGCCAGGTGGCGGCGCGACTCCAGCCTCTGGGCAGCCGGTTCACCGACCAGGAGCTCACCGACTTGTCGCGGCAGCCCACGACGGCCGGTCGTGGGCGCGGCGCGCCACCGGCCGGGGGGCCGCCCAATCCGAATCCCCAGGAGTTCGCCCGCAAGCTCGCCCAGTTTTTTCTCGACGAGGGCGTCGCGGCGCTCGTCCAACCGAGCAACAACGGTGACGGCGGCACGTTCTTCGTGCAAGCGGTGGCAAACGTTTCGCGCGACCCCAAAACACCGCCGCAAGTGCCGCAGGTGATCCTGGCCATCGAACACTACGGCCGGATCTTTCGCACGCTCGAAAAGAAGATCCCCGTCACCCTGCAGATGGACATCGACAATGCGTTCTACGACAGCGACCTCAACGCCTACAACATCGTGGCGGAGCTGCCCGGCACCGACAAGGCCGACGAGATCGTCATGCTCGGCGCTCATTTCGATTCGTGGCATGCGGGGACCGGTGCCACGGACAACGCCGCGGGGTCGGCGGTGATGATGGAAGCGATGCGCATCCTGAAGACCAGCGGTCTCAGGTTGCGCCGAACGGTGCGGCTCGCGCTCTGGAGCGCTGAAGAAGAAGGCCTTCTGGGATCGGCGGCGTACGTGCGCGAGCATTTCGGGGATCGCCAGACGATGGCATTGAAGCCGGAGCACGCGAAGCTTTCCGGCTATTTCAACGTGGACAACGGCACCGGCGCGATCCGGGGCGTGTATCTGCAGGGGAACGAGGCGGTCGCGCCGATTTTTCAGAGCTGGATGGAACCGTTCAGAAACCTCGGCATGACCACTCTGGCGATTCGGAATACGGGTGGGACGGACCACACCTCGCTCGACGACGTCGGGCTGCCGGGCTTCCAGTTCATTCAAGATCCTCTGGAATACGACTCCCGTACGCACCATTCGAATCAGGACGTCTACGAACGTGTGCAGCCCGATGACATGATGCGCAACGCCGTGATTGTCGCGTCGTTCGCCTATAACGCCGCGAATCGCGACGAGAAGCTGCCTCGCAAGCCGCTGCCGAAGGCGCGTCCAGGACGCGGACAGTAAGGCGACAGCATCAGCTCCGGCGGTACTGCTCGGTCCAGCGCGCGAGCGTCTGCTGCCGTTCGCGTGCTTCCGGCTCGTCGGGCCATCGATCGATCGGCCACGGAAGGCGGAACGTCCAGTTGCGGTCGCTCATCGTGGCCGGCTCGTTGATGCGGTCGCGCCAGCCGAAAACATCCTGTACCGGCAGCAACAACAGGTTCGAGCCCGACGCGAACAGCGCCTGGAGCAATACGTCGCGCACTCGCGATTCGCTCATCTCCGGCAGTCCCGCTCCGGCGGTCAACCGCTGTACTGTCGGTAGCGCGTTCACCTTCCACTTCTCGTCGTCCGGCGCCCGCTCCCACCAGACCACGAGTGGTTCGGTGTCGTGCGTGCCGGGCGTGGCGACCGACGTCGGCGGGTAGTCGGCGGGATCGCGGAACGGCTGGCCTTCGGCGTGCCAGTACCGTTCCCATCGAAGCACCCGAAAGCCTGGAATGCCGAGGCGAGCGAGCGAGCCGCGCACGAAGTCGGGCACGGTTCCAAGATCCTCGGCGATAATTTCCGATCCGGCCGAGCGAAACAGCCCGAGCAGCCGTTCGCCGAGCGCTTCCTGCTCCCATTGTGCCGATGGTGAAAAAAACCCGTCGCCTCCACCGCGGGGTCGCGCGTAGGTGCGATAGAAGCCGACGAGATGATCGATGCGGTAGCCGTCATAGAGATCCGCGCTGCGGCGCGCACGCTCGCGAAGCCAGCGGTAGTCCTGTGCACCGATCACGTCCCAACGATAGGGCGGCATCCCCCAGTCCTGCCCGGTCGCACTGAACGCATCGGGCGGAACGCCAACCGATGCGTCGAGCCGGAACTGATCCTGACGGGCCCACACATCCGCGCTGTCGCCGTCCACCATGAACGGAAGATCGCCGAACAACTCGACGCCGTGCAGATTCGCGCGGGCGTCTCTCCATTGACAGGCGGCGAGCCATTGCAAGTACTGCTGAAACAGCACCTCCCGCCACAGCTCGCGACGGGCGCGGTCGATCGCGGCTGGTTCCCGGCGCTGAAGAGCCTCGGGCCATTGTGTCCACGGCGCGTCGCCTTCGTGTGCGTGAAGGGCGCGAAAAAGCGCGTAATCCTCGACCCACCAGGCTTGTTCGCTGAGAAACGTCTTGAAGCGACGCGCGCGCTCGGTGCCGGGGCACCACTCGGCCTGGTGAAACCGGTCGAATGCACTCCTGAGCGCGGTCTGTTTGAGCCTCCGGACGTCCTCGTACTCGATGTGCGGCGCACACCGGACCGCCTCCAGGCGCTGCTGCTCCTGGGAGTTGAGCGACGATTCCCCTCCAAGGGCGGCAAACTCGGGAACCGCCGCAAGGGTGATGAAGATCGGATCGATCGCCATCGCGCTGATCGCCGAGTAGGGCGATTGCTGCCCGGGCGCCATCTCGTTGATCGGGAGCAGCTGCAGAACGCGCTGCCGGCCCCCGGCAAGCCACGCCGTCAACGCCGGAAGGTCGCCGATTTCGCCGATGCCCCAACTGGCCGACGACGGACACGCGAACAGTGGGAGCGCAAGACCGGCGCGCCGCCGGCCGGACTCAGTCGTGATTGCCATTGCCGAGTCCCGGTGCAATCGAAGTGCCGAGATCGCTCACGGCGTCTGCGCCGCCAGCGCCAGCACTCTCGTCACGCCATCCGCGAAGGTGGCTTCGCGTGGCAACAGGCTCAGAATCAGGTGCGATTCGCGCGTAAAGTCGAAAAAGTAGCCGGGATGCGTCAGCACTCCGGCATTCGTGAGCAGATCCACCACGAGATCCTCCTCGGACCGAAGCGTCGGCACCTGCACGACGGCGTACCATCCCGCTTCGGCACGCAGCACACGGGATGACGGAGCCGACGCGGCCAACTCCTTGAGCCGACTGTAGTTGACTGCGATGCGCTCGGCAATCTGCGTCCGAACGACGGCGCCTCGCTCGAACAATTCGGACGCGGCGAGTTGGACGGGCGTCGACACCGAGAGATAGGTATCGCACACGAGCTCGAGCCGTCTGAGCGCCTCGTCCACCAGGGGGTCGGGGCCCCCGAGCGTCATCCAACCGAGCTTCGCCTGGGGAAGACCGATTGACTTCGACATGCCGCCGAGCGCACACACCAGGACATCCTCGCGAGTAAGGATCGAACCCGCGCGACGGATACTGCCAGGCTCCAGCTCGTACTCCGCAAACACTTCGTCGGCAATCAGGGCCATCCCGCGCGCCGCGCACATCGCCGCCAGTCGATCGATCTCGTCTTGCGACGCGAACGAGCCGGTCGGATTATTCGGGTGCACGACGAGCACGGCTCGCGTTCCCGGGCCGACGGCAAGATCCACGCTCACGAAGTCGATCGACCACCTGCCCTGGTAGTCGAGGTCGTACGGCCGCGCCACCACTCCGTCCAGCGCCGTCAACTGCTCGAACAGCGGGTAACTGGGTCGTGGCACCAGAATGTCATCCCCCGGCGATGCCAGCAGCTTGAAGAGGATCGAATAGGCCTCGCTCGTGCTCGCCGCCAGCGCGACACGCTCGGGAGCCACCGTGAGCCCACGACGAGCATACTCCCCGGCGATTGCGCGCCGTGCGTCAATCAAACCAAGCGGCTGCGGCGCATATGCAAGACCGCGATCGTGTCCCAAAGGCGCCAGCAAACCTCTCGGGTACTCGAAGCCGGCCGTCGTCGGATTCGATTCGGTCAGATCGACGATTGGCAGTCCAAGCGACCGTCGTCGGCGAATCGCTTCCGTCAGGCGATTTGGCGCGAGATCGCCGGTGATGCGGTTTGAGAACATGGAAGGATCCGATCAACCGCCGAGCACGCCGAACACGCAGAGACTCATTCTGCCCTCTCGAGTTATCGAATCCTCGAGGCTGAGGCGCCCATCAATCATTTCCAGAAGCAGCCACGAACACCCGAAGGCAGGAAGATATGAGTTCTGCTTCGTGTTTTCGTGTCTTCGTGGCCTACACTCCGCTAGGGTCCAGGGACGATCTCGATCTTGTCAATAACGTCGCCTTCGAGGATGGCGTCGACGACGTCCATGCCGTTGAGGACGTGCGCGAACACCGTGTACTCGTGATCGAGACGGGGGTTGTCGACGAGGTCGATGAAGATCTGCGCGTCGCCGGTGTCGCGGCCGCGCGTCGAGATGCCCACGGCGCCGCGCACGTGCGGCCATTGTCCGAGCTCGTCCCTGAGAAATGCCTTGTCGCCGATGTACTCGTTGGCGCCGGGACTTCCTCCCTGGATGACGAAGTTCGGCACGACCCGGTGAAACGTCAGCCCGTTGTAATAGCCCGACTCGGCGAGGCGGACAAAGCGCAGCACGCTTGCCGGCGCTTCCGCGCCGATCAATGCGAGATCGAAGCGGCCGACGCCACGAATCGTGACGCGGGCGCGTGCTGACGCGATCCGTCGCAAGTCGGAGGCGGTCACCGACGCCGTGGTCGGCGCGGATCTCATCGCCGCGGGTTCCGGGGACACGCCGAGTCCGCGAAGCGTTTCCGCCACTGCCGACCTCGCGTCTAGCGAGTTCTCGTATCCTTCAGTGACGAGCCGGCGCCAGGCCGCCTGGAGTGCAGACGCCGCGCCGGTGGCAGCAGTGCCCGCCAGCGCGCGCGCGGCCGCTCGAATCACCTGATACCCGCCGCGCGCGAGCGCGTCGATGTACACCTGGTCGGCGCCATGACCGGCCACCGATACCAGCGCATCAATGGCCGCTTCCCTCACGTTGTCGTCATCGTCAGTGGCCAGGCGATCGAGGGTGCCTCGATCCCTGAGCACGGCGGCCGTTCTTGCGGCGTACATTCTGAGCTGCCAGGTGCGCGACGCGGCAAACCGCGGCAACTCCGCAGCAGCTCCTGCCGGGGCCGAAGTCGCAAGCGCAACGAGCGCGTGGGCCGGCCGATGCCAGGTGCGTGGCGCGCCAGGCTCCGCCCAGCGGCCGACCGCCTGCTCGAGCCACGCTGTCGCCTCGGCCGATGCACAGCCGGCGAGTTGATCGATCGCGACCAGTGCGACGTGCGGGTCGGAATCGCGCGCCGCGTCCAGCGCGGACGCGCACGCCTCTCCCCGCATCCGCATCGCCCGCAGCGCTTCCAGACGAACCATCGCTGACGAATCGGACTGGCCTCGGTGCAGCAATTCGCCGGCAGTGCGTGGCGTAACGCCGCGCGCCGGCAACGCGCGCATCGCCAGGCGACGAACCTGACTGTCCGGATCGTCCGCCGCCCGCCGGACGACATCGTCGTCAGCCGACTCTGTCGTGATCAGCGCTTCGAGCGCCAGTCGGCGAACTCGCGCGTCGCGCGCAGGATCAGCCACCGCGCCGGCCTTTGCCAAGGGAGACGATGCCGGCCCCGCGCCGGTGGAAGGCTGCGGACTCGAAATCGCGGCAAGGCCGCGCAGCGCTTCGATGGCGCCAAGGGCCGGCGCGTTCAGCGCTCGTCGGGTTCTGACCAGCGCCTCGAGTCCACTGGCGACCCCGACGCGGTCGGCAACCGACTGACTTCGCGCGAGGAGGTCGAGCAGCGTTCGCTCCGCGTTGTCGGTCTGTTCGACTGATGTGTACGGCAGACGGCCGATCGCGCCGGCGATCGCCGACCGTACGTTTCCGTCGGCCTCGACGCGCAATCTCGCGAGCAGGGCGGCCGACGCCGCGTCGAACAACGAGCGGGGCGAGCTGGCCGGCGGCCGATGCGCCCACCCCCGCGCTGCCTGGGCCAGCGCATTGGCGGCTTCGGCACGAACCTCGGGGAACTGCTGCTGGAGGCCGGGAATGATGTCGGCGACAAGCTCCGGCCGCTCGAGACGGCCGAGCGCCCGGACGGCAATGCGCATCGTCTGACCGTCGGCACTGCGCGCGCCCGCGCGAATCGTCTCGAGATCACGTGGCGTCGGCGCCCGCCGATCCTCGGCGGCAAGAATTGCGAGCCGCGTGGCGGCAGTAGAGGCCTGAGGAGGCGACGGCTCGGGCGGGCGCGAGCGCTGCGCACTGATGGGCATCGCGGCCAGCGCGAGTATCGCGACCTGTGCCGCCAATCCCACCAGACCCATCCGATCGACCGGACCGACCCGACCCACCCGACCTACGTGACCCACCTGACCTATCTGACCCACCCGACCACCGGTCCTGGCTACCGAAGGTTTCGAGTCGCCGCGGAGTACTCGAGCATCTGAGTCGTGAGGTCCATGGGGTATGAAATGGCGACGTCCGTGATTTCCCCGGCCCCGTTCTTTGCAGGCTCCAGTCTTGGCATCACGAACCCTGTATACGACGGCAGATTCAGAGCCTGGACGCGCGCGACCACTTCGTCGCGCAGCTTGGGATCGAAATGGACGCCGTAGGTCTCGAAGAGCCGTTTGGCTGCCGGATAATCGCCTTCGGCCTTGATGCGCTGGACTTCGGACAGCAGACGGCCGACGCCTTCCCGAAACGCCTTCGGATCGCTCATCGCGAAGTAGGTCTTGCCGTCGCGCGTGCGCACCTCAATCGCCTTCGTGTTCGCCATCAGCCAGCGCACGACCATCTGGCGATTGCGCATGTGGTCTTCTTCAATCTGGGTGCCCTGACGGACGCGCCGCAGTTGCACGAGCGCGTTCCGCGTGTAGGATTCGTACTCCGCCTGCACCACTTCGTCATGATCGGCGGCCGACACCAGACCGAGCTCGACGAGCTTCGGATCCGGCAGGAAATAGAGCGCCACCAGATCCGCGCGCGCCTCTTCGAGCGCCGAGTACTGTTCTTTCAGCTCGCTGGCGGGATTCCCCTTCAGCCGTTCGTTGATCTTGCCGGACGCGTGCCCAATCACTTCGTGCATGTCGGTCGTCAACTCGCCGGCCATGGCGCTCCACTTTGTCGCACGCGCGGTCTCTTCGGGCGTCCACGAGAACTCGCTGCGGAACTCCGGCATCGTCGACTTGTCATACGCTTCGGTGACGTTGGACAACGACACCGACTTGCTGCCGAAACGCTCGCGTATCGCCTGATCGTTCGGGAGGTTGATGCCCACCGGCGTTACCGGACCCGAATCGCCTGTTTCGATCACCACGTCGATGGCGTTCGCCGTGATGCCCTGCACGCCCTCTTTGCGGTACTTGGCGTCCCACGGCATGCGATCCTCGAACCATTGCGCGTTCTGCGCCAGCTTCTGGATCCCGGAGGTCTTTTCCTGGTTGACGTAGAAGACCAGCCCTTCGAAGGCGCCTTTGATGCCGCGCGCGTCGAGGTAGACCTCGATGAAGCCGTTGATCGTATCGACGGGCGACGTCTTGTCCTGCACCCACGCGATGTCGTACGCCTCGCGATCCTTCGTCTCCCCCGTCTGATAGAACGTGATCAGCGCGCGCAACGCTTTCGCCATCGGTTCCGTCGCGTAGGGAATCGCGGCGTCGAGGTGGCGCACGATCGCTTCGATCTGTTTGCCGTATCGCCCGCCGACACGATAGACCTCCTCGACGACCTTGCCATCAGCCTTGACCAGCCGCGAGTTGAGCGGATGGCTCTCTCGGTACCCCTCGAGATCCTTCATCGTCACACCGAGGTACAGATTGTTGGCGCTCGCAGTGAGGATGTCTTTGCCCGGCGGCGGCGTTTTCGCCGTGACCATCGGTTCGACGTCCGGATCGAAGAAGGCGGGCTTCAGCCGCGCGAGCAACTGATCCAGGGTTTCTCCAGGCATGACCGGAAACGAACCGCCGGCCTTTTCAGCCGCGTGCGCCGCGGCCGCGAGCGCTTCCGGAGTGGTCCGCAACACGAATTTGCGTGCGGTGAGGTTGTTGAAGGGGCCGGTGTTGATCCAGAAGAGCTTCGTGTAGTGCTGAATTTCCTCGAGCGTCTTTGGATCGACGCCACTCGGATGCGTGATGATGGCTTCGAGCACGTCACGCATGGCGAGGTTGTGCTGGTACCTCTGGTCGTAGTAGATGTCGCGGCCGGCCAGGGCGGCCTGATAGAGATGCCAGATCAGCGTCTTCTCTCTGACCGGCAACTTCTGGAAACCGTCAGCGTATAACTGAACGACTGCGGCCTCGTCGACGCGTTCGAGCAGATACTTACGATCGGCGGCCGGCGCGGGCGCCGCCGACGGCGATGCGCCCTGATTCGTCGTCGTCTGCCCGCCGCCACACGACACGGCGCCGATTCCACCGCTTCCGCTTCCACACGCAAGAGTTCCAAGCAGACTCATCACCAGAATGGTCCTTTTCATCGTTGTTTCTCTGAAGTAGCTTACCAGTCCGTGGCAAAAGTCTGGTTGCATTCGGTGCGACGCCAGACTTTCACCCCGGCTGTTACACCGCGAAGTCCGGCACTTTCTGCGCGGTCTGCGCGACCGCGGCGGTGAAGGTCGTCGTGCTTCACACGCTCGAAAGCCGGCCGCCACGCGCAACTCGAGCGGCTTCCCGCCTTCTCGCGGTCAAGGTCCGCCTTCAGGCGGACCTCAGAGTGGTAGCTCCACTTTCTCCAAGTACTGCGCAATATGCACAGGCCAGCCGAGATCGCGGACCTTGGCGCCGAGCGCCTCGAGTGCGAGCGGCTCACCGTGTACGAGATACGTCATCGCGGGCGGACGTGAGAAGCCGGACAGCCATCGCATGATTTCGCCGGCGTCGGCGTGCGCCGACATGTTATCGAGGCGGTCGATGCGCGCGGCGACCGGCACCTCATGCCCGTGGATTTTGATCCGCTTCGCGCCGTCGCAGAGGGTGCGGCCGCGAGTGCCTTCCGCCTGGTACCCGACAAACAACACGGTGTTGTTCGGGTTGGGCAGGCCGGTCTCGAGGTGAGACAGCACCCGTCCGCCGGTGGCCATGCCGCTCGCGGCGATGACGATCGCCGGCGCGCTCGACGAGACGAGCGCCATCGAATCCTGCACCGATGCCACAACAGTCATCCGCTCGGTTCCAAAAACGCAGGCGGCGCGCTCGCCTGCCCTCATGTTCGGGTCGAGCTCGTTGCACCGCTGCGTGTAGAACTGCAGCGCCCCGGCGGCCATCGGACTGTCGACGTAGACCGGAAGAACAGGAATCCGCTTCTCCTGCTCGAGCCGCTTGAGCCAGAAGAGCACTTCTTCGACTCTGCCGATGGCGAACGATGGAATGATCAGTCTGCCACCGCGCTGGACCGTATCGTTGATTATCGCCGCGAGCCGCAACCCGTCATCGTCCGGCTCGTGGAGGCGATCGCCATACGTCGATTCGAGCAACAGAATGTCCGCGGATTCGACGGGCATCGGATCCGGCAGGACCGGACGCG
>Ga0068858_100004396_pt1 | contig 13831 bp, 12 predicted proteins | sample KBSSwiS12_FD_66589 | JGI IMG/M metagenome (GOLD analysis project Ga0068858, IMG submission 66589) | Switchgrass rhizosphere microbial communities from Kellogg Biological Station, Michigan, USA - KBS Switchgrass S1-2 | ecosystem: Host-associated > Plants > Roots > Rhizosphere > Soil ... | reverse complement strand
GTGGGGAAGGACCAATTCGAACGCCCCCACCCGGAGCGCGATGTCGCGCTGTTCGAGCTCCTGTACGGATGCGGCCTGCGGATTAGCGAACTGGTGGGGCTCAACATCGACGACTTCGATTTTCGCGAGCGCTGGATCCGCGTGCGCGGCAAGGGCCGCAAGGAGCGGCAGGTGCCGTATGCAGAGAAAGCATCGGCGGCGCTCGATAAATACCTGGGGCAGCGCAGCGCGAAGGCAGGCGAAAGGGCGCTGCTGGTAAATCACCGCGGCGGCCGGTTGTCGGATCGTGGAGCCCGCGAAATCGTCAAGTTCTACGCGCGCATGATCTCAGGCGACGCGTCGCTCCATCCGCACAGCCTGCGCCACGCGTATGCCACCCACCTGCTCGCCGACGGTGCAGACTTGCGTGCCATCCAGGAATTGCTCGGCCACGCACGACTCGCCACCACGCAGAAATACACGCAGGTCTCGCTCACGGATTTGATGGCGGTTTACGACAAAGCGCACCCGAAAGCGCGCGGATAAGAAGGCGCTCGCTACGCCCTTTCCAGGTAAGCCGACTCTGAGGTCGACACGCGAATCTTCTCGCCTTCGCTGATGAAAGGCGGCACTTGCACTACCAAACCGGTTTCAGTCTTGGCGGGCTTGGTTACGTTGGAAACCGTGGCGCCCTTCAGTCCCGGCTCGGTCTCGACCACGGTTAGGTCCACTGTTGGAGGCAGTTCGATGCCCATGGGCTTACCTTCGTAGAATTCGATCTCCACCTTCAAGTTGGGGATCAGAAAATTGGTAGCATCGCCCAGGAAGTCGCGGGTCAGGTGCATCTGCTCGAAGGTCTCGGTGTTCATGAAGTAGTAGAACTCGCCGTCGTCGTAGAGGTATTCCATATCCTGCTGTTCGAGCGAGGCACGCTCGATCTTATCTTCCGACGAGAACCGATGCTCCATCATGGAGCCGGAACTGAGCTTACGCATCTTCACCTGGACGAATCCGCGCAGGTTTCCGGGGGTGCGGTGCTCCATCTTGAAGACCGAAAAGAGCTCGCCGTTCCACTTAACTACCATGCCGGGGCGCAGTTGTGTTGCTGCAATCATATGGGGAACCTTCAGTGTAGCAGAGCACGTTCGCCGCTGCGCTCGGCGGGCCGCAAAATCCTGATTTGCGGATGAAGGCCAAACAAGCAGTATTTTTTGGGAATACGCCGATAAGGGTATTCAGGAGAGTTTACAATGAAGAATCTATTTTTGAGACTGAAGGCGCTGAAGGACACGCGCGCTCAGGATCTGATCGAATACGCACTCATGGCTGGTTTCGTTGCAGTTGCCGCCGGTGCGGTAATGCCGGGCGTTGCATCGAGCATTAGCACGATCTTCTCGAAGGTCGGATCGGTGCTGGCGGTTGCTTCCACTCAGAGCAGCTAGACCCAAGCGTTAATATTGGCCTCTGCGCTCCGTAAAAGATGCGCGGTGAGTAAATCGACCTGCTTTGGCAGGCCCTTCAGGTCTGCCGGGCGGGCTGTTTTAATTGGGCCCTGTCTGCGAGGTCCGGCCGGACCCTGTTCCAGGAGCGTCCTCGCTCTTGAACGCCTGGCCGGCTAAGGCTGCGTCCAGGGCGGCCACCAGCACGTTCGCCGGCGCCTCCACCGCCTGGTAGTTCGCGATCGACGCAGGCTTAATGTGCGGCAACACCATTGCGGCCGAAGGACGATTGTTATCCAGATAGTCCATGCCTTGCACCGTGATCAGAATATTGCTTTTGTCGTCGCTGGATACCCAGCCGCGCTGCTTTGCATACCACAGCACGAAAAATAGCGAATCCAGATCGGCATTGAGCATGGCTTCGACGTAGCGCATGGGCAAGCCCGGTTTCAGGGGCTTCTTCTTGCGGCGTTCGTACAGGATGCAAAGCAGAGCCACGCGCAATCCCGCGTCCGATCCCATCGATTCAAAGAACTCAGTCCCGCTGAACAGGGGGCAATTCGAGTCTTCGCCGATTCCCTTGAGGCTGTCGAACGCAGCCCGCTGTGCAGGGTCAGAGAGCACTTCGTAGGCTGCGTTTACGGCGTCGAAGGCATCCTGATCCCCGGTTTCAAGGTTGTTGGGATGATACTTGCGTGCGAGCTCCCCATAGGCGTTCTGCAACGTCTCGGAATCCGCTCTCGGTTCGATGCCGAGCACGTCATAATGATCTTGGAATTTACCGGCGAGTGGAGTGGACATTTTTGGGGGCAAAAACAGTATCACCTGGGAGGTGCCTCCAGGAAACTCAGGTAAACCACCTACTCTCGTGAGTGGCTTGACTTAGGCTGCAAGCCGAACGAATCGCAGAACTTCGAAGCATGGACAAAACTGGACCGGAGAAAACAGCTGGCCACCGGGCGGACCGTTCGCAGTCATGCTGTATGATCTAGAGATACTCTGCAATGAACCCTGAAAACATTACCGAAGGCCTCACTTTTGACGACGTTCTCCTGGTGCCTTCGCGCAGCAGCGTGGTCCCCGCCGACACCGACACACGTACCTGGTTTACCCGCAAGATTGGCCTGAATATTCCGGTAGTGAGCTCGGCCATGGACACCGTCACGGAGTCACATTTGGCCATCGCGCTTGCGCAGCAGGGCGGCATCGGCATCATTCACCGCAACATGTCCATCGAAAAGCAGGCCGAAGAGGTGGATCGGGTGAAGCGCTCGGAAAGCGGCATGATTGTCGACCCGGTAACCATTGATCCCGAGCACAAGATCTCCGACGCGCTCGAAGTGATGAAGCGCTATCGCATCTCCGGCGTGCCGGTCACCAAGAACGGCAAGCTGGTGGGCATTCTCACCAATCGCGACCTGCGTTTTGAGACGCGCTACGATCTGCCGGTAGAAAGCGTGATGACCAAGGAGAACCTGATCACGGTTGGCGTGGGCACCACGCTGGAAGAAGCCGAGGCCATCCTGCACACCCATCGCGTCGAGAAGCTGCTGGTAGTGGATGACCATTACAACCTGAAGGGCCTGATCACCGTCAAGGACATCCAGAAAAAGTTGAAGTACCCCAACGCCGCCAAAGACGCGCAGGGGCGCTTGCGCGTGGGCGCGGCGCTGGGATCGTCTGGCGATTATCTGGAGCGCGCGCAGGAACTGGTGAGCAAGAAAGTGGACGTGCTGGCCATCGATTCCGCGCATGGCCATAGCCAGCGCGTGATGGACGCGATTGCCAACGTGAAGCGCGCATTGCCGGACGTGCAATTGATCGCGGGCAACGTCGCCACCTATGAAGGCGCCCGGGAGCTGATCGGTCTGGGCATCGATGGGATCAAAGTTGGCATCGGGCCGGGTTCGATATGCACGACGCGAGTGGTAAGCGGTGCGGGCGTTCCTCAAATCACAGCCATTGCCGAGTGCGCCAAGGCGACTGCTGGCAGTGGCGTCCCGCTCATCGCCGACGGCGGCATCAAATTTTCGGGCGACGTCACCAAGGCCATCGCCGCTGGCGCAGATTGCGTGATGATCGGCAGTCTGCTCGCGGGCACCGAGGAGAGTCCCGGCGAGACCATTCTTTACCAGGGCCGCACTTTCAAGAGCTATCGCGGCATGGGTTCCATGGGCGCCATGGCGCAAGGCTCGGCCGACCGCTACTCGCAGGAAGCTACCGGCGGCGGCAAGCTGGTGCCGGAAGGCATCGAAGGCCGCGTCCCTTATAAAGGGATGCTGGCCGACCTGGTGTACCAACTGGTGGGCGGTCTGCGCGCGGGCATGGGCTATTGCGGCTGCGCCACCATTCCGGAACTGCATCAACAAGCCAAGTTTCTGCGCGTTAGCGCCGCCGGACTGCGCGAGAGCCACGTGCACGACGTGATCATCACAAAGGAAGCTCCGAACTATCGTTTGGAGTAATCAGTTCACAGTCGCCTTAAGCTTCCCGGTCGACAAGCGAACATCGATTTCTGACCCCACCGGTGCGTCTTTGGGAGCCTTCACGATTTTCCCTTCATGTTCGACGATGGCGTAGCCGCGGTCCAGAATCGTCAGCGGGCTGAGTTGCTTCAGGTGAGCTTCGAGCGGACCCAGTCGGCCGCCCGCGCGGCTCAGCCGCAGGCGCATCGACTGCGTGAGTGCCGCATCGCTTGCCTCGAGACGCCGGCGCGCCGCGGCAAACTGTAAGCGAACGTCCATCTGACTCAGTCGTGCCGAAGCGCCCTCGAGCGCACGCCGGCGTGCCGCGAGCGACGCACGCCACAGTTCCCGCAGACGGTAGTCCATTTCGTCCACTCTCTGCATCTGCCGTCCGATCGCACGATGCAAACGCGCGCGGTCAACCGCCACGTTGTGCAGGGCGCGCGCCAGCAATGCGATTTTCAGCCGCACCGATTGCAAGAGCTTATGATCCGCGGCGCTCAGCCGCTCGACCAAACTCTCTCGCGTGGCAATCACGATTTCCGCGGCAGCGGAAGGCGTCGGCGCGCGCATGTCGGCCACGAAATCGGCAATGGTGAAGTCGGTCTCATGCCCTACGGCGGAAATAACAGGCACGGAACACGCCACGATCGCGCGCGCCACAAGCTCTTCGTTGAAGGTCCACAGATCCTCGAGCGACCCGCCGCCGCGTGCCACGATAACCACTTCGGCCCAACCCGACGCACTGAAATAATCGATGCCCTCGGCCACCTGCTCCGCCGCTCCCTCGCCTTGCACCTGCGCCGGATAGAGGCGGATGTGCCGCCCGGGGCAGCGTCGCTCCAGCACCTGCAGCATGTCCTGAATCACGGCCCCGGTAGGCGACGTGACGATACCGATGCGTTCCGGCAGTGCGGGCAGCGGACGCTTGCGGCCTGCCGCGAACAGACCTTCGGCCTCCAGTTTTTTCTTGAGTTGATCGAAAGCCAACTGCAGCGCGCCGTGTCCCTGCGGCTCGATGGCCTCCACTACCAATTGCAGGTCGCCGCGGGCATCATACAGGTCAACCCGGGCTCGGGCCAGCACGGCGACGCCGTCCTGCGGCTTGAATTTCAGATAGCGCGCCGCGGTCTTGAAGCAGACGCAGCGCATCTGCGCATCTTCATCTTTCAGCGTGAAATAGTAGTGGCCGCTAGGGTAGAGCTTGACGCCGGAAATCTCGCCCGCAACCCAAATGTCCTTGAAGTATTCGGTGAAGACGCCGCGCAGCGCGGTGGCGAGCTCACTCACCGAGAAGTAGTGCGGCTCGGCGGGCGTCCATTCGAGTGCGATCTGCTCCACGCTTCAGTGTACGAAAGCCCATGGCCGGGCGGTGCGGACGGCCCTGTCTGGCGCAATACCCTCAAGTATCATGGAGCAATGAGCCCGACGCCGAAAACGCCGAAAGACATCCTGGACTACGCCAAGAAATTCGAAGCCAAACAGCTCGACCTGCGCTTCACCGATCTGCCGGGATTGCAGCAGCATATTTCTTATCCGCTCAGTCAACTGGACGAGAACTCTTTCGAGGAAGGCTTCGGCATCGACGGCTCCAGCATTCGCGGATGGGCGGCGATCAACGAAAGCGATATGCTGCTGGTGCCCGATCCGAACACCGCTTTCATCGATCCTTTCTACGAGACCAAAACCCTGGTGATGACCGCCGATGTCATCGACCCCATCACCCGCCAGCACTATGACCGCGACCCCCGCTGGATCGCCAAGAAAGCCGAGATGTATTTGAAGAATTCGGGCCTCGCCGACACGGCCTATTTTGGCGCCGAAGCGGAATTCTTTATCTTCGATAACATTCGTTTCGATCAGAACGCGCATTCGGGTTACTACTACATCGACGCCGAAGAGGGCCGCTGGAATTCCAGCCGAACCGAGAGTAATCTGGGCTACCGGCCGCGCTATAAGGAAGGTTATTTCCCGGTTCCGCCGACCGACCACTATCAGAACCTGCGCGCGGAAATGGTGGAGCAGATGATCCGCTGCGGCTTGACCATCGAGTGCCATCATCACGAAGTTGCCACCGGCGGCCAGTGTGAAATCGATCAGAAGTTCGACACGCTGGTGAAATCCGCCGACAACATGATGCTCTACAAGTATGTGACGCGTAATACCGCGTATCAGTACGGCAAGAGTGTCACCTTCATGCCCAAGCCTCTGTTCGGCGACAACGGCAGCGGCATGCACACGCATCAGAGTCTGTGGCGGGAAGGGAAGCCGCTATTCGCAGGCGAAATGTACGCCGGTCTCAGTCAAATGGCTCTGTGGTACATCGGCGGATTACTCAAGCATGCGCGTGCCCTTTCCGCCGTAATTGCTCCCACCACGAACAGCTACAAGCGCCTGGTCCCGGGCTATGAAGCGCCGGTGAATCTGGCATACTCGCGCCGCAACCGCTCCGCGGCGGTGCGCATCCCGATGTATTCGGCCAATCCCAAAGCCAAGCGCGTCGAGTTCCGGCCGCCCGATCCGTCGGCGAATCCGTACCTCGCGTTTGCGGCCATGATGATGGCGGGACTCGACGGAGTTCTCAATAAAGTGGACCCGGGCGAACCGCTCGATAAGGACATCTACGACTTGTCGCCGGAGGAAATGAAGTATGTGCCTTCCATGCCGGCGTCGCTTGAGGAAGCGCTGACCTGCCTTGAAGACGATCACGCATTTCTGCTCAAGGGCGATGTCTTCAGCGAAGAAATGCTGGAGACTTTCATCGCCTATAAGCGTAAGAATGAGGCTGACGCCGTGCGCCTGCGTCCGCATCCCTACGAGTTCGCGTTGTATTATGACATCTAAAAATAGGGACGGAGCCTGATTTCGTGGACGTGGCCGATTGTCGCGAGCGTGGTTAGCCGCGAAATCAGGCTCCGTCCCTATTTTTTCCCGCACTTTTTAACAATGACTGGTTCCATTCTTCAGATCAGCGCATCCCAAGGGGGCGTGCCAAAACGCGCGATCGTCGAGGGCATCCTCACACCTGCCGGACTCGAAGGCGACGGGCACGCGCACCCGGAAATTCACGGTGGCGCGGAGCACGCTGTTTTGTTGATTACCTCCGAAGGCATTGAAGAACTTGCGGCTCTGGGGTTCCCTCTCGCCTACGGCTCCCTAGGCGAAAACCTCACCACACGTGGCATCGGACGCCGCGATTGGCGAGTAGGCCAGCGCTGGCGAATTGGCGCCGACGCCGTCATCGAAGTCACCAAACACCGCACGCCCTGCCAGCAGCTCAACGTCTATGGACCGGGGCTGCAAGCTGCGATCTACGACGAACTAACGCATGCCGGAGACCCAGCCTCCGCAAAATGGGGCCTCAGCGGACTCTATGCTTCCGTTGTAGCGCCGGGTTTAATTCGGCCTGGAGATGCGATCGTTCTAGCCCCCTAGCATGGAGCGCCTGCGACAACTTGCGTATCACGATCGCGCGCGCGCCAGCCGCGAAATGGGAGAGCTGTCGCGCGAACTCCCGCCGTCTACGGTCAGCCGCCTGGATCTGCTGCTCAGCGCCTCGGCCGCCCCGGAACAGGGTTTGCAATACTTCGCCCGCTTGTACGAGCGGCAGCCAAGCTGGTTTCAGCGGCTAACCCGTTCGACCACGGGCCTGCGCTATCTGATCGCGGTTTTCACCTATAGCCAATTCCTTTCCGAAGAAATTCTGCGGCACCCGGAGTGGGTGAATCAGCTCCTCGAATCGGGCAGCCTGCAGCGCGTGCTCACCGCAGAACAGATGCGCGACTCGCTGAACGAGACGTTGCCGGAAGGACTGCCGGCTCCGCTCGAATTCGCGCGCTTCCGCCGCCGCCAATTGCTGCGCATCCTGATTCGCGATGTGTTGGGACTCGGAACGCTCCCTGAAATCACCGGAGAGCTGACCGCGCTGGCGGACGCGATTGTGGAAACGGCGTACGCGCGCATCCGTCAGCAGTTGGTTGCCGAGCATGGGATACCGCAGACCCGTACGGGACAAGAGTCGCATTTCACGGTCATCGCGCTAGGCAAGATGGGAGGCAACGAACTCAATTACAGCTCCGACATCGACTTGATGTTCTTGTACTACGCGAACGGCGAGACCAGCGGCGGAGAGCGCGGAAGCATTTCCAACCGTGAATTTTTCGTGCGTGCCGCGAATCAGCTCACGTCGCTGCTTTCCACTTATACCAGCGAAGGCATGTGCTATCGCGTGGACCTGCGCCTGCGTCCCGACGGCAGTCAGGGCGAGGTGTGCATTTCGCTCGAAGCCGCCCGCCAATACTACGCCAATCGCGCTCGCGATTGGGAGCTGCAGATGATGATCAAGGCTCGCGTGGCCGCAGGCGACAAGTTTACGGGACACGCCCTGCTGGATTTCGTGGAGCCGCGGACCTACTCCACGACTTTGGACTTTTCCGCGATCGAAGAATTGTCGGCCACTCGCGAGCGTTTGAACGAAAAGTTGGCGTGGCGAAATCGCCGCCAGCGGCTGCACGGCTCGGACGGCGTCGAAGTAAAGCTGGAGCGCGGCGGCATTCGCGATATCGAGTTTCTGGTGCAGTGCTTGCAGCGGCTCTATGGCGGCGCCGATACCTGGGTTCGCCACGGCGGCACGATGCTGGCGCTTGCCCGCTTGCAGGATAAAGGTTTCCTGTCCGGGGCGGAATATGGCCGCCTGGCATCCTCTTATCAATTTCTGCGGCAGCTGGAACACCGTCTGCAGGTGGTCGACGACCGCCAGACCCACACTCTGCCCCTGGAACCGGATGCCCTGGACTTGCTGGCGAGGCGCATGCCGGGCGGGCTCGAATCGGCTGCCTGGCTCTTGCAGCAGACTCACGTTCACTTCGATCAGGTGCGTGAGATTTACGACCGCGTGGTCCACTCGAATAACGCTTCCAGGCAGACACCTGTTACCGGCGGCGGGTTGCGCGGCGGCAACATCATTCGTTCGCTGGAGCAGAGGGCGCCCGGTCTTGCGGCCAACCTGGCTGCCAGCCAGTTGCGGCGCGGATTCAAGTCCTTTGAACATTTTCTGGAGCGAATTTCGGCGGATCCCGTCGCCTTGAACCGCTTAAATAGCGATACCGGCTTGACCGCGAATACCCTCGATTTGTTCGAGCACAGCCCGCATTTCGCCGAAGAACTGATTCGCGCGCCGGAGCTGCTGGATGACGTCGCGCGCGCCGCGGACATCAGCGCTCTGGGCTCGCCGCCGGATACTGCGGCCGAATTGCGCCTCTGGTACCGCCGTGAAATGGTACGGATTCAGACTGCCAGCGTGTGCCTGTCTGAGCCCATCTTCGAAACTCTATTGCGGACTTCAGACCTGGCCGACGCCGTGATCGCGAAAGTCTACGACATCGCCGTCGCGGAGACGCGCGCCTCCTACGCGCCAGAGGTGCCGGACGCAGCCCATGACTGGTCGAATCAAATGTCGGTCATCGCACTGGGCCGCCTCGGAATGCGGGAGTTCGATCTGGGTTCCGACGCCGACCTGGTGTTTGTGCTCGCCGATTCCGATTCCGAGGATCTGGCGTTCTGGACCCGCGTAGCCGAGCGCGTCGTCGATCTGACTACAGCCTACACAGGCGGTGGAGTGATGTTTGCCGTCGACACGCGCCTCCGGCCCAATGGTCTCGACGGTCCGTTGGTGCTGACCGAATCGTCCTTCAAGGAATACTTCGCGCGCAATGCAGAGGCCTGGGAGGGCATGGCCTACATGAAGTCACGCGCGATCGTCGGGAACTCGAAGCGTGCCGAACATTTCTTGAAGGAACTGCAGGATCTCGACTGGCAGCGCTACGGGCAGAGCGGGCGTTCGCGGACCGACCTGCGGCGGATCCGCCAGAAACTTGAAGGCGAGCAGGGCGCCGCGCACCCGCTCAAGGCTGGCCGCGGTGGCTACTATGACATCGATTTCATCCTCATGTATCTGCGCCTGAAAAACGCCGGTGTGTACTTCAAAGTGCTGAATACGCCGGAGCGTATTCAGGTGCTGGAAAACATGGGCCACCTAGATAGCGCCGGCGCGAAGTTCCTGAATGAGGCCGCGACTTTTTACCGCGCACTCGACCACGCCATTCGCGTACTCACCGGCCACGCGGAGGCGAAGCTTCCGTCGCAGTCCCAGGTGGAAGCGCTCGACGCTCTGTTGCGCCGCTGGACTCCGATCCCTCTAAGCGAGCTGGATGATATTCGCTCGCAGACGCGAAGCGCCTTCGAGAAATTGTTCGGCTGAGCATTCACCGTTCGATCATCAGCGCCTCTAAATAGCGTTCCGCCGAGCGGCGAACCACGGATTTCGCATCCGCTTGGATCACGAAGCCGGGCCACGCGCCAAACAGTTTTCCAAATTCGAAGGGTTCGAGTGCGGCAACGATTCTACGGACACTGGCGGCGCTCAGCGGCAGATAGTTGGGGTAGCTATACATGAAACTCACCCAGCGCCGGTCCATGCAGACCTGGGGGAGGTCACCCGAGAACAGGGCTCCCGAACCATCGCCGCGTTCACTCCAATGCAGGACTTGGTAACCGGCAAAGTGTCCACCGATCCGAATCAAAGTGAACCCGCTATTCAGTGCATGTGTCTCGCCTTGCCAAAACCGGATGCATGGATCCGGGCGCTGCACCCATTGCCGGTCGTCTTCGTGAAGGTAAACCGGCGCGCCTCCGAATGCCTGGCTCCACTCGACCATCGAGGAGTAGTAATGCGGATGCGAGATCGCGATCGCCGAAATGCCGCCCAGCGCTTGAATCCGCGCGACGGTATCGCTGTCCACGAGGCTCACGCAGTCCCACAGAATATTCCCGGCGCTATTTTGAATCAGGAGTCCGCGCTGGCCAATGGCGAACTTCGGTTCCGTCCCGATGCCCCAGATTCCTGGGCTCTCCGGATAGAGGGCGTTGCGATGGCCGGTTCGTAATTCGTCCAGCGTTATCCATCGCTGCCCTTGCAGTCCGATATATTGGCGCTCATCTTCGCAGATGGGGCAGCGTTCCGGCGGTCGTTCTGCAGGCGGAAATTGAGTCCCGCAGGTTACGCAAATATAGGTCGGCAAGTGGTTGGCTCCGGCAGCGCGGCTTCGTCAATAATACCTGACACCGTCTAAAACCTCACTACCGGCAAGCGTGATTTAATGAAAGGAACGCCGTCCTATATGGCATTGTCAGGAGGAGACCACATGATTTCACGCATCGCTTTTCCGCTCGCGTCCGCATTGTTCTGCGCAGGGATTTGTGCCGGACAAAGCCCGCTCAATGTAAAACCCGGCGAATGGGAATCAACGATAAGCAACGACACCCGCGGCCAACTTCCCGTTCCCCAGGAAATGATCGACAAGATGTCGCCGGAGCAGCGCACAAAAATGGAAGCCATGATGAAAGCGCGCGGCCTGGGGGGCCCGCGAACGATCGTCAACAAACATTGCGTCAAGAAGGAAGACCTCGACAAGCCCTTCGGTAACAATGACAAGTCCTGCAAGCGGACCATCGTGAGTTCCTCCGCCACTAAGCAGGAGATTCACATGGAATGTGAAATGGGGGGCGGAAAACAGGTCGGTACGCTTACATTCGAAGCAGTCGATTCCAGCACCATTAAGGGATCCATGCAGATGACTGCCTCTAACGGCGGCCGTACCATGAACGTGAACTCCACGTTTTCGTCTAAGTGGCTGGGGCCGGCGTGCTCGGAGTCCAGCAAGTAAGCGTTCTTATTGTTTCTGCGCGGGGCGGGGTTCCGAAGCCGGCGGCACGATGCTCTTCATCCGCAGATAGCTGACCATGCTCCCGTAGATTTCGTTGTTGTGCCCGTAATTCAGGATTAAGAGGGCCATGCGCAGATTCCGCGTGGTCCGTCCATTTTCCTGAGTGATGTCGATCATCTCCGCGCCCGAGGCGTCGGTCAGCGCGGAGTACGCGCCGCCGCAGTACGCGACGGCGTCAGTCAATGCCTTGATGAACTCGGCTTTCGTCGAGAGCTTCGCGAGATCGTTGCCGGCATTCGGGTTTTTCTCGCCTTTCGATTGCGAGCACCACAGATAGTTATAGTTGGCCAGGTGCCCCACCTGCTGCCCGAACGTACGCACTTCCATTTGAGGGCCGGGGCGCAGTCCGTAATTCTCCTCCGGCATCTTCTCCGCGGTTCTGAGAATAGTGCCGGTGTTCCTGGTGAAGGCATCGCGAAGCCAGGTGGATAGCGGACTGGCGGGAGTCTGCGCTGCCGCGTCGAGGGCGAAGATCGCCGCTAGAACCACCACTAAGAGTCTGCTCATTGTTATCTCCTTTTTGCCGCAGCCGCCGGTGCGGCCGCTTCCAAATGCGCCGCCACGTAGGTTAATACGTCGCCGCGCTCGCGCGCAAGCTCAGCCAGGCGGTCGAAGTCCCCGGCCAGCTCGCACAGTTGCTGAGCGGTCGGGCAGGCTATCTCGGAGGCGCGGGCGCCGGGAAGATATTCGAGTGAAATCTCCAGCGCTTCGCGGTACCGGTCCACCCGCACCAGGAGATTGACCAGGATCTGCGCCGGCCAGTTACCTGCCGTCTGCGTCTCCATCACTTTCTTGCGAAAGTGAGCGATGTGGTCGTCGACATCGATCCCCCGCAGTGCCTGCACGAAGTGATCGTAATCGACGAAGGGGTTCTCAAACGGTGGCCGGCCAGGGAACTGGAAGTGAGCGGATAGCCGCTTCCCGTACTCGCACAGATCATGAAACTGCCGCAACGTTTCGGCGTCGCTGACCTCCGGAGAATACTGCAGCATCGAAACCAGGTGCGAAGGATCGATATAGGAGCTGTACTCGCCAAACAGCCAGTCGCGGCCCTCGATCAACCCGGTAATGCTGGTTAATCCCGTCTTGTGGCCCTCGCGCTCTTCAATCGCGTTATCGAGCGACGCCGCAAGTTCGGAGTAGATGCTGCGCGCCAATACGCCGATGCATTGCGACCGGTCTTTCTCTCCGCCGCTACCGCCGAAGTAAGTGAGCGCTCGGCAAATGCCAAATTTCTCGATCACCAGTTCGAGGCCCTTGGCCGGATGGACCCCTTGCATGAATGCGATTTCGATGATGGCCTCGACGTTTTCGCCCGGTTCCACGCGTTCGATAGCCGCAGCGACCCGCTGCACGTCACCCGTGGCGCGCAGATACGGCCAGGCTTTGGGGATGTCTCCTTTTGCCAGAAGCAATTCACCTGTCTCTTGCGCGGCCTCGACCAGAAATTGCTGATATTTCGCTTGCAGGTCAGGCGGAAGCGCCGCGAGGTTGGGAGCCTGGATCAGCGGCAGATCCAGCTCCAGACGCTTTTTCATCAGCATGGCCTCGAACATAAGATGATAGTCCTTAGCCTCGCGGAATCGCCCGATCAGGTAGTCTAAGCTGCTTGCCGGGTCTTCGGATTCAAGCATCGGTCCGAGCGCTTCGAAGGCAGGCTCCAGCATCGTGGTTCTCATCATAGCAAGCCGAGCCTGCGGCTCTTTGGAAACGCGCTTCGCCAGATCTAGATGGGGGTTATGGCAATTGGGCGGCTTGAAGCGCCACCATGCCCAAATGTCTCCGGTCAGGTCGACTCGCTCGAAAGCGAATCGAGGTGTGAAAGGACTTGAGGAGCTTCCCATTCTTCTCGTGCAGCCTTATGTGGCGGTGCAGGAGGCAGAATCTTGAGGATTGTCGCCAACAGATCTTCCTGGGTGATCGGCTTGCGCAGGTAGTAGCCGATTCCTAGTCGGGGAAGGCGAAATAGAAGCAGTTACCCCAACTTGCACAATGCGCCCGGTTGACGGCCTCGGCTGCTGACGGTCCCAGTGCGGATCGACGGCTGCTACGGCAGCTGGGTGGCTTGACGGGCCACCATTTGCCAGCCCGACCCTTGCTTCACCCAGACCATGGTCAGAAAAACATGGTGCGACACCGTCGGTGTAACGAACATCACATTGTG
>Ga0068858_100004389_pt1 | contig 13843 bp, 14 predicted proteins | sample KBSSwiS12_FD_66589 | JGI IMG/M metagenome (GOLD analysis project Ga0068858, IMG submission 66589) | Switchgrass rhizosphere microbial communities from Kellogg Biological Station, Michigan, USA - KBS Switchgrass S1-2 | ecosystem: Host-associated > Plants > Roots > Rhizosphere > Soil ... | reverse complement strand
GCGGATTTTTGCCGATCACCAGGTCTGTCTCCGGCAACGGTTTCAGCGCGGAGTGGTCGGTACCTTTCATAGCCCGGGGCACGCGCGCTGAAGGACCAATCGGCTCCATTGGCGGACTCGATACAACTGCTCTGGGCGTTTCGTTTATCGAGGTGGCAGATCCTTACCAGTCGGTCAACCGAAGCCTCAAATACGTACTCCTCTTCCTGGGACTGATCTTCATTTCTTTTTTCATCTTTGAAGTCACCACGGGCAAACGGGTTCATCCGGCGCAGTACATTCTGGTGGGAACTGCGCAAATCATCTTCTACCTCCTCTTACTATCTTTCGCAGAGAGAATCGGATTCGATTTTGGATTCTTGCTGGCCGGTGCTGCAACCGTAATCCTGCTGGCGGCCAACGCCGGATGGGTATTCTCCAGCCGTAGTCAGGGCGGGAGGGCTCTGGTCACTTTTACTTCGTTGTATGTGCTGATCTATCTCATGCTGCGGCTCGAAGACAACGCCTTGCTGGTTGGGGCGATTGCCAGTTTTGTGGCGGTGGCAGCGGCCATGTACTTCACTCGCGGAATCGATTGGTACGGTACCGCGCCCTCAACAAGTACCCAGGGACGTCAAGGATATCCCGCGGTTCCAGGAAATTAATATGCACACTGACAAACAACACGGGTTACATGTGGCCATCATCATGGACGGCAACGGCCGCTGGGCGAAGCGGCGCGGACTCCCCCGCGTCGCCGGCCACCATGCGGGAGTGGCCGCGGTCCGCCGCGTCGTGGAGCGCGCGCCCGGCCTGGGGATTGGCCGCCTTACGCTTTACGCGTTTTCATCCGACAACTGGCGCCGCCCTGCCGTTGAGGTGGAAAGCATCTTCCGGCTCTTGCGGACTTTCTTGCGCCTGGAAACCAAGCGCCTTTGCCAGCACGGCGTGCGGCTGCAGGTGATCGGCCGGCGCGATCGGTTGCCAAGATTGGTGCTTCACGAAATCCAAAAGGCCGAACGCGCAACCGAGTCCGGGCGCCGCCTCCGATTGTGCCTGGCAATCGATTATTCGTCGCGCGATGCCATCGCCCGAGCAGTGGCGGATGCAACCGCCGCCCTCAAAAGTGAAACTTCGCCTTCCGGTGAATTGCTCGGATCTTTGCTGACACAAGCCCTATCCGCGCAGAGTGAAGATGTCGACCTGCTGATCCGTCCTGGCGGTGAAAAACGCCTATCGGATTTCCTGCTGTTGGAGTCCGCCTATGCCGAACTCTTGTTTACGGATCGCATGTGGCCGGATTTCAATGAGTCAGACCTTGAAGAAGCCCTAACGGAATTCAGGCGAAGAGAACGGCGATTTGGCGGGGTGCCTGCAAGCGTCTTAGTTACGGGCCAGCCGAGTCGAACAGTCGCGCCCGCTTCGTGATCGGGCCATTCCCTACTCGCTAATTGGGCCCTTCGGAACAATCTCCACCACATTGACGCCCACGTGGTATTCGGAATTTTCGCAAGTGCAGTGCCGGACTTCCGCCTCCGCCACGAACTCCGTCAGATGGATACGCAGAAGAGAGCCGGGAGACACGAAGCAGGGAACACTCAGCTTCAGGCTGGACGTCCCCACATCAAGAATCCGCGCCTGCACCGCTTGTTGCGGACGTGGACTCAAGACATCGATGACGGTTTCCCCAGTACAAATCGTACGGCAATCCCTGCGGCGGTCCGCGCCGACATGTCCCTTGCGTAGCCACTTGGATACGGCCATGAACACCTCGTTCAACCCAACCTAGCAACATTCGTACGGGGAAACTCTAAGGGAAACACCTGTGTTCGGCGAATTTTGGGTCTGAGGTCAACAAGGTATGGCACTGCCCCATGCTCCAGCATTCCGGTAGTTTCGCCGATGAGATTCTGCACAAGCCCAGATATGCAGACACGGAGTTCCTCATCCGAAACCATGGCGCCAATCGCGATTGCACTGGTTGCTGCACTATCGGTTCTCCTGAACCCAACGCCGGCGCTGGCTCAAGATTCTCGCCCCGGTAAGAATTTGACGGACATGAGCCTGGAAGAATTAATGTCTGTCCGGATCGATTCCGTCTATGGTGCTTCCGGTTTCAAGCAAAAAGTAACGGAAGCGCCCGCGTCCGTCACCATCATTACTGCCGAAGACATCCAAAGATACGGCTACCGGACTCTCGCGGACCTTTTGAGGAACGTTCCGGGCTTTTATGTCAATTACGACCGCAATTACAGCTACGTGGGAGTGCGAGGGTTTGGACTTCCGGGGCACTACAACAACACCATCTCCCTGCTGGTGGATGGCCACCGCCTCAACGACAACATCTACGATGGCAACGTGATCGGAACGGACTTCCCGGTTGACGTCGACCTGATTGAGCGGGTGGAAATAATCCGCGGGCCCAATTCCTCACTGTACGTCGCCAGCGCCTTTCTGGGGGTGGTTAACATCATCACCAAACAAGGGCCGGATGTGCCAAGGCTGAGCGCAGCCGGCGCTGTGGCAAGCTACGGCACCTACCAAGGCCGCCTCACCTACGGCAACAAATTCAAGAATGGATTGGAACTGCTCCTTTCCGGCTCGGTTTACGATTCTCAGGGACAGGATCGGCTGTTCTTCCATGAATTCGACAGCCCTGCCAGCAGCCGCGGTATTGCAGCGAACGCAGACAGTGACGAGTCTCACCAGGTTTTCGCCAATCTCTCCTGGGACGGATTCAAGTTGCAAGGGGTGTTTGGGTCCCGCGAAAAGGGGATTCCCACCGCTCCCTTTGGAAGCGCCTTTAACGTCACCGATACCAAAACCATCGACCAGCGCGGATACCTCGATCTGGACTACCAGCGCAAGCTGGGCCGCGGATGGAGCCTTACCAGCCGCACATACCTCGATGTGTTCAACAACGACGGCAGCTACGTTTACGATTATTCTGCATTTGGTGGTCCCTCGCGCGTGCTCAACAAGAACTTTGCCCACGGCAAATGGTGGGGTGAAAATGCAAACTTCTCCAAGCAGATTTCCGAGACCCAACGATTCAGCGCCGGCGCCGAATTCCGCGACAACTTCCGGCAAGATCAGGGAAACTACGATCTTCAACCCCTGGTGCAATACTTTAGCGATAGCAGAACGTCAACAGTATTTTCGCTTTACGCTCAAGACGAAATACATCTTCGCCGGGAGCTTATTCTGAATTTGGGCCTTCGTTACGATCACTATTCGATATTTGGCGGCACCACCAACCCGCGCGCCGCGGTGATCTACAATCCCTGGGAGAAGACCACCTTCAAGTTCCTTTACGGCCAGTCGTTTCGTGCGCCCAACTTGTTTGAGCTGTACTATGTTGCGCCCGGAAACGAAGCCAACCCCTCGGTCCAGCCCGAAACCGCCAGGACCATGGAGCTGGTGTGGGAGCAATACTTCGCCAACCACTTTCGAATGACGGCTTCGGGATTCTACTACCCCATCCACGGCTTGATTAACCAGCAAGTCAATGCGGCAAACGGCAATGCCGTTTTCGTCAATGCTGGTGCCATGGACCTGCGAGGTTTTGAATTTTCTTTGTCCAGAAGTCTGCCGCGCGGCCTGGAAGGCACCGCTACGTATTCCTATCAGGATGCAACCAATACCAGCACCCGATTGGCAGTCACGAACGCTCCGAAACACCTCGTTCAGGCAAGCCTTAGCGTGCCGCTCGTCAAACAAAAAATCTTTGCGAGTATGGATCTACAATACGTCAGTAAGCGAGTCACTCTCGCGGGCCCCTCTACGGGAGCCTACGTAGTTCCAAACTTTACGCTGTTCGCTCGAGACGTTTCAAAAAAGTGGGAAATCTCTGCCAGCATCTATAACGCGTTTGACCAGGAATATACCGACCCTTCGGGCAACGGCCTGGCGCAAAACAGCATCGTTCAGGATGGCCGAAGTTTCCGAATCAAAGTCGGATACAAATTCCAGTGATAAATATTCGCCTGCTGAACCGTCGTGTCAGGTTAGCGGGGCGGAGTTTCGTGACCGTCTCGATCATAGCGTGCTGGCTCTCCTCCGAGGCGCCCCAAGCCTATTCTCGGAACGGGGAAGGCGTAGAATATACCGTTAAACTCGCTTTTCTGTACAACTTCACCAAGTTTATCCAGTGGCCCGCTGGCTCCTATCGCGATCCAGAGGCGCCCCACGCGATTTGCATCGTGGGCCGTGACCCATTCAGTGCGGATATTGAGGGCGATTTGCGAACCCGGATCGTCGGGAGACATCCGGTGCAGGTGCTCACCTTAAAACCGACCGACACGTTGAATGTCTGCCACATCGTATTCATACCTGCTACGGACAACGGCCAAGCCAACAAAATTGTGAAGGATCTCAGCGGATCAAGCACTTTGACAGTGGGCGAAACCGAGGGTTTCGCCGAGCTCGGCGGGGTCATCAACTTGACGGTCGAGGGCAACACGGTTCATTTTGAAGTCAACCAGCTTGCGGCGCAGCGCGCGGGTCTGAAGATTAGTTCGAAGCTCCTCAGCTTGGCTAAAATAGTCACTGATAACGCGCATTGAGCTGCCATCGTGCGGCCCATTGGGTCGCGGCGTATACTACCTTTCATGCGCCGACTACTCATCATGCTAATCACGTCCGTTGCGGTGGCTCAATCCCAAGGTGTCCCGCAAGGCAGCACGTTTGAAGGACAACCTGCCTTCACGCTATCGAATGACCGGCTGCAGATGACCGTGATGGTGCAGGGCAGTTCGATCGCCAGCCTGGTCATGACGGACGATGCCCAAAAGCTAAATCCGTATTGGAATCCGACGCGCTTGGCGCGAGAAGCAGGACGCACGGTTCAGTTCACAGGATCCTTGGGCCATTTCGTGTGTGTCGACGGGTTTGGACCGGCATCCGCGGAAGAGCGCGCGGCCGGCCTGCCCATGCACGGCGAAGCGCATGTAACAACTTTCCAGGTGAGCGCCGGCAAGGAGACCGCCGGCAGTTCCTTGACCTTCAGTGCGAAATTACCCATCGTGCAGGAAGTCTTCACGCGCACTTTCCGCATGGTGGAAGGCGAAAACGTGGTGTATATCGACAGCCAGTTGGAGAACTTGCTGGGCTTTGACCGCCCCGTCAATTGGGCAGAGCACGCGACCGTCGCCGCGCCTTTTCTCCAACCTAACGTCACTACAGTGGAAGTGTCGGGTTCCCGCTCGCAAACCCGGCCGTACGTGGAGAGCCCGCAAGCGAAAGCACAGAATCCGACGCAGCGCCGGCTGATCTCCGGGCAGGACTTCACGTGGCCGATGGCTCCCACCTTGGACGGGAAGGCAATTGACCTGCGTGCGATCCCGGAACACCCGCACTACCTGGATCATGCCACTACCTTGCTCGATCCTGCGCGCAGATTGGAATGGGTGGCAGCGCTCAATTCCAGCAACCGGTTCATTCTCGGTTACGTGTTCAAACGTGAAGAATACCCATGGGTTCAGCATTGGGGCAGCTACCCGGCGGATACCCAGGTTGTGCGCGGAATGGAATTCGGCACGCAACCATACGACCTGCCGCGGCGCGAGATCCTGACGGATGGGCCGATGTTCGGCACGCCCGTACACCGCTGGCTTCCGGCGAAGTCCAAAATCGAATCCCACTTTCTGCTGTTCTACACGCGAGTGCCGGAAGGATTCCAGCACGTGGACGACGTAAGGCTGGAAAATGGCCGCATTGTGATAGAGGATCGGCGCGCGCAACGGCAGGTCACGTTGGCAGCGTCGAGAGGATTGTAGCCCGGCGCTCCAGCAATCATGACCGGCGTGAGAATAGACAAATGGCTGTGGGCTGCCCGCTTCTTCAAGACCCGCTCGCTCGCCGGACGGGCGTGTGAACTCGGCAGGATTGAGTCCAACGGACAAGCAGCCAAGGCCGCCCGCGAAGTCAAAATCGGCGAACGGCTGCATGTGAAAAATGATGGCGGCGACTTTCAGGTGGACGTGCTGGCGCTCAGTGAGATGCGCGGCCCGGCGTCGGTTGCGCAGACGCTCTACCAGGAGACGGATGCAAGCCGCGAGCTGCGGCTAAAGCTGGCCGAAGCGCGAAAAGCGATGCCGCAAGTGGAAGCGTTGCGGGAAGGCAAGCCATCGAAACGCGATCGCCGTGAAATCGAGCGGTTTCGAGGCCGAGGGTGATTGCAGGAATTCTGGCGGTGAGGGTGGGATTCGAACCCACGGAACCCGCGAAGGTTCAACGGTTTTCGAGACCGCCCGATTCAACCGCTCTCGCACCTCACCGGCACCTCCAAAGTAGCGGATTTACCGGCCTGAAGCAACTTTCGGCCCATCGGCCGGCATCGTCGTCCGCTACGCCAACTTCAACAACTTCTCCATCGCTAGACGCGCCTCACGGTCGGGGTCGCGCTCCACGCGGCTCTCGTTATTGAAAATCATGGTGTCGCGCGACGTAGCCGAATACGCCGGCCACTTCGGCAATTTCGGAGTATTCGGATTCCCCGTGCGCGCGAACGCCACCCATGCCGCGCTCACTTTCTCGGCTAGCGCGTAAGCTTCCGGCATCTTCGAAATGAGCGGTCCCGCAATCTTAATATTGTTGAACACGAACTGAATTTCGATGGTGTGCGGCGACCGCATGTGCCCACCACCCTCCGGCGTCTCCCAATCGAACCGGTATAGATACGCCGGCGCGCCGCCCTGCGTCGCCTTGCGCTTGCCCAACTCCCTCGTGTAGGTGCCGCGCGGATGATCGGTCGCTATCAGAATATACAAATCCCACGGCGTGGCGTCGGGATGCGTCTTGCGGAATGCGTCGATCATCGGTTGCGGATCCATGCCGAGACGCTCCGCCACACGCCGCTTGAGCCCGGCCTCATCGAGAGCGAGCTTCTCCGGCGTGGGCCTGTCATACAGAGTTTCCTCCGTGCGCGCCCATCCGATCAGCAGCGGAATTTTGGCTGAAAGCACGGGGGCAGCGGGGTCCCACGGATGCTTGGGAATCGCTTTGCCATCCACCATCGGCGAGTTCGCCACGCCGCCGGGTTCGCTCAACGGAATCTTCTTCAATACTTCAGTATTCGCGGCCAGCAGCCGCTCCATCGGAACGTTCTGCAGCTCGCGCGCCTGTCCCGGCTTCAATCCCAACTCCGCGAGCAGCAGTTCGGTCGCGTGAATCGCCTGTTCCGGAGGAGTCAGCCGCAATACGGCGCCACTCTCGATGATCGCGCGATGATACAACCCTTGTGCCTTGGGCATCGCCATCAACGTTGCCACCTTCCGGCCGCCACCCGACTGCCCGAAGATCGTGACCAGATTTGGATCGCCGCCGAAGCGCGCAATATTGTCACGCACCCATTCCAGCGCCGCGACGATGTCCAGCATTCCCGCGCCGCCTGACAGCGCGAAGTCCGTGCCCGCCTGCTCGCCCAGATAGGTGAAGCCAAATACATTCAGACGGTGATTGATGGTGACGACCACCACGTCGCCGGTATGCGCGAGATTGGTCCCATCCACAATGTGCGTCGAGCCCGAGCCAGTGGCGAATCCGCCGCCGTGCAGCCACACCATCACCGGCCGCTTCGCGCCGCCGCTCATTGCCGGTGTGAACACATTCAGCACAAGACAGTCTTCGCTCTGCGGAGGATCGGTGTAAGCGCTCACTTGGGGCGCAGTGGGCCCATAAGCAAGGGCGTCGCGAGTGCCGGTCCACGGCTCAGGCTTGCGCGGAGGCATAAAACGATTCTTGCCGGATGTGGGCGCGCCATAGGGGATGCCCTTGAATATCTTGATATCGCCGGCGACCGTGCCACGCACCTTGCCGGAAGAAGTCTCGCCGATGACGCTGCCGCCCTCCGCCGCGCTGGCGAAACGCAGCAGCGGTGAAGCCTGAGTGGCCGTCAGTACGGCAGACGCGTGTCTGATAAAAGTTCGTCGGTTCATGCTTGCTCCTCGCACGCCACCCCCGCGGATCGGGCGTTCTTCTTCATCGCTATCCTTTAGACCATACCGCGTATCCGCGCGCAAGCGCTTAAGCCGCGGCGAATCTCAGATCGATTGCGCCCACGGGTCCAAAGTCGGCAACCAGATGATCGCCCGGCTGGGCGTCGTAGATGTCGGTGGTGACACCTGTGGTCACATAATCGCCGGCCTGGAACCCGATGCCTTGCTGATGCAGGCGGTGTACCAGCCACTGCAGCGCATTCAGCGGATGCCCCAGGACGGCAGCGCCGGACCCGCGCTCGATCACTTTACCGTTCAAGCTCAGCTCCACGGGCTGTGCGGCGAGATCCAGATGACGCCAATTGGTAACCAGCGCGCCCTTGACCCAAGCGCCGTGGCACGCATTGTCGGCGATCAACGATGCCGCGCCGACCGTGGTCCAACTCTGAAAGCGGCTATCGACGATTTCGATGCCGGGCAGGACCCCGGCCAGCGCGTCGGCAATTTGATCGAGATCGAGCGGCTGCCCGGCCGGAGGCAGATCGCGCCCGAAGCGAAAAGCGAATTCGGATTCAATGATGCGCATGAAAAAGTCTGCGGGATGAATCAGCGCCGGGCTATCGAAAGTGGAATTGGAAAGCAGGCGGCCGTAGAACGGCTCCGGCATGCTGAGAAAGCGCTGCGCGACCGCGTTAGTGCAGGCGATCTTGTAGCCGATGCAATGACCGCCATCCTGCGCGTTGATGCGTTCCACTAGCCGCGCCTGGCACTGATACGCTTCGGGCGCGGTAGCGGGGCGCGCGCCAGCCGGGAGTTCATCGAGCCGCACGCGCTGTAGGCGAGCATCGAGCAAAAGTTGAGAGCCGGAGTCGATCATGATGGTGGAGTAATTCAACACGATAGCAGAACACGCGCCGTGACATCATATATGGATGGCCGCGCCCCCAGCGGCGCAAACCACATGTCCACCAGCCCCCTTGCAGGTCAACCGGCGGAATCCGCCAGCCTCATCGATCCGGAGCGTTTGATCGCCGACTACTATGCGCTCCGTCCCGATCCCAGTGTGACCGCGCAGCGTGTGTCCTTCGGAACCTCGGGGCACCGCGGCAGCGCGTCCGATGGCTCGTTCAATGAGCAGCACATTCTGGCGATCACGCAGGCGATCTGCGCCTATCGCCAGCAGGCGCGCATCGGCGGACCGCTGTTCCTGGGAATCGACACGCACATTTTATCGGAACCGGCATTTGCGAGCGCTCTCGAAGTGCTGGCCGCGAACGGCGTGGAGACGCGGATCGCGCTGTCACGGCCGGGGCTCGCCGGCCTGGTAGACGTGGACTACACGCCTACACCAGCGATTTCCCACGCCATCATCCATCACAATCGCGGCCGCCATCTCGATGCGGGCACACTGGCCGACGGCATCGTGATCACGCCCTCGCACAATCCACCTGAGGACGGCGGATTCAAATACAATCCACCGCACGGCGGCCCGGCCGATAGCGGGATCACCAAGTTCATTCAAGACCTGGCGAATACCTTGCTCGAAGGCAAGCTGGCTGGCGTGAAACGCATCCTCCTCGACGCCGCGATGAAAGCCGCTACCACGCAGCGCCATGATTTCATCGATGAATACGTTTCCGGGCTCGCTACGGTTCTCGATATGGACCTGCTCCGCGATTCCGGAATCAAGATGGGCGTAGATCCGCTAGGCGGAGCAGGCGTCCACTACTGGGGTCCAATAGCCGAGCGCTATCGACTGAATCTCGAAGTAGTCAATAAGGCGGTCGACCCGACCTTCCGTTTCATGACGCGCGACTGGGACGGCAAAATTCGTATGGACCCGTCGTCGCAATACGCCATGCGCGGGTTGATCGGCCTGAAAGACCGCTTCGATATTGCGTTTGCGTGCGACACCGATCACGACCGTCACGGCATTGTCACCAAGAGCGGCGGACTGATGCCGCCCAACGCGTATCTGGCGGTGTGCGTCTCTTATCTCTATGGGGAGCGCACCGGATGGCCGGCGAGTGCAGCGATCGGCAAGACCGTGGTGAGCAGCAGTATGATCGATCGCGTGTCGGCAGGCATGGGCCGAAAAGTGTACGAGGTCCCAGTCGGCTTCAAGTGGTTCGTGGACGGCCTGGTGAATGGCTCGCTGGGATTCGCAGGCGAAGAGAGCGCGGGCGCGTCGTTCCTGGCAAAGGACGGATCAGCCTGGTCGACCGATAAGGACGGTATCATTGCAGCGCTGCTCTCGGCCGAGATCACGGCGCGCAGCGGTAAAGATCCGGGCGAAATTTATGCCACCCTGTGCGAGAAATACGGGCGTCCGGTTTATGAGCGCATCGACGCGCCGGCAAACACCGAGCAACGAGCCCGGCTGGGCAAATTGTCGCCCCAGGATATTCCAGCCTCAGATCTCGGCGGTGAGAAAATCGAGTCCGTACTGACCACCGCGCCGGGCGACGGGAATGCTATCGGAGGAATCAAAGTGGTCGCTCCCAGCGGATGGTTCGCTGCGCGCCCCTCGGGAACCGAGGACGTCTACAAGATCTACGCTGAGAGCTTTCGGGATGCCCAGCATTTGAAGCAAATACAGGGCGAAGCTCAGGCGATGATTGGGCAGGTTTTACAGTCCTGAGTCCGGATTAGGGCTGGAGCCCCGGATCGCGGTAACCTATATAACACGGCTGTATCTAACTATGATGAATGCCGAGTTAAACAAGCCCTTTGAATCCATCGAGAGCGCGCACGAATTTGTCGCTCTGTTGGAGGATAGCATTCGGGAAGCGGCGGACGACGTTCGCGGACACCTGCGGGATGCCGAGGCATCCGGCGACGAACGACAAGTGCGTGCGCTGAATCTGGCATTGTACAAACTGACGCAGCTAGCCACCAACATGCATAAGAGCCGTCGGGCGCTGAACGATCTCCGCAGCATCCGGCGTCTGCTGTTTACGGAACGCGAGCTGGACGATATTTCCGAACCAGTCGAAATCGCCAAACGCGCGACCACTTCATTTTGAACTGGCGGCGGGCTCTGCCGTGAATTGAGGCACACTGCTCAAATCCGTGTGGAAGGCGACGTTGATGCGATTCCATACGTTGATCAGGCCCACGTCGATCGTCAGGTTGGCCAGCTCGGCCTCGCTGAAGTGCTCGCGAGCGCGCTGATATAAGTCGTCGGGAACCGGGCGCCCGGCGATGAGCGTCAAGGCTTCGGTCCACTCGAGTGCGGCCCGCTCGCGCGGCGAATAAACTGGCGCGTCGCGCCAGCCGCTCAGCAGGTAGATGCGCTGTTCGGTTTCGCCGTTGTGGCGGGCTCGCTTGGAATGGAAGTCCAGGCACCACGCGCAGCCGTTGATCTCGGATGCACGAATGGAAATTAACTCCATCAGATTTGCTTCGAGGCCGGAATGCGCGAGGAACGCGGATACGGCCAGCAGTTTCTTGTAGCCTTCGGGTGACGCGGCGGTGTGATCGAGTCTTTGCATGCGCTAAGTCCTCCTACTTGAGAAACACCGCTCGCCGGATGTAATCCAGCTTGGGAAAGTGCGGCTCCAGGTACGCGTTGGTGCCATTCTCAACGCGGTTGGGATCGATGTACTTCCCGTCGGGCATCAGCTCACCGTAGCCTGAATAAAACTTTTCAACCACGTCCATTCCCGAGACCACCTTTGCAAAGGGCACGAAATTTTGCGCGTCCAGCGCCGCGTTGTCAGCCAGGTTGATGAAGATTTCGGTGGCGCGGGTATTAGGATCGGATTGCGCGAAAGCCAGCGTGCCACGCACATTCTTCTCCTTCGGCGGATCGTCGAGGATAAAATATTTGCGCCAGCGATCGTGGATATCGTAGTCCTTGTGGACGCCGAACTGGGCAACGAAGCCCGGCACCACGCGGAAGAAGCGGTTCTGGTCGAAGTAGCGCATATTGACCAGCTCGTGGAAACGGTCGACGCCGCGCGGCGCCCAGGCTCTGGTGGCTTCCACTACGAAGTCGCCTTGCGTGGTTGTAAACTTCACGCGAAAGACTTCCGGCACCACCGCCTTGTCCTTGTTACCGCACGCGGCCACTAGCAGCGCGGACACCGCGGCGATCAGGATGCGCCGGCGTCTCATCCGGCGGCGCGCTCTAGATGAACGCGATCCCATTGGGCCAAATTCGCCCCGGCTTCGTAGGCGCTTTCGCAGAAATCCAGAATCGCTTGATCGGGCGACGGCGCGCTGCGGACATCGCTGTACTTCAAGAGGAACTCGCCGAGCTGGCGATCCCAATAAGCCGCGGCGGGGTGCACCGTCTCCGCGTCCAAGCCGGGAGGGCTTGGAGCGCTGTAAGCGTAGAACGTAGCCTCTTTGAACCGGCGGTCGCCAGGCCAGAATCCGCAACTGGTCACTTCGTGCGAATAGGCTTCGCGCGTCACGCGATCGACTCCTTCTTTCTGTGGAGCGGCGCGTCCCGAAAAACGCGTCACCGCCAAATCGAACGATCCCCAGAAAAAATGCACCGGACTACACTTGCCCAAAAATCCCGAGCGGAATTGTTTGAAAACGCGCTCGCACTGAATCAGGATGCGCCGGAACCGATCGACATACTCCGCGTCGTAGGATGCATGGTGCCGGTCTTGATCGAAAGGGGTCAAGTCATCGAATTCGCAGGGCACGCGATAGATTCGGGCCTCAATGCCCAGGCTTCGCAGTCCCGCCATGTATTCGGTGTAGAAATCGGCAACCGCGCGCGGATAGAGTCCCACGGAAACTTCCTTGTCCGCGCTGGTCCGGATCCACAGTTTATGCGCGATGAAATCGAAGTCGACGGAAAACGCACCGGAGCCGTACGGAATCGCCGAAGTAGTCAAGCCGCGCGGGGTGACATACAGCGGAACATTCCACCAGTGATTTTCCAGTGGCGTGAGCGCGAGGCGTGTCTTGCCGACGATCTGGGTCCACATGTGGACCGTATCGCGCGTGGCCTCCCACTCCGCATAAGGCAACGCGGGCCAGTCAGCCCGCCCCTCAGACGGATTCAAGTTCCACCTCGTCTACGTAGCACCAGGCCCAATCCTCGCCCGGCTCCAGCGATTTCACAATCGGGTGCTTGGTCGCGTGAAAATGTTTTGTCGCGTGCTTGTTTTTGGAGGAATCGCAGCACCCGACGTGCCCGCAGCTCAGGCACAGGCGCAAGTGGACCCATCGATCGCCCATCTTCAGGCACTCTTCGCAGCCATTCGTGTGAGGTTTTACCTTGTGAATCTGATCCAGGTGGGAGCAACCGTTCATGGCTCCATCTTAAACCTTGATCTTCAGCAGGCGCGCGGCGGTTTCACCCAGGATCGCCCGGCGGTCGGCGTCGCTGAGGCCGGGCGTCTTGAACACTTGGTCGACGGTGGTGGTGCTCCACGGAAATGGATAATCGGTGCCGAGCATGATCTGGCTGGCCCCGCATTCGGCCACCATATGGCGCAGGCCTTCGGGCGTGAAGATGATCGAATCGAAATACAGTTGCCGCAAGTATTCCGAAGCGTGCTTCTTGGCGCCGTCGCACGCGCCGGGAGAACGGACACATCCATAATCGGAACGTCCTGCGTAAGACGGCAAATAGCCGCCGGCATGGGGCGCGCAGATTTTCAGACCAGGGAAGCGATCGAGCGTGCCGTCGAAAATTAGGTGCGACAGAAAGATTGTGGTCTCCAGCGGATTGCCGATGACATTGCTCAAGTAGCCTCCCCCCGCGAAGCGCTTGCCTAGTTCGGGGACGCCCAGCGGGTGCATGAATACCAGACAGCCGAGCTCCTCCACTTTCTTCCAGAACGGATCGAACTTGCGCGCAGAAAGCTCGTCGCCGTTGACATGACCGCCAATGCCAACCCCGCGGAGATTGTGCTTCTTGACCCCTTCCTCTAACTGCTGTGCGGCGAGATCGGGATATT
>Ga0068858_100004387_pt1 | contig 13844 bp, 13 predicted proteins | sample KBSSwiS12_FD_66589 | JGI IMG/M metagenome (GOLD analysis project Ga0068858, IMG submission 66589) | Switchgrass rhizosphere microbial communities from Kellogg Biological Station, Michigan, USA - KBS Switchgrass S1-2 | ecosystem: Host-associated > Plants > Roots > Rhizosphere > Soil ... | reverse complement strand
CCACGACATCGACGCCATCGTCGGCTGCTTTGCGTCCGGCTACCGGAACGACACACCGGTGCACCCGGCCCGGAGCTTCACCGGCCGCGATCAGGTGCGGCGGAACTGGGAGCAGATTCTCGGCTTCGTGCCGGACATCCACGCGACGGTGCTCCGGGCATCGGTCAAGGATGATGTGATCTGGTCGGAGTGGGAGCATCGGGGGACGCGGCGCGACGGCACGCCGCATGTCATGCGGGGCGTGATCATCTTCGGCGTCGAAGACGACGCGATCGCGTGGGCCCGCTTCTACCTGGAACCGGTCCAGGAAGCGGACGGCGACGTCAACCATGCGGTGCGTGCGCAGGTCGCGCGGCCGGGCGCGCCTTCGCCCGATCGGTCGTGATTCTCGTCGCCGGCGGCAGCGGGCGGCTGGGCACGGTGCTCGTGCAACGGCTCGTCGCGCGCGGGATGCCGGTGCGCGTGCTGACGCGGTCGCGCGCACGAGCCGCGCATCTCGCCGGCGCGCTCGTCGAGATCGTCGAGGGGGACGTGCGCGTCGCCGCCGACGTTCAGCGCGCCGTCGACAGCGCCCATGTCGTGGTGAGCGCCGTCCACGGGTTCGCGGGTCCCGGCGGCGTCTCGCCGGCGTCGGTGGATCGCGACGGCAACCGTCATCTCGTCGACGCCGCCGCGCGCACCGGCGCCACCGTCATCCTCATGTCCGTGGTCGGCGCAGCGGCCGACAGCCCGATGGAACTGTTCCGGATGAAATACGCCGCCGAGCAGCATCTGCGCGCGCGCGGCACGGCATGGACGATCGTGCGATCGACGGCGTTTCTCGAGGTGTGGATCGCGCTGATGCGCGAGACGATGGATCGCGCCGGCCGGGTGATGGTATTCGGCCGGGGCGAGAACCCGATCAATTTCGTCTCGGTGAACGACGTCGCAGCGCTGGTCGACCGCGTGATCCCCGATCCCGGCGCGCGCGGACAGACAATCGAAATCGGCGGGCCGGAGAACCTGACGCTGACCGAGCTCGCCAAGGCGATCCAATCCGCAGGTCCGGCCGTGGCGCCGCGGCACATCCCATGCGCGGCACTGACGGCCATGTCCTTGCTGCTGCGTCCCTTCTGGCCGGAACGCGCCCGGCAGGGGGCGGCTGCTCTCGCGATGGACACGATAGATCTGCGCTTCGATCCGTCCGCAGTCGGCGCGCGATACCCGGATCAGCCGCTGACGCCGCTCGCCGACGTGCTGGCACGGTGCGCGCGGTGATCGAAGGCTGACCGCAGGTTTGGACTTGCGCCGGAGCCCCGGCAGGCGTAGGTTGACGGTATATCCGACCCAGGAGGGCAGCATGAAACTGTCGCTGTCGCACTCTCTTACCGCCAGCCTGATCGCCGCGAGCTGGCTCCTGTCGGCGTGCACGGCGGTCTCGAATCCCGAAAACGGCGCGCTCGGCACCAGCGGCGCGGAGCCCTCGGTGATTGCGCTCGAGACCTCCAGCCAGTCCATCACGGTGACGAACAACGCCGGCAAGCCGATCGAGGATGTCCGCGTCGCCATTCACCCGGTCGGCTCGGCGCCCCCGTACACGTCCATGCTGCGGCGGATGGAGAACGGCGAGAAGCGTGAGCTCTCGCTGGCGCAGTTCCGCAGCAACGACGGCACGACGTTCAACCCGCGCTTCGCCAAGGCGAAGCAGGTCACCGTCACCGCGACGGACATCGTCGGGAAGAAGCACGAGCTCACGAAAGCCTGGGCCCACTGAACCCGCTGGCGTTCAGTCACGCTTCGCTCAGCTCCAGCTCGCGGGGCTCGCCGGGCTGAAGCTCGCCCGGATGGGGAGCGAGTGGTTGGACGGTACCGTGTCGGCCGTCGCGTGCGCCGTCACTACCGGCGCCGCCTCAGTTCGTTCAGATACGTCAGGCCAACGCTGCTGTCCACCAGGCTGCGTTGGACGAATTGCTTCCACAGATCCTCTTCCCGTTCCTGGGCGTGCCGCTCGTCGAGCCCCTCGGTATGCGCCATCTCATGCCAGATGACGGCGGCGAGCATCAGCAGATACGGTCCGCCCTCATACTCCGCCGCGAGCAGGGTTGAGCTCTGCCGGCGCAGATAGATGACGCGGCTCCCGGTAAGGACGAAGGCGTCCAGGTCCCGCATCTGCGTCTCGTGTCCGGCCGGCGCGGCATCGCTCTCGACCAGCACAATCCGCTCCGGCCGGCGGGGCAGGGCTTCGAGCGCCGCGCGCAACGTTCGGGGATCGACGTCGCCGTCGACGATTGTGCCGGCGACGATGGCATGTGAGGGATTCTCTGATGATCTGGTCCGTTTCCGCGGCTGGCCCGTTGCGGCCTCGCTGGGTGGACAGATCGACATGCTCATGAGCCAGAGACACATCGCGCCGGGCAGCCATCGCCTTTGCAGCATGGGTCACCTTTCGATGACCACATTGGAGAACCGCGGCTGCTACCTCAATCGCCGGCGCATCACCTGTCGTACACCAATTGATCGCCGCGATGTCACACGATGACGCGAGGCCTATAATCGCAGACGGGTCGCCCTGACGACCCGTCATGCCGCATTCGTCTTCCTCGCCAAAGGCGTTCCGGTTCGGACCATTCGGGTTCGATCCCAGGTCGGGACACCTGCGGACCGAACATCGCACGCAGCGCCTCGCGGAGCAGCCCCTGGCCCTCCTGATCGCGTTGCTCGAACGGCCCGGCGAGATGGTCAGTCGCGAGGAGCTGCGCGGCAGGCTGTGGCCCGACGGGACGTTCGTCGACTTCGAACACGGGCTGAACTCCGCGGTCAGCCGGTTGCGTGAGGCGTTGAACGATTCAGCGACCACGCCCCGATACGTCGAGACGATTCCACGCCGCGGCTATCGACTTCTGGTGCCGGTCGAGATCGACGGCCCGTCGGCCGTCGACGCGGCCGCATCGGCCGAGACGCATGCGACCGGCAATGTCGCGCAACCGGCGTCCCGTGCGGAGGCTGGCGAGGTCGCGGGGACGCGGCCGCCGCGCCGCGGCGCGCTCGTATGGATGGGAGCGGCCGCTGCAGCTTTGGCACTCGTGTGCGTTGCCGCCGTGCTGCAGTTTCGCCGCGCCGACAGGCCAGCGCCGCTGTTGGCGAGCGTCGTCATCGATCTCCCCGAGGAGTGGCAGCTCCTGAACGAATCGCCGGCGATCTCGCCCGACAGCCGTCACATCGTCTTCTCCGCCTTTCACAGTCGGGCCGGGCGTCGAGCCCTCTGGCACAGACCGATCGACACCGGTGCGGCGCGCATGCTGGTCGGCACCGAAGATGGCAGCGGACCATTCTGGGCCCCCGACGGCAAGTCAATCGGCTTTTTCGCCAATGGCACACTGAAAGTGCTGCCCTTCGCGAGTAACGAGGCCCGCGTGGTCTGCGACGCGCCGCCGGATGCGAGTGGAGCGTGGATCACAGCCGAGACGATTCTGTTCGCGCCCGGCCCGACTGGGGTGGTCTCCGCGGTGAGAGTCGACCACGGCACAGTTCGATCCGTGACCCATCTCGATCGCTCCGGTGGTGACCTCCGGCACGTCCGGCCAACGCCCCTGCCCGATGGTCGTCATTTCGTCTATCTGTCGACGCGCAAAAGCCAGCTCGTCGCCATGCTCGCCTCGGTCGACGGCACGTCCGCCGTGCCTCTTGGCACCGTGCAGTCGCAGCTCGTGGCAACGCCGTCGGATCACGTGGTGTTTGTGCGTCACGGAACGCTCGTCGCCCAGCGGCTCGACGTTGCGGCGGGACGCTTGACGGGCGATGCGACGGTGCTGGCCGACGGCCTCACCCTGCCGGGATCGTCGTTCGATGGCAGGTTCTCGGCGACGCCCCAAATGCTCGTCTACGTGAAGGCGGAGCAACTACCTCCGTTATCCGAACTGAGGATCTTCGACCGAACGGGCAAGGTGGTCGACACGATTGGTGACCCGGCCGGGTATACCGGACCGTCGCTCTCGCCTGACGGGACGCGACTGGCCGTGGCGCGACGCGAATCGGCTGTCCCCGAGCGGGACATCTGGGTCTTCGACCTTTTGAATGGGAATCGCTCGCGCCTGACGCTCGACGCCGGTGACGATCTCGCGCCCAGATGGTCGGCGGATGGCCGGTGGCTGATATTCAGTTCTGATCGCCGTGGCGTTCGTGACATCTACAAGCGACTGGCATCGGGGGACGGTGCCGACGAGCTCGTGTTCGCGTCCGACACCCACAAGTCTGTCAACGCATGGTCACCCGACGGACGCTTCGTGGTGTACGACACGGGCGGGCTCGGCGGCACCGCAGACCTGCTCGCCCTTCCGCTCACTGGCAATCACGGTCCCATCACGGTGGACGCGAAACCAGGTTTTCAGCTGCAGGCTGACATTTCACCTGACGGCCGGCTCGTTGCCTACGCGTCCTCGGAATCTGGAAAGTTCGAGGTCATCGTCAAGAGTTTTCCCGAAGACGCCGGCCGCAGGCAGGTCAGCACCACCGGAGGAAGGGAGCCCGTCTGGCGAGGTGACGGACGCGAGCTCTTCTTCCTGTCCGACGACGCGGTGATGTCGGTCGCTGTTCGTGCCGGCGAGACCGGGTTCGAGTGGAGTGTTCCCCGGACCCTTTTCAAGATACCGAACCTGCAACGCATCCCGCGCGGCTTCACGGTCTCGGCTGATGGCCAACGGTTCGTCGCCGTCGTCGCGACGACGCCCACCGAGCCGCAAAAATTCACGACGGTGTTGAACTGGACTTCGTTGGTCAAGTAGCGGCGCTTCACAACCCGGAGTGGCGTCCGCCGCGTTGACCCCGAAGCCCCACCACTCACTAACCAAGCGGTGGGTCGACGATCAGCCGTTCACGCAATTCCCAGGCGTTCTCAACGGCGGCGCCGCTTGCCGTATTGTCGAACACGCACCACACCTCCGCCGCGGCCGCAAGAGCGTGGACAGTGGTCGCAAGCGCCGCGATCTGGTTCTCGTCATATCGTGACCAGTACTTCCGAGGTGATCCGTGCAGACGAAAGTATGCGAGACCCGGCCAGCCTGCGGGAACCGTTGCGTCCGGCACCGGTGGCGGATCGGCCGCGACTCGTGAGACCCCGTAACGGTCCAACAGCGATGCCACCGCTGGCAGGAACCACGTCGCGTGCCGCGGCTCGCAGACCATGGGCCCCTCGTACAGCTTTCGAACCATGTTCAGAAATCGGGTCACGACAGAGGCATCAAACGCCAGCGACGGCGGCAGCTGCACCAGCATCGGCCCTCGTTTCTCGGCCAGGCCGTCGCTCTGGGCCAGAAACGTGACCAATGGGTTTCGCGCGCCCTGCAGCTTCAGTTCGTGTGTAATCGTCCGGGGCATCTTGACGGCGAACCGAAAATCCGCAGGGGTGCTGTCGCGCCATTTCGCGTAAATGGCTGTGGCGTGCGGTCGGTGAAACGATGAGTTGATCTCAACGCAACGGAACAGGCGCGAGTAGCGCTCGAGATGCGTTCCTGCCGACTCGAATCGGAATGCCGCGGCGCGCGGAATCGACCACCCGGCGGTTCCGATACGAACGGCCGCAGTACTGCTCATCGGCGTCAGCCGTCGCATTGCGTCGTTATGGTGCGCCGGATGCTGGACTCCCGGGTTGTGGTTGCGGCTTGCATTTAACCCCGCGACGTTCGCGTATCAGGCCATCCTGTCCGACCGCCACTGCTCGAAGTTGTCGGTTGATGTAGATCATCACCACGTCGGGACGCCCGACGGCCCCTGTTACCGTTGCGAATGGTTTGCTTGTCGAGTTCCCTCGTCGAGCATCTCCACCGGCATGGCTCGCAGGTGAATGCTCTCCTGGCCAAAACGCTCGGCCAGCGTGGTCACATAGGTGCGCCACCATGCCCGGTCGAACGTGTCGGTCACGACTTCCACCATGACGACGTCGTCCTGTTCCGTGCGGCCATCAGCGGCGGTCCACAATCCCCTCGCGGGTGATCGCAGGTACGCCGTGAGGCCGTGGAATCGTTCCGCCAGCTCCTGCCGCGTCTCAGCGAGGGGCGCCAGCCCGTCAGCTCTTGCCCCGGCGCTCGTCGGCAACAGCAGCTGAATCAGCACCATGGCGCCCTCGACCGCATTCGCTACCGGCGACCGGCCTTCGCCGAGCTCTTGCGGGCAGTGCTGGCGGCCGCAGTGACCGGTTCCTCGTCATCGTCGGCGTGCGCCGCGTCAGCCGCCCCCTGATTGATGCCGCTTTCGGCCAACCCTGACAGCTTCTTGTCGGCGGCCTTCTCCTCATCGAGCGTCTGCTGGAGGAGCTTTGCGGCGTCGGTATGATTCATCGCCTGCGCCCAGGCGACGAGGGTGCCGTACGCCGCCATCTCGTAGTGTTCCGCGCGCTGTCCCGCGGCAATCAGACAGGCGTCCATCGTGGTCTCATCGAAATCCTCTTCCATGATGGATTTGCCTTCTTCGATGATCCCGGCGATGCCGTCGCAGTGTTCGACGACGCCTTGGCCAACTTGGCCAGCGCTTTCGTCAGCTGTTTTTCGGCGTCGTACGTGTCGCGCAATTCATCAATGAAGGCATCGTGGAGTGTGCCTGCTTCAGCCATGTCTCTCTCCTTGGTGGTGATGTGTGCCGCCGCGCCGTCCATCACACGCGCGGCGGATCCGTTTCTCTCGCGAAGTGCCGATGCTTCGCGATGGCGGCGATAAACTCGTCGCTCGCCGTGCTCGCGTGCGATGTGGTGATCACGCCGGCATCCGGTTGTCCGTTGGGGAGCACCGTGTCGATCCCGCAGACCGTGAGCAGCTGATCGCTGGCGCCCAGGGCGAGAATGGGTTTGCAATGCCGGTACTGGTCCTTGATGAATTCCAGCGTGCGACCATCGGCTCGCAGTGCGTTAACGGCCTCTGCGCCATCAGGGAGGACCACAGCGTCGTAGAGAACAGCGGGCGCCGCCTCCAGGCTGACGTCCACCTCTATGGCGTCGCCGGCAGCGGGTTGCACCGACCCCAGTGTCGTCGAGACGAACCGCGGGACCGCGCCTTCGCTCGTCAGTCGACCGGCAAGGCCCACCAAAGCCTTCCCATCACATCCGTCCGCCACGAGAATCGCCACGCGCCGCGTTCGGATGCGGCCATCACCGGGACGCGCGAATAACGACAGCGCCGGTGAGACCGAGACCTCGGGCGTGACGTCGCGCCCGAGGACTTTCGGCATCGGCGCCGGCATCTCGCGGATGCCGAGCGCTGCCGCCACGGGCTCGGCGAGGTCCGCCGCGACATTCAGCAAGCCCGACACCATGCGCTCGCGGACCGCAGGTGTCTGCACGCGCGACAGCTCGAATCGGAAAGCGTTGATGATGTGCTGCTTCTCGACGTCGGTCTGGCTATTCCAGAACAACCTCGCCTGGGTGTAGTGATCGGCGAACCGCTCGGCCTTCCCACGCACCTTGTGGTCGCTGGCGTCGCGCGGTTCCGGGAATGACACGAACCCGGCCTTACCGGCCTGGAAGGGACAGCCCCCGGCGAGGGAATTGGGTTCGTACGAGACCCGGCCGCGATGGATCGCCTGACGATGCATGCCGTCGCGCTGGTTGTTGTGGACCTGCGCCATTGGCGCGTTGATGGGAATCTCGTGGAAGTTGGGACCGCCCAAGCGCGAAATCTGCGTGTCGACGTACGAATGAATACGACCGGCGAGCAGCGGATCGTTCGAAAAGTCGATGCCCGGGACGACGTGCGCGACGCAGAAGGCCACCTGCTCGGTTTCAGCGAAGAAGTTGTCCGGATTGCGATTCAGGACCATCCGCCCCACCGGAACAATCGGGATGAGCTCCTCTGGTACGATTTTCGTGGCGTCGAGCACGTCGAAGCTGAAGCCCTCGGCTTCCTCTTCGGTGAAGATCTGGAGTCCCAGTTCCCACTCGGGGTAAGCGCCGGCCTCGATCGCTTCCCACAGGTCGCGGCGGTGGAAATCGGAATCGGCCCCCGAAATCTTGACCGCCTCGTCCCAGACGAGCGAGTGGGTGCCGGCCTTGGGATTCCAATGGAACTTGACGAAGTGAGACTCCCCTTTAGCATTCACCAGGCGATAGGTGTGCACGCCGAAGCCCTGCATGGTGCGATAACTGCGGGGGATGGCGCGGTCGGACATCGCCCACATCAGCATGTGGGTGATTTCCGGCATCAGCGACGCAAAGTCCCAGAAGGTGTCGTGCGCCGACGCCGCCTGGGGCATCGCGAAGTGCGGCTCGGGCTTGGCGGCGTGCACGAGGTCGGGAAACTTCATCGCGTCCTGGATGAAAAAGACCGGGATGTTGTTGCCGACGAGATCCCAGTTACCCTCGTCCGTATAGAACTTCACCGCGAACCCACGGACATCACGCGCCGTATCAGTCGAGCCTCGTTCGCCCAGCACGGTCGAGAAGCGGACGAAGACCGGTGTCTGTTTCCCGGCTTCGCTCAAGAGCGAGGCGCGCGTGAACTCGGGGATCGCCTTCGTACATTCGAAGAAGCCGTGCGCCGCCGAACCCCGCGCATGAACAATCCGCTCGGGGATGCGTTCGTGGTCGAAGTGGGTGATCTTCTCGCGAAGAATGAAGTCCTCGAGCAGCGTCGGTCCCCGCAGGCCCGCCTTCAGCGAATTCTGATTGTCCGCGACAGGCACGCCCTGGTTGGTCGTCAGCACGCGGCCGGTTGAATCGACGCGCACGCGGTCGAGCGGACCGACGCTGGGATTCTGGCCGATGTTCGGACCACCGCTGCCGACCTTGTCGGAGCCGTTCCGCTCGGTCACCGTACTGGCGCCGGCAATCGGATCGGCGGGCGTGACGGACGCACCCTCGGGCGGCGCGAGCGCCGCCTCCGGATCGTATTCGGCCGCCTTGTTCGGATTGAAGGGAAACGCGGACGCGATGTCCTGCGTTCCTGCCGCCTTCTCGGCGACGATGTCGCCCGCCCCTGACGCGTCTGGCTCGGCTGGGCCGCTCACAGTCGTCCGGCTGTTGCGGACGGTGCTCTTCGTCCTGGCGGTCTTCTTCTTCCGGGCGGTCTTCGCGGGTCGGGATGATTTGGCCATATATGGGGTTACTGCTGCAGAGCAGATGGCGGATATGTGTTGTGGGCGTCGCCACGCCCGGTTTCATCACGCTGGCGTACGCGTCGTATTTGTCACGGACGGTGCGCCCTGTCTACGTCGGTCAGATTCATTTTGAGCGTGAGCATGTTGCGTACCAGACGAGAACGCGCGGCGCGTGCGTGCGGGTTTTTTCAGAACCGGTGCAAAGCGTCAGACGCATGCCTCGCCCGCGGGAGCTGGATCTCTTGCGGTCATCTGCGGATTGAACAATCTGGAACGATCGACGGTCACTCTGGTCTCAACATGAGCAGCAGCGAGCCTACGATGGGTAACCTAAGACGTGGCCGATGCAGGGCCCGATCACGAGCGACGTTGACGACGACCCGCGGCATTCGTCGGCTGACAATTTGCATTTCGGGCTCTTGTGCTCGAGACCGCAGCGCTGTCGTGTATGAGCCGCGCGTCGTAAGTGGAGCGACGTCGTCGATGACGATGCCCTCGGTTCAGCGGCTCAGCTCGAACAGTCGGCTGAGCCAAACGAACTTTGGGAGGAGCAGGTGGCCAACGAGCGTCTGCGCACTACAGGTCGCCGTGGACGTAAGGCGATGCCACGCAAGTCGGTAACTCGGCGGTTACGACAGGCTTCATTGGATCGCCTGGCGCCGTTCGACGACGAATTTCTCCTCGTCGTCATTGAGACGCCAAAAGGCTCGCCGAACAAGCTGGCGTTCGAACCCCGATTTGGCGCCTTCGTCCTGCAAGGCGTGCTTCCGGCTGGCGCGGTCTTTCCGTTCGATTTCGGATTCGTTCCGTCGACACGCGCGGACGACGGCGATCCGCTGGACGTTCTTGTGCTGATGGACGCCCCGGTGTTTCCCGGCTGCATCGTGCCGTCACGCGTGATTGGTGTCATCGAAGCTGAACAAACCGAAGATGGGCGGACCGAACGGAACGATCGCGTCCTCGCTGTCGCGGCCAATTCTGCGGCGCATCGATCGATCCGCGAGATCAGTGATTTGAGCCAGGATTTGCTCGCGCAGGTCGAGCACTTCTTCAAGTCCTACAACCAGGCGAAGGGAAAGCGGTTCGAGGTGAAGGCCCGTTCCGGCACGAGGCGGGCGCTCGCGTTGGTGAAGCGCGCACTGACGGGACGCCGACGGTGAAATCTCTCCGAAGCACGCCGGATATTACGAGCGCGCTCTGTACACGGATGAAATCTTCTTCGCGACTTCGACATCGCGGTCGGTCACCTTGCCGCCCACGTCATAGCGCGTCAGCTCGAAAGTGACTTCGCCGTACGCGATACGCACATCGGGGTGATGATCGACCGTCTCGAAATACGCGACGAGGCTGTTGACGAAACTCAGCGAGTGCACGAAATCCTGAAATTCGAACGTGCGCACGAGCTTGTTCCGTTCGAGCTTCCATCCGGCCAACCGCGGCATGATGGCGCGGAGCGCTTTGGCTGTCAGGATCTTCGGCTTGTCCATCGTGGTTGTTAGCGTATCGCGATTAGCCGCGACTCGGCACGAACGACAGGACAACCTCTGCGGTACAAGCGCTCGGAACCAGGATTGCACCGCGGTCAGGATGGGCACTCCACAGACGCGTCTCGCAATCTATCTGAATGATCACCTGGCAGGCGCTGAAGCCGGCCTTCAACTTCTCGAGGCTCTCCGGCAACATGAGGATCCCGTCCTCACGCGCATCGCACACGACCTTTATTCGGCGATTGTCGAGGACCGCGACGAGCTGACCCGGATTATGACCGCCGCCGGCGTCACGGTGAGCCCGATTCGGAAAGCTGTCGGCTGGCTCTCCGAGAAGGGCGCGCAGTTGAAGCTCGCCGCTGACGATCCGGTGGATGGCCAGCTCCGGACCTTCGAGCTCCTCGAAGCGCTCGCGATCGGCATCCACGGCAAGCGAGCGCTTTGGGATGCGCTGAAGATCGGCGCCGTCGATGTGGCGGCTCTGCGCAGCGCCAACTATTCACACCTCATCGCCCGCGCCGATGAACAGCGCTCGACGGTCGAGGTGCAACGCCTTCGCTGGGCGGCCGCCGCCTTGACCACGCGCTGAGCGGCGGCGCCGCTATCATTTTGAACGCCGACTGAAGCTTTTGCATGCGGCTGGCGCTCCAGCGTCCACTGATGGCAACGGCGTGCCTCCATGGCCGCTCGATTGCTTATTAACCTGCGCTATGTCGTTCGGCGGCGTCATGCAATCTGTCCTCGCGCCCGCAGGGACACAGTCCTCCTCGATCTATTCCCTCTGGTCGCTGATGCTTCTCGCCTCGGTTGTCGTCTTCACGGTGACCCTTCTCTTCGTGATTGCCGGCCTCATCCGCGGTGTACGCCGCACTCGCAACGAGGGTTCACCTTCATCCGAGCGGACGCTTGGGCGCGCCGTGGCGGCGGCCGTCGGCGGCACCGTGACGATCCTCATCGCCCTGCTGATCGCGAGCGTATGGACCGGGCGTCACGTGGCGTCGCTGCACGCGTCGAGCGCCGTCACCATCGAGGTGACCGGCCATCAATGGTGGTGGGAGATCGCGTACGACGATGCAGTGCCCAGCCGCCGCGTGACGACGGCCAACGAAATTCACCTGCCGCTCGGCCGCCCGGTCGTGCTGAAGGTGACCTCACGCGACGTGATCCACAGCTTTTGGGCGCCGAACCTCCTGGGCAAGCGCGATCTGATCCCTGGCTACACGACTGCCGTCTGGCTGCAGGTCGACCGGCCGGGAGTCTTCCGCGGACAATGCGCCGAGTTCTGTGGCCTTCAGCACGCGCACATGGCGTTCGACATCGTCGCCGAACCGGAGGCGGACTTCGAACGGTGGCTCGACGGCATGCGGCAGCCCGCGAGCGAACCGCACGGTGCTATCGAACAGCGCGGCCGCGACCTGTTCATGACGAACCGGTGCGCGGGCTGTCATGCCGTGACCGGAACCGCTGCCCACGGTCAGGTCGCTCCTGATCTCACGCACGTGGCGACGCGCAGCGCGATTGGCGCGGGCACGCTGCCCAACACGCGTGAGCACATGCAGGCGTGGATCAAAGACCCGCAGGCGAGCAAGCCCGGAAACCAGATGCCGGCGAATCCGCTGTCAGCAGACGATCTGCAGGCGCTGCTCGCGTACATGGAGATGCTGCGATGAGCGAGCGGCTGGAGCTGCCGCACGCCGTCGAGGACATCGCGCTGCTCGAGCGCACATGGGCCGAACCGCGCGGCTTCGCCGGCTGGTTTTTTCACGTCGACCACAAGTCGATCGCGCGCCGCTACCTGGTCACCGCCTTCGTCTACTTTCTGATCGGCGGCGTCCTCGCCGCGCTGATGCGCCTGCAGCTGTCGCGGCCCGACAACGCCTTGATTGGCCCCGATCTCTACAACCAGATCTTCACCACCCACGGCACGACGATGATGTTCCTGTTCGCCGTGCCGGTGATGCAGGCGCTCGGCATCTATTTCGTCCCACTGATGGTCGGCGCGCGGTCGATCGCGTTTCCCCGCCTCGTCGCCTTCAGCTACTGGATGTTCCTGTTCGGCGGGATCTTTCTCTACACGTCGTTTCTGCTGAACGCCGGCCCCGACGTCGGCTGGTTCGCGTATCCGCCGCTGTCGGAAGCACTCTACGCGCCGAGCAGGCGCGCCGACGTCTGGGCGCAGCTGATTACGTTCACCGAGGTCGCGTCGCTGGCCACGGCCATCTCGCTGATCACGACCGTCTTCAAGCTGCGCGCGCCCGGCATGACGCTGAACCGGATCCCGCTGTTCGTCTGGGCGCAGGTGGTGACGTCCTTCATGGTCCTGTTCGCGATGCCGGCGGTGATGCTCGCCAGCACCGCGCTGATCCTCGATCGCCTCGTCAATACGCATTTCTTCGACGTGGAGCACGCCGGCGACGCGCTGCTCTGGCAACACCTGTTCTGGTTCTTTGGCCACCCCGAGGTCTACATCATCTTCATCCCGGGCAGCGGCCTGGTCTCGATGATCCTCACCACGTTTTCGCGCCGTCGCACCTTCGGCTACCTCGCGATCGTGCTCTCGCTCGTTTCTACCGCGTTTATGGGGTTCGGGTTGTGGGTTCACCACATGTTCGCGACCGGTTTGCCGCAGCTCGGCGAGAGCTTCTTCACTGCCGCGAGCATCATCATCGCGGTTCCGACCGGTATTCAGATCTTCTGCTGGATCGCCACGATGTGGTCCGGGCGCATCCATGTGAAGGCGCCGATGCTCTGGATCCTCGGCTTCTTCGCGATCTTCATTTGCGGCGGCCTCACCGGGGTGATGCTCGCGGCCGTGCCGCTCAACACCCAGGTGCACGACACGTTCTTCGTCGTCGCGCACCTGCACTATGTGCTGATCGGGGGCGCCGTCTTCCCGCTCTTCGGGGCGTTCTACTACTGGTACCCGAAGATCACCGGCCGGATGCTGAGCGAGCGTCTCGGCCGCTGGTTCTTCGGGTTGTTCTTCATCGGCTTCAACCTCACCTTCTTCCCGATGCACGTGCTCGGCCTGCACGGCATGCCGCGGCGGATCTACACCTACCCGACCGTCATGGGCTGGGGCGCGCTGAACCTGGCCGCGAGCATCGGCGCGCTGCTGATGGCGTGCGGTGTTCTCCTTTTCATCGTCGATGCGGTGAGCGCGCTCTATGCCGGCGAGATCGCGACGGCGAATCCATGGGGCGCCGGCACGCTCGAGTGGGCGACCAGCTCGCCGCCGCCGGGCAGCAACTTTCCTTGCCCGCCCACCGTCGGCGGTCGAGAGCCACTCTGGGAAAATCC
>Ga0068858_100004376_pt1 | contig 13860 bp, 16 predicted proteins | sample KBSSwiS12_FD_66589 | JGI IMG/M metagenome (GOLD analysis project Ga0068858, IMG submission 66589) | Switchgrass rhizosphere microbial communities from Kellogg Biological Station, Michigan, USA - KBS Switchgrass S1-2 | ecosystem: Host-associated > Plants > Roots > Rhizosphere > Soil ... | reverse complement strand
CGACCTCAGCCGCCGTTTCCGCAAGCCCCATCTCCCCCGCGCGCACCAGCATATGCCCAAGCCGGGGCGGCAGCGGCAGCCGGGCGATCGCCTTGCCATGCTCGGTCGGCCGGCCATCCGCATCGATCGCCTCCAGCACCGCCAGCCGCGCCCGGGCTTCATCGACAGCGGCGGCAGGCGGCGGATCAAGCCAGGCCAGCATCCGTGGATCGGTGACCCCCCATAAGGCGCAGTCGAGCGTCAGCGCCGACAAATCCGCCTCGAGAATTTCGGGCGGATCGAACCGCGGCAGCCCCGCCGTGGCCGCCTCCTCCCACAGGCGATACGCCACCCCCGGCATCTGCCGCGCGGCGCGGCCGGCACGCTGGGTGACGGCGGCCTGGCTCGCGCGCTCGGTCACGAGCCGTGTCATCCCCGCCGCACGATCGTAACGCGGCCGGCGCGCCAGCCCCGAATCGACCACGACACTGATCCCGTCGAGCGTCAGGCTGGTCTCGGCGATCGATGTCGCAAGCACGATCTTCCGCCGCCCTTGCGGGTCGGGCGTAATGGCGGCGCGCTGGGCGGCCGGGTCGAGGCTGCCATGGAGCGTGTGGAGAACCACATCGCCAGGCACGTCGATCCGTTCAGCGGTCCGCTCGATCTCGGCCACCCCGGGCAGGAAGGCAAGGATGCCGCCACGCTCCTCGCGCAACGCCAGCCGGATCGCACCAGCGACCGAATCCTCGATCCGCGCCTCGGCCGCGCGGCCGATATGGCGAAGGGTGAGCGGGTGGCTGCGGCCCTCGCTCTCGATCACCGGCGCCTCGCCCATCAAGGTCGAAAAGCGCGCCCCATCCAGCGTCGCGGACATTGCGACCAGCCGAAGATCGGGCCGAAGCGCCCCCTGCGCATCGAGTGCGAGCGCAAGCCCGAAATCGCTGTCGAGGCTGCGCTCATGCACTTCGTCGAACAGCACCGCCGAAACCCCGCCAAGCTCGGGGTCGGCCTGGATGCGATTGACGAAAATCCCCTCGGTCACCACCGTCACGCGCGTCGCCGCCGAGCGTTTCGAATCCATCCTCGTGGCATAGCCGAAGGTCTTGCCGACCGGCTCACCAGCCAGACTCGCCATGCGTTCGGCCGCCGCGCGCGCGGCCAGCCGGCGCGGCGAGAGAAGCAGGATCTCCCCCACGCACCAGGCCTCGGCAAGCAAAGCGGGCGCAACCGCGGTCGTCTTGCCCGCGCCCGGCGGAGCGACGAGAACGGCGTTCGAGCCGACCCGCAGCGCCGCGAGCAGATCGGGCAGCACGGCATGGATGGGAAGCGTCGTCATGCGACGATCTGACCGGTCATCCCGCCTGCCTATGCCCAAGGATCGAGCCGCGCCACCCGCGAATTGGCTGATTTCATCATGTGCTAGCATCTCCTGCGCGACCAATGGTACGCAACGCCATCAAACGGAGGAACTGCGTGGCCGGTCACAGCCATCATCACGGTCATGCCCATGATCACGCGTCGGATCTCGGTCACCACGGCCACGATCATCAGCATGGCCACGGCCACGGCCACGGTCATGGCCACTCCCACGCCCCAACCGGACCCGGCTTCGAACGCGCCTTCGCGATCGGCATCGGCCTCAACCTCACCTTCGTCATCATCGAGGCCGGCTTCGGCTTCGTCGCGCACTCGGTCGCGTTGCTGGCCGATGCCGGGCATAACCTCTCCGACGTGCTCGGCCTCGCCGTCGCCTGGGGCGCGGTCGCGCTGACGCGCAAGGCGCCGACCAAGCGCTTCACCTATGGCCTCAAGGGCACCACGATCCTGGCCGCGCTCACCAACGCGCTGCTTCTGCTGGTCGCGCTCGGCGCGATCATCCTCGAGGCGGCGCAGCGCCTGGCGGCGCCCGCCCCAGTGCAGGGCGAAACCGTCTCGATCGTCGCCGCGATCGGCATCGCCGTGAACCTCGCGACCGCCATGCTGTTCGCGCGCGGGCGCAAGGGCGACATCAATGTCCGCGGCGCTTTCCTCCACATGGCGGCCGACGCTGCGGTGTCGGCCGGCGTGGTGATTGCCGGCCTCATCATCCTGTGGACCGGCAATGCCTGGATCGATCCGGTCGTCAGCATAGCGATCGCGGTGCTGATCTTCGGCCAGACCTGGGGCCTGCTGCGCGAATCGGTCGAGATGTCGCTCGATGCGGTGCCGCGCGGGATCGATTACGACAAGGTCTGGATCGAACTTCGGCTATTGCCCGGCGTTTCGCGTGTCCACCATGTCCATATCTGGCCGATGAGCACGACCGAGACCGTGCTGACCGCCCATCTGGTGATGCCGCGCGGGCACCCCGGCGATCAATTCCTGGAAGACGCGCGCGACATGCTCAAGGGCAAGTTCGGGATCGGCCATGCGACCCTGCAGGTCGAGATCATCGGCGAGAATTGCGACGAGGGCCGGGTTCCTCAGTAGATGCGTTCCCTTAAGCGCGAACCGTCATGCCGGACTTGTTCCGGCATCCATCGTTCGGCAATGGTTGACGTTCATGAGAGAGCGGCAACCGTGCGTCTATCTTTTGGCAAGTGGCTTCTACGGCCGCCTATATATTGGCGTGACTTCAAACCTGATCGGCCGCGTCCAGCAACACCGCGATGGCACGTTCGACGGCTTCACCAAACGCTACAACATCAAACGCCTGGTCTGGTTTGAGATTGGCGACGTGATGGAGGGCGCCATCGCACGCGAAAAGACGATGAAGAAATGGCCGCGGGATTGGAAGATCAACCTGCTTGAGCGAGAGAATCCTGCCTGGAACGATCTCGCGGTGGGGCTGGGATTTGAGCCGTTACCCTGATACTCGCGGCACGATGGACCCCGGAACAAGTCCGGGGTGACGCGAAAAATAATGGCGCTAACTTCCGATCCTAATAAGCGCGCGCCACCGCGAATTCGACGGCTTCGACCATCGCGTCCTTCGCCTTGCCGGGCGCAAAGCTGCCGAGCGCGTCGATCGCGCGCTGGCCGTAATGGCGCGCCCGCGCAAGCGTGTCGTCCACCGCGCGGGTCGAGCGGACCAAGGCGATCGCATGCTCGAAATCCTCGTCGCGATTGCGGTGGCCCTCGATCGCGGCCTTCCAGAACACCCGGTCCTCGGCGCTCCCGCGCGCATAAGCGAGGATGACGGGCAGCGTTGACTTGCCCTCGCGGAAATCGTCGCCGGCGTCCTTGCCCATCGTTCCGGCGTCCGAGACATAGTCGATCGCGTCATCGACCAGCTGGAAGGCGATGCCGAGGTTGCGGCCATAAGCGTCCAGCGCCAGTTCTTCAGCCTCGGGCCGCTCGGCCACTACCGCCGCGATTCGGCACGCGGCGGCGAACAAGGCCGCGGTCTTCGCGCCGATGATATCGAGATAGCGCTCCTCGCCGATATCGATGCGGCGCGCGGCGGTGAGCTGGTTGACCTCGCCCTCTGCGATGATCGCGCTCGCGCCCGACAGGATCTTGAGGACCTTGAGCGAGCCATCCTCGACCATCAGCTCGAACGCGCGGCTGAACAGGAAATCGCCGACCAGCACGCTCGCCGGATTGCCCCAGATGAGGTTGGCGGTACGCTTGCCGCGCCGCAGGTCCGATCCGTCGACGACATCGTCATGGAGCAAAGTCGCGGTATGAATGAACTCGACCGCGGCGGCGAGCCGGTGGTGCCGCGCGCCGGTATAGCCGAGCAGCCGCGCGCTCGCGAGCGTCAGCATCGGCCGCATCCGCTTGCCGCCGCCGGCGATCAGATGCCCGGCCAGCTCCGGGATCAGCGGGATCTCGGATTGCATGCGGCCCAGGATCACCGCGTTGACGAGGTTGAGGTCGCCCGCGACCAGCTGGACCATCGGTTCGAGCGAAGGCTGGGGCCGTGCATCGTCGATGCGGTGGATGGTGGCACTCATATCACCGCGCGATGTGGCCGCAGTGCCGGACAAAGGCAAGCCTTCGGGGGTTGCGCGGGGTCTTTCGGGCACGCAAAAGGTCCGCGCAACTGGCAAGGAAGACACAGGTGACCGACGAAACGCTCAGCGGCTACCGCCAGAGCATCGACAATATCGACGCGGCGCTCGTGTTCCTGCTCGCCGAACGCTTCAAGGTCACCCAGGCGGTCGGCCGATACAAGGCGATAAGCGGCCTGCCCCCGGCCGACCCCGGCCGCGAGGAAGCCCAGATCGCCCGTCTGCGCGGGCTGGCCAAGCAAGCCGATCTCGATCCCGAATTCAGCGAGAAATTCCTGCGCTTCATCATCGATGAAGTGATCCGCCACCATGAGCGGCTGCAGGGCGGGGGGTAACTTCAGCCCCGGCCCCCACCCCCTTCACCGCCGGGCAGCCTCTCGCGCCTCGATCCGCCGCAGCGCGATCATCGTATGATCCTGAAAATAGCTGAGGAACGAGGCGATGAAGGTGATGTAGGCGCAGACCGTGCACGAGGAGAACAGGATGTGCTTGCCGCTGGCGGGCGGCGCGTCGAGCAGGCCAAACTCATATCCGGTTTCCAGCACGCGCAGCAGGTTGGAGCGCGATCCGCCAAATTGCTTGCTCATCCGACGCATATCGAGCGCGACGGGTTCAAGCGTGATGCCATCCGGATGGCGCAGCGCCAGCGACACGATATGCTCCAGCAGCATCCACCCGCCATCAACCGCCGCGAAGTGAAACACTTCCGGAAACGGATCGAGCGGTTGCCACCCGGCAAGCAACGCTTCAGCGCCGCTGACCCGCATCCCTTCCGCCAGGCCGAGATGGCGTCGGCTCAGTGCCTGAAGTTCGCCTTGCGGATAAGCGGCATCGATCGACTCGAATATGCCCTCATTCCATTCCTCGACCGTCGCCATGAACATCGGGGTCGGCTCGAGGTGCACCACCCGCGTATCGAGCTTGGAGCGCACGCTGGTGAGATAGCCGCCAAGTCGCATGATATTGAGATAGGCATAGACCCGCCCCGGACTGGCCAGCCCAAGCTTGGCGCAGGTTTTTTGCAAATTGGAGAGCGTCAGTCCCGTGCGCGGGTCTTTGTAATCGCGCACGCTGTGGAGGTACAGGGTGAGCACCAGCAACTGAAACCGCCAGAATTCCACCGCCACTTTGCTGAGAATGAAGTTATTGGCGAATAGCGGCTGCATGATCCCTTCGTGACAGCGCACGCCATCAAAGAAGTGCGGGAGGTTGCGGAACGCCAGTATCCGCGCCCAATCCTCGGCGCTGGTGCGCGATGCGAAGCGCGCATCATGCGCACTGATGTCGAATTTTCCAGTCATGGTTTCGCTGCCGCTGCGCGAGGTTTGCCGCCCAAGTCTAGGCGCATCGCCTGTGTAATGCGCTATGATTACTTCAGAATCCAATATCCATCCAAAAAAGGGCCGGCTGAATAGGGCGCGCTCAATGCCTAGAATCCTGAATTTCCGCCGAAAATCTCATGACATCAAATACAACAAGAAACCTCTCTAAATTTGGGCCGCCCGTTGCCGTGAATCGAGCGTAGGTAGCCCATATGAAAGCGGAATCTTCTTGGTACCAAGAAAATCAAAAGCGATTTTCGGGGCGGCGAGGCAATGCATATCGTTTTCATCATTGGGAGATCACTGAGAGCAAGTAATCTACGAGAGGATTAAAACATGGACGTTCAAGAAGCGGTGCAGGATGTTGATCAGAGGGAAATGCTGGTCGAAATCAGAACCAGGGATGATCGCGCTATCGGCATGACGAAGAACGAGGACGGAAACGTCTCGCTCAGCGTCAGTGCGGAATACCCACAAGCATTACGATTGATGATGATGGACCCTGACCTGTTCGCACTGCGAACGCCTGACTCGCGTGAATGGCTCACCGTCGAGGATGACGGCCGGTTTTCGCTACAGGGCGGCGCAATGGGCTCGCGGCAAATCTTTCAGCTCGTCAGAAGCGCCGAAACGGATACGCATTTCGGTTTCCGTTTCGTTTCGGGCGATAGCTTTCTTGGCTTTAGCGACGGCCCTGAATCGACGCTCTCCGCGACCGCATCCGATCTCGATGCGGCCGAGCGCTTTACGTTCGCGCCGATCGCTGCCGAAGGGGGCGATGTTCCCGAGGGGCTCCATACCGGCTGTTGCGGCCCTGCCCACAGCCATACGCATTCGCACGATCATTCTGCGGAGCGCGCCGAAGGCGATACGGGCTTGCTGTGGGACGAGTATACGCACTTCCGGATCGTGGAAATGGCCGTGCACTATCTCCGCCACATGTAGAATCCGACCCCGGAAGCCCGCCTCATCTCGGACGTCTGGACTCGCGGGTCCAAAAAGATCGCGGAAGGCCTGAAAGGTGCGGACGAATGGGATGACTGGAAGCCGACCCATCCGATCTGGGCGATGTTTTATTACCACTTCTACAACCCCAGAACGGGGACCAGTTTCCCCTGGCCCGCCGACTGGTATCCGCACAATGCGGTCTCCAAGGGCGGACAGACCTTCGATACCAGCGTGGCCCACTACCGCGCTGGCCGGCACGATCAGGCTTTCATCGACCTCGGACTCAGCCTGCACTATCTGACCGACCTGTGTCAGCCCATGCATGCCGCCAATTTCATCAACAATCCTCTCGACGGTGACTGGCGTCACAGCGGCTATGAAAGCTATGCCGAGGACTTCGTGAAGAACCGCAACTTCTTTCGACAGCCGGGCGGTTATCCACCCATTCGGCGGGATGAGATCGAAGACACCAGCCCCAGCGCGAGAGCCTGGCTGACCGGCGTGGCCTGGCAATCACTGGGCACCTGGGAAAACGGACTGAGGGACGTGTGCGACAAGAAGTTCCGGTACATCAATGGACGGTGGGGGCCGATCAAGATCTGGGTCAATACATGGACCGCAGCCGAGGCTGACAATGCGCTGATGGCCTCGCTGTGGCTGGCTCCCAGAAACACGGCGCGATACCTGTGCATGTGGGCAAACCGGGTCAGGTAATATTTCGGGGACACTATACTTAATAGATTAGTATAGTGTCCCCGAAATCCCGAACCCCCACGCTTGTCCGGAGGGCTTTTGCCGAATGCCCGTCAGGTCGCCGTCACTTTTTCCCGGCGGGCGATCGGCAATAGCGATCGACATCCGCCGCACTCCATTGCTCCCGCGCGGCAACCGCGCATCGTTCCGCGGAGGGCGGAGGCGGGGGAACGATGGTGACGTTGAAATCGACATCGGCGGTCGAGCAACTCAGCCCCAGATTGTTGCGCACCGGTCTTGGCGACATGCCGGTCGCAACCTCCTTTCCCACCTCCAGCTTCAGCGCACCGTCCCACGCAAAGCTGAGGTTGAATTTGACTGGCTTGTCATAGGGCACGAACGCGACCGATTGTTCTTTGCCATCGACCGCCAGCGTGACCTCGTAGGAATCGGGATATTCGGGATGCCATGTGGCAACGATACCGTTGCAATGACATCCGGGCCCGACGAAATTGAGGTCTTCGAAAGCGACCTTGGCTGTCGGATGCCACTGGCTGAGCCCGTTGGCCTTGCGGATCATCATCTCGCCGGTCACCTGTGTTATGTTTTGGGCCACCGCGATGTCGTGAAGCTCGACGGTCCCCTCGGGCGCGTGACATTGCCACGACTGAGAATTCGCGGCCGAGCAGGAGCTGGAAAGCAGCGCGCACGATGCGATCAGCGGCGTGGCTCGCCAGAAGCGCCGGCGAGCCCGGCCCGCCGAAAAACCTGCACGTCCGCCCATCTGACTTCCCTTCACGGTGCGCCGCCGCGATATCAGTCACGGGTAAAGCGCTCGTGAAGACCCGTTGCGCGGCGGCCCTGGATTGCGGTGCGACCTTAAACAGGCGCTATCGGCAATTCGCGGACACTAAGCCAGTTAGACCGGCATAGCGCCCTCGAAACGTCCTTAGCAGCACCCATCACAATGTTTCACCCCGCCCTCCGCTGCCTCCGGTGGTGGGCAACCTTGGCCCGGTTGCCGCACGCTTGCATATCGCACCATCGGCGCGAGCCGTTCCTGGTGGTGTCCAGGAACAACCATCGGCAGTCGTCGGGCTGGCAAGTCTTGACGCGGCCCAGCCGATCGCTGCCCAGCAGCTCGATCGCCGCCCATGCGATCCCGCCCAGGATCGCGTCCGCCACCGCGTCGAAGCTGAGCTTCGCGGGCCGCCCGGCAAGGCGGGCCGATCCGAGGCTGTGACGCGCGATGGCGAGGAGCTCGGCGCGGCCGGCGCCGCCATTTCCCACCGCCGCCGCGTCGAACGTATCGCGGATGGCGGCGCGCAATCGATGCGCCTCGGCGACGAGCCGATCGGCATCGCCATCAAACGCGGCACCATCATCGTCGATAAGCCCCGCCTCCCTGGCCCAGCGCAGCAACGCCGGCGCACTCGCGATGTGATCGCGCTCGCGAGACGTGCCGCGCCAGCTGACGGTATTCGCGAAGTCGAGCGCGACATGACCGCCCACGCGGTGGGTCGGGGCTTGATCTGCGTCGGGCAATGTCATAACCATCTAAATGGCGTTAGATGGTTACATCGTCAAGCCGTCATCAGCGCCTGAAAGCATCACGCAACGAAAGGCAGGCATCATGTCAGTCCTATTTGCCCTTCTGGCTCCCGCGGCATTCATGGCGGATGTGGCCCCTCCTCCGGCAGCCGACCTGCAGGCCGCAAAGGAAATCATCGCTCAGGAGACCGAGCTCGGCCGCGCGATGATCCGCCACGACGTCGCCGCCCTGCAACGCATCGTCGGCGACGAGTGGCTGTGCCAGGGCGCCACCGGGATCTCGACCAAAGCCGGCTTCATCAGCGACGTGGCGACGGGCAAGCTGACCGTCCGCACCTTCACGCTGCACGACGTGCATGTGCGTGTGTTCGGCGACGTCGCCTATCTGATGGCCGCCGATGACGAGCAGAGCGCCTATGCGGGCTCGGACAATAGCGGCACGTACAATTGGCTGGACGTCTGGATGAAGCGGGATGGCCGATGGGTCTCGGTCGCCACGCAGATTACAAGGGCTGTGCCCAAGTCGTAGGTGGTGCAACAAACCCCTTTATTCTGTCGAGCAATCATCGACGCTTTTGAATTAAGGGGTTTTAGCTCGCCTCACCGTCACTCCGGTTCGACCTGCCAACCCGTGAGCGGACCGAACACGACAGCGCCCGTTTCCAAATGACCGGCAATGTCTGATTGCGAAGGCATTTGATCCGCAAATTCTGGCCATTGATGCTCAACATATTGCCGCCACTGGTGCACCGGCAGCGAAAAGCCATCCGGCAGCACTCGCGCCTTCGTGCCTTTGGCGACTGCGGCGGCGAAGCTCTTTTCAGCGGCTTCTGACGGACCTTCGGCGAATGAAAACGCGACGACGACCGCGCCAATCAACGGTTCGGGAAGCGCCTTTTCGCCTGATCGAAGCTCAAGTCGGATCGCGAGAATCGATCTTTTGTCGAGCTTCGGCCCCAAGCCGAGAAATTTCATGCTGATCGTTCCTGGACCGCTCATGGGCATTAAAGGGACATTATTACTTAATTTCGGGCGACCGGCCAGATATCCAAGGCGGACGGACCGCTGTCGACCCGGTTGCGGGCGTTCAGTCTTCCCCTATCGGGCCATAAATATCGAGATGCAGGACTAGCCCGCGAGAGGCCAGTTCCTTCATCGTCTTCGCCGACAGCGTAAGGCCTTCGTTGCTTTCATTCATAAAGAGGCCGCAAAATAAATTGCCGGCGAAACGCCCTGCCAAATCCTCCCAGGCAGCGAAGTCCATACTAAGCGAGGCGAACAGCTCGATGATTTGACCATCCAGATCACCGGGCGCTCGATCAGGGGCGTTCAAGCGCCATGATCCGGTGCGGGCGACCCTGTCCTGGCCGCTCTTCGTCATCCAGGTTGCTCCCTTCCTCGCGCTGAACGAAGGCGGATGCTTGAGGCGAGCCGTGATCTCTTCCGGGTCAAGATCATCGCCAAAGAACCGGAGGCCTATGGTCGTTTGGTGGATTTGGGCCATGGTGGGAGAGTAGCCTTTGGAATGACCGCATTAAAAGGGGCGCCAGCAGGATGTCTGATTGCCGCATCGCGATCAAATGCCACAATCGTGGAATGGGTCGTTCGGTTCTCACTCTCGCTCTGATTGGAGCGCTCGCCGTCCCGACGATGGCCGATGCCAGGAACTGGCGGGGCCTTCCGCAGCGGATCGCGAAGCACTGCGGCACACCACCCGACTGGGTTTCGGTCACGGGCAAGGATGAAGTACGTCTGCAACCACCGCCTGACGCTGATTACGTGAAGGTAGATTGCATCCTGATGCAGCTTCGTCCGAAAAAAGGCATCAAGCTCGGCTTTATCGGGAATGAAGCGGACCCGACCCAGCTACTTGATCCCGGTTGGTCATACATCGCCTCGGGCTCGATCGACCTGTTGACCTCCCTGGCATCTGAAGCCCGTAAAGCAGGCTGGATCACAGGCCCCATCGCAAAGGCTGATGACGGAACGGGCTTCGTGACCTTCCACACGCCCGAGGGGATGACAGAGGCGCAAGCTACGCCATTTGCAGATCGGTTATGGAAGCATCAGCTGGGCGACATCAAATTCGGACAAGCTCCGACGAAAAACGGGTCGGGCTTTAACGGAGATTGAGCCGGTCTTTCGGGTGAGGCGTGCCCCAAACCTTTATTCTATCCGGCGATTGCCCGCGCCTTGTTGAATTAAGGGGTTTTCGCAGGCGTCACCGTAATTCCTAAGGATGGTACCCGGGGGAGCGGAACGGCACTGGCGCGCGAGTTGGGAATCAAGCGGGCGATCCCGTATCGATGGCGGGATTCTAAATGGCCACCCCACCCAAATCCGCCGCAGTCATCATCCTTGCGTCAAAGTCCAGACGGCCGCCTGAGTGGTACGGGCGCGACGAAGTTGGCCTCGAAGTCGGCCTCAAGGATATCGTCCCGGATCCGTTCGAAATCGAAAGCATGGTAACGTGCCAGATCCGCGCGCGCGGCATCTCGCGCCTGCTCGTGGCCGTCGCCCACGCCCTCGATCTCCCAGGCGCCGGCATGGGGTTTGAGATAGAAGATATAGTGCCAATTGCGGTCAAATGAGTCGGATACGACCGACATTGTAGCCCTATCCTCGCAGACATAGACCAGCCATTCATGCCCCCCAAGCTCCATGATGGCCGTCCCGATCTCGCATTTGGGCGGGCCGGTCGGTGCGGCAGCCTGTGGCGCGCCGACCGCGGCAGTGGGGAGCGCGGATGCTGGCAACAGCGCCGCATAGGCCAGCGTGCAACTTCCCAACCAAAGGCGCCCCGGAATCATCGCGGGACCTTATCGCTTTCTTCCGCGCGTGCAATGAAGTCCCTGGTTCTGGCGGCCCAGGCATTTGCGGACACTGCTCGCCGCAGAGCGATTGTGGTCCCCTGGGACGCGTGCAGAAATAACGAGACTATTTCGAGACACTATATCAATTAGATTCCCACAGTGTCCTGCGATCTCTTCCGTCATGCCGGACTTGTTCCGGCATCCATGTTTCCGCAAGATGTGCACGCGTTAGGTGTGGGAAACGGTGGCCCCGGAACATGTCGGGGGCGGCGATAAATAATGGAAACGAACTTCTGATTCAGGACACCGGAATGCGCACGAGGAAGTGGCCCGCAAGGCTCGCCAAGGCGCTGCTCGCCATAGCCCTGATCCTCGCTGCGGCCGTTTACTGGCTCTTTTACGACAACCGCCTGCCGGAAACCGGCAGCTTCCCGCTCGACATCGCCGCGATCCGCGCCGAGGCGGCGCGCATCCCCGGCGACAAAGCGCGCCTCATCCAGGTCGAAACGGTATCGCACAGCCTGAAGCCCGGCATCGCAATGGCCGCGGGCACCAGCTGGCAGAAGATCGATCTGGTCCGCAACAGCTATCGCCTGGTTTTTCCGACAGGCTCGATCATCATCGATACAGGCTTCGACGCGAAGACCGCGGCGGCGGACAAGGTTGATCGGTTCGATGAGGCTGCGCATCATCGCGTGCTGGCGGCGCTCGACGGCGCGACGCGCATCGTCGTGACGCATGAACATGCCGATCATATCGGTGGCCTGCTGACCAGCCCGCATCTGATGCACCTGCTGCCGCGCACGATCCTCAACCCCGAGCAGTTCGCTGAGTCAGGGCGTAGCGCGTCGCCCGCCTGGCCGAAGGGAAGCCGCGCCGGTTTCAGGCCGCTCGCCTATCAGGGAATGATCGCGATCGCGCCCGGCGTGGTGCTGATCCGGGCGCCGGGCCACACGCCGGGCTCACAGATGGTCTATGTCCAGCGCGCTGACGGGCAGGAATATCTGTTCATGGGGGATACCGCGTCGGAGGCGGACAATGTCCGCCTGCAGCGAATCCGGTCGCGGCTGGTGACGGATTTCATGACTCACGACGATCGCCGGGCGGTGATGCTGCAGACGATGGCGCTTCACCGCATGGCAGCGGCGGAGCCGCGCATCGCGCTGGTGCCGGGGCATGATGCGGCGGCGACGGCCGCGTTCGAGCGCAGCGGGCTGCTGGTGCCGGGCTTTCGCGATTAATCGGTGGCTTGGGGGGCGTCGCGGTGACGACAGGCGACAGTGAGGTTTTAGCAGGATATCGGAGCTAGCTGTCACTCGACACATCCGGAGCGGGCAGATGCTATCTCGACGCTTGATTGGCCTGATAAGCTGCCTCGCCTGCATTGTCGTAGTGGCCGCGGGGCAGGTATCGCCGGCTACGATCTTCCACGACGATCCTCGAGCTCAAAAACCCTATGATGGCTCGCCGGGAGACCGCCGTCTTATGGCTTTCGATCAATCCCACCCAAATTGCGCGATGTGGACGGATTGGCGCAAATTATGCCAGCGCCTGGGTCCAGATCATAAAACCGTTTGTGATGTCGATCCATCGCATCCAGTGTCGCCGTCGACACCTTTTTGCGAGCGAGAGACCGGATACACCGACTTCATCGGGGGGGATGGACCGAAGGACGAAACGCGCGCTGAACGGCAATCCCGAGCAAGATTCAGTTACGCGGCTGATCATTCCATTGGCCGGGTGTGGCGGCCGAACCGCCCGTTCAATGGCTACGCGCCGAAAGGACTTTCGTATTCCGGCTGCCATGTCTGGTCATATCAGGATAATGTCGGGCGCAGCGACATATGCGCGACGAACGGTCGTGCCGGAATGGCATCATGCTCCAGAGTTGCAAATGTGCTCGGCGACAGCCGCCCTGTTTGCCTAGAAGTCAGGGCCGGCGATCCTTGCGATCCTCGATGGAGCCAGGATTTTTCTGAGATCATCAAGCCTTATAAGGATGGAGATCGAAAGGAATTTGAAGCGCTTGCCGAGTCTAAAGAAACGGACATCATTCTACCCGCCCGTTCGCCAACGATATTTCCAGTCTACGGCTTCAAATGTCCGCTCGTGAAGTGACGCCGGATTTTCGCATGTGTCCCGGTAATTCCCCTAGCGATATACCGCGGGATGCTCCTTGAAGCTCTGACATACGTGTACGTACTGGCTCGGCGCCTGGTCCGCACGACAGGCTGCAGCCAGTGCCCTCAAATGGGTTCTCAGTTCGGCAGTACACTGGGGCGTGACGAGCGAACTGTTTTGGGCCTTGCATTGAAGAAACGCGGAAACGTCTTTTCCGATTGGGCATCTGCGCGCCATCTCCTGTGCCTCCGATTCGCAGGCAGCGCTGACTGGCGGGATCGAAAACTCGGCGGGTGCCGCGATTGCCGCGGACGAAAGGACTAGGCTCTGTACTCAATCAGCTTGCGGGTGAAGGTTTGTGCTGATTCAAGGCTTCTGCATGGAGCGGAGGCTTTGGATGGCGCGGCAACTGACATGGTTGAGCGATGCGGAATGGGC
>Ga0068858_100004373_pt1 | contig 13863 bp, 12 predicted proteins | sample KBSSwiS12_FD_66589 | JGI IMG/M metagenome (GOLD analysis project Ga0068858, IMG submission 66589) | Switchgrass rhizosphere microbial communities from Kellogg Biological Station, Michigan, USA - KBS Switchgrass S1-2 | ecosystem: Host-associated > Plants > Roots > Rhizosphere > Soil ... | reverse complement strand
CAGATGCCGAATGTGGCGTCGAAGGCGCGCGACCGATATACTGCGAAATCCGGAACGCCGCCGAAGGCGCGCCGGCGCTGACGCCCCCACACAACACCAGAGGACCGATCCGTTCGTGCCAGCCATTCCCGTCGAGTACGCGTCGGAACGAAAAATTCGCGAACGAAACAAGCTGCATTATCGGTTCAATCACTGGCCGATCTGGATCTTCGTGTTCTTCATCGCGCCTGGTCCGCTGACGCTGGATCTCTTCGAGCGCGGGTTCGATTCGCGGATGGCGCTCTGGCTGGCTGCGGTCGTCGCCGGCACGGGGATCGCGGGGCTGCGCGGCCGCCTGCCGGGCGTCGAGCCGAAGCCGTACATCATCCGTTTCACCGAGGATCGCCCGAACCCGCTGTACCGTCGCGTCTGCTACACCTTCGCCTGGAGCGAGGTCATCACGTTCGCCGTCCTCAACGTCACGGGGCTCACCATCGCCATCGCGACCGGCGGGTGGCACTTGAAGATGTCGCAGCTGTACCGAATGGCGTACTTTCCGTTGGCCGGAACGATCTGGCTGCTCGGGGCGCTGGGTCAGTTGCCGCGCGTGAAGGCGTCGACGAAAGGCGAGGGACACGAACGTCGGTACTTCTACGGATCGGTGTGGGCGGTGTGCTGGGCGCAGCCGGCAGCGTGGCTGCTCTGGAAAGTCCTCCCACAGACGCGCTGGGCCGACGTGATCAAGCTGGTCGTCTTTCTCGGCATCCTTGCGTTCGTCGGCAACCTCGCACGCCTTGGGCGCTTGCCGCGGACCCGTCCCATCGTGCCCGGCGAGCTGGCGGTATCGGACTGAGCATGAAGACGTCTCGTGAAGGATGGGAAGGGTGGGACACGTACGCGCCGTTCTACGACTGGGAGAACGCGCGCACGCTGGGGCGGCGCGACGTGCCGTTCTGGACTCGCGTCGCCGCGCGGGCGTCCGGCCGCGTGCTCGAGCTCGGCTGTGGTACCGGCCGCGTTTCGCTGCCGCTCGCGAAGGCGGGGGTTGCACTCGTCGGCATCGACCGGTCGGCGCCGATGCTCGGCCGCGCCATGCGGCGGGCCGGTGCCTCGCGCCATACGAAAGGTGGCGTCACATTCGTACGCGGGGACATTCGCGCGCTGCCATTCGCGGCCGATCGCTTCTCGATGGTTCTCGCCCCGTACGGAATTCTGCAATCGCTGCTCGCCGAGCGCGATCTTGCGGCGACGCTCGAGTCGGTCTGCCGGGTGCTGGCGCCGGGCGGTACGTTCGGGATCGATCTCGTGCCGGACGTGCCGAACTGGCGCGAGTACGAGAATCGGGTGCAACTGCGCGGTCGCGCGGCCGGTGGCGCCCATCTCACATTGATCGAGTCTGTACGGCAGGATCCCCGTCGGCGGCTGACGACGTTCAACCAGTGCTTCGTCGAACGTCGCGGCCAGCGGACGGTTGAGCATCAGTTCGCGCTGACCTTCCGGACGCTGTCGGTGCGACAGATGACGAGACGGCTCGAGCGCACCGGCTTCGAGATCGGGGCCGTGCTCGGGGACTATCGCGGCCGGGCGTGGGACGAGCGGTCCGACGTCTGGATCATTCTCGCCCGCCGGCGCCTGGCCTGACGGGCACGGCCGTGTGATAAAATTTGCCCGCTTCAATTCATTGTTTTTCCTGGAGTTGTCCCATGTCCGGCCATTCAAAGTGGGCGTCGATCAAGCACAAGAAGGGCGCCGCCGATGCCAAGCGCGGCAAGATCTTCACGCGCCTTATCAAAGAACTGACGGTCGCGGCGCGCGCCGGCGGGGGAGACCCCGACATGAACCCGCGCCTGCGGACGATCATCGCCGACGCGAAGTCCGAGAACATGCCCGCGGAGAACATCAAGCGGGCCATCCGGCGCGGCACGGGCGAGGAACCCGGCGTCTCGTACGAAGAAGCCCAGTACGAAGCGTACGGTCCGGGGGGTGCGGCGGTGATCATCGACGTGCTCACCGACAACAAGAACCGCACGGTCGGCGAGCTTCGCCACCTGCTCGAGAAACACGGCGGCAATCTGGCGTCGACCAACGCCGTTGCCTGGATGTTCACCAAGAAGGGCTACATTGTCATCGAGAAAACCAAGGCGGACGAAGAGAAGCTGTTGAGCGCCGTGCTCGATGCCGGCGCCGACGACCTGCAGGACGACGGGGATAACTGGGAAGTGCTGAGCGCTCCGGAGGCGTTCACCGCCGTGAACGACGCGGTGAAAGGCCTCGGGATCGAACCCGCCAGCGCCCAGGTCTCGATGATTCCGCAGAACTACATCAAGCTTGACGGGAAGGTCGCGCAGCAGATGTTGAAGCTGATGGACGCGCTCGACGACCAGGACGACGTGCAGCACGTGTGGTCGAACTTCGACATCGAAGAGAAGGAGATCGAGGCGTCGCTCGCGTGAAGATCTTCGGCATCGATCCCGGCTCCGAGCGCACCGGTTACGGCTGCATCGAGACCGATGGGTCGCGGCACCGCATCGTCACCTGCGGCGCCATTTCGAGTCGCGCCTCGCTGGCGTTCCCCGACCGACTGCTGGCGATTCACACGCAGCTGACGGCGCTCCTCCTCGAGTGCCGGCCGGACTGTGTCGCGATCGAGAGCCTCTTCTTTGCGACCAACGTCCGCAGCGCACTCAAGCTCGGGCACGCACGCGGCGTGGCGATGCTCGCGGCCGTCGAAGCGGGCGTGCCGGTCGTCGAGTACACCCCCGCCGAGATCAAACGGGCCGTCGTCGGGTACGGACGCGCCGAGAAGCACCAGGTCCAGGAGATGGTGAAACTGATCCTCGGGATGGCGGTGGTGCCCTCGCCGCACGATGCCGCCGACGCGCTGGCCGTGGCCATCTGTCACGTGCACTCGCGGTTGCCGGCCGGACTCGTGGCGCGGCCGAAGGCGGCGCGCGGCAAGGCCGCGACCAGCTGGCGTCACTACAGAGTCGGGCGGTGATCGCGCATCTCCGTGGCACGATCTTCGAAAAGCATCCCAATCGCCTGATCGTCGACGTCAACGGCGTCGGCTACGACGTCTCCGTGCCGCTGTCGACGTTTTATGGTCTGGGCGACGCGGGCAGCGAGATTGCGTTGCGGATCCACACCCACGTGCGCGAAGACGCGCTGTTGCTGTTCGGATTCGCGACCGAGCTGGAACAGCAGTTGTTCGAGCGGCTGATCGGTGTCAGCGGCATCGGACCCAAGCTGGCGCTCGCCGTGCTGTCGGGCATCGAGCCGCTGGAGCTGGTGCGCGCGATCGAGCGCGGCGACCTGGCACGCCTCACCGCCATTCCCGGCGTCGGCAAGAAGACGTCGGAGCGCATCGTGCTCGAGTTGAAAGATCGCCTGCCGAAGGCGCAGGCCGCGACCGGAGGCGTGCCCGATGCCGCGGCCGGTGCGCCGCTGTTGCGCGACGACCTGCTCTCCGCGCTCATGAACCTGGGATATCATCGGCCGCTGGCCGAAAAGGCTGTGGCCGCATCCATCAAGAACACGCCGGATGGCACTTTCGAAGAGACGTTGAAGCAGGCGCTCCGCGAGCTTTCAAAATGAGTCGACGGTCGTCCGCCGGCTGATGACTGTCGGCTGTCGGCGGATGACTGACGACTGATTATTGACGACTGATGACTGACGACCGTCTGGTGACCGCGGCGCGCGTCGACGAAGACGCGCAGTACGAAGAAGGGCTGCGGCCGCGCCTGCTCGACCAGTACATCGGCCAGGATCGGATCCGCGAGAACCTGCAGGTCGCGATCGCCGCGGCGAAGCAGCGCGGCGAACCGCTCGATCACGTGCTGCTGCACGGCCCTCCGGGCCTCGGCAAGACAACGCTCGCCTACGTCATCGCGAACGAGTTGGGCGTGTCGGTCCGCGCGACGTCGGGTCCGGCGATCGAGATTCCGGGCGATCTGGCCGGCATCGTCACCAGTCTCGCGCCGCGCGAAGTGTTGTTCATCGACGAGATTCACCGCATGTCGCCCGCGATCGAGGAAATCCTCTATCCGGCGCTCGAGGACTACGAGGTGGACATCGTGATCGGGCAGGGCCCGAGCGCGCGGACGCAGAAGGTGCCGGTGAAACCCTTCACGCTGATCGGCGCGACGACCCGGACCGGGCTCCTCACCTCACCGCTGCGGTCGCGGTTCGGCATCGCGCACCGGCTCGAGTTCTACACACCCGCCGATCTCGAGGAGATCGTGCGGCGCTCGGCGAGGATTCTGAACGTGCCGATTGCGGACGCCGCCGCCGCCGAGATCGCGCGCCGCGCGCGCGGCACGCCGCGCATCGTCAACCGGCTGCTGCGCCGGGTCCGCGATTACGCGCAGGTCCGGGCCGACGGCACGATCACGCTCGACGTGGCGCACGCAGGACTCAAGCTGCTCGAGGTCGACGAATACGGCTTCGATGAGATCGATCGCAAGCTGCTGCGGACGATCATCGACAAGTTCGGTGGCGGTCCGGTCGGGCTCGGTACGATCGCCGCGGCGATCAGCGAAGAGAAAGACGCGATCGAGGACATCTACGAGCCGTTTCTGATCCAGATCGGTTTTCTGGATCGCACGCCGCGCGGACGCGTGGCGACGCCGCGGGCGTACGGCTACTTCGGGCTGCCCGAGCCCGGGAAGGACTCACGACTGTGGTAATGCCGACTGTGACAGGCCCGGGCGGGCTGCGCGACGGTTCGCGAGCCGGCGGCCGGCCGACCGCCATCTCTTCGCTGGCGACCTACGTGCCGCCGCGGGTGCTGACCAATGCCGACCTCGAGAAGATGCTCGACACCACCGACGAGTGGATCATGCAGCGGGTCGGCATCCGTGAACGCCACATCGCGGCGCCCGGCGTTGCGACCTCGGACCTGGGCAAGGAAGCGGCGCTCGCGGCCATCGCGCGCGCAGGGCTGATTCCTGCAGACATCGGGGTCATCGTGGTCGGCACGGTGACGCCGGACATGATGTTTCCGAGCACCGCGTGCCTCATTCAGGACAAGATCGGCGCCCGGCATGCCTGGGGCTTCGACATCAGCGCCGCGTGCTCGGCGTTCACCTATTCGCTGACCACCGCGAGTCAGTTCGTCGCCACCGGCGCCTGCGAGCACGCGCTCGTCGTCGGCGCCGATGTCATGTCCCGCATCATGGACTACACCGATCGCTCGACCTGCGTGCTCTTCGGCGACGGCGCGGGCGCCGTTGTCGTGTCCGCCGCGGCGGAAGGACAGGGCGCGATCCTCGACTTCGAGCACGAGATCGACGGCAGCGGAGGACCGGCCTTGTACATGCCCGCGGGAGGGAGCCTTCACCCGCCGTCGCACGAGACGATCGACCGCGGCATGCATTTCGTGAAACAGGACGGCCGCACGGTGTTCAAGTTCGCCGTCCGCAAGACCGAAGAGATTACACGCCGTCTGCTCTCCCGGAACCACCTGAAGCCGTCGGACCTCGATCTGTTCGTGTCGCATCAGGCGAACCGGCGCATCATCGAAGCGGCGTCGGAGAATCTCGATCTCGATCCAGCGAAAGTGGTGATCAACATCGAGCGTTTCGGCAACACCACGGCCGCGACGATTCCGCTCGCGCTGAACGACGCGGTCTGCTCGGGCCGGCTGAAAAAGGGCGACCTGGTGCTGCTCGCGTCGGTCGGCGCCGGCTTCACGGTCGGGGCGGTTCTCCTGCGGTGGGGCTTCTGAATCGTATCTTCCTGCTCTCTCCCGCCAACTGCAGCGGCCGGCGCGCCGCGCAAGTGCTGTCGCCCGCGTCGACGTCCGCGCTCGCGGCCGCACTGCGATCGAGCGAGGGTGCGCCGCTGGGCGAGGTGTTCGCCTTCGTAAGCGGCCTGTACTTTCGCGGCAAGCTGACCTACGCGAGGCGTTTTGCCGCGGCGTCCGAGTACGACGCCGCGGTGGTGGGCGCCGGCGTCCATATCATCACCACCAACGCCGGCCTTCGCACTCCCGAAACGCGCGTGACGCCGGCCGCGCTGCGCGCCTTCTCCGGCGCGGACATCCATCCCGGGAACGCCGACTACCGCGTCCCGCTCGAGCGCAGCGGCCGCGCACTGCGGGGCGAGGTGGGCGCCGACTGCGACGTCATCCTGCTCGGCAGTATCGCGTCGCCGAAGTACACCGACGTGCTGCTCAGGATCTTCGGCGATCAACTGCGGTTCCCGATCGATTTTGTCGGGCGCGGCGACATGAGCCGGGGCGGTCTGCTCCTGCGGAGCGCCGCGGAAGGGCGCGAGCTCGAGTATGCGCCGGTGGCCGGTGCGACTCTCCACGGGGCGCGTCCACCGAAGCTCCCTGCTTTGCGCACGGGGACCATTGCAGCATTGCAGAATTGCAGAATTGCAGAATTGCAGAAAGGGCGGGAAGGGGGAAGGGCGGGAAGGGAATCACAAAAGAATGACGACTGACGCATCGTTTCTGACATCCTGCCTGGTCGTCGTTCGCGCCGTCTTTTCGGCCGGCCCTTCTGCCATCCTGTAATTCTGCAATCCTGCAATGTCCGCGATAGCGATCCCCCGCGACCAGGATCACATCCTCCTCACCGTCGACGGCAAGGAGGTGCGCCTCACGAACCTCCGCAAGATTTTCTGGCCCGGGCTGGGACTGACCAAGGGCGACCTGCTCCAGTACTACGCCGACGTCGCGCCCGTGCTGCTGCCGCACCTGCGCGATCGCGCCATGGTGATGAAGCGGTACCCCCACGGCGCGGCCGGCGATTTTTTCTTCATGAAGCGCGCGCCAACGCCCCGGCCGTCGTGGATTCGCACCTGTTCGATCGCCCACGATTCGGATCGCATCGACTTTCCGATGATCCAGGATCGCGCCGCACTGCTGTGGGTCGTGAACCTCGGCTGCATCGATCTGAACCAGTGGTACGCCCGTTGTGACGATGTCGATCGGCCGGATTACCTCCACTTCGATCTCGATCCGGGCGATGGGGCCTCGTTCGCCCGGGTTCTCGAAACGGCGCTGGTGGTTCGCGACGCTCTGGACACGTTGAAGATGCGGTCGTTCGTGAAGACCACCGGATCGAAGGGACTTCACGTGTACGTGCCGATCGTGCGCGGTCCGGTGCAGAAGCAAGTGTGGACGTTTGCGAAGGCGCTGGCACAGGAACTGGCGGCGCGTCACCCGGCGCTCATGACCGCGCAGTACCGCGTCGCGAAACGTCCTTCCGGCCGCGTGCTGGTCGACTACAACCAGAATGCCTGGGGCCGGACGCTCGCCTCGGTCTACTCCGTACGGCCCCGGCCAGACGCCACCGTTTCGACCCCGGTGACCTGGAACGAAGTCGAGACCGGCGTCCGGATGGAAGACTTTGCCGTGCACAACGTCCGTGCCCGGATCGCGAGGCTTGGCGACCTCTGGGCCCCCCTTAATCGCCCCCGCGGAAGGTTCGCCCTCACGAAGTTCGTGTAAGAAACAGCCTGGTTTGGCTCCTGTCCTCTTGTCTGGACACGGTGCCAGCCTTCCGATAACATGTGCACACCTGTGAGCCGATTCCGCGCGTTTCTTGGCAGTGGTGTATTCCTGTGTGTGGTTGCTGTGTGCGCCAATGCACAGGGCGCCGAGAACGACAAGATCGATCGCGGTCTGCAGGAGTCGCTCCGCTCCGGAGCGGCTACCCAACACGTCATCATTTCCATGAAGCCGGGATACCGGGCGACGGTCCGCAAAGCCCTCATTGATCACGGCGATCTGGTCAAGTCCGATCACCCGTCCATCGGCGCGCTGTCATCCGAGATTCACAGCGGCGACATCGGCGAGCTCGCGAAACAGCCCTGGGTCGAGAGTGTCTCGCTCGATGCGACCGTCTACGCCGTCGCGGACAAATACGCCGCCACGGGCACTGTAGACACATTGTTGGTCAAAGGGACGACGGGCCTCGTGACGCCGTCGGCGAATCTCCTTCGTGAGTCGGTCGGCTTGTCGGCAGCCGCCGGCACCACTCGCGGGTCCGGCATCGTCGTCGCCGTGATCGACTCGGGGCTGGCTGTCAGCGACGACCTGTCCAGGGATCGGGTCATCGGTTTCTACGATTACACAGGCACCCGTTGTCCAGCCCCGTGCGAGACCGAGCCGTTCGACGACTTCGGTCACGGCACGCACGTCGCTGGCTTGATCGGCAGCAGCGGCGTGTTGTCGGTCAATCGATTCCAGGGGATCGCGCCCGATGTCAACTTTGTCGGCGTGAAGGTGCTGGACGCCGGCGGCGCGGGCAAGACGAGCGATGTCATCAGCGCGATTGAGTTCCTCGTCACCCACTCCGAGCTTGGCGTGCGCGTCATCAATCTGTCGATGGGCCATCCGATTCTCGCGCCGGCCCGGCTGGATCCGCTGGTTCGCGCGGTCGAATACGCCTCTGCCGCCGGAATCATCGTCGTCGTGGCGGCGGGCAACGATGGTCAGGTGTGTGACACGGATGCGGCCGCCGCCCCGTCGTGCCGCGGTCCCTTTTACGCCACGATCGACTCGCCGGGCAACGCCCCGTCAGCCATCACGGTCGGCGCGGTCGACACCAATGGATCGGTCTCGCGCGATGACGACATCGTGACGTCCTACAGTTCTCGTGGGCCGTCGTGGTTCGATGCGGTGCCCAAACCCGATCTCGTGGCGCCCGGCCACCATCTCTGGTCCGATGGGACCGGCGTGCTGCAGTCGGCGACCTCGCTGTGGCAGAAGTGTCTGGATGCGGAGCAGGTCAGGGGCACTGTTTTCTGTCACGAGGGCGATTTCCAGTCGCCTCAGTTCCTGAGGTTGAGCGGCACGAGCATGTCCACCGCCGTAACCACCGGCGTGGTCGCGTTGGTACTGGGGGCCAATGGCGCTTTGCCGCCGAATATCGTCAAGGCGATTCTCGAGTTCACCGCGACTCCGGTGCCGAACGTGGACCTCCTCACCCAGGGCACCGGGGAGATCAACGCGGGCGGCGCTCTCGCGTTTGCGAGCGCAATCCACGCCGACGTGCCCGTCGGGAAATGGTGGCTGGGCGCCGCGCTCAAGCCGTGGACCACGATTGGTCAATCCGCGGCGGCGTGGAGTCAAAGCGTCATCTGGGGGCGGAAAGTTCTTGGCGGCGATCTGGTCTTCCGGAACCTGCAGATCTGGTCGCGACAGGTGGTCTGGGGCGCCGGTTTCATCAGGCTACGTGCACCAGGTGGAGAGGTGTCCGACAAGGTGCGGGCGCACGCTTCAGACATCGTCTGGGGCCCCAACACTACGGTTCGGGCGGCCGACATGGTGTTGGGCGGAAATGCCACCTGGGACGCCAACGACAACATCATCTGGGGCACGGACCATCTTGTGTGGGTGACCCAACTGCCGCCTGGCCGAGTGCTCGGTTTGACGGACGGCGACAACATCATTTGGGGCACCGGCGACGGCGACAACATCATTTGGGGGACGCATCAGGTCGGCGACATCGTCTGGGGTGTCTACGACGGCGACAACATCATTTGGGGCACCTGGGACAGCAACAACATCATCTGGGGCACGACACCGAGCGACGGTGACAACATCATCTGGGGCACCGTTGATGGCGACAATATCATCTGGGGCACGTCACCGGGCGACGGCGACAACATCATCTGGGGCACGACCGACGGCGACAACATCATCTGGGGCACTTTCGACGGCGACAATATCATCTGGGGCACCACCCTGAGCGACGGCGATAACATCATCTGGGGAACCTGATTCGTCAAACGGGTGTTCTCCGGATCGACTGCTATCGGCGCGCAAGCCTCTCTTTTCAGCTCGCAGTACCGTCAGAAGCCTCTGGAGCCAGGCGCTCCAGGAGTCGCTGATGCTGGTTCGCGATTTCGATTTCGATCTTCCCCCCGAACTGATCGCGCAGGAACCCGCCGGTGAGCGCGGCGCCTCGCGTCTGTTGCATCTCGATCGATCGCGGCAGGACATCGGGCATCGGACGATTGCGGATCTCCCGGCACTGATCGAAGGCGACCTCCTGGTCGTCAATAACACGCGCGTGTTTCCGGCTCGCCTTCTCGGACGACGGGTGCCGAGCGGTGGCGCGGTGGAATGTCTGCTGGTCCGACAGGTGTATCGAGAGGCCGATCGCCCGCCTGAATGCGCCGACGGTGAGTTATGGGAGGCGCTGGTGCATCCGGGGCAACGGCTCGGTCCCGGCGCGCTGTTGCAGTTCGAGGGGACGCACATCCTGCACGGCGAGATCCTCGAGCGTCTGTTTCATGGCCGCCGGCTGGTGCGACTGTGGACCGGTGACGGGTCGGCGGTCGAACGCGTCGTGGATGAGATCGGGCACATGCCGCTGCCGCCCTACATCAAACGACCCGATGGGATCGCCGATCGCGACAGATATCAGACGGTCTTTGCCCGGGAGCGCGGTTCGGTGGCGGCGCCCACCGCGGGGCTGCATCTCGACCGCGCGCTGATGGCCGCGCTCGACGCGCGGGGCGTAGCCATCGTTGAAATCACCCTGCATGTAGGGTACGGAACGTTTCAGCCCGTGCGAGTCGAACGCGTCGAGGAGCACCGGCTCGAACCCGAGCGCTATGAGATCGGAGAAGCCGCAGCGGCGGCGATAAACCGCGCGCTCGCCGGGGGACGACGCGTGGTTGCCGTCGGAACGACCACTACGCGCGCGCTCGAAGCGGTCGGAGCGACGCATGACGGCCGGATCGCCGCCGGCGCGGGCGCGACCGGCCTGTTCATCTATCCCGGGTTCACGTTTCGGATCGTCGGCGGCCTGCTGACGAACTTTCACCTTCCACGGTCGTCGTTGTTGATGCTGGTCGCCGCGTTCGCGGGCCAGGAGCGGATTCGGCACGCCTACGAGGTCGCCATTGCGGAACGGTATCGGTTCTACAGCTACGGCGATGCGATGCTCGTCCTCTAGGCAATTTACAATTTACAACTCACGATTTACAAAGCGATCGTGGCGGGGGAAGGCCTGTGCGCGATCGTGGCAATTGGAAGGCTTGCGCGCGATCGTGGCAGGGAAGGCCTGGCGCGATCGTGGCATGGGGGAAGGCTGTGCGCGATCGTGGCAGCGAAGGCCTGTGCGCTTTGTAAATTGTAAATTGTGAATTGTAAATTGTATGATCACCAATTGCGCCGGAGTAGCTCAGTTGGTGAGAGCACGCGTCTCATAAGCGCGGGGTCGACGGTTCGAATCCGTCCTCCGGCACCACTCCCACCTGATTTGATATGCCGCTTATTGCCCGGGTCCGGCGCTTCATCGCGAGATACGATCTCGCCGGCCGCGACACGCGTGTCCTCGTCGCGGTGTCTGGCGGGTCCGACTCCGTAGCGCTCGCGCATCTTCTTCGCGAGCTGGCCGCGGCGGATGAACTCTCGATCGCCGGAATTGCCCACTTCAACCATCAGCTCCGCGAGACGGCCGATCGCGACGAGAGGCTCACCGAGGCGCTCGCCGATTCGTTCGGCTGGCAGATCGCGATTGAGCGTGAGGATGTCGCCGCGCGCGCGCGCCGCGAACGCCGGTCGATCGAAGACGCAGCCCGAACGGCGCGCCACGAATTCTTCGAGCGGGCCCGCGTGGCGTTTGGCGCGGACGTCGTGGCCCTGGGCCACACGCGCGACGACCAGGCCGAGACGTTTCTGCTGCGGCTGCTGCGCGGTGCCGGACCGAAAGGGCTCGCCGCCATGCACCCGCGGCGCGGGACGATCGTGCGGCCGCTCCTGTCGAGCCGGCGCGACGAGCTTCGCGCGTATCTGACGGCCCGACAGATCCAGTACGGCGACGACGAGTCGAACGGGGACGTGGCAATTCCGAGAAATCGTGTCCGGGCCGAGTTGCTGCCGTTTCTCAAGCGTCGATTCAATCCGGCCATCGTTGACGTCCTGGCTGACGAGGCCGAGCTTGCTCGGGAGACCTGGCTGTGGCTCGAAAGCGAAAGCCTGAAGTGTGAAACTGTGAGCACTTCAGACTCCAGACTTCACACTTCGGAGTTCGACGTGTCCGCGCTTCAGGCGGCGTCTCCGGCGATGCGACGTTTTGTCCTCTGGAAGGCCATGAACGCCGCCTCCGGCGGGCGGCCGGTATCGTTCCGTCACGTAGAGGCGGCGCTCGAACTGCTGGGGTCGGAGGTGGCGCGGTCGGTGGACGTTCCTGGCCACACCGTGGAACGTCTCGGCCCCAGGCTCGTCTTAACAAGCAGCGTGACAGATGCTCGGGGCCGGACGCGGGCCAGCTCGAACTTTTTCGAATATCCGCTGTCTATCCCAGGGGAGGTTCCGTTGCTTCAGGCGGGATGCCTGCTCGCGGCGGAATCCTGTCCGGCCGGTACTGACCCCCGGGCGCTCACTCCGGGCGCGAGCACGGCAGCCGTACGACGCGACCTCTGCATTGGTCAGTGGCGCGTCAGAAACCGTCGGCCGGGCGACTATTTCCGCCCGGTCGGGCTGGGCGGACGCAAGAAGCTTCAGGACTATTTCGTCGATCGGAAGGTGGCCCGGCACCTGCGCGACGGCGTGCCGCTGGTCGTGGACGAACGTGACCGGATTGTCTGGGTGGCTGGTTTTGGAATCGACGAGGCGTTTCGCGTGACGGACCCCGCGCAAGCCGTGATAATCTTGAGACTTAAGCTTTTGGGAGGCTCTGCGTGAACTCGACGTTGAAGAGTTTGTTGTTCTGGATGGTGCTCGTCGTGGTCGGCGTGGTGATCTGGAACTTCTCCACCAAGTTTCAGACGCACGACCGTACGGTCACCTTCAGCGAGTTCATCTCGTGGACCGAGTCCGGTTCGGTAGCCAAGGTCGATCTGACCGGACAGGAAATCAGCGGCAACACCAAGAGCGGCGAACCGTTTCACAGCTACCTGCCCAGTCAGTACGACATGACCACGCTTGTCAACAAGCTGACCAAGGACGGCGTCATCGTCAAGGCGAAGGAACCGACGGCGAGTCCGTGGGCCTCGCTGCTGTACTCGTGGGGGCCGGTCATGCTGATGATCGGCTTCTGGATCTTCTTCATGCGGCAGATGCAGAGCGGCGGCAACAAGGCGCTCTCGTTCGGCAAGAGCAAGGCGAAGCTGTCCTCCAGTTCGCAGAAGAAGGTGACGTTCAAGGACGTCGCAGGCGTGGACGAAGCGAAGGAAGAGCTTCAGGAAATCATCGAGTTCCTCAAGGAACCGCAAAAGTTCCAGAAGCTTGGCGGTCGCATTCCGAAAGGCGTGCTGTTGATGGGGCCGCCTGGAACAGGAAAGACGCTGCTGGCGCGCGCGGTCGCGGGCGAGGCGAACGTCCCGTTTTTCTCGATCAGCGGATCGGATTTCGTCGAGATGTTCGTCGGCGTCGGCGCGAGCCGCGTGCGCGATCTCTTCGAGCAGGGCAAGAAGAATGCGCCGTGCATCGTCTTCATCGACGAGATTGACGCCGTCGGGCGCCACCGCGGCGCCGGGCTCGGCGGCGGTCACGACGAACGCGAGCAGACGTTGAACCAGCTGCTCGTCGAAATGGATGGCTTCGAGTCGAACGAAGGCGTCATCCTGGTGGCGGCCACCAACCGTCCCGACGTTCTGGATCCGGCACTCCTTCGGCCGGGCCGCTTCGATCGCCGGATCGTCGTCAACCGTCCTGACGTGAAGGGCCGCGAGGGCATCCTGGCGGTTCACACCCGCAAGATCCCGATGTCAGACGATGTGGAGATCGCGGTGCTGGCGCGGGGATCGGCCGGTTTTTCCGGCGCGGATCTCGCGAACCTGGTGAACGAAGCGGCGCTCAACGCCGCGCGGTACAACCAGAAGGTCGTGCGCATGCACGACTTTGAATTCGCCAAAGACAAGGTGCTGATGGGATCCGAGCGCCGCTCGATGATCATCAGCGACGCCGAAAAGCGG
>Ga0068858_100004371_pt1 | contig 13865 bp, 2 predicted proteins | sample KBSSwiS12_FD_66589 | JGI IMG/M metagenome (GOLD analysis project Ga0068858, IMG submission 66589) | Switchgrass rhizosphere microbial communities from Kellogg Biological Station, Michigan, USA - KBS Switchgrass S1-2 | ecosystem: Host-associated > Plants > Roots > Rhizosphere > Soil ... | reverse complement strand
GCTGCGTCGATCCAAAATTCCCCGGGCTGGAAAATCACGCCGATGGTTTTTCCTTCCAGGAAGAGTGGTACTCGCTGAAAGATTTCCGCAAGGATTTGCACGTGCTGCTCCTCCAGGAGACGGAACCCATGGAAGGCTCGATGTATCAGCGCCCTCCGTATCCCGCCACCTGGGCGCGCAAGCACGGCCAGGGCCGTGTCTTCTTCACCTCCATGGGGCACCGCGAAGACGTCTGGACGAACCCGATTTTCCAGGACGTGCTCACCGGCGGCGTCACATGGGCGCTTGGCGACGCGCAGGCGGACGTCACGCCGAACATCGACCAGGTCGCACCCGGCGCGCTGACGAATCCCAATTACGAAGAGCCCAAGCCGAAGGCGACATCAGCGGCTCCAGCCGCACCGAAGCCGTAAGGCGGGTGCCGTTAGGTTGTCGGATAATAACCGCCGCTCAGGCGCGCCGCCGTTGACGCCGGCTGGCGAGCGCCACCGCGCCCAGCACGAGCAGGGCCGCACAATTCGGCTCCGGCGTGGGTGTAAAATCCAGTGGTGCGATTGAATCGCTCCTCCGCACCAAGGTAGTCCCCAAGGTCGGGGTCGTCAGCTCGGCTCCTGTAAAATTGATCGTGCTCGTCGTCGTGTCGATTGCTGGAGCGTCGTTCATGGTCACTGTTGCCGCGGAAACCGATCCTCCGGCGAGTTGCTGGGAATGCGTCAGGTTGATCGACAGGCTCGTCGCCGTTTCCACCAGGATGCCGGTGTAGCTGGCGGGCAGGTTGATGGTGAAATTCGACGTGGCAAAGGTCGTCGAAGCAAAGGTCGCCAACGTGTAACTGCTTTGCGTAATTCCGGCATCGGTCAGGTTCAGAGTGTAGGTGCCGGCTGTTCCCTTGGTCAGCGCGCCGGTTAGGACGAGTTCGTCGCCCGTAGCGCCAAGCTGGAGGCTGAGCGTGCCACCGGCATTCCACATCATCGATGTCGCGTGCAACGTCGTCCCGGCGACACCGGGCGAGCCGGCTCCGGGGGCCACAAAGCCACCACTGTTGAGAGTGACTGCGCCACCGATCGTTCCGCTACCTCCAAGCGTTCCGGTGGAGTTAACGGTGACTCCGCCGGTGCCCGTGCCCGAACCGGTTGCGTTATTAACCAGGAGCGTACCCGCGTTGACGTTCGTGCCGCCAGCGTAGGTTGACGCGTTGGTCAAAATCGTCTTCCCGGTGCCATTTTGATTGAGACCGCCTGGACCGCTGATCACCCCGGAGACGGTGGTGGTCCCGGTTTGAATTGTCGAAAGGCTCGCCAGGCCGCTGGTGGTGGGAGGATCCTTGGGGTTGACGGGAGCGCCACCGCCGGAGTTGAGAACGACGCTTGGCGTGAAGGTGGATCCGCTCGCGAGGTTCAAGGCCAGGATGGCGGTACCCGCCACCGTTACGCCGCTCGTGCCAGTAAGATTGCCCGTCACGCCATTGCCGACCTGCAGGGTTCCGGCGGTCACGGTCGTTGCGCCGGTATAGCTGTCAGCCGCCGTCACGGTGAGCGTGGCGGTGCTGCTGTTCATTGTCAGCGTCGAGCCGGCCCCCGCGATCATTACGCCAACCGTGCTGCTCGCAGTGCTGGTGTAGGTCAGGCTGCCGGTCAGTGTTCCCGTGCCGCCGATGGTCCCGCCCGAGAGGAGCAGACCGGCTGTCGCCGTCAGATTGTTGTTGATGTTGAAGACGCCACTGCTTTCCGTCACCAAACCGGTGACCGTTCCCAGGCCATTCCAGTTACCGCCGGTCACGCCGAGCGTGCCACCGATCTTGCCCCCGGAGGCAAAATTGATGATGCCGTTGCCCGTGAGGGTGGCATTGCCGTTGATCGTGCCTGCGCCAGTCAGCGTGCCCGCCGTGGCAATCGCGACGGTGCTGCCCGCGGCCAGCGAGCCATCGACCTGCAGGGTACCTGCATTGATATTGGTCGGGCCGGTGTAGGTTTCCGTGTTGGTCAGGATCGTCTTGCCGGTGCCATTCTGATTGAAGCCGCCGGTACCACTGATCACGCCGGACACGGTCGTCGTGCCGGTCTGAATCGCCGAAAAGGTGCCCGAGCCGCCGGTGGTGATTGGAGGATCCTTCGGATTGACGGGAGCAATCGTGCCTCCCCCAGTGACGGCGACACCCGGCGCGAACGTGGCTCCACTGGCCAGATTCAGGACCAGGTTGCCCGATACCGTCACGCCGCTCGTGCCAGTCAAATTGCCCGTCGTTCCATTGCCGATCTGTAAGGTGCCGGACGTTACAGTCGTCGCCCCAGTGTAGGTTTCATTGAACGTAATCGTGACGGTGGCACTGCTATTGTTCAGCGTCAGAAAACCGGCTCCGGCGATGGTGATGCCCAAAGTGCTGTTCGCGCTGCTGGTGTAAATCAAGCCACCGTTCAGCGTACCCGTGCCGCCCAGTGTCCCACCGGAGAAGGCGATTCCCGCTGGCGCGGTCAGGGTGCCATTGAGGTTGAAAGCGCCGCTGCTGGAAGTGATCAAACCGGTGACCGTCCCCACGCCATTCCAGTTGCCGCCAGTGACGCCGAGCGTACCGCCGATCTTGCCCCCGGAGCCAAAGTTGATGATGCCATTGCCGGTCAACGTGGCGTTGCCATTGACCGTGCCGGTGCCAGTCAGTGTGCCTGCGGTGGCGATGGCGACCGTGCTGCCGGCGGCCAGCGATCCGTCGACTTCCAAAGTGCCCGCATTGACATTCGTCGCGCCGGTGTAAGTTTCCGGGGCAGTCAGGATGGTGGTGCCCGTGCCATTCTGGTTGAAACCGCCGGTGCCGCTGATCACGCCGGACACAGTGGTCGTGCCGGTCTGAATCGCCGAAAAGCTGCCCGAGCCGCCGGTGGTGACTGGAGGGTCCTTGGGGTTGGCGGGAGCGGTCGTGCCGCCGCCGGTGACGGCGACAGCCGGTGCGAAAGTGGACCCATTGGCCAAATTCAGGACCAAATTGCCCGATACCGTTACGCCACTCGTGCCGGTCAGGTTGCCAGTGGCCCCATTGCCGATCTGCAAAGTGCCCGTGGTGATGGTGGTCGCGCCAGTGTAGGTTTCATTTAGGGTGATGGTGACGGTGGCGCTGCTGTTGTTCAGGGTCAGAGTCGATCCAGTTCCGGCGACGGCGAAGCTCAAGGTGCTGCTCAAGCTGCTGGTGTAGTTCAAACTGCCAGTCAGCGTGCCCGTGCCGCCCAGGGTTCCCCCGGTGAAGGCCAGGCCGGCGGGCGCGGTGAGGTTGCCGTTAATGTTGAAAGCGCCGCTGCTGGCGGTCACCAATCCGGTGACCGAGCCCACGCCGTTCCAATTGCCTCCCGTGATGCCGAGCGTGCCGAGGATTTTTCCACCGGAGCCAAAATTGATGATGCCGTTGCCGGTCATGGTGGCGTTGCCGTTGATCGTGCCGGCTCCCGCCAACTTACCCGCGGTACCAATGTTCACCGTACTGCCGGCGGCGAGCGAGCCATCGACCTGCAGGGTGCCCGCGTTGATGTTGGTCGCGCCGGTGTAGGTTTCCGCGACGGTCAGAATGGTCGTGCCTGTGCCGTTTTGATTAAAACCGCCAGTCCCACTGATCACGCCCGTGACGGTGTTGGTGCCCGTCTGAATCGCCGAGACGCTGCTTGCGCCGCTGGTTGGGGGAGGGGGAGGGTCTTTGGGGTTGGCGGGGGGAGCGGTGGTCCCACCGGTGAGCGCGATGGCCGGCGTGAAAGTGCCTCCGTTCGCCAGGTCCAGTGCCAGGGAACCGGTGCCGCTGACCGTGACACCGCTTGTGCCCGTTAGGTTGCCCGTCGTCCCATTGCCGATTTGCAAGGTGCCCGCGCTCACGGTCGTCGCCCCGGTGTAGGTGTCATTTGCTGCCAAGGTCAGGACGGCCGTGCTGTTGTTCAGGGTCAGCGTCGATCCGGCTCCGGCGACCGTCACACCGAAAGCCGCGCTGCTCGCGCCGCTGGTGTAATTCAGGCTGCCCGTTAGCGTACCGGTTCCACCGATGGTTCCGCCAGTCACTGCCAGTCCTGCCGGGGCAGTGAGGCTGCCATTGATGTTGAAAGCGCCGCTGCTGGCCGTCACCAGGCCGGTGACCGAGCCCACGCCGTTCCAATTGCCACCCGTCACTCCGAGTGTCCCGAGGATCTTTCCACCCGATCCAAAATTGATGGCGCCATTGCCGGTCATGGTGGCATTGCCGTTGATCGTGCCCGTGCCACTCAGGGTGCCCGCGGTGCCAATTGCGACCGAACTGGCGGCGGCGAGCGAACCATCGACCTCGAGGGTGCCCGCGCTGATGTTGGTAGGTCCAGTGTAAGTTTCCGTGTTGTTCAGGATGGTCGTGCCCGTGCCGTTTTGATTGAGACCGCCCGTGCCGCTGATCACTCCCGAAATGGTATTGGTGCCGGTTTCGATGGCACTCAACGTCGTGCCGATGGCGTTGAGATTGATGCCCGGCGTCAAGGTCGACCCACCGGCGAGATCGACGATCAAGGAGGAGGAACCCGAAAGCGTGATGCCGCTGGTGCCGGTCAAATTGCCCGCGGTGCCATTACCGATTTGCAAAGTGCCGGCGCTCAATGTTGTGGCGCCGGTGTAGGTGTCGGTCGCGGTCAGAGTGAGCGCGGCCGTGGCATTGTTCAGCGTCAGTGTGGCGCCGGTGCCGGCGATCGTCACCCCGAAGGCGCTGCTGCTCGCGCTACTGGTGTAATTCAAGCTGCCGTTCAGCGTGCCTGTGCCGGCAATGCTTCCACCGGTGACCGCCAATCCCGCCGGCGCCGTGAGGCTGCCATTGATGTTGAAAGTGCCGCTGCTCGAAGTCACCTGGCCGTTGACCGTTCCCTGGCCATTCCAGTTGCCGCCCGTCACCGCGAGTGTGCCGATGATCTTTCCAGCCGCGCCAAAATTGATGGTGCCGTTGCCGTTCAAGGTGGCATTGCCGTTGACCGTGCCAGCTCCGGTCAACTTTCCGGCAGTGGCGATGGCGACTGCGCTGCCGGCCGCGAGTGAGCCGTCTAGCTGGAGCGTACCTGCAGTCACGGTCGTCGCGCCCGTGTAGGTTTCCGTGTTGCTCAGGATGGTAATCCCCGTGCCGTTTTGATTGAGGCTGCCCGTGCCACTGATGACGCCGGAGACGGTGTTCGTTCCAGCCTCAATGGCATTGAGGCTGGTACCCGTGCCGTTGAGGTTGATGGCCGGTGTAAACGTGGCCCCGGTGGCCAGATTCAAGGTCAGGATGCCCGTGCCGGACACGGTCACACCGCTGGTGCCCGACAGATTGCCTGCCGTGCCGTTGCCGACCTGCAAGGTGCCGGCAGTAACGGTGGTGGCCCCGGTGTAAGTATCGTTTAGAGCAATTGTGACCGTGGCGCTGCTGTTGTTCAGGGTCAACGTTGCCCCGGTGCCGGCGACGGCGAAGCTCAGCGTGCTGCTCAAGCTGCTGGTGTAATTCAAGCTGCCGGTCAGCGTGCCCGTTCCGCCAAGAGTCCCGCCGGTGAACGCCAGGCCGGCTGGTGCGGTGAGGTTGCCATTGATGTTGAATGCGCCGCTGCTGGAGGTCACCAAGCCGGTGACCGAGCCCACGCCGTTCCAATTACCGCCCGTGATCCCGAGGGTACCCGCAATCTTTCCGCCTGATCCAAAATTGATGATCCCGTTCCCAGTCATGGTGACATTGCCGTTGACGGTGCCCGTTCCGGTCAGAGCGCCGCCGGCAGCGATGGTGACCGTGCTGGCACCAGCCAGCGAACCATCGACTTCCAGGGTGCCCGCGTTGATATTGGTCACGCCGGTGTAGGTTTCCGTGTTCGTGAGGATGGTCGTTCCGGTGCCGTTTTGATTCAGCACACCCGCACCGCTGATCACCCCGGAGAGGGTATTCGTGCCGATCTGGATGGTATTGAGTAAATCTTTGGTGCCGCTGAGATTGACGCCCGGAGTGAAGGTCGCTCCGTTGGCCAGGTCCGTCACCAAAATGGTCGAATTCGTCACGCTCACACCGCTGCTGCCGGTCAGATTTCCCGAAACGCCATTACCAATTTGCACCGTGCCGAGATTCACCGTGGTTGCGCCGGTGTAGGTGTTGTTTCCGGTCAACGTGAGCACGGATTTGCTGTTCATGGTCACCGTGGAGCCGGCGCCCGCGATCACGAAGCCGACGGTGGCATCCACCCCACTCGAATAATTCAGGCTGCCGGTGAGCGTGCCGGTGCCGGCAACGGTACCACCGGTAACTGCGAGTCCTGCCGGCGCCGTGAGGTTGCCGTTGATCGTGAAATTGCCGCTGCTGGAGGTCACCGCACCGGTGACCGATCCCACGCCGTTCCAAGTGCCGCCGGTCACTCCGAGGGTGCCGGCGATTTTTCCGCCGGATCCAAAATTGATGGCGCCGTTCCCAGTCATCGTGGCATTGCCATTGACCGTGCCTGTGCCGGCCAGTGTTGCGATATTTCCACCGACCGACAACGTAGTGCCGATGGTCACCGTGCTGGCCGCGGCCAACGAACCGTCCACCTGCAGGGTGCCCGTGATGATGCTCGTCGGTCCCTGGTAAGTCTCTGTCTGGGTGAGAATGGTCTTTCCGGTTCCGATTTGGTTGAAACCGCCGGCCCCGCCGATTGGGGAAGTAATTGTGGTGGTTCCCGGCTGAATCGCATTGAAAACACCGGAGCCATTGATTGTCACGGGCGCCGAGAAGCTGGACCCATCGGCTAGGTCCAGCGCGAGCGTCCCGGCGGTCCCAATAACGATCCCGCTGGTGCCGGTAATGCTGCCGGACGTGCCGTTGCCGATTTGCAGCGTGCCCCCGTTCACGGTCGTTGCACCGGTGTAAGTCGACGCACCGGTCAGGGTGGTGGTTCCCGTGCCGCTCTGGTTCACCGCCAGTATGCCGCCGGCGCCATTCGACAATATGCCCGACACCAAGATCGTGTTTGCGGAGTTGACGCTGAATGTGCCCGTGCCAACCGACCCGCTGGTCACATTATTGGCAAACGAGTTGGCCGGGACGTTGACGATCGAGAGCACGCTGTTGCTGTTAATTTTGATCGAGCTGGTATTGGCAATGGGTCCGGCTGCCGCGCTGTCGCCCAACACCAGGGTACTACCCAACGAGATCGTCGTCGAGCCGGTGTAAGTATTCACTCCGTTTAGGGTCAGGCTCGTGCCGGCGCCCGTTTTAACGAGCGAGACTGGCCCGGAAATGACTCCACCAAATGTCGTGCTGGTCGTCGTGCTGCTCACCGTCAACGTAGACGCACCGTTGGTGGAAGTGACGGAATTGGCCGAGCCGGTTCCCGACGTCGCCAGGCTGTTGACCGTCTGGTTGGTCCCGGAGAGATCCAAAGTGCCCGAGACTGAAGAGCTGCCGATCACGAGGTCCGTGGCGGTGGGCAACGCCCCGGTGATGGTCGTCACCACCGTGCCTTGCGCGATTGTTGTCGTGCCGGTGTAGTTATTCGCCGCCGTGAGGGTCAGTGTCCCTGTGCCGGCCTTGGTCAGCCCGATCGTTCCCCCGATCACTCCATTGACCACCGCCCCGGCGCTGTTGTTGACCGTGATGGTGTTGGAAGCCCCGGCAAACGTCAGCTTGGCGTTCATCGTGAACAGACCGGCGGTGCTTTGGACATCGATACCCGTGCCGGAATTGCCGTTGATGGTCAGCGTAAACGGTCCGCCGGTGCCGGAGCTGATGGTCAGCGCCGCGCCGTCGGCGATCGTGATACTGTGAATGGTGAAGTTCTGGAGAAGAGTCGTATTCCCTTGGTTGCTTGCCCCGATGGCGGAGAAAGTGATGTCGCTCGTGGCCGATGGAACAGCGGTGGCGGGGTCTCCCTTGGAGTCGGTCGCCCAGTTGCCCGACACGTTCCAGGCGCCGCTGTTGGCGCCCAGCCAGTAGGAAGCTGGGCTGAAAAGATTGTAACCGACGACCTGGAAGGCCGTCAGTTCATTGATGCCCAAGTTCGGCGGCGGCTTGGTACTAGACCAGGGCGCGGCAAAAGCATCCTGCACATTCGCCGGCGTATTGCCCTTGTCCTGGTTGACAACACCAGTTCCAAAGTCCGCATAGTCGCCATCCCCATTCTGCTGGAAGTGGACCAGTACCGTGTTGCCGTTATCGACCGAAAAATAGGATACCGTATTGGAATTGGTATTGAAACTCCGCGTTCCCGGGGCGCTATAGCGAAACAAATCCATCGAGCCGAGAGTATTGGGTGTCGGATTGGACAGATCCAGGGTGCTGGCCTCCCCACCCACGCCGAGGATTTCATCCACCTCGTGCAAAGTGACTGATTGCAAGTCGTACTTGCTCGTCGACTGCCCACTGGTCCGCGAGAGATTCATGATGTCCAAGTTCAAGTAGACCGTGCCATTGAATCCGCCATTGGAGGCAATCAGCGAATTGGCCAGCGATGTTTCCCCGATCGCCGCGAGGTTGGAGGCGGTGAGGCTCATCGTCGTACTGTTGTTCAGGGCGGCGATACCCGTCGTTGGCATCGTGGCGATGGCCGCGGTTTGGAGCGCCGACTTGCTCGGATTGGAATTGAGATCGTTGATATATCTGGTCAGCGAAATGTTGCCGATCGTGGCGACGTTGGCCCCGAGACTGGTCGTATTGTCGTAGACAAAGTTGATGCTGACGTTGTCCAGGTGGAAGGTCGTGATCGACGCTTGCATCTGGGCAATGGCGGCGTTGATTCCGGCCTCGACCGCGGCGGCGTCAGAGCGGCTGGTGATCGAGGAATCAAACGTCGGGGTAATTGTCAGTTGCGCGTGGGCGGACACGGCGGTGACGACGACGAGGGCGGCGACGAGCGCCAGCAGGTTTCTGAGGTTTTTCATTCCAAGTGACTTAACGAGGGGAAGCCGGGCCGCGAATTCATCGGTCCTATCAAAGCAGATTGCCGACCATTGGCTACGATTTTTGCGCCCGATTCTCTGATTTGGATTCTCGGTAAAAATACTGACTGGTGGAAGCGAAACAAATTGGGGCAAGGCGTTGCGCCAAGACGCCTGGCGGAGGGCGGCCGCCGGCCGCCCCGAAGCGGCAACGAGGACGATCCTTCCATGGCGGCTAAGTCGCGTCTCGCCGGAGGATTGAACCCCAGGGACGGCCTTACGCGCTCCCGTATATTGCGTCGGGGGGTGCGCATGACAGTATGCGCGACCTCACGGCGTGCCCGTGTATTTCCGCCATTCGATGAAACGTTTTCTCCCCCTGATCGCCCTCACCTGGACCCTGCGCGCGAGCCTGGCGCTGGGGGTGGACAAGGTGGACTTCAATTACGACATCCGACCGCTGATTTCGAGCAAGTGCTACCACTGCCACGGCCCGGATGAAAAGGCGCGCAAGGCCAAGCTGCGACTGGATCTGCGGGAGGAGGCGATCAAGGAGCACGAGAGCGGTCCGACGATTGTGCCCGGCGATCCCAAGGCGAGCGAACTCATGACCCGGCTCACGTCCAAGGATCCGGATGAAGTGATGCCGCCGCCCAAGGAGGAGCACGCCCTGGGAGCGGCCGAGGTCGACCTGTTCCGCCGCTGGATCGCCGAGGGTGCGGAATACAAACCGCACTGGTCCTTTGTGAAGCCCGTACGGTCCGCAGTGCCCGCTCTGCCGGCCGGCGCACAGGCGCACAATCCCATCGACCATTTCATCACCGCGCACCTCGCGGGCACGGGCCTGGCTCAGTCCCCCGAGGCGGATCGCTACACCCTCATCCGCCGCGTTTCGCTGGACCTTACCGGATTGCCGCCGACACCCGAAGAGACCGAAGCCTTCGTCCACGACTCGAGCCCCAACGCCTACGAAAAAGTCGTCGACCGCCTGCTCGCGTCACCCGCCTACGGCGAGCGCTGGGGGAAGATGTGGCTCGATCTCGCCCGCTATGCGGATTCCAGCGGCTACGGCTCGGATTTCACGCGCCTGAACATCTGGCCGTACCGCGATTGGGTGATCAACGCCTTCAATCGCAACATGCCGTACGATCAATTCACCATCGAGCAGCTCGCCGGTGACTTGTTGCCCAATCCGACCACCGACCAACTCGTGGCCACCGCTTTTCATCGCAACACAATGACGAATTTCGAGGGCGGCACGGTCGACGAGGAATTCCGCGTCGCCGCCGTGAAGGACCGCATCGCTACGACCGGCGAGGTCTGGATGGGGCTCACCGTCGGCTGCGCGCAGTGCCATTCCCACAAGTTCGATCCCATTTCACAAAAGGATTACTACAGCCTTTTTGGCGTGTTCAACCAGACCGAGGACGCCGACCGCAACGACGAAGAGCCGAAGATGCCGCTGCCCACGGAGGAGGAATTGGCCAAGACGGCGAAGGTGAAAGAAGAGATCGCCGCGTTGGAATCGCAATTGAAGGCGGCGACGTCCCCCGCGCTGGAAGCGGAGGAGGTGGCTTGGGAAAAAGAGGTGGGCAAACCGATTGCCTGGCAACCGCTCACGCCGGAAACAATCAAAGCGACCAGCCCAGCCGATTTCATGAAGCTGCCGGACGGATCGACGCTGGTTCATGGCGAGGTCGCGGAGACCGACACTTACACGATCCATCTGCACACGGGTTTGCACGGCATCACCGCGTTCCGATTGGAAGTTTTGCCCGATGATTCCCTGCCGGCGCACGGCCCGGGGCGCGCTGACAATGGCAACGGAGTCCTTACCCAGTTCCGCGCCGCGCTCGTGCCGACGGACTTGAAGGCGCCTCGCGGACGTTTTGTACGCGTGACCTTGCCGGGCATGAAAAAGATGCTTGCCCTCGCCGAAGTCGAGGTTTTCAGCAGCGGCCAAGACGTGGCGTTGAAAGGCACGGCCACCCAATCGAGCACGGCCTACAGCGGCGACGCGAAGCGCGCCATCGACGGCAAGACCGAAGGCGACTTTTACAAAGGACAGTCGGTCTCCCACACCAACACGGAAAATGATCCGTGGTGGGAAGTGGACCTGGGCAGCGTGACCGAAATCGAGCGTCTCGCCGTGTGGAATCGCACGGACAGCAACCTCGGCAGCCGGCTGGCGGATTTTCGGGTGAGCATTCTCGACGAGGCCCACAAGCCGGTGTGGGAGCAAGCGATCGTGGCTTCGCCCAATCCGAGCGTGTCGCTCAATCCGGCGGATGGGCAACCGATCGCCCTGCGCGAGCCGACGGCGGATTTCAGCCAGGACGGGTGGCCGGTGGCCAAAGCCCTGGAAGGTGCTGAGAAGAGCGGCTGGGCATTTCTTCCGCAGATCGGCCAGGCTCACGCCGCCGTGTTCCAAACGGAAAAGCCGGTCGAGGTGAAGGACGCGCAGTTGAAGATCACCCTCGACCAGCGCTACGGGCAACATCACACGCTGGGTCGTTTCCGCCTCTCCGCGACCACGCAGGCGCAGCCCGTGCGCGAATTGCCGGCCCGCATCAAGGATGTCCTCGCCATCGCCTCCGGTTCGCGCAGCGCGGCGCAGCAGGCGGAACTGATGAACTACTTCCGCCCACTGTCGAAGACCTACGCCGGCCTCGGCAAACAGCTCGAGACGAAGCGCGCCGAACTGGCCGCGATCAAACCCCTCACTTTGCCGATCATGCGCGAACTGGCGGCGGACAAGCGCCGCGAGACGCACATCTTGAACAAGGGCAACTACCTCGTCCCGGGAGATAAAGTCGAACCCGCTCTGCTCACGCAGTTCGCGTCATACGTGCCCGCAGACGCGAAGATGGATCGCCTCACCGCCGCGCGCTGGCTCATGAGTCCGGAAAACCCGCTTACCGCCCGGGTCACGGTGAATCGCTTTTGGGCGCAGCTCTTCGGCATCGGCATCGTCGAGACGGAGGAAGACTTCGGCTCGCAAGGTGCGCTGCCGAGCCATCCCGCGTTGTTGGACTGGCTTGCCGTCACGCTCATGTCGCCCAAGTCCGACGATCCCGCGCAGCCGGGCTTCGCCTGGGACATGAAAGCCTTGCTCCGCCTCATGGTGACCAGCGCGACCTACCGGCAATCGTCCAAGGTCACGCCGGCCATGCTCGAAAAGGACGCGCGCAACCGGTTGCTCTCCCACGCCCCGCGCCGACGACTCGAGGCCGAAGCCGTGCGCGACCAGGCCCTCGCCGTGAGCGGCCTCCTCAGTCACAAACTTGGCGGTCCGAGCGTCTACCCGCCACAGCCGGACGGCTTGTGGAAGGTCGCCTTCAACGGCGGCCAGAATGCCTACCCGACTTCCAAGGGCGAGGACCGTTATCGCCGCGGACTCTACACCTTCTGGCGCCGGACCATGCCGCCGCCCAACATGACGACCTTCGACGCGCCCAGCCGCGAATCCTGCACCCTGCGCCGCATCCCCACGAATACCCCACTGCAAGCCTTCGTCACGATGAACGACCCCGTTTTCGTCGAATGCTCGCAGGCTCTGGCGCGGCGTCTCATGCGCGAAGGCGGCGGTGATCCCGCCGCGCGCGTCACCTTCGGTCTGCGACTCTGCCTCGGCCGCCCGCCTTCGGAAGGGCAGGTGAAAACACTCGTCGGCCTCTACGAAAAAGAACTGGCCACCTATCAATCCGACAAGGACGGCGCCATGAAGCTGGCCACGCAGCCGCTCGGTCCACTGCCGGAAAATTGCGATCCCGCGGAGGCGGCGGCTTACACCGTCGTCGCCAATGTGCTCCTCAATCTCGACGCCATCCTGACCAAGAACTGATGCCATGAACCTTCGACTCCAACACGCTCGTGCGCTTACCCGGCGCGAATTCCTGACGCGGAGCGGCAAGCTTGGCTTGGGTGCCATGGCGCTGCAAGGCCTGCTGCCATCGGGTTTCGCGGCCAGCCAGTCAGTCAATCCGCTGCTGCCCAAAACGTCGCCGCTGCCCTCGAAGATCAAGTCGGTGATCTATCTCTCCATGAGCGGCGCGCCGCCCCAGCACGATCTCTTCGACTGGAAGCCCGAGTTGGTGAAGCACCACATGCAGGATTGTCCGGAGCAGTTTTTGAAAGGGCAGTCCTTCGCCTTCATCAAGGGCACCCCAAAGCTCCTCGGCACGCAGGCGAAGTTCGCCCAGTACGGCCAGAGCGGCGCATGGGTCAGCGAACATCTCCCGCATTTCCAGAAGATCGTCGACGAAACCGTGATCATCCGCTCGATGAACACCACGCAGTTTAATCACGCGCCCGCCGAACTCTTTCTGCACACCGGCAACATGTTCGCCGGCTCCGCCAGCATCGGTGCCTGGGCTACTTACGGCCTCGGCTCGGAAAACCAGGATTTGCCCGGCTTCGTGGTGCTGCTCAGCGGCGGAACCGACCCGACCGGCGGCAAGGCGACCTGGGGCTCGGGCTTTTTGCCCAGCGTCTATCAAGGCGTGCAATGCCGCGCCGCCGGCGAGCCGATTCTTTACGCCAACAATCCCGACGGCATGACCCGGGAAACGCGGCGGGAATCGCTCGACGCCCTCAAGACCTTGAACGAAGCCGAGGAAAAACAATTCGGCGACCCGGAAACCGTCACCCGCATCGCCCAGTACGAGCTCGCTTATCGCATGCAGATGGCGGTGCCGGAGGTGATGAACATCGCCAAGGAAACGCCCGAGACGATCGAGATGTACGGCGCCAAGCCGGGCGAAGCCTCGTTTGCCAACAACTGCCTGCTCGCGCGCCGTCTGGTGGAGCAGGGGGTCCGCTATGTGCAGCTCTTCGATTGGGGCTGGGACATGCACGGGACCGGCAAGGACAATGATTTGCTCGGTGGCCTCCCCAGAAAATGCGCGAATGTGGACCAGGCCAGCGCCGCACTCGTGCAGGACTTGAAGCAGCGCGGCTTGCTCGATTCCACACTCGTTGCCTGGGGTGGCGAGTTTGGTCGCACGCCCATGAACGAA
>Ga0068858_100004370_pt1 | contig 13869 bp, 15 predicted proteins | sample KBSSwiS12_FD_66589 | JGI IMG/M metagenome (GOLD analysis project Ga0068858, IMG submission 66589) | Switchgrass rhizosphere microbial communities from Kellogg Biological Station, Michigan, USA - KBS Switchgrass S1-2 | ecosystem: Host-associated > Plants > Roots > Rhizosphere > Soil ... | reverse complement strand
AAGACGAGTAATAGGAGAATCGCCTCCACCCATAAAGATCGAGGTTTTGAATACGAGCCTCTCTCCATCCGGGAATATCAATTTCGAAAGTCTCGGGAGTTTTTGGCTCCAAAATCAACGGTTGGGGATAAACGTCTTGCATTTCACGGATAGCATTAATAATGTTCACATCTTTGCTCGCAGCGGAGATATTGCCTTCACCATATTCCATCGTACCCTTAGCGATGGAACCTCCACCATTGACAAGTTGAAATTCTATCCCGATCTCGCCTTGATTTGGTTTTCGAACCAACTCGACTTTTTGGACAAAGGAAAAGGGATCATACTGCTCAGCCATCATCTGCTGTTGGTCGCTAGCAGTTCTGGAGGCCGACAAGGAAGCATTCGCAGCTTTCTGCTGGGCCAAGGTTTGTTTTTGTATTTCCGTGAGGGTGTCTTGGAACTGCCGCTTATTTTCTTCGAGAGCGCAAGCGGCGGTGCTGGCGGCGCTTTGGGAGGCTTGTGTGGCAGCTATCATTTCACGCAACTGCCCACCAGCATAATAGGTATAGGTTCCTACGACGACCAACGTAACAATAGAGATTACCCAGTTAGAAATTTTGAGCACCATCTCAAACCATTCGCTGGTTTTGTGACCTTTGTTTTCGCCATTGTGATCGCTTCGATTGGATATTGGCTCATATATTTTGGTATCAGGATTTCTAGCAAAGTTAATTCCCTTAAAATCCCAAAAATAGCAATTTTTGTGTAAGTCTTTAATTCTATTGACGATGCTGATGGCAGCGCGGGTCGTCAGTTCGCTAGTTCTTGGTTTCCGGACCTTAGTCTTGGCGGTCATACCGGGTACGAAGGTAACCCGATATCTGTCTTACCTTCGTCCCATTTTCTTCGCATTCCTCGGGTGGGACAATTTCCAGTGGCCATTTTCTTAATCGCGGCAGTCCTCATCTGGCTAGGCTCTGCGGTTTGGTGGCTAACCTGTTCGATGGCACGAATAGAGGAACGCTACCAAGATCAGGTAAGGCGCCGTTCGATATCGAAATACGTTTGGTAGTTTCTGGCTGTCCGCTCAGGACCATTTTCTTGTCGAACGGAATTCGCTGGACCCATCGAGAAATCTGTAAACCCCAGTAAATGAACGGACCGAATCGTCGAATTTAACAGGGTTTGGGCGCCGGAATTGGCTGCTGGCTCGAAGCCGGGACTCCTGTAACCCATTAGAACCTGGGAGGATAGGCCCCCAAGCCCGGCTGGCATGGTCTGTCCGAGGTCCGCTCAACAGGCCGGGGGTGTTGAGTGCCTGTTCAAAACTGTTGGATAAAACAGGTCACCATGCCGGCCCCCAGGAATCAGGATCGATGCCGTCATCCGGCGGCAGTTCTCCGAACATGCGCTGCAATCGTCTGTGTGAACGGGCGTCAGCTTCGTCGGAGCCAAATTCTAGTGTGGCAACCTCTGTAGGCGCGACCCCGTTCTCGAACCAGATAGGCGAACGCGGAGGGAATAGTTCTTGGGCTGTCTTGAGGCGCTTCAGATATTCCCTCATGATTTTCTCGTCTGCTTTAGTCATCAGTCATCGCCGTCTTTGAACGTGAGAACGGCGACTTGATCGTTGGCCACTGTGAAAATCCGTTTGATTTTTTTGGTTGCACTGCGTACTTCGACTACGGCGGTCATAGCACCAACAGGAAAAGCGGAATTGCACAGTCCGGCCTTAGTCCGCTTAGTACCAAATTGCCGGCGAGACGGGACAGTGCTTTACGATCAGTGCCCCCGTAGTTGGTTCTCGGCTTCCGAATTGGACGCTTCCGCGATTGATTAACTTTCTTCTGTTTCTTCCTGGTCATTTGCTTTCCTTTCTGGCGATCACCGAACCCCAATCGAATGTAATCCGGCGTACTGGCTTCGCGGCTCGTACTTTGGCCATATGTTCCTTCGCAACTTTACTGCCGGGAATTGTGTGCGCTGGTTTCTTCATTATTTATCCTTCTTTTGCCATGAGTGCGTGACGATGCGGCTGGGTTTACGTTTCTGCGGTAACACATTTACCTGAATATTTGCAGAACATTGCCCGAGTTATCGCGACAATAACGAAACACGTTCATGTATCGCGCTCAAGTCATCAGTCAGCAAGTTGGCGTACCTCCGAGTCATCTCCAGCGAGCTATGGCCTAAGACTTTTTGCAGATGAAAAGTGCTGCCGCCACGTCGAAGGTAGTTCACCGCGAACGTATGCCGGAATGCGTGCAGCGTCCGTATCGGAGCAGTGAAGCCCAACCGAGTGCAAAGGTCCTTCGCTGATTTCAGCATCACGAGCCGGTTGGCCTTCTTCCCTGTTCGCCCTTCAAGCAGATAAACCGATGGGCTGGAGTCTCGGAGATAACGGTGCACAGCCTTACGGAACTCGAAGGAAATAGGCACGAGCCGTTGCTTCCGTCCTTTGCCGTCCAGAGTGACTAGCAGGTTCTCCATATCAAGGTCAGCGATCCGGAGCGTGCAAGCCTCGCTAATTCGTGCGCCGGTATCCAGCAGGAGCATTACGAGAAGATGAAGCCGTCTGTCGTAAAAGTTCTTGGGCTTCCAGTTCAACAGCAGGGTGACTTGCGCCAGGGAGAACGTCGGCAGAATGAACTGAGGCTCTTTCAATTGTGGAATTCGAAGTTCGGAACCGTGCCAGTTCAGATAGCTGTTAATCGCCCTTATCGCGGCATTGCATCCAGTCTCTTTCAACCCGGCTTCACGCATCCGAAGAACGCAGTCCTTCAACTGAGCAGGAGACGGTGACTCGTTGGAAAGCCATTTGAATGCGTGCGTGTACCAGGAGACAGTAGCTGGGGACACGTTCTGTAAATACCGACGTTCACGGATAAACTCTGAGAAGCTCACGGAATCCTCCAAGCGTGTTAACTATTTTGGAGTGAGTCCATGTAGAATCTTGTTAAGTCCTTTGCATGCCGGAGAGATGGCCGAGTGGCTGAAGGCGCACGCTTGGAAAGCGTGTTTAGGGGAAACTCTAACGTGGGTTCGAATCCCACTCTCTCCGCCATATTTTCAATCACTTGAGTTGGGTTCCGCGCAGTCCCCGGTGCCGTTAACTACCAAGCGAGCTACTTTCCCAGATGCTGTAGCGATTTCATCGGCAACCACAGTTCCGTAGACGTTCATTGTGGTACGAATGTCCGCGTGTCGCGTCAGTTTTTGTTGTACTGCTATTGTTGTGACCACTGCGTCAAGCCAACTGCGGTAGCTGTGACCTAGCGTATGCACTCCCTGCCGCTGCCAGGTGCAGCCCCGGACACCGCGTAGACCCGCTCGCTTAGCTTCTGCGAAACCGTCGAAGACTTCGCGCAAGATGGCCGTGGATCGATGTCACCTCGTCGTCGCTCAGCCTGGCGAACTCGTTTTCGTGGTTCGCCATCAGGAAATGCCTCGCGCCTTTTCGCAGCGCTTACGTATAAGCACTGCAACCGTTGCTATAGTTACAAAGCAACGGGGAAACCTTGCTCGCGCGTGGGGCTAGAAATAAAGGGCTGCCTAGGCCCCCCGAGTTCTAAGCAGCCCCGACAGCGCACGTTTGCCGTCTAACCCTTCAATCACACTTAGGTATTACCTCTAGTTAGGAAACGCTTTACTTATATCCTCGCCGTATCGGCTTATGACCAGTGTGATTGCGACCAAGAGCAGGAGAAATAGAGCGCCGATTACCGACGTTATACGAATCGTGGTTACATAGTTGCCTCTTATGTGCATTTTCGGGCGCAGCTTTGATGCTGTCTGGGACCGCTGAGTTTTATCGTCTAAGCTATTGGTGCTGAAGTGCCCCTTTCGCTGTTTCAGAGTTCATGCGTTTGCCGGTTAGCAAATTGAGTTTTGATAGTAGTGAATTCTGCTAATACGAATGAAATATGCGTCCTAGTTCCATTTAGTCAAAAACTGTTTGCATAAGCAAAAACCTGTACTTCGCATCAACGAAAATCCTGAGCCATCAAAAAGCCAACTGCCCATTCTCACCCGGCATCTGAATTGCCGCGCGATTTGCTTCTTTACGCTATGTACTGCGTGCCCATCCATCGACCGAACCATTGGCGAGGCTTACGGTTGTTTCTGATAGCGCGTTCCGTGCGCTTTGCTGATTCTCACCAGGAGTAAAAAAGGGGTATGAAACAATCTGTAACGCTAGCTTTCTGTCTTCTTGCGACTTTCGGTGCGGGACTTACTTTTGCTCAGCCGGCTTTCGCGCAGAGTACTTCTCCCTCTGCATATGTCTATGTTGTCACCAACCCCAGCACTAACAGTTATGAAATTGATGGCTACAAAGCCGATTCCAGCGGAGCACTAACTCCGCTCGCAGGTTCGCCATTTTGGAAGACGAACAAGAGGCTGCTCAGCATGGCGCATACTACGCATTTTCTGTTTACCTCTGACGGGGTCAATATCTACTCATTTTCAATCGCATCGAACGGCGCGCTCAAGCTGCTCTCATTTGTGGATGCGGCGAAGTTTTATGCTTTTGACGGCCTCGCAGGCGGTGACCTTGTGTTCGATCACACGGGCGCAACGCTTTATGCATTGGCGGCAGACGGGCTCGGAGACAACGAATTTCAGTTTTTCAACAAAAACTCTACAACCGGCGCCCTCACATTTGTCGGGTCTTCGGGAATCGATATCTCGTATGGTGAACTTATTTTTACAGGAAGGAATCAGTTCGCCTACGGCTTCGGTTGTTTCCAGGATGAAACACATTTTTATAGCTTCAAGCGAGAGTCGGACGGAACGCTAACTAAGTTCAATGCAAGCGACCCGATTCCAACTTTCCCCAACGGTGACTTTTGTCAGACTGCAAGTGCGCCTAACCCCGCGAACAACCTAGCGGTGGCGATGTATCTCGAGACAACAACGCAGCCTCAGGGCCCGCCAGCCTGGCTGGCCGTCTACTCCGCTGACAGCTCGGGAAACCTGACAACAAAGAGCACATCCGCGAACATGCCGACCGCAGCCGTAGGGACAGTCAATAACATGGTGTCGTCGCCCGCGGGCAACCTGTTGGCGCTAGCCGGATCGAGTGGATTGCAGGTGTTTCACTTCAACGGCAGCAATCCGATTACTCCTTACACAGGATTGCTGGCTACTCACAATATTTTTCAAATAAAGTGGGACAGTCACGATCACTTGTATGGAATCAGCCCCTCCTCCGGTCGGCTTTATGCATTTAAGGTCACTGCCACGGGTCATAAGCAAGCGGCAGGCTCGCCGTATTCGGTCGGCAATCCCCTGGTTATTAGCGTTCTGTCTAAGTAGTACGCGATGTGCTTTGCTTGTGGGTGGGCTGCGCTGGCCATCTCGCCATTGCTTCAATATAAGCTCTCTATAAGCTGTCTCGTCGGCGAATGGAAGACGAATAAGGTGTATGAATTGAGTGGTTATCACACTAGGGGAAATTGCCGCGATCCGTGTCACCTATAGCATGTCAAAATACAAGACAACAAAGGATGTCATCATATTTGGGCCGTAGTAACAGTGAATCTCTCGGGTTCTGCGTAGATTAGTGCGCCTATTGATTTCGTACGAGTCGGCAATTGCAGAGCGGCAAAGCTATCTCCCAACTGTCGCCGTCATAATAAAATGTGCCCCACACGTATTTCATCGCGGCACCGCACTTTGCACACAGTCCATCCTCGCGTGTGTCAGCCAAAGTATCTAGCAAATCTCTGACATCGCGGGGGAGGTCGTCCGCCATGAATGCCCTCCGATGCTTGTCGGCGCACTAGAGACGGACGCCCTAAGGGCACGGCGGAGAGATGTGTACTGAGTTTTTTCTTCCAAGAGATGATTTATTTCCAGTATCAGAGTGAGGAGTCTGGTGGTGGTGTCTGGCACAACTGCCGTCTGCTCACAGAGTTCCATCCATCGTTCTTTAGTTTCGCCTTGCATCATGAATGGCTTTGCACTAAGGAGGCCAAACCGGATCGGAATAAAGTGTATTTTTCGGTATGCGTGAACCCGAGAAGATTAGGCGAACACAGTGACTTGCTGGAAATGGCGTAGAACGAATCCCACTCTCTCCGCCAGATCTAAAAGACTTAGCTAGGTTTACCTGCTGTTTCCCTGCCATTTAAGCGATTGCCCGTGCGCAGAAAAACGAGCCACAGTTCTTGTCGGCAAATACGGACTTTGGACTGGCTCATCAAGACAAACTCCAGCTCGCGCCGCGATTCCAGCGATTATCCCCAGCTCAGGAACAGAGACCGCACATCTTCTGATTCCCTAAACCCCTTCGTTAACTGCTTTCCTGTTTTAGAGAATTCGAATGCTGTCACTAGACTGGTTTGGAAAAAGAAGTAGATTCGCCGGAGTGCTCGCTCTGCTTTGTCTCGCCTTGCATGAGTTCAACAATCATTGCATACAAACGATTGCGTGTCTCAACTCTGACACCGGCACGAGTGATGTAGCGAATCACTAGGTCTACTCCGGTTCCTGCCGGTCTCAGATTGACCGATGGCATAGCGCTGAACTGTGGCGAGCCTTCCTCGTGGGTGACCCTTTTCCATTCTGCTTCCGCCATCTTCGCATCTGCTTCGGTCTCCTTCACGAAAGCTTCATAGATTTTCTTGATCAAAGGGTGAATCTCGGCACCCGGAGGAATCGTCATCTTAATCTCATCCCACATCCATTGTCCTACGGTGGAGAAGTTGAAATATTTGCCGCGTATTGCATAGCTATTCAAGAAGGAAATCTTTCTTCCCGTAGGATGGCCGTGAGCAGTCCAGTTCCCAGTCTCCAGCAACCAAGTGCGGAATAGGCCAAGTTGGACCACTTCGCCGAATACACCGTCGATTTCCACCCAGTCCCGGACTCGAATGCCGCTTGTTCCCATCAGAACAAACCAACCACAAAACGCCAAGATGAAATCCTGAAAGACGACAGTGAGCCCTGCCGTTGCCAGCCCTATGATGGTTGGCATTTGTTGTGGAACCCCGAAGATTGCCAGTAACACCAGTGCGAGTCCGACAAGTTGGGTTCCCAAACTAAGAACTGTGCTCAATGTCTGCTTCTGACGAGCATCATGGATCATTTTGGACAATGCGAATTGCAGAGCCCATCCAGCGAGAATGGTCAACAGACAAATAGCCGCAATGAAAGCTACCGAACGCAAGATAAGATGAACAACAATTTTTCGCTGAATCTCGACTTGATCTGCCCATCTTCCGTAAAGCGACACGAGCTGCTGTTGCGTTCCCACCCGATCGCTCAATAGGGACTGGATGTTCTGGCGAACAGCCAATCGTTGCAGGCGATCAATTCGATCGGAGCTGGATTCTTCGACCACAGGTTTATCGGAATTGTTGGCGGCTTCCACCTCGGCCTTTAGCCTTGCTTGATCATCTGTCAGCGCAGCAACGTCGGCTTTCGCTAATTGTTGAGCTTGGGCGAGTAGGTCTTTTCTGTTGTTTAGGGATCGCCAAGTCGCCAGCTGCTCAGCAAGCGTCTTGTATTGTTCAGCTGATGCGACCGCGTTCTGACCATTGCTTTTTGAAGCGTTCTCCTCATACTGCTTCATGGCAGCCTGCCGTGCCGCTAGCTCCTGTTGAAGCTTGATTCGCTGATCGCCAGTTTCACGGGCGAGGTCGTCACGTAGATCACTGAGCTCGTTTTGATCGAGGCCAAGCTGAGCCTTCGCAACACCTAAATCACCAGAACTGGATGCTGCCGCCGGCTTCCTGCTCGATCCACCGCCCAAGGAAGCGATACGCGCCTCGTCACTCGTGATGACCTTCGCGAGCTCGGTGATTCGTTGCTGCAACGCCAAAGCTTTATCGCTTAGCTTTGGTTTGTCGAGGCTTATCTGGCGTAGTGACTGTGAGAATGCCTGGTCAACTTCGTGATCCGCGAGACGTTCGGCTTCTCTTGCAAGTTCTCTTTCTTCCGCTGATTGTGCTAGTGCCGCGAGAGTGGTTGCTGTCTGCCAGGGGCGCTGATCCACAATTCCGAGAGGAACATAGGCTCCGGTCCAGCCGCCTTTCTTCGCCTGGAGGAAGGGAAGGTACTCCATCACGCCGCGAGTCATGAACGCGCCTACGAGAGTGATAAGCAGCGCGGCCAGGATGATTAGGACCGCCAGCTTGCGGGTACGGTTCATATGCTTATCCTTGCCAAGAAACAGTGTACAGTTCTGTGCGGAACGACGGTCAACCGGGTGTTCACTTTAACGAGTTAGAGCGGTTCGCGGGAGGATGGTTTCAGTCGAGGTTCGCCTGACGTTCCGAATTCGCTACGATTAGAAACCGACGGTGGGCCAACAGTGATCGCGCAAGTCCGGCGAATCCTGCCTACGGGTTGGCGCGGGTCGCTGCTCGCGGTTGGCTGAAAGAAAACTGAGCCTCTTCCGCTCGCTGCCGCAACGGAGCCAGTCTCGCCACCTCCAACTCATCCCGATAAAACAGATTGTAAGTATCAAATGGAATCAACCGGCCGTCTGGATGAACGATATGCACACAAGTCTTTTTGACCGAACGCAGGTCGAATGAATGCGCATCGATAAACTGCATAATGATGATGCGGAAAATGTTCTCGTAAGTAATCCCTTCCGGCACAAAAACTTTCGGCACACAGCAGAGCAATTCTCGCAGACTCCCGGCACTTGATCGCGGAGAATGGTTGGTGGCAAACAGCTTGAACAGGCTCTCCTTCACTGCCTCTTCCTGCTCATACAGAATCGTGTTTCCAGCAGCGTTAATCAGAACATCCGGAGGGATCATCGAAGTCAGCGGAGTAACCTTGCCTCTCAATTTCAGAGCGTACGCCATCGCCAGGGAATCCGGGTGGCAAGGCACAGGAATAATGTCTTCCGGTTTAAAAACCGAGGTTTGCTCCAGAATTTGCCGCCGTACTTCGGTCAGAGTTAAACGATCAGTAGCAGGATCGAAGTTCTCTAACCGCCCAGCGATCTGTATCGGCTGAAAAGTAACTCCCCGAACACAACCCTGCTGCAGCGCGTAATCGATGATTTTCCCAATCTCGCCATCGTTCAGTCCCTTCTTCAGGGTGACAACTAAATTGGTAGCGATGTTATAGCGATTCAGCCGCTCGAGGGCTTCAATCCGAATGCGACGGAGGTCCGCTCCGCGCAACTCCATCAGCGGACCGCGTTCAAACGAGTCGAACTGCAAATAAACTTCAAAATCTTCTGCGTATGAAGCCAGCTTCTCGACAAACGCTTCGTCTTCCGCAATTCGCACGCCGTTGGTATTCACCATCAGATGCCTGATCGGCCGGGCCTTCGCCAACCCCAGAATGGTGAAGAACTCCGGATGCGATGTCGGCTCGCCACCGGAAAGCTGCACGACATCCGGATGGCCCTCGTTCCGAACGACTGCATCGAGCATCTTTTCGATTGTCTTCAGATCGCGGAACTGCTGCCGCTCCGGCCCACTCGAGGCATAGCACACCGGGCAACGCAGATTGCAGTAATCGCAAATCTCAACCAATGTTAAACACGAATGCTGCTCGTGATCCGTGCAAAGCCCACAGTCGTAAGGACACCCCCACTTCACCGGCGTGTTGTAAACCAGAGGCATCTCTGGAGGCTTGATAAAAATTTCCCGGCTGCGGCGGTAGTATTCGACATCGTCTGCGATTAGCACCCGCTCATGCCCATGCTGCGGACAACGTTTCAGCAGAAATACTTTGCCGTCTTGGAAGACAGTCTTGGCTTCGATCTTTTGAAAACACGTCGAACAGACCGAGACCACAACATCATAGAAAAGATAGGGGCGTTTCTTTTCTCCCATTCTTATCTCCACAAAAAGCGATACAACGCAGATACAACAATATTTCGAAGTGCCGCAAAATATACGAAGACGACCACGCCTGCCACCAGCAACGACGAGGCTTCGTGGCGATATCTCAAGTGCTGATTGGCCTGCCAGGCCAGCCACAGGATTAAGCACTCAATCATTAGAGCCATACCGACGAAGGCAAAAGAGAGCGGCATTTGCCAGGAAAGACTGGATGGCAGCATATATAGCGTCTGGATGATCAACACCGTCGGGATGGCAAATGCGTATGCAAATGCACGTGTATCTGGTTTACTACGCGCCAGTACCACGAGCAACACAGCGTAAGGTGCCTCATAAAGCAAAACAGACACAATCGACACAGGCAATGCAACACGGGTATATGGAAGCAAGGTCGTGCGGTAAACAACGATATTCCAAAAAGTGTGGAAGAAGCTAAACGCCATTCCCGCCGCAATGGCATAAATCAGAAGACGTATTGCCTGCTCGCTGGCTGGCGAGGTATGAATCGGAACCTCACTCGGAACAATCGAACCATCAATCGGAGTATCAATTGATGCGGGGACAGTATTGTGAGCAATTCCCTTTGCAAGCTTGATGATCACAAAAATCGCTAGGGCTATGAAAATTACCAACCCGATCAAATAACCGATGGCCTGGTCTTTATGGCCTCCACCACCCTCGAGACCACCGCCCCAAGAGCAAAGCGAAAGCAGCAATAAAAATAGGCTGCCGACAAGCATCAGGATCGATGTAACTATGATCCCGAGCACTCGCAGCGTGTTACTCGCCCATCGTTCCATGGTTAATCTGTCCGAGTGAGTTTGCGGAGTACCACAACTCCTCCGGCTATCAAACCGGCGCAGACGACAGCAGTAATCAGAAACGTAATCCGCTCGGACGAGCTCATGCCTCCTGACACCGCACACATCGTGCTGCCCATGAATACCAATGCAGTTGGAATCATGAGTATGGCAACGACCGCAACTACAATAATCCGTGCCGCATTTCCGATCCAGGAACTCATTTGCAGGGACTCTCAGTATCCGGCATGGAGACTGGACTCATCCATCGCCGGATATCGCTCGCATAATAGAGCAGAACCATGAAACAGGCCCACTGAATTGTCCCCATGCCGAGCAACACTCGCGGATACGGCTTGATGAAGTCACAAAACAGCCGGAATCCCATGTAGCTGATCATAAAAACCTTGAAAGCATCTCCTGACTGGAAACGCGCGCCCAGTTTGACTTGTTGTGTGACCCAATACAACAGTAGAACCAGCATGAGGAGAAAAATCATTTCATAAAGCTGGGTTGGATGACGGCGCACACCGTCTCCAAAATCCAGGCCCCAGGGAAGCAAGGTCACCGTTCCGTAGGTGTTGTCTGAGAGTCCAGTGAGAAAACATCCGATTCTGCCAATCGCAATCCCCAGCGCTAAAGGAATAGCGAACAAATCTCCGGTCGATCGATGAATTCCAATATTGCGCTTGATCAGTTCGACGGCAATCAATCCCCCAATCAGGGCCCCCACTATCGTCTTCCCACCTAGCAGAAAAACCGGGTCGTGTAAGTGTTGAAGCGTCAGGGTCGGGTCTTCCAACAGGAATAGCAGTTTGGCTCCCACGACTGCGCCTGAAGTCGCAATGGCAACAATCACCAGACGAAAAGGCGTGGACAAGAAATCCTCTGAACTTTGTCGAAGCAGCACATACACAGAAAGTCCAACCGCGTAAGAGAAAGTCTCAAAAAAGAAATGAGGATGGACTCTCCAGCCCGCTAGCCAAACATAGACAGGAAAAGAGAACGCCAGATGTGAGAGGGGAATGATAAGGAATTATAGTGAATGATAATGATAAGGATTCACTTCCTTCGCTTGAAGTTCTTGCATGGCCCTGTGCCGTAACTACCTACGGGGTTGTCTTGCCTGTGCTTAGCGCGCTGCGTGTCTTTGCAGCGCGATAGACGTCAAGCAGGGAACGAACCAGCAAGCAAGCTGGGGCCTTCTATTGGACTGCCGTGGTAGCTGTTTTCATGGGCAAATCCCCTGCTGTTTGTCGAGATCGTCTCCATGTCTCACTCTCTCCGCCAGAATTTCCACTTTCTTGCAATGATTTGCACATTTTTGATGTATACGCACTCCAGGTTCGATCTGAATTTGCTCGCAATTAACACTCCCTCTCAGTGCAATGTATTGGCTCTTGACAATGTCATTCGGCCGTACGTAAAGTTTCTTAAGCTTTGCCTTGCCCGTGAGTGTGAGGGCCTTGTGTCGGCACTTCAAAGGCTCGTGTACTCAATCCCCCCGGTTTTCCAGGTTCGCTCTTAATTAGCAGACGCTAGACGTGAGCTCCCAGAGGTGTGTCATGCAACGCCGCGCTCCTTTGTCTTCGTTAAAAGCTGTCACTTTGGTCTTGATCGCTCTGTTCACCCTTACTCTTCCTTTGGCATTAACGGCCCAAGCGAATCTCCAGGGACAGTGGACAACGCTACCCAACCTGATGCCGATCAACCCAGTACACGTGTCACTGCTGAGCACTGGCAAGGTGCTCGTGGTTTCAGGTTCGGGGAATGTGCCGGCGAATCTTAACTTTCAAGCAGGTATCTGGGATCCTCAAACTGGCAACACCACAACCCAACCACTCAGCTGGGACATGTTCTGCAACGGCATGGTGGTTCTGCCTGATGGGCGTGTTTTTATTAATAGCGGCACGTTGCAATACGACCCGTTTCATGGAGATCGGCGGTCTGCGATCTATGATCCCAGCACCAATGTATTCACGACCGTCGAAAACATGGCGCATGGACGCTGGTATCCGACGGTTACAACGTTAGGCGATGGACGCGTAATGACGTTTTCCGGACTCGATGACCTGACCGGAGCCACGAACAAGACCGTGGAAATCTATACAGTGAACTCCGGCTGGACCTCAGAGTTCACCGCGCCGTTTACTCCGCCTCTTTATCCGCGCATGCACGTACTTCCCAACGGAAAAGTTTTCGACTCCGGCCCAGCTACCAGTTCGAATCTTTTTGACCCGGCGACGAAAACCTGGACAACGAATGTTGCACGCACCAACTACAGCAATACGCGGACCTACGGGACCTCAATTCTGTTGCCTCTGACTCCGGCGAATAATTACCGTCCCTCGGTAATCATCATGGGTGGTGGCAATCCCGCGACCCCGACGACGGAGGTCATTGATCTGGGAGCCGCAACTCCCACCTGGCAGTTTGGGCCGAACATGTCCGCTGGCCGCATTGAAATGAACGCCACCATTCTGCCGAACGGTAAAGTGCTGGCCATGGGCGGATCATCGAGCGATGAAGATGAATCAACTGCCAGTTTTGCTGCCGATCTATACGATCCCGCCACCAATTCTTTTTCTTCTGCGGGCTCCAATGCAATTCCGCGCGTGTATCACTCGGTGTCGCTCCTACTGCCAGATGCCACGGTGTGGCTGGCGGGAGGAAACTACACTCGTGGCACTTACAAGCAGCAGATGGAGATCTACAAGCCTGCCTATTTATTCACAGTAGACGGCAGTGGAAATGTTATTCCTGCGACACGACCAACCATTACAAGCGCACCGGCGGTAACGACGTATGGCAGCGCATTTACCGTGCAAACACCCGATTCAGCCGACATCTCATCCGTGGTATTGGTACGACCGGGCTCCGCCACTCACGCATTCGACATGGATCAGCGTTTGGTAGGGGTTAACTTTACCACTGGTTTTCAGACGCTGACGGTAACGGCTCCTCCAAATGGAAACATTGCTCCGCCGGGATACTACATGCTGTTTGTACTGAATAGTGCTGGGGTGCCTTCGGTAGCGAAGTTTATTCGGATTTCTTCCAACCCAGCCCCGACGATAAGTTCGATTGCGCCGAATGCTGGGCCGGGAAGCGGTGGAACTGCAGTCACGATCACAGGTACTGGGTTTCTTCCGGGAGCCACGGTCAGCTTCGGTGGGACAGCCGCAAGCGGAGTGAACGTCGTCAGCGGTAGCTCGATTACTGCTACAACTCCGGCCCACGCGGTTGGAGCAGTGAATGTTGTTGTCACCAAC